>Ga0134121_10001576_pt1 | contig 21317 bp, 21 predicted proteins | sample KB301_FD_96463 | JGI IMG/M metagenome (GOLD analysis project Ga0134121, IMG submission 96463) | Terrestrial soil microbial communities without Nitrogen fertilizer from Kellogg Biological Station, Michigan, USA - KB3-0-1 | ecosystem: Environmental > Terrestrial > Soil > Unclassified ... | reverse complement strand
TGCTGCAAAATGACCGGGCCGGCATTGCGGCATTACCCACTTTTAAGTCTCTATCGCCGGCCCGGCATTTGAGCAAAACGTTCGGCGGCTTGGTGCGCTTATGTTTCCATCGTGGCTACCCGACGAAGTCAGCGCCGCAAATACCGCATTACGCTCCATGCGCAACAAAGGTGCTCGCTGGTGGTGTTTTTCGGTCTCGCATACCACATTCGATATCGTAATCGGTGAACCGCTTGGCGACGATAACGTCGTTCTATGCATTCCTGCTTGTGGCTACTTGGCCGGCCCAGTGGAATGGCCTAATCAGCAAATTGAAATTGAATTGGCAGACAATGTTGTTTTGATCCAGGATCATTCTGTCGGATTTCGTGCAGAAGGCCGCAGTTTTCGATGGCGCAGGAATTATGATATCTTGTCTTTTCATGGGATCTGGGGCGCTCGTGGTAGCGGTCCGAAACCTGAAATAGGTATGGATGAGGTAAGCAGGCGCTTCAGCGATTTGCTATCTGAATACTACAAAGGCGATAAAGGGTACGACGAGTTAGCCGGAGATGTGAACTCTTTGCTTTGGTATACTCTTCCCACGAAGATGAGTGCAAAACATTCCCGCGATCCCCGGCTTGATTAAACGAGGCGCCGCCGGGCGGGGTGGCACAGCTGAATTTGGTGGCACGCCCTGAAAGCACGCGCAACCTGCGCTCGCGGCACGTAATCGAAGGGCGTGCTGAAGCGCGCGGCGCGATGATCCCATTGGTAACAATGCAGCGCGCTCTGATATAGTGTTTTTGTCGCGGGCGCTTCAGCACGCCCTTCGATTGCGCGCTGTTAGCCCAAATCGTGCGTTCTTTCAGGGCGTGGCACCCAATTTGGCGTTCCACCCCGCCGTCGGTCCTCGACCGCCGAACGGCGGGATAGCCAGCTGAATTGGATGGCACGCCCACACAGGAAAAGTTCAATGAGAAAGGCTCTGTTCATCGGTTTGTGGGCTCTCATCCTGATTTCTTGCGCGAAACAGGACCGGAGCGCGACCATGCCTGAAGATCGATCCGGCGCTCCAGACAGTGCCCACAGCTTTCAGTTGGTGATTCTCAAGCAAGGCTTGGACGACCTGGGAGTTGGCTACGACTACGACAAACTGTTTCCGCGGTGGCGCGACGGGCGGTCGAAACAGACTCTCTTCACCATCGGTGTTGGCGACATCGAAACATACTCGTGGGGAACCCAAGGCATCGTCCTTACGTCCGACGCTACGGCACGCCTGACGGAGGCACTCGGAGGCGAGGGGGACCGGAAGGAATCCGTCGGGGAACTTAACAAAATGAAAGAGAGTTTAGGTTGGGGGAACGCACTTGAGCATGCACTCTACACCAAGGGATTCGTAACACTATTAGACGGTGAGCCACTCTATGGCGGCATCTTCCTCGACCCGCTGTCACAAAGGCCGGTTGATTTCCCCGTGATCCGTGTTTCCCGCACCGCGGACGGCAGGGCAGTTTTCCACGCGATGCCGATCCATTTTGTTTTCCTGACGTACGACCCCATAACACAGATAGAGGCGTCGCTGGATGTCGCCGTAACGCCCGAGGCAGCGGCCGACTGGAGCCAGTTTCCGGAGGAACACAAGAAATCCATTACAAGGAATGTCACCAGTGAGACGGCCATGGCATTCCGAAAACTCCTTCGCAACGGTAGCATTCGAAGTATCATGGACGCGACTGGGAAGCTTAGGTCGTAGCCAGGTAACCGCTATGTGACCTCTAAAAGTTGATTTACGTTCCTCTCACGCTGACGATTCTTCCACGTCTTGACCCTGTATCCGCCAAACGCAATCAACCATAACTGTCTCAAAGCGACTCCGGAATTGTTCGGTTCGCGCCTCCCCTCACTCGCGCACCCCCGCCTGCACAATCCCGTTGAACACCAGTTTGAACGTCCCGTGCGGTTGCCCACGGAACAGGACATGCGGCCCAAACAGGGCCAGTCGCCCCTTGCCGATCTTGGCGTCGATCACGGCCACGCCGCCGTCCAGATATTGCTGACCCACGGCAAGGCCGCTGCGCAGCGGCGTCTTGCCTTCGAACCAGGCCAGCTTGGTCATGCCGGTCTGGCCGGCATCATCGCCCAGCTTGAAGGTCGGGCTATTCGAGAACATCACGTCGGCATGCTCGTTCATGCCCCAGGTCAGCGGTGTCTGGGTGTTGACCTTGACTCGCAAGATCGACGCCGAAACCTTGTACTTCTCCGAAGACAACCCCGCCGTGTGGCTGGCGAGCGGCAAACCAAACTGTTTGCCAATTCCGGTGGAGTTGCCGATGGTCAGGACGGTGCCGCCGTTTTCCACGAATTTCTTCAGGTTTTTCACGGTTGCATCGCCGGCCCCGCCGCCACCGCCGCCCTTGCCGCCGCCCAGTGCGCCTTCGACAAGCAGGATGACGTCGAATTTCTCGGCCAGCGTGGACGAACTCAGGTCGTTATTGAAGATCTTGGTGAAATTGAAATCGAAGCGTTCCAGCAGGAAACGCGTCCAACCCGAGGTCATGGAGCCGCCGCCCTGGGAGTCCCACAAGCCCACTCGCGCCAGCTTCAATGGCGCCGCTTCCTTGCCGGGTGCGGCCTTGAAACCAACGAACGGCGTGCCCAGTTCAACGGCGATCTTTTCGAGCCGCGGCAGGGTCGTCGGCTTGGCGGTGATGAAATACGAACCCGCCGCATGCGTGACGCCTTCCAGTGTGCACGGCTCCTGCAAACGCCGCACTTCCTCGCCCGCCTTGAGCAATTGATTGACGGCCCGGAAGGAGTCGTTCATCTTCGGACTGAGGAAAAATCCTGCCGCGCCTTCGGCCGCTGTAACCATGGCCGGCGGCGGAGCGATCGCCACGGCTCGAATCTCCTCGAGCGGCGCGTTGAAACCGTCAAGGATGCGGTCGAATTGCACGCCCATCTGGAAAGCCAGCGTCCAGCCGGCCTGGTCCTCAATGAAGGCGCCGTCCGGCGGATCTTGCGGCTCAAACATCTGCAACACGAACGGCCGGAAGGCCTGTGCCGATTTGACGACATACGAGCCTTGCGGATATTTCTTGCCGGCAACCTCGAAATCGGCAGTGGCGCGATGAACGATGCAGCCGTTGCCCAGAAGTGCGTTGACGAACTTGGTCGCTGTCAAGAAATCGCCCTGATTCACAGGGATGATGTAACCGCGCGGATCGCGGTTGGCGGGACTGTGGAAGATGCGTTCATATTCCTTGGCCCCGGCGGCGCTCCCTTTCTTGAAACCACCGCCGCCGCCGCCGGCGCTCTTGACCATTGAGGGCGACACCGTCCAGCTATCGCGATTGCCGGCTTCGATCGAGCTGTTGCCCATGAACCAGACGTTTCGGAGCAAGTGCTCCCGATTGCGCGAGGCATAATCCAGGATCGACTTGTTGCCCGAAACCGAGTAGTCCACGGATTGGCGAAAATGCCATTTCTGCGGCGGAATCGGCCACAGATAATCGCTGTGAGGCAGCAGTTTGCTCGGCATGAAAGAAATGTCCATGGGCGTCGGGCTGCCAATGGTTTCGGTGAAAAGACCGATCACATTGTGAAACTGGCAAGTCGTGGACACGTCGCCGTTGAACCAGGCCCCGTATTTGGCCCCCGAACGCACGGTGGCGCCTGGTTTGTTTTCGGTAATGAAGCGTTGGATCATGTTGGTGCTGACCGCCTCTATGCCCGCCAGGGCCAGCGGATGAACATGGTAACTAAACGGATCGCGGCACGGCGGAATGAACACCACGGTCCCGGCAGGCGCGGTCTGGTGATGGTTGTAAACGATCTGCGGAAACCACTCGCAGTGCATGACGCGATTCATGTTCTTGGTTTCAGCCTGGGTGTTGGCGTAAAAATCGCGATTGTTGTCGTGGCCGATGTATTTTTGGTACAGCCGCGGCAAACCGCCCATTTTGCGTTGCGACGGCTGCTTGGAGCTTTTCATGTAAGTGTCCGCGACCAGATCCATGCCATCGGGATTGGCGTGCACAAAAAGAATAATGCAGTCGTCCAGGATGCGCAGCGTTTCGGCGTCGTTGGCGGCCAGGTACTGGTACATGGTTTCCATCAGCACCTGAGCGCACAAGGTCTCGCTGGCATGCAAACCGCCGTCGATCCAGACGACGGCCTTGCCTTCCCCGGCCAGCCTGGCGGCTTCCTCGGCGCTCACACCTTCAGCGCGGGCCAAACGCCGGGCGATTTCCTTGTAAAAATCGAGTTTCTTGTGATTGGCCGGCGAGGTGACAATGCCCATCATCTGCGGCCTGCCCTCTTCGGTCACGCCCATCTTGACCAGCGTGAGCCGATCCGACTCTTTTTCGAGTTTGTCCCAGTAGCTCAGCAACTGTTGGTAATTGGCCAGGCAATAATCGTCGCCGAGGTTGAAGCCCAGGTGCTGCTTCGGCGTGGTGATGCCCTGAATGGCATGAACGAACTGACCGGGCAATGCAGCCGTTGCCTTGGATGGCTGGGTTGCTTTCGGCCCTTGCTGCGCGGCCGCTTCGGGCATGGTGGCAAGACACAACAGCAAAGAAACGGCGGCGAAGCAGAAGAACAGATTCCTCTTCATTGGCAAACTCCAGGTGAAACTCGACAGGTTGATCGGTCAGGTTATCGACAGCACCAGCAATCAATGATCTCACCGCGCTGAGACGCAAGATTCAACGGAAAAAGATTGCATTGCATTGTATTTGGTGCGCGCGTAGTGTCATTAGCAGGTTGCCGGGGCCGGCAACCAACACGGGTTCCCGATGACGGGGGTTGGTGATGACGCCTAAAGATGACAAACGAAAACTCCGCGAACTCAAGCGGGCCATAAAGCGCGACGGCAACAAGCGCCGCCGCAATGCTCTCAAACGGCAATTGCAACAAGACCCCGCCGAGGCTCATTTCGCCGAGGAAGACCTTGGCGGCAGCAAATCGCAAACCATGAACGGCCTGGATCGGCCCGTGGATGGCAGCGATTAATAGCCAATTTCTCCCGATTTGTTTGTTGAGATCATGATGTAGAATTGGTATAGATGGAATGAAGTTCAGCCCTGTTCTCTCGCGACGGAACATTGGACCCGAGGCCCCGAGAAAGGGTTGAGTTGAAGCAATGGATAGCACGTTCGGCCCAGCGCGGCGATTGGAGGCGCCTGACGAATCCCGGCCAACGTGACGCGAAAGGAGCAGCCGCCATGATTTATGGCGAGCCGGAAACTCCCAAGTTTCTGGCAGCGCTCGAACGGCTCAAGCAGGCCAAAGAGCGCAAACAACGACAAACCCGACAAGCCAAACAGCGCCTCCGCGCTACCTTGCGGAAAGTACGAGATTGCTAATGAAACGTGGGACGGCCTTCCCAGGCCGTCCTGCGACTTTTGACGGCCTAGCAAGGCCGTCCCACAAAGACACCACAAAGATCATTTCAAGGCCGGAAGAACAACGGCGTGTAATAGCCGCTGTAATAGCCCGGCGTGTAACCGTAAACCGGCGTGACAACGGGTGCCGTCACCAGGCGATTGCCGCCAGGACCAGGTTGGTAGTAGGTTGTCGTCCCCACGTAGTAGGTCACCGTCCCGGCTGTCGGACCGTTGAACGAGTAGTTCGTCGGCCGTGGCAACAGCACTTGCGGCCCGTAATAGACAACGCCAGGCTGTGGATAAGGGCTGACGATGGGCGTCGGCAGCGGCCCCGGCTCGGGTTGAGGCACCAATTGCTGAGCCTGCACGCTGGCGGGCACGGCCGCGGCCAGCAGGATCGCCGCGCTGAATCCGAGTTGTTTCATCAAGTGTCGCATGTTTTGCACTCCGAGATTTGTTCGGACCGACATCCTTTATAAATCCCCTGACGCCTCATTAGTTAATAATAACCATTCGAGCTAACCAATTGTGCGCGGACTGGGCGCCGCGCAATCGTTACAACCGCTACGCCCGACCGCACTCAAGCAGATCGACGATGTTCTCCAAATTGTGACAACACCTGACATAGTCAGGCTTGTTTCCGTCCGGCGCGAACAAAACCGCGTGACACCCCGCGGCCATTGCTCCTTGGTAGTCGTTGACAAGGTCGTCGCCAACGATCAGTACGTTCTGAGGCGCTGCCTCAACCGCGCTGCACACAGCCGCGAAAAACTGCGGCGCGGGCTTCCTCCAGCCGATCTCGGAACTGATGACAAATTTTTGCAAATCCACCATTGCCTCAATACCGGCCGCGACACTCCGCAACCGCCTGTCAAAGTTCGATGCCATCGCCACCTCAATGCCGCGCTGCCGCAACGTCGCGAAAAGCCCTTTGGCCGCGGCTTCGCAGCGCCAGTTCGACGGTTGGCTAAAATGCTCGAACAATGCAGCAAAACACGCCTCCTTGTCTGCCACGTCATGCAATACCTCGGCGACGATGGCGCGCCAACGCTCCAATTCGCGCGTTTCGCTGGTTCGCCAGCCCGCCACTCGGTCTATCTGCTCTTGCCTGCCAAAGGCTTCGCGGAACAAGCGCCTCACAGTCGCCACATCCAGGCCGCTGCCAAACAGGTGGCCCACCTCGGTGTAGACAATTGCGGCCGAGGGTTCCGGGTGCAATAGCGTCCCCACGGCGTCGAAGACCACCGCTCGAATCCGTTCACCAATTCGCTTTTCCGTTTGCAACATGCCCCACCTTCGGGTAGTTTTTCCCGCGTGCCGCCGTAGAAAAGCATAACAGGTTAACAACACGTCGGCACCAGGAGCCGGGCCAGCGCCCGGACAGCATGCAATGGCCACCAAGGGAGAACAATTCGCCGGCTTGACCGTGGCCCTGGTCACGCCCTTTAAGGGTGGCGATGTCGATTTTCAGGCGCTGGTCAAGCTCGTCGATTGGCACGTCGAGCAGGGGACAGATTGCCTGGCCCCCGTCGGCACCACCGGCGAATCGCCGACGCTCGACCACGAGGAACATGAGCGCGTCATCGCCGCTGTCTGCGAACGGGCCGCCGGCCGCATCAAAGTGATGGCCGGCACCGGCTCCAACAGCACCAGCGAAGCGGTCCGCTTGACCAAATCCGCCAAGAAAGCCGGGGCCAACGGCGCTTTAATGGTCGGCCCCTATTACAACAAGCCGACCCAGGAAGGCTATTACCGCCACTTCGCGACGGTCGCCGAAGCCGTGGATTTGCCGATTATCCTTTACAACATCCCCGGCCGCACCGGCTCCAGCATGTTGCCCGAGACCATGGCCCGGCTCGCAAACTTGGGCCCCATCGTCGCCGTCAAAGAGGCGACCGGCTCACTCGACCAGGCTTCCGCGATCACCGCTCTGTGCGACTTGACGATCCTGAGCGGCGACGACAGTTTGACTTTGCCGCTGCTCAGCATCGGCGGCCGCGGCGTGGTTTCGGTGGTCGGCAACATCGTGCCGCGCGACATGAAGGCGTTGCTCGCTGCTTTCGAGGCCGGCAAGATTGCCGAGGCCCAGCGCTGGCATCGCAAATTGTTCCCGCTTTGCCGCGATTTGCTCGGGGCCGCCACCAATCCTATTCCGATCAAGACGGCGATGAAACTGCTGGGCCGTGACACGGGCGAATTGCGGTTGCCGATGTGCGCGATGGACGCCGCGGGTGAAGCGCGGTTAAGGCAAACGCTGAGCGATTACGGGTTGCAGGCGAGAGGCTGATTTGGAGTGCGGCGACTTGTCGCCGCTTTTTTGAGATTGCAACCAAGCCAACGCTTTACCCGCTAAAAAGCGGTGACAAGTCGCCGCACTCCAAAGTTATTCGCCTTTTGCTTTCTTCAGCAAATACTTCCGACTCACATCCACCAAAAAATCCCCCTCCAGCGCCTTGCGGCCCAGAATCATCGCAAAACGCATCCCCATACGATTGGTAATCGTCAGCCGCACCCGCTTGGTCACTGGCCCTAGCCGCAACGTAGTTTCGACAAGCGGCCGCTGCTCGCGCATGCCCGCGGAGTTACTGACGACCACCATTCTGACCAATGGAACTGCAATCTCCTGGACACGTTCCGGATGCCGTCGTTGCGGAGCTATCCGAAATGTCACGACTTTGCCGCCCGCGAGGTCGTCGTGCAACTCGTAGCTGAGCACGCCGAGAGCGGATGTGCGCGCGCCAGTGTCAATCTTGGTTTTGACGCGCCGCAGCTGCCAATCGACGAAGTCGACATATTCCTTCCAGCCGATGACGTGCAGGCCGGGTTCCATGCTGGGCGACTCCCACAGTCAGCGCCGGTTGACAGGAGCGCTTGTGAATGGCGGCGCGGCCCGCATCTGGCGGCGTTTGAGGGCATCGCGCAAACGCCAGGCGGCGAGGAAACCAATGAGTACGCCGGCGCCCATGCCGACGGTGAGCGTTTGCCAGTCGAGATTGAGTGAGCCGGCGACAGGCGCCGGGGTGTCCGCCTTTTTGCTCGCGGACGTGGCAGTTTCCGCTTTGGCTTCAGGTGTGGCATTGATCGGCGCGACTGGCGGAGGCACATAGCTACGCAAGGCTTTCAACCGTCCGCCCATGTCCGGGTATTTCTCTGTAAATTTCACCAGCAGCTCGTCGTCCTTCAATCCAAACCCTTCCCGTGTCTGGGAGAATTTGCCAAGCTGCTCCTCAAACACGATCTTGGCCGACTCCACATCGCCCTTGGCATTGAACAATTCGCCCAGAAGGCGGTAGAGCCGCAGGTCGTCGGGCATCCATATCAACAACTGCTCGACGATCTTGGTCGCATCCGCTGGCACTTTGTCCATTTCGGCCTTGGCAATTTTGCCCGCTTCGAATTGACCGCTTTCGCCAATGAACTTGAGCGTTGGGTCAAAAAGCAGGTCCACCTTGTCAAGGGCCTTGGCAAAATCCAAGGGCGATTTGCTCATTTCCCTGAATCGCAACTTCACCAGATGGGCATGGTATTTTTCGCACAAGGCGTACCAGGTGTAGTCTTGTTCTCCCCAGCCCCAAGTGTCTTTGAGGTATTCCTTGTGTTCTTTGGTCAGATCCTTGTATGGCTTGCTCCAATAACTTTTCCAGGCGCTGTCCAGCCAGGTGTCGGCGTTGGAATACTCGGTTTTCATTTGGTTGGCGGTTTTCTCCGCCGCCTTGGGATTGGTCAGGGCAGTGGCCGCGGCGGCGGCCTTGTAATTCTCGCCTAGCAACTGATGGGTCGTGCCCAGGGTGGAAACAACGAAATAGTTTTTGGTGTCACGAGTACGGGCCGCCTTGAGAATGGCAAAGGCCTTTTCCGTCATCCCCTTGCCAGGCTCCCGGACTCGCAACAAACAGACGGCAAGATTGAGTTGCTGATCGACCGGCATGACTTTGGGATCAACCTGCCAGGGCGGCTCCTTGGCGACCATCAATGCCAGGGCCGCCAGCTGGTAGTTCTTCTGCCACTCCAATTTGGCTTCCGGCGAACCTAGCTGCTTGAGTGGCGTCAGGCTTTTCTCTTGAAACAACCGAAAGTAATCCGCGCTCAACTCCCATTTCGGCTCCAGTGTGCTATATACGCCCGCCTGTGCGGATTCGGCACACGCCAGCACCAGCGTAGCGATCCCAATAACTCGTCCCCACGTCCGCATGACGCACACCTCCCCGCCTATGGTTCACTTCGCCGAATCCGCTCGCTGCCATGTTCGGCAATCGCTTCCGATGAAATCCCCTGCAATTCATTGGCCAATCGCTCGGTTTCCTGCAACTCCTTCAACGAACGGCGAACGTCGTTCGTCACATCGCGGCCGCCGCCCAGATTGGAGAAAATCGCCATCGGCGTATACACAAATCCCCACGGAATGCCCCACCAGCCCAGAACCAGCGACAAAACCACAAACGGCAAACCCTTGAGCATGCCCTTGTCATCGGCCCGCAAGAAATAGATGTTGGTCGGCCGCCGGAAGGTTATGAGCAGCAAGGAGATGCAATACTCGTAATAAACAAATCGCCCGCCCGCCGCCAACTCGGCATCGATTTCGTCCAGCGACAGACCTTCAATGCCGTTGATTTTCATGAAGCCACGGCTTTTATTGGCCTGGAAATTGCACTAATCCCAAATCGTGCTGAAACCTCGCGTATTGTAGCAAGTATTACACAAACTGACTGCAACGCTGCCTAAGGGTTAAGCACAACGGAGCGCGGACAGGGAACCAAAAAGGAGTTTCGCAAAATGCCGATGAATTTGTTGTCCATGCGAGTGGAGTTGGAAAACCGGGTGTTGGCCCGCACGGGCCGGCGTGTTCGCAATCTGGACATCGAATTGGAGCCGGAACGCATCGTGCTGCACGGCGAGACCATGTCGTACTACATCAAGCAACTAGCTCAGCAGGGCATTCGCGAATATCTGCCGCACGTCCGTCTGGAAAACGCGATTCAGGTCGCGAATTAACCGGCCTGGGATTTCGCGGTCGCCTCAAACTCACATGTCACTGTCGTCGTGATGCCGCCCCGCGGCGTGAACGCGCCAATTACTTTGCAACGCCGCGGCTGGCAAGCTTTTACAAAATCGTCCAACAGCCGATTGACCACGTCTTCGTAAAAAATGCCCTCATTGCGAAAACGCTGCAAGTAAAGCTTGAGCGATTTCAACTCCACGCACAGTTTTTCCGGAACATAGCTGTAGGTGATCGTCCCGAAATCAGGCTGGCCGGTTTTCGGGCAGACGCTGGTGAACTCGGGGCAGACGATATCGATGGTGTAGTCGCGGCAATGCTGGTTGGGGAAGGTTTCCAGCTGGTCTGGGCTTGGAATTGAAGTGGCAGTCATGGGTGCGATCTCAAAACTAAACATAGAGACACCGAGACACAGAGGAAGCTTTTCTCTGTGTCTCGGTGTCTCTGTGGTTTTTCACATTTGCGCGCTGGCGGCGATTACAAACACGGCCCGTGTTGCGCCGCTTGCGAGCACCAATTGTTCGCCGCTTCGCCACAACTGAGTGGCCTGCTGTGGGCCAATGCCTCCGCGATTACGCCCCGGTAATAGGCCAGGCGTTTTTGCTCATCGTTCAACACGCCGCCAAAAGCCCGGTTGGGATCGAGATAAACCCGAGGCACACCGACTTCCTTGATGCGCAGCCCCGCGCATGCCGCCTGGACCCACAGTTGCAGGGGCATTCCCCAGCCGGGTTCGGTAATGTGCAGCTGTGTTAGCGCCTCGCGGCGATAGGCTTTGAATCCACAGAAGGCATCGGTCAGGTTCAAGCCCAGCAGTTCATTCAATTCGGCCGTGATGATTTGATTGATGCGCTGCCGATCTTGCGGCGGCAAACTGTCCTGGCGAAAGTCACGCAAATAACGGCTGCCGCTCACAATGTCCACATCGTGAATCGCCTCCAGCAAAACGGGAATGCGGCTCGGCTCGTGCTGGCCGTCGCAATCCATCGTCAACAGCACGTCGATGTCATGGTTAATGGCGTGTTGAAACGCGGACATCAGCGCCGCGCCATATCCTCGGTTTTGCGGATGCGTGATAACCGAGATGTCGGGCTGAGCGGCCAAGAGTTCCGCGGTGCGATCCTTGGAGCCGTCGTTGATCACCAAGATGTCTGGCGTGTAACGTCGCACTTCGGAAAGAACGCTCTCCAGATGCCGTTCTTCGTTGTACACGGGGATTGCTGTGAGGACTCGCATCCACTCACCTCGCTTCGTGTTGGGGATTCACGTTGCCTGTCCCATTGTAACGACTGTAAATCCGAAGTCAAATTGGCGGTTTGCTGATGTGCCAATCCGTCTCAGCCGTGCGGATTCTGCCAAAATGGCGGTCGCTCAGTGGAGGCAAAATCTCAAGGCTTGAAAATCGCAATCGGCGCGCCTTACCCAAATAATTACCGCGCAATCTCTTGCGCTGATGCGTCACCTGCCTTGCCGTGGGCAAACCGCTTTGGCACGGCTGTTGCAATTAATCCAATCAGCAGGGGCAGCCCTTAACGGGCCTGCCAGCCGCACATATCTTGTTGATCCATTCGCCACATTTCACCCGTGGCGAGAACAGAAAGGAGAACCGCTATGTTGACGACTTCCAGGCAATTGTTCCCCATGTGGAACCAACTCCAGCAATTTCAGGGCGAAATGAACCGACTTTTCGACCGCTGGAACGAAGACGGCACTCGCCAGCTGAGCTGGGCGGGCTTTCCCCCCGTGAATGTGTCCGAAGACGGCGACACCCTGCACGTCGAAGCGGAACTGCCGGGACTGAAGCTGGACGACCTTGAAATCTACGTGACCGGCAACAACCAGCTAACCCTCAAAGGCGAACGCAAACCGGCCGTGCCGGACAAGAGCGTGCGTCATCGCCAGGAGCGCGGCTTCGGCAAATTCGTCCGCTCGCTGACGCTGCCGTTCGCCGTCGATCCAAACAAAGTCGATGCCCGTTTCGAAAATGGCGTGCTGCAAATCAAGCTGGCCAAACACGAATCGGCCAAGGCCCGCAAGATCACCGTCAAGGGCGAAGCGACGGCGTAAGCGGTGGCAACAAATCATCAACCTTCAAAATAAAGGAGCGCAAACAATGGCTGAAAACGCACTCAAAACGACCAATGGCAATCAAGCCCACGGCGAAACGACTCGCGGCGGCCACTTTTTCACACCGCGCGTCGACATCTATGAAACCGACGAGGAATTGACGCTGGTCGCCGATGTCCCTGGCGTCACGGCGGAAGATGTCGATCTGCGTTTCGAGCGCGGCGAGTTGATTCTGCAAGGCCGCGTCAAACCCCGGCAACGACCCGGCCTGGCGTTGTTGAGCGAATACGAGGAAGGCGATTTCTATCGCGTCTTTCAGATTCATGAGTCGATTGACAGCACCCGCATCGGCGCCGAGTGCAAGAATGGCGAGTTGATTGTGCATCTGCCGAAGGCGGAAGCGGCGAAGCCGCGGCAGGTGCAGGTGCGGGCGAATTAAGCCGCTTACTGATTAGCGAGAAAAAGGCGGTGACACCGCCTTTTTCTCTGCGCCCGCTTTGTCAGCCTTCAGGATTATCAAGGAGTTCTTGCAATCGAGCGCCAAGTTCCTTTGGCAGCCGTTTTACCCAGGATGCGTCAATCAACCCCACGTCAATAAGATCAAGCAGATGCATCTGATCCTTGCGGCGAAATGACACCAGTTTCATGCGCAGCAAGGCTTCGAGATTGATGACCTGGGCCGTGGCAGTGGCCTTGGATTCCTCGACCTCAGGCGCCGGTATGATGTCGTCCTTGTGGATTTTTTCGCCTGCAAAAACAACATGAACCGCATCACGGGCCTTGGTTCCTGGACCGTCCAGAAACATATCGATGCTCGATGAATGCCGATAGATGAAACCGGCGGCGGCGAGCGCCGTCTTGGCGCGTTCCAAATCGGTGCGCCGTAGCAGAATGTCAACATCGCGGGTATTGCGGACCGCCGCCTCATCGACCTCGCTCACCCAGGCGGCCACGGCATTGCCTCCGATGACCGCGTAAGGAATCCCGCTTTGTTCCAAAGCTTGACTGGCCCGCCGCAGGCGTTGGCGAACTTTCTCCACGGCTGTCACCATCCTTTCCCACGCCAGCGGGCTGATAACGTGAGTGTTCATGGTTTTCCTTGCCAAATCACAAAGATAATGGGTTCCGCCGTGGCCACTGGTCCTCTGGTTTCATTTCTATCATCTTCGCTACTTCACGTCTCTGCGTAGCCATGCTTGCAAGTGGTTCCGTTGCGCTTCGGTGGCGTCCGGGCGGACTTCCAGCCGCCACGTCTTCTTGGCCCCCTCTCCCGGCGCAAACCGCAAACCAAACCAATCGAGCGGCTCGGTGTAGTCCAGTTCATCCGTCGTCGCCAACCATTTTTTGAACGACGCTTTCATATCCATACCGCCCGCCACTTCCTCCGCGGTTTCGCGGAACTGATCGGCAGTGAAACCTTTCTCGCCGCCATAGCGCTGCATGGCGATCTTCATCACATCATCCAACGATTTCTTGCCGTTGGTTGCCTTTTGAATCTTGGCGTCGAGCAGCCAGCCGACAACGGGGCCTTTGGTGTAATAGCTGATCGTCTTGTCGCTCTTGCCAACGCCGGAGCCTCCCCCTTGCCAAACGTCATACGAGGATTTGTCGAGCGTTTGCACCAGTCGGCCGGGCGAGTTTTGAAGGCTGTTGATGTGGCCCGACATCGCGGACAAGCAATCTGCGAAAGTGCCGAAGCCGGCACGCGAAACGACCAGGTCGCCGTAGTAATTGGTCAGACCCTCGGAGACCCACAGACCCGTGGTGCGCGGTTCTTTTTCGTAGTCAAATGGCCCCAGCTCCACGGGGCGCAGCCGCTTGACATTGAAGGCGTGGAAATACTCATGGCTGACGAACCGCAGAAAGCGAAGGTTGGGGCCAGGGCCGCGCGTGGAAGCGGCATCGCTCATCATCAGCGCCGAGTTGGAGTGCTCCAACCCGCCGCCGCCGCCTTTGAGCGAGAAGAGATAGACATATCTCTTGAACGGCAAACCGCCCCACATGCGATGGTTTTCCTTGACCAGCTTCTCGAAGTCGGCCGCGGCCCGTTTGCCGTCCCACTGGGCGGTGTTGCCGCCGGCGACAACGTAATGCTTGCTGCCCTCGACCGTGAAATCGGTAATCGCCAGATTGCCGGCCATGATCGGCGAATCGACAAGGGTATCAAAATCGGAAGCGCGATAATGATGCGGCTTGCCGTCGGGCGCGGGATCCAGACCCGTCATGGATTCTTTCCACTTGGGCGACAGCTCCAGATGAATGTCATGGGGACGCTTCGCCTTTTCGACCAGTGTGATGAACGATGGGCCGCCGTTGAGCACCGCCATGTCGTCGCCGACGTAATTGCTGGTGACGAAGCTGCGTTTGGCCGAGACCTTGTAGGTCAAGACAACGGCCTTGCCGCCGTCGGTTTGGATCGTCCAGCGGTTCTTCTTGGGTTGGTCCACTTTCAACGCCTTGCCGTCGGGCGTCCGCGCTTTGAGCTCCTGGATATTGGCGGCGTAATTCTCAACCTTGTAATAGCCCGGCGTCCAGATCGGCATCATCATTTCCACGGCGGCTTGTTTGCCGGTCGGGACAACTGCCTCCACCAGGGCGTATTGCTTAGCCGGTTCGGGGAACTTGACAGTGTAAACGATCGGCTCATTGGCCTGGGCGGCGCGCGCTTGCGGAGCAAGCAGGGCGAAACAGGCGAGCACGAGAGGGGCAATTCGCAACAAATTGATTTTCCGCATGATGGTCTCCTTCCGCTGTGATCCAGGGACGGAACCCAATATGCGCGTGTTGCAGGCAAATGCAAGGAAATTGTCACTTATTGCTCATGGGTTTCAGGATGTTTCTTCCTTTCTTTTCCCAAAACTTGCTGCGACAATCTGGTTGGCGGGCTTTTTTGTTGGGCATGAGGAGAGTCGTCGATCATCAATAATCGGGAAGCCCGCCCACTCTCCGCCGCGGATAAAGCCCACCTGGGTTTCTGGATACCTTGCGTCGAAGATCAAGCTTTGTCTTGCTTCGGCGCGTCCGAAGTCGAAGGCGTTCCATTGCCGTTCGGTGTGTCCGTTCTGAAGTACCTGCAAACCAAGACCTTGCCCTCGCGGTCAATGATGCCTTCACGGATTAAGAATTCCCAATGCTCCTGTGGCGTCATTGGATGTTCGCGCAACGTACGAAGGGCTTCCTCTGCGAGTTCACGGGGTGTGGGGAATCTGTTGCTCATAGCTTCCAGTTTGGCCTAAAAACGCCGAGCACGCAAGCCGGATTCCGGATTGCGATTTGGATATGCGCTTCGCGCGAAAACCCCGCATTGGGATAGGCGGGGGCGCCTTCCAAAAAAGCGCCTCGCACGGTGTCGTAAACCACGCCGTGGCTCGCCAGACGCCTCATGCAGTCATTGATGACCATGCAATCCAATTCACGAATCTTCCAGTCCCGGCCACGATTTTGTGGCAAAACCTTGCCAGCCGCCTCATAGGGCGCCGACAGCTCCTGGTAGCTTTGCGCCAAGATTTCCGTCATTGCCTCGTTAAGCAAATCAAAACACCGTCCCAATTGTATTACCGCGCCCACAACTGTTGGCTTGTCTCCCTGAGCCGTGAATTTCTCCCGTGCCCAGCGCATGGCTCGCTCCGGCGAGTGTTCCCAAAAGTAAACACCGTGTCCAAGCCAATCCCAGTCGTTTGTACTGGGCTGCCATTGATCCAGTGGTTTGGCGCCCAGTAGTAGCTCATGCGCAAACGCCTCCGTGCAACCGTGGTAGCCGATGACGATTCGTGCAAAGGGTTCCATGACATGAATTTAGCCAGAGGACGTTTATTTGTGTAGCGGTCGGCCATTCTCGATTTGACGTTTTTTGGTTGCAAACCGCCCGCCGCCGACGATACTGCGTATTAGTAATTGTGACCACGCATTCCCTTGGCACACGGACCCCGCACCATGAACCTTCGCGCCATTTCATTCGTTTCTTTCGCCGCCTTGACCCTGCTGGCCGCGCTCTCCAGCGAGCTTATCGGCCAGGACTCCTTGGCCACCGTTGCCGAGAAGAGCAACTACACCAAAACCTCGACGCATGCCCAGATGCTGGATTTTTGCACGAACCTGGCCAAGCAGTCGCCGCTGGTCAGGCTGAGTGATATGGGCGAGACCACCGAAGGCCGCAAATTGACGCTCATGATCATCGCCGATCCGCCGGTAGCCACGCCCGAGGAGGCGGCCAAGAGCGGCAAGATGGTGGTCTTTGCGATGGGCAACATCCACGCCGGCGAAGTGGACGGCAAGGAAGCGGCCCTAGCGTTTGCACGCGATGTGGCCATGGCCAAAAAGCATCCGTTGCTCAAGGACCTCATCATTGTCATCGCACCCAATTTTAACGCCGACGGCGGCGACAAAATGGGCCAAAACCGCAAGAGCCAGGCGGGCCCGAAAGATGTCGGCGTTCGTCACAATTCGCAGAACTTTGACCTCAATCGCGACTTCGTCAAGCTCGAATCGCCGGAATGCCAAGGCCTGGTCCGTTTCTTTCGACAGTGGGACCCGGCCGTGGTCATGGACTTGCACACCACCAACGGCTCGAATCATCAATATACGCTCACCTACGATAGTCCGCGGCATCCCTCCAACGAATTGATCCGCGATTTCGGCCGCGATGTCATGTTGCCGGATGTCAGCCAGCGCTTGCAGAAATTCAGCGGTTACAAGTCGTTTTACTACGGCAATTTTGGCGGCGCTGGCGGCATGGGCGGCATGGCTGGCGGTGAGCCTAGCAGCTGGACGACGACGCCCGCGGAACCGCGTTATGGCTTCCATTATCAGGGCTTCCGCAATCGCATCGGCATCTTGAGCGAATCATATAGCTACGCCCCTTATCGCGACCGGGTGCTGGCGTCCTATGGCTTCGTCAAAACTTGCTTCGAGTTCGCCGCTGACAACAAGGACAAGATCAACAAATTGCTGGCGGACGCCGACAAGGCCAACACCGATCCGCCGGCCGGGGCCATGGTCGCTCTGCGGCACAAATCGGTGCCGTTGCCAGGGAAAACCACGGTCCTGGGCGTGAAAGGCGCAAGGACGATCGAAGAAGGCGGCAAGTCGGTCGAATACAAGCTGGACGTGGTTTACAAAACCGAAGCGACGCTGTCGGTGTCACGGCCTTTCGCCTACTTGATCCCGCCGACGTTTACCAAGGCCATTCAAAACCTGCAACATCACGGCGTCGATGTGGAAGAATTGCGCGAGGACATCGACCTGGACGTGGAGGCCTACAAAATCGACAGCGTCAAAGCCGCCAAGGGCAATCAGGCCGGTTATGGCATGCACAACCTCATCAGCCTGGAAGCCAAGGCCCGCAAGGAATCGCGCAAGATCAAGGCGGGCACCATCGTGGTCCGCACCAATCAGAAGCTCGGCACCTTGGCCTCCTTCTGGCTCGAACCGCAGTCCGAGGACGGCCTGGCGACCTGGAACTTCTTCGACTCCGGCATCAAGGAAGGCGGCGATTTCCCGGTCCTGCGCCTGCCCGCCAAGGCGGCGATGAATCTGATCAAAGCCAAAACGCCCGCCAATGAACAAGGCCCGAAGAAAAAGATCACCCTCGAAATGATCGACAACGGAACGGTGCCGAATTTCCTGGGCGATCCGGCCAAGATCGAGTGGATGGAAGACGGCGATTATTTCCTACAAGTCAAAGATGGCGTGCTCTGCAAAGTCCACGCGGTTAGTGGCCGCTCGGTTCCTTACACCGGGACCGATTTGGATATCTTCGATGATTTGGTAGCTGCCAGTGGTGGCCCCTTCCAAAAGCAAAAGGGCAAAGGCAAAGCCGGCAAGGGTGGCCACGAGATTGAATCGCAAGCCCCCGGCGGCAAGTACAACGCCTTCGTTCGCAACAACAACCTCTACGTCGAAGATGTCGCCTCCAAGAAGGAACGCGCCCTGACCACCGACGGCAGCGAAGCCGTCTTCAACGGCAAGAACGACTGGGTCTACATGGAAGAAGTCGTCGGCCGCGGCAACCGCAAACACTACTGGTGGAGTTCTACGGGAGAGCACCTGGCATTTATCCGGCTTGATGATTCGCCAGTGCCGAAGGCGACTGTTGTCGATTTCACCAAGTTCCAACCTACGACCGAGGCTGAGCGTTATCCCAACGCCGGGGATCCTAATCCGCTGGTGAAGTTTGCCATCGCCTCCGCGGCGCCGGTTCCCATCAGCAGCGAACTGCTGAGGGCCCAAGAACTTGTCGCCAAGTTAGAAGCGGAAATACTTTTTTTCAAGCAAAAGCGACCCGATCTCGTAACTAGTAAAGATAAGTCTTACCTGCAGATACTTGAGAATTTAGAAGGCCAGAAAGCGCTTCTCGCGGCAGCGCAATCCAAAGGTGCTTCCGACGTCAACTGGGTCGACCTTAGCGCCTACGAAAAAGACAAAGGCTTCATCATCAGCCGCGTTGGCTGGCTGCCCGGCGGTAAGACCTGCTGGTTTGCCGTCATGGACCGCAGCCAGACCTGGTGCGATATCTGCACCGTCGGCCTTGAAGGCGGCAAGCCCACCAAGCTGTTCCGCGACACCACCAAGGCCTGGGTCGAATATCCCAAAGCCCCCACCTGGCTCGCCGACGGCACGTTCCTCTTCCTCAGCGAACGCACTGGCTGGCGGCACATCTATCACTACTCCAAAGACGGCAAGCTCCTCGCCGACGTCACCAAGGGCGACTGGGAAGTCTCCACCGTCAGCCGCGTCGATGAAAAAACCGGCTACGTCTACTTCTCCGGCAACAAAGACGGCGGCAACAACGCCTGGAAGGTCAAGCTCGACGGCACCGACATGCAAAAAGTGACCAAGGGCGGCGGCGATCACGAAGTCCAGTACAACTCCCGCGGCGACATGTACGTCGATACCGTCACCGAATGGGACGTGCCCGCCACAGTCACCCTGCACAAAGCCAACGGCACACTCATTCGCGTGCTGGACACCAACCCCGTTTACATCCGCGAAGAATTCCAAAAAGGTGGCACCCAGCTCGTCAGCATCAAGACCCGTGACGGCTGGCCGATTCAGGCCACTGTCGCCAAACCGAGCAACTTTGACGCCAACAAGAAATATCCCGTGTGGGTGAAAACCTACGGCGGCCCGCGCATGCCGCAGATCAAGGGCGGCGGCAAGGGCGGCGACGCCGCCTTCACTGACGCGGGCTACATCGTCATGCACGTCGATCCTCGCAGCGCCAGCAACAAGGGCGCCATCTCCGCATGGGCCTGTTACAAACAACTCGGCGTCTCGGAACTCTCCGACATTGAGGACGCCGTCAAGTGGATCACCGCCAATTCCTGGGCCGACTCCAAACGCGTCGGCATCAGCGGCCACAGCTACGGCGGCTTCATGGCCGCCTTCGCCCTGACCCACAGCAAACTGTTCGCAGCCGGCATTGCGGGCGCCCCGCCGACCGACTGGCACAACTACGACTCGATCTACACCGAGCGTTACATGCAAACCCCGCAAATGAATCCCAACGGCTACGACATCACCTCCTGCGTCAAGGCCGCCAAAAACACCACCGGCCGCTTGCTGCTCGCCCACGGCCTCAAGGACGACAACGTCCACGCCGGCAATTCGATCCAGCTGGCCCATGCCTTGCAACAGGCGAACAAGGTGTTTGACATTCAGCTCTACCCGCTGTCGCGGCATGGCATCAGTGGGGCGCATTACACTGGCCTTCAGCGCGATTTCATGAAGGCGCACTTGAAGCCGGGGACGTAAATGGGAGCCGTTTGACAACAAAACCCGCCGTAAACGGCGGGCCTAACCGCTGCGCGAAAAGGCCCGTAAACGGGCCTATGGCGGATATAGTTCGCGCTTTGTCGCATAGGGAAAAGGATCAACCTTCCCTCTTTTCGTGAAATGTCGGCCCTTCCGGCCTTTATTCCGTTCGCCCCACCCCTCATTTCCCTTTGCTCCCCCGCCTCATTTCGTTAACCTGGAGAAGATGCCATGACCTTGCAGCCTCTTCAAGGGAGACACCCATGCGACGCTCGCTGCTGTTTTTGAGTCTTGGGACCATTTTGCTGATTAGCCCGGCCCCGCAGTTCGCCGGACAACCGACGCCGGTTTCCGGCAAGGACGACGGCGACGTCAAATTCGAACCGTTCGATAAAGTCGTCAAAGGCGCTAAAGAGTACGACGGCCTCTACAAGCTTTATCACAAGGGTGAACATCTTTATGCCGAGATCCGGCCCGATCAACTGGAACGGCCGTTTCTGTTGCCCATCGCGGTGGCTCGTGGCGGCGGTCTCGGCGGCTTCACACTCAATTTTGACGAGCAATGGGTCCTGATGTTCCGCAAGGTCGGCGAGAACAAGCTGCACCTGGTTCGCCGCAATGTTCGCTTCAAAGCCAACCCCGGCGCTCCGGTCGCCAAGGCGGTCGAGACCACTTACAACGATTCGGTGCTGCTCGCTCTCAAGATCCACAGCGTACATCCCAGCCGGCAGAGCTATCTGATCGATTTCAACGACATCTTCATGCAGGATTTCGCCCAGCTCAAGCTCGGCTCGTTTGACGCCAGCCGCAGCACCTGGAGCAAGATCAAGGCTTTTCTCCGCAATGTCGAGCTTCAGGTGGCCGCCACATTCTCACCGACCCGCGGTGGTTTTAGTTTCGCCGGCGGCGACGACAGCGTCATCGACGACCGCGGCAACACCATCGTCGTTCACTACGGCATGGTCCAACTTCCCGACGACGGTTACCAGCCGCGCATCGCCGACGACCGCGTCGGCTATTTCCTGAGCGTCGTCAAGGATTTCTCCTCCGACAACAAGGACAAGTCCTTCCTGAGTTCCGTCAATCGCTGGCGGCTAGAACGGGCCGATCACGACGCCAAAAACAAAGACAAG
>Ga0134121_10001574_pt1 | contig 21356 bp, 10 predicted proteins | sample KB301_FD_96463 | JGI IMG/M metagenome (GOLD analysis project Ga0134121, IMG submission 96463) | Terrestrial soil microbial communities without Nitrogen fertilizer from Kellogg Biological Station, Michigan, USA - KB3-0-1 | ecosystem: Environmental > Terrestrial > Soil > Unclassified ... | reverse complement strand
CTCTGCACTATGCTCACGCGCAGGGAGTGGTGCACCGCGATATCAAGCCGGCGAATATCTTGGTGACAACCGATGGCCATCCCAAAATTGCCGACTTCGGCATTGCGAAATTGAACCAGGCGGAGTTGACGATGCCTGGCCAGGTCTTGGGAAGCCCGGCGTTCATGGCCCCGGAGCAATTGAACGAAGAAGGTGTAGATTCGCGCTCCGACTTGTTTTCCCTGGGAGTCATTCTCTACTACATGCTCACAGGTTACCGGCCCTTCCAGGGCAACAGCACCACCACAGTCTGCTTCAAACTGGTCAATCATGAGCCGGTACCGGCATCGGCTTTGGAATCGAAGGTATCTCCCGAGCTCGACAAAGTCGTTGCGCACGCCATGGCGAAGGATCCCGCCCAGCGCTACCAGACTGGAATGGCTATGGCGGCTGACATCCAGGCGGTCCGGGAACGGAGCGGATTTCTTCACAGCTCAGATTTGGCGGGACAGGATCTGAAGCGCGACGCGATTCCCCGTTACGTGGTCGGCGCCACCGCGGGACCCTCATCGGCAAAACGCGCGTCGCTGGAACAGAGGGACGAGAGCCACACTACCTTGCAAAGAAAGAAGGCGATGGCGGTGAAGACCATCGTCGCGTCCTCTCTCTTGGCGATGGCTGTGGCCGGCGTCGCATTTTGGAGCGTGCACAACCCCGAGGCGCCACAACCCCCCCCGCTCGAGAAGGCACCATCGGTCGACACCATCGCAGTCGAAGCCCAATCGAAAGCTGCAGACGATAAGGATGTTCAAATTTCCCAGAAAACTCCGGAGCACAGGTCGAAAAAATTAAAGTCGGCCGCGCGGGTCCCTTCCTCGCAGACCAAAGCACCAGCGTCCGCAGCCCCGGCTGACGCGATGATGCAGATTGAGGTCGAGCATCACTTTACGGACGCGACTGCCTCCGTTTGGGTGGACAATCGTCTGGTCTATACGCAGTCGTTGCTCGGGAAGAAACAACGCCATGCGCTCGTCTTTCGGAAAGTGGTAGGACATCAATTTCAAGTTGTCGGCGTGGCACCGGGTAAGCATCAGGTGCGCGTGCGAATCCAATCCACGGCGGATGCTTACGACCAGTCCAAAATCACGTCTGTAGCGTTCGTTCCAGGCGTTAGCCTGCTTCGAATTGTTTGCGGCGACAAAGCCGACGGGCTACAACTCGATTTTAAGAAAGACGGATATCAGTAAAGGTGCCTACTGCGGGCCTGGCGCATTTTCAGGCGATGAGTTGTTCCCCAAAAAATCATTTATTCAGCACTAATGAGCTGAGCCGCTTCCGATGTGAAGTTCGGCCTCGCCGCGGACATGCGGGATCACGACGTGGAGAGCCCTGGTGGCTGCATCATAAGATGTTGCCGGCGGCGGGGTGGCGTTCGACAGCCTCGCATCAGCTTGCGCCGAAGGCCAGTCGTAGACCACAACCTCCACATTTTTCCACCATGGCGCATAAGTTCCCTGACGTGCGCCGAAGTTGACCCGCACCGAATTACCGTCGGACTGACAGCTGAACGTTTGGCGAAGAAATTCGCCGCGTTGATAGCCCAAGGTATGGCCGTCATCAAGATAGAGGGAACCGCTGCACGCCTGACCGGGATAGACACGAAGCTCCAGGGGGCCGCTGGGAGTCTCATCGGTGCTCTGAATGAGCGGCTGCAGCGGCAGAATACTTCCTGCGCGGACATAGACGGGAAGGGTATCGAGCACCGGATGGATTTTGGCGGGCGCGGGGAATGCGGTTCCGGGGCCTGCGTTAGCGATATCAACGATCGTTGGTTCCGGCACGGGCGCGGCGGCCTTGAGGCCGGTCCAGAAGTCGTACCACTGGCCTGTCGGGAACGAGACAACGTAATCGTCGAGGGTCTCGGCGAACGGCTGCGGAGCGACGAGAAAGCTAGGGCCCAGCAGGAACTCGGTGTCGAGATAGCCGAATCCGTTCGAAGGCGGCGTGAACACCTCGGGAAACTCGAGAAAAATGGGGCGCATCATCGGCAGTCCGGTGCGCGAGGATTCGTCAGCCAGCGTGTAGATGTAGGGCAGCAAGCGGTAGCGAGTCTCTATGTAGCGGCGGCGAATCGCTTCCTGCTCCGGGCCGTGGACCCAGACTTCCTGCATCAGTGAGCCCTTCGTAGTGTGGTCGCGGAACATGGGATTGAATGCTCCCACCTCGATCCAGCGAGTCAGCAAGTCAGGTGGAGGCGAGGCATTGAATCCGCCGATGTCATCGCCTACGAAGGAAATTCCGCTGATGCCCAGGTTGAGAAGCTGCTGCGTCGCCAGGCGAAGGTGGTTCCAGGTGGAGGAGTTGTCTCCGGTCCAGGTGAATCCGTAACGTTGTCCGCCGGCAAAAGTCGCACGGGTAAGAACAAAGGGACGCTCATTGGGGCGCAGCTTGAGCAGGCCTTCGTAGGTGGCGCGGGCATTCTCCAATCCGACGATGTTGTGAATCTCTGAGTGGGCGGCATTACGAGTGGCGAAGCCGGGTTCTTCGATGCGATGAATGTTATCGAGCGGCATTGTCTTGCCGGGTCCGTCGAACACGGCGGGCTCGTTCATGTCGTTCCAGAAGCCGGCGATGCCATTCTGAACGAATTCTTTATAGAGGCCACCCCACCAGTCTCGCGTCTTGGCGCGCGTGAAATCAGGAAAGACGGCCGGGCCTGGCCACACGATGCCGACGAATTCACTGCCGTCTGCATTCTTTACAAAGTGGTTGCCTGCCTCGCCGGTGTCGTAAGGGGAATAACCCTGGTTAGCGGCATGGGCGATGTGCAGATCGGTGATGAGAACGAGATGAAAGTGTTGCTTACGGAGATCTGAAACCAGTCCAGGGAAGTTGGGGAAGGTCTGTGGATTGACGGTGAAAGGACGATTCCTGTCCTGATAGTCAATGTCGAGATACAGCACGTCGCCCGGAATCTGGTCCGCGCGAAAACGGTTGGCGATCTCACGAATCTGCGACTCGGGAGTGTAGCTATAGCGCGACTGCTGAAAGCCTAGAGTCCACAGCGCTGGCAGGGGGTGGGTTCCGGTAAGGTACGCATATCCTTGGACCACCTGTTTCGGAGTGGAGCCATAAATCAGGTAGTAGTTAAGCGGGCCGCCTTCCGCCCCGAACGAATATGTGTCGCGCGCTTCCTTGCCGAAATCGAACCAGCTCCGCCAGGTGTTGTCGAGAAAAATTCCGTAGGTGCGCCCGCCGCCGATCGCGAGGAAAAACGGGATGCTCTTGTAGATGGGGTCAATCGATTCCTGCGTTCCGATGTCTGTATTCCAGAGCGTATAGGCCTGGTTCCTGCGGTCGAAGGTGCCCGCCTTGTCGCCGAGGCCGAAGTAATGCTCGTCGGAGGGCATCGCCTTGTGGATGGAGAAGCCACCTAGGCGGAATTCAGTGGGGCGACCAACCGCGTCGGCGGAGATGACGTTGCCGGCGAGATCTCGAACCACAAGGCGGAGAGGATTGCGCTCAACGCGGACGTCAAGCGACGCCGTGCGGAAGCCGACGAATGCGGCGCCCTGCGGCGACTGCGGCTGTACGTCGACTGATTTCCCGCGCGGCCCGGAAAGAACGGCCCATGAAGAATCCTCTGGAAATGCGCCGCCGGGGGCGATGCGCACGCGGAGAATGTCGTCGCGCAGGGCGGTGATACGCAAGGTCGCCGAGACGGTCTTAACCTCGACGCCATCACGCAGGGGTTGGAAGCTGCTTACCGCTTCAAGTGTAGTGATGTCGTGCGAGGATGAGGCCGCGCGCACGGTGACGGAAGCCAGCGGGGTGAGGATTGCCCCAATCAGAAGAACAAAGAGTGTCTTACGAGATGAGTGCATCATGGCTCTCTCCGCATATGAATTAGCGTTGGCAAAACGGATTCTATTGTGCCTTGCCCGTAAAATGAATGACGATTCTCTCACGAGGGTAGGGGGCGGATTCGTTCTTTGGGATCGTGACGGTGATTCTGGCGCTTTCTGGACTAGTCCTTAATAGATCTGCGCCCTCGACCGACGCCACTTGCGCCGGGTTCCACAGCCCAAATTCATACTGCTTGCCTTGAGCCCCGGCGATTTCGAGAGTGAGTGCGTCCCGTGCGGGCGTCCACGATTCCTTCAGCACACGCAAGCCCTGACTCGTGCTTCCCAGAGGTGGCAGCGCAGGTGAGAGGCTCAGCCCGAAGTCGTTCCTCAGGCGAATGCGCAAGGCATTTTCTCCGACCGGGACGGAGAATTGCACCGCGACATGTTGGTCCGCGTCACTCCTCTTGATCTGGAAGGGGACTCGCCGGCCGTTCATCTCGACTCCGATAATTTGGGCACGCGGGCTGACCGCGGGAGAGAACTCCAGCGTGCAGTCGCCGCCGCCGCTGCGGGTAACGGTGAGGGAAATATCGCTGGCGGTCTTGCGATACGCCATTCGCAGCGATGCCGGGCCCACGCGCACATGATCGATCGTGAACCAGGTCCAGTCGGCGGGAAGGTGAGGCGCCAGCGTGACCCGGCACGTTCTGGCGTCGGTCTGCAAATCAAACAAGCCACGCAGCAGAGGACTGACCACCATGGCGGCGGACCAGATCTGGTGCGGAGAACTGGTGGAAAGAGGCTGATAATAATCGCCCGACAAAACTTCCGTGACGTGTCCCAGCGCTCCGTCTCGCGCCAGTTGGGCATTCGCTTCCAGGTTGGAAAAGCCTGGCAAGGCGCGATGGTAGCGGTATTCACCGACCGATGCCCATCCGGTAAAGAGCGGCCAGACGGAGCCGAAGTGGTAGCCGCCGGCGCTGTATTTCGCAGCGCGGGAGGAAATGATCCTCATTCCCCAGTCGGCTTCGTGCTCCGGTGCGGCAAGTTCGGCGATCATCGCACCGGCCTTCTCGTCGTCCAGCAATCCGAACCACATGGGCACCGTGGCCAGCACGCTGGGTTCGTCCACCTGCTGGTTTTGTGTTTCGAGAGCGAAAGCAAACCGGTTCTTCTCTGCGGACCAGAAGGTCTTGTTCAACAAAGGTTGTTGGCGTGAGAAATCTTCGCTAAGCTTTTTGCTGACATCTTCCTTTCCGATCAGATGGGTCAGACTGGAGAGCGCTCGCAAGGCTTCTGCCCCCAGCGCGCTCTGATAAAGCTCGGTATGGACCGGCAGCAGCGGGCCACCTTCCACCCAGCCGTGCCCGATTCCAAAATTCTGCGGCAGTCCCTGCGCGTCATACGTGGAGAGCAGGAATTGATACGCCCTCCACAAGCTGTCCCATTTTTCACGTGCAAACGCAACGTCTCCACTCGAAACCACGTAGTCGTTCATGGTGATGATGTACAGCGGCGTGGCGTCGGCGGAAGCGTAGGGATAAGGATAGTCGGTGAACCAGGGAACGAAGTTTGCCCCTTGGGAAATTTCGTGCGGAACCTTGCCATCGGAGCGCTGGTACTTGCTCAGAAAATCCAGAGCGACGCGCGTGTTGGCGAAGTCGCCCTCGGCATCGAGCGCCAGGGAAGTCCAGAGCGCGTCCCGGCCAAAAAACCAAGCGAAGCCTGGACGCTGGCTTCCCCCCGAAGTGCGATAGCCTGCGATCAATCCTGTGCCGAGGAAGGGATTGGTCGCCAATCCCTGCAGCACGCTGACCCGCGCCCAGTCGTATGACTCTTGCAACTGGCGATCCGGCAGATCAACACTGACTGTGCTATCTAGATACGCGCGGTAGTACTCCGCCGAGTCTTTCAGGAGGGCCGCATAGTCGGCCGCAAGATGATGGTAGGCGGCCTCGGCTTCCGCCTCGCCGTTCACGGAGGCCGCGATCACGACAAGCTTGGTCACTTTGCCTTTGTTGGTGACGCCCACATGGAATGAGTTTTCCTTCGAGCTGGAATAGTTATTGTCGTATTCCTGTTGGACTTCGCTGGCGGTGGGGGAGCCAGCGAAGGCGACGAATTTCTTCTGCTCTTCGCCGAAGTGGAAGGCGTTCAGCTTCGGGTCCCAATAAGAATAGGTCCCGCCCAAAGCAGCCGGCCATTCCAGTTGGAAATCGCGCTCGAAGGCAACTTGCACGTCGAGGGGTTGCGCCGTCTCAACATCAATAATGATGACAGCACCCGGTTCGTGGACTGGGACAAAGAAGGTCTCGCGCACCGCGAAAGTGTCACCGGTGTAGAGAATTGTGCTTGATTCCGGACGCACGGTCAGCATGCGAGTCAGAGCTTCCGCTGGAACCGTACGCCCATCCACGAGGAACCGCAGATGGAAGTCGCGCAGAATCTTCAGCGGATAAACCCAGGCTTCGAAGTTTCCCGCCTCGTTTCCAAAGAGTCCGGCCCGCCGGCCCACGGACGAGAGAAACTCCCAGGGACGATCAGGCCGCGAAAGTTCGAGGGTACGCGCGGGATCATCGGCGCTTGCGAGGCAGGCCGCCCCCAGCAAAAGTGCGGCAACCAGGATCCGTCGAGGCGTAACTCTGTGCCATGAACCTAGGGTGGGGCGTTTCATGTGTAAGATCGTTTTCTGAGCCCTTGCATGAAGCTCGAGGGGTTGAAGTTGCGCCCGCGCTGAACTTGCAAAGTAGCGATGCACTCAATAGAGTAGGGGCGAATTCTAGCACGAGCCAACTCCGGGAAGGTACCGCACTTTTGCCTGCTTCGCGCCGTAGGTTTCTCCAGTCTTTGAGCAGGTCGGCGGTGGTGTTGTCCCTCGACAATATTCTGGCACTGGTGCGTCCTCCCAAGTCCCACACGTATTTCGCGGCGACTGAGGAACCGGCAAAACCGAGCGCTGGCCTGGGCCTGAGTTTTATCGACGTCGCTCGCGAGTCGGGGCTGAATGCAAAGACGATTTACGGCGGTGAGCACAAGAACAAGTATCTGCTCGAGACCACGGGTTGTGGCGTTGCTTTTTACGACTACGACGACGATGGCTGGCTGGATATTTTTCTGGTAAACGGCTGGCGGTTGGAGGGCTTTCCTGCCGGACAGGAACCTACGTCGCATCTCTTCAAGAACAATCGCGATGGCACCTTCACCGATGTCACCGCCAAGGCCGGAGTGGCTCATTCCGGCTGGGGACAGGGCGTTTGCGTCGGTGATTACGATAACGATGGCTTTGAAGACCTCTTTGTTTCTTATTTCGGAAAAAACGTCCTCTATCACAACAACGGCGATGGCACTTTTTCCGACGTGAGTGAAAAAGCCGGTGTCACCGGAAGGGGCAAGCGCTGGAACACCGGCTGCGCCTTCGTTGATTACGATCGCGATGGCAAGCTCGACCTGTTCGTGGCCAACTACATTGACCTCGACCTGGCTACAGCGCCCGTGCCCGAATCAGGACCGTGTTTGTACAAGAGTGTGATGGTGGCTTGCGGCCCCCCCGGCCTCAAGGGTGGGAAAAATATTCTTTATCACAACAATGGCAACGGCACATTCACCGATGTCTCGGACGCCTCTGGCATTCTGCAGGCCAACGGAACCTTTGGCCTGGGAGTTTTGACGGCTGACTTCGACAACGACGGTTGGCCCGACGTCTACGTAGCGAATGATTCGACGGCCAGCGCGCTCTACCAGAACAAGAAAAATGGAAAGTTTGTAGACATCGCCCTGGAAGCGGGTTGCGCACTGAGCCCCGATGGCAAGCCGCAGGCGGGCATGGGCCTGTCAGCGGCGGATTACGATATGGACGGCAACCTGGATATCGTAAAGACAAACTTTGCCGGCGACACGCCCTCGCTCTATCACAACCTGGGTGGTGCCAATTTTGAAGACAGCACTTTTACGGCCGGCCTGGGAGCGCACACCCAGTACCTGGGATGGGGTTGCGGCTTTTTTGACATGGACAACGACGGCTGGCCCGACATTCTGATCTGCAACGGCCACGTCTATCCGGAAGTTGAGCAACTGAAGACGGAAGCGGGTTATCCGCAGCGCAAGCTGCTCTATCGTAATCTGCGCAATGGCAGGTTTGAAGATGTGTCGATGCAGGCCGGCCCCGGCATTTCATTGCCGATCGCATCGCGAGGATGCGCTTTCGGAGACTTCGACAACGACGGCGATCTCGACATCGTGGTGAACCCGGTGAATGACTTTCCGCAGCTGCTGCGTTGCGATCTGACTCCCGGCAATAACTGGATCAAGGTGCGGACCATTGGCACGAAATCGAACCGCAGCGGTATTGGCGCCCGGCTGCGCTGCGTGACTCAGATCGCAGGCGAGGCTAAACCTCATTCGCAGATCGACGAAGTTCGCAGCGGAGGCAGCTATTTTTCGCAGAACGATCTGCGAATTCATTTTGGATTGGGCAAAGCCGAGAAGGTGCAATGGCTCGAAATCCGCTGGCCCAGCGGTCAGGTGGATACCATGAAAGACATCAAGCCCAATCAATTGATCTTCGTGAAGGAAGGCGAAGGAATTGTGCGCACGATGTTATTCCCCGCCAAGGGTCCTTAAAGATTCGTGGTTGGGCAGGGAATTCCCGAACGACAAGGGCCAACGACTGCCTTCAGAAATTCTCTATCATCCACACGTTGGAGTCGCCGCTGGCTTGCCACAACGCCAGGTAGTGTCCGTCGGGCGAAGGAATGGCCCACCCTACCTCCATTTTGCTCTGTTCCCACACGGGCCGAGCTCTTCCTTGCAGGCCTACATTCAGCAGCGCATTCGTGCCCGTGTTGGTCGAGGTGCTGACCCAGAGACTCTTGCCATCCGCCGCCCAGTCGATGGAGGACACCTTCGGCCATTCTTTCAACCTGATCGTTCGTTCACTGTGGTCCCTCAGCGACAGCAGCCGGATATCGGGCCTTATCGACAAGTCCAGTTTGCTGGCTTTGGCGAAGGCCAGAGTCGAACCATCCGGTGAAAGACTCCAGTTGAACCCGTAGGGAAGATCATCATCAATGTGCGCAATTTCCTGTCCTTTTCCCCGCAGTGGGTCGAAGCTGAAAAACACCAGGCGCTTCTCGTCAACCTGGCTGTACAAACAAAGTGTCGAAGGCAGGCGTGCACACTGCAGATTGGTGAAACCGTGCCCTTCGAGCACCAGCTCAGGAGGTCCGCCGGCGAGCGGAATTCGCAACATGCGAACCGATTGCGATTGCTCGAAGCCTGGCCAATATTGAAAAAACACGATCTCTTTCCCGTCCGGAGTCAGCCGCGGCAGCATCGATTGCTCTTTGCCGCCGACCAGCAGTTCCGGCGTGGTTTGCCCAGGAGATTGCCGGAAAATGTGGAAGCTGCCGTCGCGGTCGGAGCCGAACAGCACTTGCTTGCTGTCGGGTGTCCAGGCCCAGGGCAGATCCTGTCTTTCGTCGAGGGTCAAGAGCCGCGGTGCTTGCAGTCTGCTTCCGTTGCTTTCGATCCTGGCAACGTAGACGTCCGGCTGCCAGCCCTGCTTCACATAGGCCAGCCGCTTTCCATCGATCGTGCTGCTAAGGTACTGGACTCGCCCTGGACCCGCTGTCAGCCGCGTGGCTGTGCCCAGCAGGTTTTCCGTGCGCGGATCGATTCTTACCGACCAGACGTTGGAATCGTTCTGGCTGGGTGGGAGTTCGTCCAGCACATACACCAGGCGGTCCTTCGTCCATGCCAGCGCGGGTCCAAACCGGGCATGAGACATGACCACTGTTCGGAGGTTGCTGGCGACGTCCAGAATTTCAATCTGGGGCTCGACCCCATACTCCCCGGGGTGGTATACGCCTCGCAGGAATGCGATTTGCTTCCCATCGCCTGACCAGACAGGCGACCGGAAAAGATCGCCGAGTTCGCCCGCAAGTTTCCGCGGCTGCTCTCCATCTGCGCGCATCAGCCAGAGTTCTTGGCTGCTTGCGCCTCCTTTGAGAAAGACAAGCTGCGAACCGTCGGGCGAAACTGCGGCCTCGCGCCCTTCATCGCTAAGCTTGCGCGGACTTCCGCCAATGGTTGAGATCTGCCACAGACCAGACTGCCGTTCCGGCCCTACGGGCGAGGTGACCAGAAGGTGAAAACCATCAGGGAGCCAGCAAACCGGCATCGCCTTGAACCCTTCCGGCAAGGCCAGAGGATGGGTTTCACCAGTATCGACCTGGCGCAGATAAAAGCCCGTGGCGTCGGAAAATGCCAGGTACTTTCCATCGCGAGACAGGGCGGCGGCGCTGACCGGGTATTCGCCGGGATTCGCAGTCAGCCGACGCTCCGCCAGCGCCGGAGTCGGAGGGGAAGCCAGCGACGCCCTCTTGCCCACAAACCACCCAACACTGAGTCCAACGAGCACCAAGGTTGCGGCCACAGCGGCGATCCACCATCTGCGACCCGAATGGAACCGCGGAACCGGGGTCTCAGGCTCGATCGCAGTTCGCGTGTCATGCACCGGCGCCAGGAAGCGGTACCCCCGGCGGGCGACGGTCTCGACAAAACGAGGATTCTCAGCGCTGTCTCCCAATGCGTCTCTGAGCCGGCGCACGGCCGCGTTGAGACTGTGGTCGAAGTCAACAAATGTGTCTGCGGACCACAACCGGCCCTGGAGCTCTTCCCGCGTGACCACTTCTCCCGGCCGTTCCAGGAGCAGGGCAAGAATCTGGAAGGGCTGCTCCTGCAGTTTTACCCTGGCGCCGTTGCGTCGTAGTTCTCCAGCCCGCTGATCGACTTCGAAGACCCCAAACTGGATCATCCCACTGCCGTTGCTGCTCATTACGGTCACTTGCCCTCATCGAGCGTGCGAAGTTTAGCAGAAACGCTCATCTTTCGTTGTGTCACCCACGCCTCTAAACATTTGACGTAGAAGCGCTTAACAGGTTACCCACATATGCGGTGCGGGTTACCGGCAAAGCCTTGAGGCACCCTCCCTCCGACTCGAACATCGGCGTGGCGGAGGTGGTTTCTCGTGCTGCAAATCCCGAAAGCATGCCTGCTGTTAGTTACGTTCCGACTGACGATTGCGTTCCCCGCTATGGCGGGAACCCGTCCTGACGAAAGACCCCAGCTGGTTGTTTCTGTCTATAACGATGCCGATGTCGCGGCGGCGGTGCTGGTGCAGGCTGAGCAGGCGGCGGCAAAGATCTTCGATCGTGCCGGGCTGAATGTGGTCTGGCAGAACTGCTCCCCGTCCCCGAACCACGTAGGCCCCGACGCGCTCGTCCGGGCGGGCGAGCTGAGCTCGCCAACGTCAGGGCCAGCATCGAACCCGGCTGGGCTTCGCCCGCCTGGGCGAGTGGGGGCACCGGCCCCTACGTGGTCCGGTTTGGAAAACTTGGACTGTGCCATCGTGGAATGGCCCACCCACCTTGCCGTGCGAGTTGTGCCTGGGCGTTCGACAAGCGAAGTGTTTGGCGTAGCCTTCCTGTCGGCCGATGGCGAAGGCTGCTACAGCGATGTCTTCTTTGACCAGGCGATGGAGTTGCATGCCACCTGGAGCGTCGCTTTGGCTGAGATTCTCGGAACCGTCATCGCGCACGAGCTGGGGCATCTCCTTTTGGGTTCGAACTCGCATAGTGGCGTGGGAATCATGAGAGCCCACTGGCAAGGCGAAGAGTTGCGTCGTCTGTCGCGAGGCGGATTAGGGTTTACCAACGAGCAGGCCGGCGATATGCGCGGGAAAGTCATTGCACCTCGTTCCACCCAGACGACGGCTTCGACGCGATCAGCTTTCTGAACTTGCCGATTCCAGCCGTCCGCTTGAAGAAGATCTCACAGCGGGAGGGACTGCTGCGCCTGACCCCTCTTGTAGAGTGTGAATCGCGTCCATGGAGATGTTCTCGAAGCGCTCGGTGAGGCCGCTCGGCCAGCGGATCTGAATCCAGTCTATTTTCGTCGCTGCGCCGAGGCCGAAGTGAATGCGCATATCGTTGTTGGAGTCGTAACTGGAGCCGCTGCGAACTTCGTCAACCAGCACGCGCGCGCCCACCTTCAGCGTGACTCGCGCGCCAATTCCATCCCGATTAGACTTCGTTCCGACAGCTTTCAGTCCTACCCAATGATTGGGCGATCGAACCTGGTTCACGAGCAAACTTGGACGCGCGTTCATATTGCTGATCACGGCCGAAATGCGGCCGTCATTCCACAGGTCGCCGGCCGCCAGCCCCCGCCCGGCATGGACAGCCGTGATTCCGGGCCCGGCCTGCGCGGAGATATCGCTGAAAGTCTTGTTGCCGTTGTTGTGATAGAGGATGCGCGGCTCTTCATAGCTGCTGCCCAGGTTCTGTTTATCGACCTCGGGATAGACGTGCCCGTTGACCAGCAACAGGTCAGGCCAGCCATCGTTGTCGAAATCCAGGAAGACGGTTCCCCAGCCCAGATAGCGCGTGTAGAGCCCCAGGCCGGCGGGGAAGGTCACATCATCGAAGGTGCCGTTGCCGTTATTGCGATAAAGCGTGGATGTGTCGTCGGAAAAATTTGTTTTGAAGATATCCAGCCGCCCGTCGCCGTCATAGTCGGCAATGGTGGATCCCATGCCCGCCTGCTCGCGGCCATCCTCGTTGAACGCGGCGCCCGCAACCACCGCCACGTCGGTAAATGTTCCGTCGCGGTTGTTGTGGTAAAGAATACTGGCCGTGCTATCGCACGCAACATAAATGTCGGGCCAGCCGTCATCGTCGAAGTCGAAGGTGGAGACACTGAAGGCGTAGTGTCCGCTGGTCTGATCAATCTTTGCTTTCGAAGTGACGTCCTCGAACTTGCCATGGCCCAGGTTGCGGTAGAGGATATTCTTGGCGCCGGGCAGTCCGCGCGGGCCACACATCACCGGCACTCCCTTCCACACGCACGACGCTCTTTCTCCCGGCGCCGGAGCGGTGGACACGTCAAAGTCCACGTAGTTCGCCACCATCAAATCAAGCAGACCGTCGCGATCGTAATCAACGAAGGCGCATCCTGTGCCCCAGGCCTTCCCGCTTCCCGCCACGCCGGACGCATCGGCAACCTCTGTGAACACCCCGCCCTGATTGTGATAGAGGCGATTCTTCGCGTAATAAGTTACGTAGAGGTCTTCCCATCCATCGTTGTCGTAGTCTCCTACGCACGCGCCCTGACCCCATCCGGTTGCGGTCAGGCCGGCCTTCGCAGTTACATCGGTGAACGTTCCGTCGTGATTGTTGCGATAGAGGTGATTGCTGGGTGCGGGACCCTTTCCCGCGGGAAAGCCTTCGAGAGTGGTTCCATTCACCAAGAAAATGTCGGGCCAGCCGTCGTTGTCGTAATCGAAAATTGCTACGCCGGTTCCGGTGGTCTCGATGATGTATTTCTTTGTGTCCTTCCCGCCGAAGACATTGGACATCGTCAAACCGGCCTTCTCTGCGATGTCGGTGAAGTTGGCAATCGGAGGAGTATTTGCGGATTCGGCGCCCGATGTGATGACAAGGAGAATGAGGAACGCAGCCCGTCTGCCAGCGCCAGGGAGTACGCGAGACGGCTGCGAAAAAGCTGGATTCATGACCCAGCTTGAATACTAGGGCGCGGACTTGAGAGGGTCAAGACGCACGGGTCTTCGGTAGGAAGCAAGCAGCCTGCATACCTCTCGGAAAAAGCAATCCTCGAAGGCGCGGCATAGTAGTATTTTTTGGTGGGCCTCGAACCAGATCAGCCGTCCCGACTTGACCACGGGCGCGCCATAAACCCCCTCGCCGGAGTTTCCCTACAGTGGGTGCTGTGGGCGGCGTTCGTTGTCCCGTCCGCGGATTTCGCTTTTGCTCAGCCACAAAACCAGGCCGAGGCACCTTACCGCCGAGGCTTGGCGGCCTTGCAAAGCGGCGATCTCGCGAAGGCTCGGGGCGCCTTTGAACAAGTTGTAAAGCTCGCACCCGGCAGCGCAGAGGGACACAATCTTCTCGGCTGGGTCCTCCTGGCGCAAGAGCACATCGCGGAAAGCATTTCGCAATTTCGAATCGCTCTGCGCCTGAAACCCGATTTTGGTCAGGCGCATATGAATCTAGCCAACGCGCTCGTCAAGAATGGGGCATTGCCCGAAGCCGAATCCGAGGCTCGCGCAGCTATTCGTCTGACCCCCAACAACTCGGACGCACACCGAACGTTGGGACGAGTCGCCAGCTTTCGCGCCGATCTGGAAACCGCAAGTGCTGAACTGGGGAAGGCGGTTGATCTGCAACCGGAAAGAGCTGACTTGCGTGATGAACTGGGGTCCGTGCTGGCGCAACGTTCGCTACCGGACGAGGCCGCGAAGCAATTCTCCGAGGCGCTGCGACTTCAGCCTGGCTATGCTCAAGCTGCACTGCATCTCGGCGTGGTTCGTTGGCAGCAGAAACAGATGAATGAAGCTGTGCAATTGTTGCAACGTGCGGTTCAAGCCTTGCCCCAAAGCCCCCAGGCTCACTACTATCTCGGACGCGTCCTGGAAGACACGGCGCAGCCCGACCGGGCCATCGAAGAATTTCGGGCCGCGGTAAACCTGCAACCGAAGCTTGCCGACGCTCAAACCCGGCTTGGGCTGTTGCTGCAGCGCGCCGGCGACGCGCAGACTGCGGTCGCAGCCTTTCGTCAGGTTGTGGACCTTCAGCCCAACGATCCCGATGCGCAAAACAATCTAGGGCTGGCGCTGCTTCAGGCTGGAGACGCGACTGCTTCCATTCCTGCGTTCGAAGCGGCGCTTGGTATGCGACCGGAGGATGCCGGATACCGCACCAACCTGGGGACCGCCTATTTGCAAAAGAGCGATTTCGACGCCGCCATTGCACAATTCCAGACTGCATTGAAGGCTGCGCCCGACGATGCGACGCTGCATTACGACCTGGGGCTGGCGCTGAAATTCAAAGATCAATTGCCCGATGCCGTGGCCGAATTCAAGAAGGCCTCCGCTCTCGATCCCAATCAGGCTGATATTCATTACACTCTTGGAGTCACCTTGTGGCAGCAAGGGGATTTCGATCAGGCCGTGAGTGCACTCCGTGCTGCCATCCAGACCAAACCTGATTACGCCGAGGCGCACTACACCCTGGGCACGGTGTTGAAGCAGCAGGGAAAACTGAAGGAAGCGGCGGCTTCCCTGGAGGAAGCGATTCGTCTGCAACCTGACTTCGCCGGCGCTCACACCACGCTTGCAGCCATACTCCGGCAACTGGGCGACACCGAGGGCGCCGCGCGCGAAGGACGTCTGGGAGCACTGATCAGCAAGGACAAAACCAACCTGCAGGCGGCCACTTTCGATACCAACTCGGGGATGAGGCTTCTGAAGGTGGGAGATCTGCAAGGGGCCATTTCGCAGTTCCGCGCCGCGATCGCGCTGGCGCCCAGCTATGCGCTGGCCCACTTTCATCTGGCGGAAGCCTTGCAGAGAAAGGGCGCCGCCGCTGAAGCGGATCAGGAATTTCAACGTGCGGCAGAACTCGATCCACAGTTGAAGCCCTGATGGGACAGCTGTCAGCTCTCAGCTTTCAGATAGCTGAGACCTGACAGCTGAGAGCTTCTTCTACGGTTTTCCGCTGCGGAGCGCCACGATATTCGACTCGACTGGTACACCGCGCGTTACCTTTACCCTCAGCACGGCTTCGAACGGCTTAAGTTCGCCACCCTCCGGAACCTGTAGCCGTCGCAGAAGTTCCTCGAGCGAGTCCTGCTGGCAGACGAACTCCACCGCGGCTTGGGTGCCAAGGGTGGTGGTTCCGGCCAGGATCAAGACCGACTTGGCGGGGTTCAACCCGCGCACCAAAGCGACAATCGAATAATCTTCGATCAGGTTGGCATGGGACGCTGTGCCAATCCAGTACTGCGACTCTCCCGACTCCGGATGGACATTCACGATGGCCAGGTCGCCCTTACGCGGTCCAGAATCGAGGTTATGGAAGATAAAATCCTGCGTGCTGGGAATCTCGCGCAGGGTCAGGTTCTCCGCTGGCGAACCCACAAAGATCGTGTCGTTATTCTTGACGTCATCCAAGGAAAGCAGGCTCCCCCGCTTCACTCGAATCTGCCGGTTCAGCAGTCCGAAGGTGTGATCCAGCGCATGTACCGCCAGCACTTCCCCTACGCCGGTATAGTGCTCGAGAATTTCATTGCGCGAATCGCGGGCGGGATCGAAGTAGCGCATTCCGGTTTCCGGCCGGCCCACGAAGGCCCCGTTGCTGAAAATTACCCAGGGCTCCTCCGGTCCGTTGGCGAAGGCCTTCCAGAAAGTTGAAAACGCGGCCGGAGCCGGATCCGCTGTTGTCTTGTCAGCCGCGCGTGGATTGCGCGTGAGTAACAATGCGATTGCAATCGCCGCCACGATCAGCGAGGCCAGGAGAGCGAGAGAAACAAGCTTCCATTTTTCGTCGGGAATACTTTCGGCCGCTTTGCCCTCGCGCCGGGCTAAATCCGAAAGAGCCTGTTGCCGGGCGGCGCTGGGTTCCCTGCGGTGAAACGAGACCACGTAGGTCCCCTTCGGAATTTCCACCTGGATGGGTTCGTCGGCTCCTTCGGAAGCATAATACTCGGCAAGCTTGAGCCGCAGTCGTCCTGCCTGAACCCAAATTGTCGAATCCGACTGAGGATCGAAACTCGGCGAGCGTCCGAAAACCTCCGTCGCAATTTGGTATTCCTTCAGCGGCGAACCGGGATGGTCGAGTGCATGTTCAGCGAGATAACGCAGCAATTTGCATAAGGATTCCGAGCCATGTAAGACGTGGCTGTTCAGTAGTCGATCAATCTGTGCCAGGTACTGCTCCCGTTGAGGCACCTGGACGCGTGTTACGTTCATTGTCACTTAGGGTAACAAGCTCAGAAATCAACTGCAATCCCAAGACTTGTTGACTGTAACCGTATCAAACTTCATGAAACCTGCGAACAACCCTCGTTCGACGGCAGGTTTTGGCCCAAAAAAATTCTGTGAAATTCCCCAAAGAAGATCTCCGTACGGTGATCTCCGGTCGCCTTGTGCGATGAATTACCTATTTTTAATCAATAACTTAGCAAAATAACGACAAATATCTGAAGGCAAAAGCCGATTTGCGAGATTCTATTTTTTCAGGGCGGCGATCGTGAATTTCCAAATGTCATAGGGTTTGACGGCCACTGTTTCGGGATTCTCATAACAGTTTCAATACTCTACAGCCAATTTGGATTAGGCGCGCAACCTGCACGTCTTTGGACAAGCCTAGTGCTTTTGTACTAACCGACTGATTTCTGAAACGGGAATGGAAATTCGGAATGAAGTTTCCAGGCAAGTTAGTCACGAGATGGAATCGATCGAAGGGCGTGAGCTTTTTTCAGAAGAGCTTGTGAAAAGACACTAGCAAAAGCTGGGGAGGCTGTAATGAAGGCAAAAGTTCTTGTGCTGCTGGGTACTCTGGCCGCATTTGTTGTTCTGGGCACAATCGGGGCGCCGCAGGCGTCTGCGCAGGCTGTCTACGGCAGTATCTTCGGGACGATTACTGATCCTTCCGGCGCGGCTGTCGCGGGTGCGAAGGTCACGGTAACGTCCGCAACCAAAGGCACGACGTTCGACACCACCACCAACACCGACGGCAACTACAGCGTCACCCACCTGATCCCCGATATTTACAACATCCGGGCTGAAGGCAGCGGGTTCAAGGCCTTTGAGAGCAAAAACATCAGTGTCTCCGCTGACGCAGGCTCGCGGGTGGACGGACAGTTTCAGGTCGGCGGATCCACCGAGACCGTGGAAGTCACCTCGGAGTCTCCGCAGCTGACGACCGACCGAGCCGACGTGGCGACCACCTTTAATGACAAGTACGTCCAGGACGTCCCCATCCTGAACCGGAACTTTACTAACCTGCAGTTGATGGCGCCGGGATCGCAGAAGATGGTGGGCTGGAGCCACGCCGCCACCGAGAATCCCCAAGGCAGCCTGCAAATCTTCACGCAGGGCCAGCACTTCAGCGGCACTGCCTTCGAACTGGACGGCACTGACAACCAAGATCCTATCCTTGGAATTATCGTAGTAAATCCCAACCTGGATGCCGTAACCGAAGCCAAAGTCTCGCTGCAGAACTATGACGCGGAATTCGGCAAGGCGGTCTCGAGCGTGGTGACTGCGCAAACCAAGTCAGGTTCCAATCAGCTTCATGGCAGCGGTTTCCTGTTCCGCCGCTCGGATGCGCAGCAGGCCCGCGATCCCTTCACACAATCCACCCGTGACCCCATCACCCATCGCTTCATCCCGCCCTCCCGCTGGGCGCAATTCGGCGGCACAGTCGGCGGCGCCATCATTAAGGACAAGTTGTTCTTCTTCGGCGACTATCAGGGCACACGTCAGACCAACGGCGTGAGCGGCACCTTCACGGTTCCGACCAGCCGGGCGGCGACAAGTTGTAATCCAGCCACTAACGCTACCAGCGCGACCCCTGGCATTTGCGATTTAAGCGAATACCTGACGGGTGGAGTTGCCGGTGGCGGCCAAGTTTTCGATCCTTTGACCGGAGATCCCAATTCCGGCGCCGGCCGCTCGCCGTTTGTCAACAACCAGATTCCGCTTGCCAGAATTTCGCCGGCGGCCGGTAAGATTTTGGCGGCGTTTCCAGCGGCCCAAAGCGGGACCGTGTTCAACAACCTGATCGGGGCAGGCTCGGGCCCATTCACTCAGAATAGCTTTGACACACGCATTGACTATGCCGCGAGCTCGAGCATTAATGTCTTCGGCCGCTTCAGTCTCGACTACTTCAAGTTGTCGGGTAAGGGCTTGCTGGGTGCTGTGGGCGGCCCAGGCAACGGGTTGCTGGGTCTATCGGGAAGTTCCATCACGCACAACTACAGTCTGGCCAGCGGCTTTACCAAGACGCTGAGCAGTTCGCTATTGACCGATTTCCGCTTCGGTTGGTTCAAATACAACCCACAGACCCAGAAGCCTACTGGGGGTTCTCCGATGAGCGACTTCGGGATTCCGAACGCGAACACATCGGATCCCAAGACGGCGGGCCTGGGGGCGTTTCTGCTCGGCCCAGATCCGATCAGCGGCCAAGGTTGCACTCAAAACAACGGCGGCCAAGGCTGCGTAATTTCCAGCTTTGGAGACGGCTTGGGTGTGGCACGTTGCAATTGTCCTCTCACCGAAAGCGAACAGCAATTCCAGTTCGTCAACAATTGGACCAAGTTGAAAGGCAATCACCAGATTAAGTTCGGTGGCGACATCCGTTACGCCATGAACTTGCGCATCCCCAGCGACAACAACCGCACCGGAGAATACAACTTCAGTCCCCAAGCTACATCGAACGGCGGGAACGGGGGTCTGGACTTTGCATCTTTCTTGCTGGGACAGGTCACGTCCTTCGCACGCTACGTCAACAACCCGGACCTTCCGGGCGCGAGCAACGCCGCCGAGCGCCAGAAGCGCTGGTTCTTTTACGGTCAGGACACATGGCGAGTAACTTCCAAGCTCACCCTTAACTATGGGCTGCGCTGGGAAATCTACTTCCCTGAGACCGTCAACGCCCGAGGCAATGGCGGATTTGCTAACATTATTGATAACGGCGGGACAGGCGCCATCCGCGTCGCCGGCTTCGGCAAGATCGGCTTGAATGGCAACGTTGATAACACCTATACCGCGTTTGCTCCGCGCCTCGGTATCGCTTACCAATTGACGCGGAAGACGGTAGTGCGGATGGGTTACGGACGTAGCTATGACATCGGAGTGTTCGGCTCGAACTTCGGACACACCGTGACCCAGAACCTGCCCGTACTGTTGAAGCAGAACGTCGACGCCACCGCGTTCAATCCCCTGGCTGCCGCGAACAAGGTCCCTGTCTTCCTGCTGGACAACGGACCGATCGCGGCCACCTTCCCCGCTGTGCCTTCTGACGGCATCATCCCGTTCAGTGCACTGGGCGGTCAGGTTGGCGGGACCCACATCCGTCCCACCAAGCAAGTCCTTCCGCTGGTGGATTCCTGGAACGCGACGGTGCAGCACCAACTTACCAATACGGTTAGTGTGGAAGTCGCCTACGTCGGAAGCAAGGGAACGCACGGCTTCGCCGGTGATGGACCGAACTACGACGTCAACCCGGTGGCAGTTGGAGCCGGAACCAACCTGGTGGTGGCCGATCCGGCGAATCCCGGACATAACAAATATGCCGGATTCAGTGCGCTGGTTCCGCAGAATCAGCGTCGCCCGCTGTTCCCCCAAATCCCATTCGACTTGGGCAACTTCTACGGAAACGACGCTTCCAGCAGCTACAACGCATTCGAAGCCAAAGTGGACAAGCGTTTCAACAATGGCCTCCAGTTTGTTAGTCACTACACCTTCTCGCACGCCAACGGTTATGACGGCACCTACTATGCGATCAGCCATCCGGTTGCGTACGGGCCGGTTGACTTCAATCGCAACCACGTGTTCGTGTTCAACGCGGTGTACGAGTTGCCGTTTGGGAAAGGCAAAAAGTACATGGGCGGCTCAGGACGGGCCATGGACTACCTGGTGGGGGGATGGCAACTGAGCAACACCAGCAACTGGAGCAGTGGCTTGCCTTGGACCCCGAGTTTCGGCGAGTGCGGTGCCGAACAGGATGCTGGCGTCTGCCGTCCCGACATTACGTCGGGTTCCTTCCACGTCGGGACGGGTTCGCTGGACCCGGTCAAACACACGATCACTTACTTCACTCCTCTGGCGCCAATGGCTTACCCCAGTCCGGACACCCTGGCGATTGGAACGGACGCGTGCTCGCTGGCGAGGCCGGCCTCCGGGCCCTTCGTCACGAACGCTTGCGGCACAATCGGAAACATGCAACGAAATGGATTCCATGGCCCGTCGGGTTTCTACTCCGATCTGTCCGCGGTGAAGAAGTTCCGGGTTACGGAACGGCTCAGCGCGCAGTTCCGCGTGGATGCCTTCAACGTTTTCAATCACCCCGTCTATGCCTTCAGCCAGAATAACGGAGCTAACGGTTGTATCGATTGCCAGGGCGGCAACAACGGCAAGATTACGGCCCTAGAGGGCGGTACAACCATGAGGCAGCTGCAGTTTGCTATCCGCTTCGACTTCTAGAGTAGAAGCCGGAAGGCTTTATCAGGAGGGAGTCATAGACTCCCTCCTTTTTTAGTGTGCCGAGCATGATCAACGGCTTGAGGGTGAAAGTCCCTTACCGAACCGGATGGAGGTAAACGGTTAGAGAAGCGCAAGGGGGCCAATCGTGAGGTTGGGTCTGAAGGAAGCGTGGATCAAAATCGCGAGCCGATGAACAAGAACCCGATGATGAGGCCTACGGTGCAGGGCGAGCTGGCATATGACAGCGAAGCCCATATCTACCAAGCGCACTGGTGGTAATCCGGCGGTTGCGCGTCGAAGGCGGTCGAACTTACTTAACCGACTGAACCGCCGGATGCGGACCCGCATGTCCGGTGGTGAGGCAGGTTGTGTCAAGAAGACGCGTAAGCGTCATGCTGTACGAAAGATGAAGGTCGGCCCTTCGGAGCCACCCTGTAGGGGGAGGCTTCAAACAGCCGTGAGCT
>Ga0134121_10001573_pt1 | contig 21356 bp, 16 predicted proteins | sample KB301_FD_96463 | JGI IMG/M metagenome (GOLD analysis project Ga0134121, IMG submission 96463) | Terrestrial soil microbial communities without Nitrogen fertilizer from Kellogg Biological Station, Michigan, USA - KB3-0-1 | ecosystem: Environmental > Terrestrial > Soil > Unclassified ... | reverse complement strand
CTCGTGCCGGGGTTACTCGCGCAGCTCGGCGCCGCGATCCGCGCGGTCGTCGCGACGGATCTCTCTCGCGTGCTGCAGCACAGCCTGCGCGCATTGCGCCGGATCGGGCTGCGCGCCGAGATCGCGGAGCTGCTCGCCGAGGCCGAGCACGCCCGGTCGGGGAACGAGACCGACGCGTTGCTCGGCCGGCTGGCGATCGCGGCCGGGCTCGCGTTCCTCGGCGACACGGCCCGCGCGCTGCCGATCTTCGATCAGGCGCGCACCGCGGTCAGCGATGAGTTCCAGGCACTCGGCGTGGTCCGCAAGGACGGCACGCTGAGGCCGCCGACCCGGCCGCTCGAGCTGGCCCGTGCGCTCGCGCTCGCCTACGCGCAGGCGCCGCTCGCCAACGCGCTCGGCGGGATCTCCGAGCTCTTCGTGCACCTCCGCGACATCACCGACAGCCTCAACACCAACAGCCACTTCTGCCTGTCGGTGTTGCACTTCGTCGAGTCGCTCGTGCTCGGAATCACGTCCGACGATCTGGCGCTCGGCGAGGCGGGCCGGCGGTTCGTCGAGGATGACGAGCATCTGATCCGCCGCCGCCTGCATCGCGACCTGGGAGGTTCTTCGTGACTGCTGAGATGGCACCTGCACCTGGATCCCTTGCTGGCAGCGATCCGGACGATCCGAACGATCCGATCCAGCGCGCGACGCGGCTCAGCTTCGACGAGCTCGCGCGGCAGGCCTCCGGGCTGCGCGAGCGGATCAACCGGTTCCGCGTCGCGCTGGGCCGATTCTTCGTCGCCAAGCAGCCGCTGATCGATCTGATGTGCGTCGCCGCGGTCGCGCAGGAGCCGCTACTCCTGGTGGGCCCACCGGGCACCGCGAAGAGCGACCTGGTGATCAAGTTCAAGGACGCGCTGAAGATCCCGGACGGCGAGTACTTCGAGTACCTGCTCACCCGGTTCACCGAGCCGTCCGAGGTGTTCGGGCCGATCGACATCGCCGAGCTGCGCGCCGGGCGCTACCTGCGGCGCGATCGCGGCAAGCTGCCCACCGCGCGCCTGGTGTTCCTCGACGAGATCTTCAAGGCGAACTCGGCGATCTTGAACTCGCTGCTCACCGTGATCAACGAGCGCAAGTTCTACCAGGATGGTCAGCCGGTCCCGGTCAAGCTCCGCATCCTGCTCGCGGCGACCAACGAGCTGCCCGAGAACGTCGAGCTCGCGGCGCTCAAGGATCGGTTCTGCCTTAAGGCGGCGTGCCGCTCGGTGCAGGACGAGCACTTCGTCGAGCTGATCGACGCCGGGCTCGACGCGTACACCCAGCGCGAGCTCAACCAGAAGCCGTGGATCGAGGGCCACGCGACGCTCGAGGACTTCGTGAAGGCGCACCGCTGGCTGACCCACGTGCTGGCGCGCCGCACGATCGGCGCCGACGGCAAGGAGCTCCGCGATCGCGACCTCTACTGCACGGACGAGCTGATCCGCGAGCTGCGCCGCGTGCTGAAGACGCTGGTCCGCGAAGATGGCGTGTTCGTCTCGGATCGCAAGGTCGTCAAGCTGTATCGCCTGCTGCGCACCCACGCGTGGATCGTCCACGGCGGCGCGGTCGAGCGCAGCGACCTGCGCCTCCTGTCGTACCTCGGCGAGACCCGCGACGAGATCGATCTGCTCGAAGAGAAGGTGCCGCGGCTCCTCGGGCTGTCGTGACGAGCGAGCTGCGTAATGCCGCGGAGGTCGCGAGCTGGCTCGCGGTCGGCCTGGCGCTCCGCCGGATCGTCCCGCCGGAGCTGGCCGCGGAAGCCGGAGGCCCTGACGACGACGCGGCGGTTGCCCGCGCGATCGCCGTGTGCGCCAACGAGCTGCCGGCGCTGCCGCCGCCCGGGGTGATCGCCGACATCGCCACGCTGTTGACCGGCGCTCGTCCAGTGACGAGCGGCGCGATCACCGGTGCCACGGCCACCGCGGCGGCGGACGACGCGCTGCGCACCGCGATCCGGGCCTACGACGACGACGTGCTCGCGCGCCTGACCGCGACGGCATCCTTCGACGACGTGCTCGCGGCCTACGCGCACGCCGCGGACGCCGATCGCGCGGCGGCGGTTGCGCTGGTGGTCGCCGCGGTGTGCGAGCGCGCCGGGTTTGCCGGCGTGGCGGTCAGCCCCGCGGCGCTGCGCCGGGCCCTCGCACGTCCACGCGACGAGCGCGCCGCCGCGGCCCGCGCGGAATTGCACGGCAGCCCGATCGCACAGCGGCTCGCCGATGACTACCAGCGGCTCGCCCGCGGGGCGCGCCAGTGCCGTGCGCTGGTCGACGATCGCGAGGTATTCGCCGTCGACCACCTCGCCGTGCTGCGCGATCTGGGGAGCCGGATGACCGCCGCGCACATCGGCGCCGCGGCGGCGGCGATCACCCAGCGCCTGCCGCGCCGGCTGCCGGTTCGCCGCGAGCTGCGCGGCCTGCGCGAGACCCGGTTCGCCGACGACACGCTGTATCCGGCCGGCGGCTTCGCGGCGATCGCCCCGGGCGGCGCGACCACCGGCAACATCGAGAACCTGGTGACCTCCGAGCTGGTGTACATGGAGGACGGCGAACCGATCGATCTGTTCTCGTTGCGCTACGTCGAGGGCGAGCTCCTGCACTACACGCGCGACGACAGCGTGTTTCGGCGGCATCGCCACCTGATCGGCATCGCGCTCGCCGCCGATCTCGACGACGCTCGGGTCAAGGATCGCGATCTGCCGTGGCAACGTCTGATCCTCGCGCTCGGCCTCGTGGTCGCCGCGATCCGGTGGCTCGTCGAGCAGCTCGGCGATCAGGCGCTCACCGTGCACCTCGCGTTCCCGCCGCGGCTGCTCGCCGAGGAGCGCCAGATCGTGTCGCTGCTCCTCGAGGGCGAGATCGCACACGGCACCGTCGTGGTTGCCGAGCAGGTGTGGAACGAGACCGTCGCGCTGGCGGCCGGCGCCGCCGGCACCGCGATCTCCGATCTCGTCGTGGTCTCGCTGGGTGACAAGCCGGAGCTCCCCAAGGGCCTCCGGGCGCTACACGTCGACCTCGCGGGAGTCGCGCCGGTGGTCGTCGAGCTCGCACCGCGGCCAGGCGCGATCCCGGTGCCCGGTCTCGATCCGTGGATCGAGTGGTGCGAGGGCGCCGAGGATCTGCTGCGCTGGCTCGTGTGAGGCTCTTGCGCGATTCCTCAGGGCCCCGGTGCCGACATGTATGCTGTACGAAGTGTGCGCAGCGCTGAACGCTTGAACGACACGCAATCCTGCGTACGCTAGAGGGCAGATGTCACGGATGGCGACCGAGCAGCCGCGGGCAGTCTGGTGCTGTTCGACGTGTGGCGCCATCTACCACAAGGACTTCCCGCGCTGCCCGGCCGATGGCGCGGAGGTCGTGATGGCGGAGCGCGACCCGCTGCTCGGCGCGGTCGTCGGTCACTATACGATCGAGAAGCTGCTCGGCGAGGGCGGCATGGGCCGCGTGTACCTCGCGCATCACGCGAACCTGCCGAACAAGCGCTATGCGTTCAAGGTGCTGCTCGGCGATCACTCGGCGAGCACGATGATGCGCACGCGGTTCACCCGCGAAGCCGAGCGCGCCAGTCAGCTCGATCATCCCAACGTGGTGAAGGTCGTCGATTTCGGCCAGACCACGCACGGCCTGCTTTACATCGTGATGGACTTCGTCGAGGGCCCGTCGCTGGTGTCGTTGATCGACGACGCGCCGATCCCGCCCGCGCAGGTGATCTCGCTCGCGCGTGCGATCTGCAAGGGCCTGGTCTATGCGCACGCCGCGGGGATCGTGCATCGCGATCTCAAGCCCGAGAACATCCTCGTCAGCTCGGGCCCCGACGGCATGGTGCCGCGGATCGTCGACTTCGGGCTCGCGATGTCGCTCGATCAAAGCGACGCGCGGCTGACCGAGAGCGGCATGACGATGGGGACGCCCGCGTTCGCGGCCCCCGAGCAGCTGACGGGCAAGCCGCTCGATCACCGCGCCGACCTGTTCGCGCTCGGGATGACGATGTTCGAGATGCTGACCGGCGGCATCCTGCCGTTCGAAGGCAACGTCATGGAGGTGGTGTCCGCGAAGACGACCAAGGAGGCGCCGCGGGTCAGCGAGCGCGCCCCCGGGCTCGCGATTCCACCCCAGCTCGACGACATCGTCGCGAAGCTGATCCGCCGCAAGCCGGTGGATCGCTACGCGAGCGCACGCGAGGTGATCGAGGCGCTCGACGCGGTGCACCTGGGCCGCGAAGCGCGGCTGACGACCGAGATCACCGACCCGCTCGACCCGCCGCCGGAGCCCAAGCGGCGGCGCTGGAAGCTGGCGGGGCTGGCCGCCGCGTGCGGGCTGGCCGCCGCCGGGGTGTACGTGGTTGCGGCGAGACCTGGCGCCACGGCCGCCGAGGTGGTGGCCCAGCCGCGCGTCGAGCCGGCCCCGGTCACGCCCGGCGGTGCGCCAGATCCCGCGGTGGCGGTGGCCGCCGCGCCCGGTGCCGCCACGCCGGATCCCGTGGTAGCGGTGGCCGCGGCGCCCGTTCCAGCCGAGCCAGCGACGGCCGACGCCGTGCAGGAGCCTGCGCCCGGTGCCGTCGCGCCGCGCGACTCCACGCCTGCCGCGACACCGGCCAAGCGCCGTCATCACCAGCGTGCGGCCCGTCCGCCGGCCCACGGCGATCCGGTCACGCCGGTCGCGTCAGTCACGCCGGTCACGAGCGACCCCGCACCGGCGCCGCCTGCCGTTCCGGTGGAACCACCCGCGCCGCCACCGCTGCCTGCTGCGCCGGCCCCACCCCGCGAGCTGCGGGCGAAGATCCAGGTGGAGGTGAGTGGTTCGCTTCCCCAGGGCGAGGTGCAGCGCGCAGTTGATCGCACCTCGCTCGCGATCACACGATGTGCGCCGGGCTCGCCGGGGACCACGGTCGCGCACTTCAAGATTGGAGAAGCGCGGCGCGCCCGAGACGTGCGCGCGACCGGTCCGATGGCGCAGACCAATGCCTGCGTCGCGACCGCGCTGTCCGACGTGCGCACGGAATCTGCGCCCGACGTCGGCGACGTGGAGGTCATCGTGAAGATCGCGTTCGTGGAGAAGACGTGAGGTGGTTCATCGTCGCGATCGCGGTGAGCTCGGTCGCCGCGGTCGCGAGCGCCGAGACGCGCCGGACGATCGCCGGCTCGCTGCAGCTCGACTACCTCGTGGTCCCGACGAACTCGAACATTCACACGTCGACGTTCGACGGCATGACCGCCGAGCTGTCGCTCAAGATGAGCATCGACTTTTCGAGCAATGCCTCGGCGAGCGTGAAGATGTGCTTTGCGTGTCACGGCTTCGAGGCCGCCGCCGCGTTCGTCGATCTGCGCGCGGCCGACGAGCTCAGCGTGCGGATCGGCCGGCTCACCCCCGAGTTCGGCAGCTTCCCGCAGCGCGCCGACCCGGCGAACCACCGCACCAACGACAAGCCGCTGCCCTACGACATGGGGCGGATGCTGCACCACACCGACTGGAACGAGGGCGTCCTGCCGGCGCCCTGGGTCGATAATGGTGTCGAGCTGTTCGGCACCCGGTTCGTGGGCGCCGGTCGCGTCGATTACGCCGCCTATATCCTGTCAGGCCCCAAGGGCGCGAACGACGCGGCCGACTTCGACTTCATCGCGTCGCGCGGCGCGAGCCAGTACTACGTCGATAACAACTCGGAGCCGGTGTTCGGCGCGCGACTCTCGGGCACCGCCGATCTGGATGGCGAGGGCCACGGCATCACGTTCGGCGCCTCGTTCATGACCGGACGCTACGACCCCAGCCACCACCTGTCGTTCCTGATCGGCGGCGCGGACATCGTCGCGAACCTCGACGGGATCGTGCTCCGCGCCGAGTACCTCGCGCGCCGCACCGACATGGACGTCGGTGACAATCCAGCCACGCGCTGGAAGTACCTGCCGGGCAGCGATGGCAAGTACGACGATCATTTCTTCAAGCACGGGTTCTACGGCGAGGCCGAGGTCCCGATCGGGCCGGTCGATGCGTTTGGCCGGTTCGATGGCCTGCTGCGGTTCGGCAACGTGCTGGCGGGGCCCGGGATGGTGTCGAACGCGCTGTCGTCGAGCTCGAGGCTCCTGCGCTACACCGCGGGCGCGGCGGTCCGGCTCATCGAGAACGTCCGGCTCAAGGCCAGCGTCGAGTATTACCAGTTCAACGACCTGCCCAACGATCTGGCGATCCACGTCGCGGTCGCCACGCCGTTCTGATCTCGCAACGGGCAGGTCAGCTACTGCACGTGGTACGTCGCGCTGAGATAGCCGAACACTCCCGGTACGTCGTAGGTGGTGCCTTCGAACCCGTTCAGCGAGCAGCTGACGCAGCTGGGTGGATCGCGGTTGAGGATGTTGTTCACGCCGGCCGTGACCGTGAGCCGACGATCGAACTCCGGAGACCACACCACCTGGACGTCGTTGTACACGGTGATACCGAGCTTGTTGGTCGACTGCGTATCGTCCGGATCCGGGTTCGAGCACGTGCCCGGGAAGTTGGACAATCCGAGGCATTGCTCGGTGACTGAATGGATATAGCGAGTGATCAGCGTGATGTCGAAGGACTTGTAGAGCCACGATAGCGTCAGGTTGGATTTCAACCTGGGGAACGCATGCGTCGGCGTTCCGGATATGGTGCCCACCAGGTCGGTGGTCTGGAACCCGTCGGCGCTCGGCGTCTTGGTCTCGTAGGCGAGCAGGAGGCTCGACTGCCACACGGCGCGCAGCCGGCCGAAACTCTTGCGCGGCATCCGGTAGCTCAGCGTCAGGTCGAGGCCGCGGACCTTGATCCCGCCGATGTTCTGCAGCACGTTGTCGAACGACGCGATCGCGCCCTGCGGGCTGCGCACGATGCCCATGCAGGCCTTGTCGTCCGCGTCGAGCACGCACTGATTGAGCTGCAGCGTGGTGTCGAGCGCCGAGATCGCGGAGTCGAGCTGGATATTGTAGTACGCGAGCTCGAGATCGACGCTGTCGATCCACGGCCGGTCCTGCAGCCACGCCGGGCTGTACGCGAGGCTGATGTTGATGCTGGTCGAGGTCTCCGGCGTGAGCGCGCGGTTGCCGCCGGTGGTCACGCCGACCTGCTGGTTGGTCTGGACGTAGCTGCCATTGGCCGGCACCCCGAGATCGATGCAGCGCTGGCGGACCTCAGCGGGCACCCCGGAGTTGTTGAAGTCGCTGCACGGGTCGATGAGCCCCGGAGCGTACTGCGCCTTGCTGCCATACAGCTCGCCGATGCTGGGCGCGCGGAATCCGCTGCCGAAGCTGCCGCGCAGCACCAGATCCTTGATCGGCTTCCATCGCACACCCACCTTGCCGGTGAGCTCTGGCGACAGGAACGAATAGTCTGACACCCGGCCCGCGACGTCGAGGTCGAGGAGCTGGGCTCCGGTGATGCCGGTGAGCAGGGGTGCGCGTAGCTCGGCGTAGCCTTCCGATACCGAGTAGCGGCCAGAGCTTGGCAGCGCCACGACGTCGGCGCTGTCGCCGGCCGCGACGATCGAGTCGGGTTCGAAGAACCCGCGCAGCCGGCGATGCTCCACGCCCACGGCCGCCGCGAGCCAACCGGCCGGCAGCTTGACGACGTTGCCGGACAGGTTGGCGACGGAGTCGACCAGGGTCTGCTCCGAGACATCGTGCTCGGTGAACGTGGTGTAGGCGAGCATCTCCCGGGTCAGGGTGCCGCGTCCGTCGGCGCCCTGGCCGTCGAACAGGTCGAACGGCACGCAGTTGGGATCGCCCGGGTTTGCCGCGGTGCCGCAATGGTAAAGGCCATCACTGCCCCGGTACGCCGGGCCGAGCGCTTGCTGAAGCTTGGCCGAGTTGAACGCGTTGTTGCGGCGCTGCTCGGCGCGGTTGAAGCCGTAGGCCAGGGTCGCGTCCCAGGTGAATCGCTGACCGCCGAGGTCGAAATGGCCGTCGAGCCCAGCGGACGTGACGAAGGTATGGACGTTCTGCTCGTACGTGCGAGGTCCCGCCTCGACCGGGCGGCGGTCGATCTCGAAGCCGGTGTCGACCGTGGGATCGAACGTGAACCCGAACGGATTGTATGGGTTGGTCACGTCGATCGAGATGCGGTCCAGGCGGCTGTTGTTGTGGGCGCCCGGACCGATGTTCAGCGGCTCGGGCGCGGCCTGGTTGACCGACTCGCGGTTGTTGAACGAGGCCTTGCCGCGGATGTTGATCTGCGGCGATAGCTTGTAGGTCAGCGCGCTGAAGATGTTGATGCGCCGCGACGGCGTCTCGGCATAGTTATAGGGCTGGTAGTTGAAGCGATCATCGTCCGTGAAGTCGTGGAACTTGCCCCCGGTGCCGTCTTCGAGCGCGAGGTCGTGGACGGTGCCGTCGGGATCGTAATAGATCACCTGGCCCTGCGGAGTCGCCCCGGAGCAGCTGTCCGTGCACCCCTTCACGCCCGGGATCGGGTAGCGGGAGATCGCGCGATCGCGCGAGAACACCGCGCGCTGATCGACGAACGACCCGCCGACCACCGTCGACAGCTTGCCGTTCGTTCCGCCCCACGCGAGGTCATACTTCTGGACGACCCCGTCGCGCTGGTGGAACGCGCCGGTGTAGACCGAGGCCGTCACCCCGGTGAGCTCCTTGCGCGTGATGATGTTGATGACGCCAGCGATCGCATCGGATCCGTAGAGCGGCGAGGCGCCGTCCTCGAGGACCTCGATGCGGTCGATGATCCCGAGCGGGATCGTGTTGAGGTCGGTCGACGCGGAGACGCCGCTGGCCGCCGAGCCATTGACCCAGCGCACGCCGTCGACCAGGACCAGCACGCGCTTGGAGCCGAGGTAGCGCAGGTCCGCCTCGGTGGCGCCCGCGCCGATGCCGCCGCCGTCGGGCGGATATCCGAAGTTGCCGCTCGAGTTGTACTTCCCGTTGAGCGCGCCGCCCGAGACGGGCAGCTGCTGCAGGATGTCGCCAACCGACGTCAGCCCCGTGCGCTCGATGTCTTCGCGCGACATCATCAGCACGGGCGCTTGCTTGCCCAGCGGATCGCCGATGCGCGATCCGGTCACCACGATGAGCTCGGTCCCTTCCGGCTGCGTGTCATCGGCAGCGATGGGAGCTTCCGGTCCGGGCGTGGTGGGCGGGCTCTCGGGGGCTGTGGGGGCCGGGGCCGCATCGGGGGCGGGTGCCGCGTCGGGGGCGGGGGCAGGCACATCCGGCGCCACGTCGGGGGAAGGTGGCGGTGGTTCCGGCGGAGAGGGCGGCGCCGGCGGTGGCTGCGCCGATGGCGCCTGTCCCGCTGGTGGTGGCTGCGCCGGTGGCGTTGCCTGGGCGAGCCGGCGCGGACCTGGCCGCATGCGGAGCGTGGGCCCCGCACTTGCCGTACCACCGGCGGCGACCAGCAGCGCGGTCAGCCCCGTGAAGGTTCGATAATGGAACGTATTGCGAAGCTTCATCACGTAGCACCTCGTAAGGGTGCTTCTACTATGGTGTTGACGGCAATGAAACAAGGCCAGCGCCGAGTATCACCAGCTCGACGATCTGCCCGATGATCTGGCAATCCACGTAGCCGTTGCTAAGCCGGCCACGGCGCGGTGAGGGGGCACGCGATGTGGTACGGAGTGGCGATGGCAGCCAGCTACATCCTCGTTCGCTACGAGGTGCACCCCGAGGTCCGCGACGCTGCCGAGCGCGCGATGCACGAGCACGCCTCGTTCGTGCGGCGCGAACTGCCGCGCGTCACGTGGACCGCGTATCGCGATCCGGCGGCTCCGACGCACTACGTTGCGCTGGTCCGCTCGGAGGACCCCGCCTCCGGCGAGCGCAACCGCCAGGCGTTTCTCTCCGCGATGGCCGGGCACATCGCCGGCGAGATCGAGGTGACCGGCTGTGAGCTGGTGACGTCGAGCGACCTGCAGCGCCGCCATCGCCGGTGATCCTCTCGATCCATACGCATCCATCGACCGGCGGCGATCGTGCGCGATCGTGTTACAGCTCTCGCATGACGCTCGATGAGGTGGACGCCTTCGCGACCAGCCTTCCCGATGTCGTGGTGGGAACGAAATGGGGCAACCGCACCTGGATGGTTGGGAACAAGGGCTTCGCCTGGCAGCGGCCGTTCAGCAAGGCCGACGTGAAGCGGTTCGGCGACGAGACCCCGCCGGCGGGCGACATCCTCGCGGTGACGGTCGGAAACCTCGATGCCAAGGACGCGCTGCTCGCGATCGCGCCGCGCGGCTTCTTCACCATCCCGCACTTCAACGGCTATCCCGCGGTGCTGATCGCGCTGCGCGTGGCGAGCGCGAGCGACGTTCGCGCCGCGCTCGTAGACGCGTGGCGCACGGTCGCACCGGCGGCGTCCGTCGCGAAGTTCGCCGCGAAGCGCACGCGAACGCAACGGCCCGCGACACGCACGCGGCGCGTAGCGCGGGCGAAGCGAGCGACCTGACACGCTCGAGTCACGTCGGCACCAACCTCTCGGCGGCAGTTCGGCCCGCCTGTCAGGGCGAACTCGACTTGTCGGACAATAATGCCCACTCGGTTACAAAGGTTATCACGAATCCTTAGATCGAGAGGAGCGGCCTCGGCGGGTAGATATCACGCTCGCGGCCGGGCCATCCTCCTCCGGCGTGACGTCATTCGCATCGATCCGAGCCCGGGGCAGCTGAGTAACACGACCCGTCGCACCATTTGGCTCATCCTGCGAGGCCGGGCCCGTGACGATCCGTAGCCGGACCGAAGCCACGTCCGTCGCGATCAGCTCGTGCCCGCACTCGAGGAATGGCGACACGCCGCAATTGAGGCCAGATTTGTTGTCACGCTCGGGCGCGGGGGGCGTTAATCGGGCCAGATGTGGATGAAGATCTTCGCAGTCGCCGTGATCGTCGTAGCGTGCTCGTCACCCGGCATGCCGCCTAGATCTACTCCAGGTTCGAGCGCGGGTTCGGAGGCCGCGGGTGGCGTCGAGCCACCACCGCCGGCACCCCAGCCGGTCATCGCCGGCGGCGTTGGCGATGGCTGCAAGCCGGATCCGGCGAACTTCCAGGGCACGTGCGTGCAGGGCCAGCTATGCATGCCGTTGCCGGGTGGGTACTGCACGCTGCCCTGCGGCGCGACCGGCAGTGCGTGCCCCGCGGGAAGCGTCTGTGTCCCGTCGGTGCGCGGCGGCGAGCTGTGCGAACGCGGGTGCGCGAGCGATGGCGATTGCCGCGTAGATCAGGGGTACGTCTGCGACCCGGGGCGCAAGGCCTGCAGCCTGCCGTTCATGGCGTCGCCGGTCCTTGCGCGGTGCCCGGCCGCGGCGCCACCCGATGGTGACTTCACGGCACCGGTCGCGCTATCCACGCAGGCCAGCTCGGGCGTGTATCAGTTCGAACCGGCCGCGGCCCTGACCATAAAGGGCGATCTCGTCGTCGTGTATACGAGCGGGGGCCCGCTCCAGGGCAAGAGCTTCCTCGGTGTCTCGCGCGTACCGGCCAGCGGTTCGCCGGTGATCGATCAGCCGCTGGCGACGACGAAGCAGAACCACTTCGATCCGTGGCTGACCGCCACGCGCGATGGCGCGGTCCACGCCGTCTGGCTCGGCCACGACGGTGGCGGCGTCGACCGAAACGCCGAGATCGGCTATGCACGCTCGGCGGATGGCGGCGCCACGTGGACCGCGCCGGTCGCGATCCACGACCCGGCCGACTGCCCACCCGACACCCGGTTCTGCATGGACAAGCCGATGATCGCGGCCGGTCCGGTGCCCGGCAAACCGGCGCAGGAGGCGGTGCGCGTGTTCTACTCCTCCGAGACTGCGGGTGGCATGCGCATGCGCAGCTCGACCGACGGTGGCAAGACGTGGGACGCGCCGGTCACGGCGATCGAAGGAGCCTACGGTGACGTTGCGATCGACGGCAAGGGCCGGATCCACCTCGTGGTCGCGATGGCCGAGCCTCGCGGCGCCGCGGCGTTCGGATCGCCCGAGAACACGATCGCGTACACGGTCTCGATCGACGGCAAGCAGTTCGCCCCGCCAGTCACGGTCAGCGCGGCCGGCGAATCGATCCCGTTTTTCTTCGTCAACCCGACGCTCGCGATCGACGACCAGCGCGGCTGGACGTACGTGGCGTACGCCGCCGGCACCCCGGATGGCAAATGGGACATCCAGCTCGCCGCGTCCCACGACAGTGGCAAGACGTGGAAGCGCACGAGGATCAACGACGACGAGACCTGCGCAAACCATATGGTGCCCAACCTCGTGGTCGACCCCGCCGACGGCACCGTTCACGTCACCTTCTTCGAGAACCGCGGTGGCGGCGGTCACCTGGCCTATACGACGTGCAAGCCGGGCGCGGCGAGCTGTGCTCCAGTAGTCCGCGCGGCACCCGACATGGCGGCGTACGAGCTCGTCCGTCACTCGTCCAAGTGGCTCGGCGAGTACGAGGCGCTCGTCCTCGACCCCAGGCGCAGGGTCCTCCACGCGGTGTGGACCCAGACGGTGCAGGAAGGCGCGCACGCGATCGGTCGCCTGCGCTACGCGACCCGCAAGCTCGGACGCTGACGCGGTTGCTCGCATAGTCACCTCGACGTAGTGACACCGTTCCTTCAGGCTTTCTCCGCGGGTGGCAACCTGATCGAGCAAGCGAGCTCGTCGCGCGTGAGGGTGGCGCCCGACGTGACGATGCGCCGAGCGCTGGCCGGATCAGCCAGGCTAACCGTGGACCTGATCCATGTCGACCTGCCCACCCGTCTTCTCGTACCCGGTGCGCCACGCGTGGAGCGCCTCGAACGCGGCGTGGTCCATGACGTGGACGTCGAGATCGACGTCCACGCGGTGTCCGCTCGGGACCGTCGCCAGCGCGGCGGTGAGCCGCGGTACACCCACAAAGGTGAGTGCTCCGCGTGCGACGACGCGCCACGCGTTGCCGCGCTCCTCCACGGCCACGTCGACCCTGGTGAGCCGCCGCAGCAAGACCATCACGGCGGCGCCGAAGCCCAGGGCGATCCCCGCCAGCAGGTTGATCCCTATGACGCCCGCGATCGTCACCACATACACAGGCCACTGCTTGGTCCGGATCATGTCGCGGATGTGGCTCGGGCTGACGAGGCGGATCCCCACCACGACCAAGAGGCCGGCGAGCGCCGCCTTGGGGATGAGCGCGAGGACACCGCCGAGAAACGACACGAAGAGCACGATCCACAGGCCGTGGAGTATCCCTGACAGCCGCGACCGTGCCCCGGCGTCGATGTTGGCGCGCGATCGCACGATCACCCCGGTGATGGGCAGGCCGCCGATGAGCCCGGACAGGACGTTGCCCACTCCCTGGGCGAGGAGCTCGCGATCGAGCCGGGCCCGGGGCCCCGCGTGGAGCTTGTCGGTCGCCATGGCGCTGAGCAGCGACTCCGCGCTGGCGACGAGCGCGAGCGTGACCGCTGCCACCACCGCGGCCCCGAGGTTGTGGGGGAGTACGGGGAACGACAGCACGGCGCCGATCTGGGCCGGGAGCTCCACGCGCGGAGCTTGCACGCCGAGCAACGCGGCGGCGACGGTGACACCGGCGACGGCCACGAGGGGCGCCGGGACCACGCGCAGCAGCTTCACCGGCAAGAGCGGCCAGAGCACGATGACTCCGATGGCCACGAGCCCGAGGACCGTGGCCGGCCCGTGCAGCGCGCTCAGCTGCTCCGGAAGGGCCGCGATATTTTCTGGCGCCCGATTTGCGCAAGCGTCGCGTCGCGCTCACGCTCGAGCTCGACGATCAGGTGCCGCCCGTGATCGCGGTACGCGACGCGCTGTTGCAGATCGTGCTCAACCTGTGCCTCAACGCGGTGCAGGCGCAGCCCGACGGCGGGACGGTGCGCATCCGGGTGGGGGTCGAGGTGGTGGAGGCGCGGTCCGCCGTGTTGCTCGAGATCGCGGACGCAGGGCCCGGCATCCCCGCGTCGGATCGTGCCGCCGTCCTGGAGCCGTTCTATTCCACCAAGCGCGCGCGGGGCGGCACGGGGCTGGGGCTGCCGATCGTGGCCGATATCGTGCGCGATCTGGGGGGCCGGATTGACCTGGGCGAAGCCCCGGAGGGCGGCCTGCTCGTGCGGATCACACTCCCGGTGGAGGCTTAGCCGCGGCCGGCCGCCGGGCGCTACCGGGTGCTCTACCGGTCACGGGATCCACACATCCGGTTCCGTGCTCGTGCTCACGACCGCGTGCATCCGCCTACCAGAGCACTCCCTTCACCGGGGGCGTCGGCTCGGGGAGCGTCGTCTCGCCCAGAAGCTGCCGAAGGTTGGTCTCGATGGTCGTCGTGAGCGCCGTGAGCGGGATATCGAAGATTGTATTTTCGAACGGGTCTTCCAGGTCTCGGCCGATCTTGTCGATCGCGAGGAACATGAACCCCACCACCATCGAGCCGACCGGCGTATACCAACCCATTTGCTCGACGAGCCCCACCGGGAGGAGCACGCAGAAGATCTGCACGAAGAGCATGGGGAAGAAATCGTACTGCTTCGGAAGCGGCGTGTTCTTGATGCGCTCTGTTCCCCCCTGGGCGTCGGCGAGGTCGTCGACGTTTCGATCGACCGATTGCCATTCGAAGGCGTCGAGCCAGCCGCGGTCCTTGGCGTCGCGCAGCGCTCTGCCAATCTTCTGTTGAAGGGCGAGGGCGACGTTGCGTTGGCTTCGCAGCGATTCGAGGTCGCTCGCGCTCAAGAACGGCTCGATCGCCGGCCACGGTTCGAGCCCGCGGAGTTGCTGCCGCAGGGCGTGGACGAAAGCTATCTGGCAATAGACCAAGCGTTTTTGCACCGCGGCGAGCTCTCGGGCTTCGGCCTCGTCGCCCGCGCGCGCCGGGTGGAGCGTCGCACACACCTGGCGCGCGAGGCTCCGGCTGTTGTTGACGATTTGCCCCCAGAGCGTGCGCGCCTCCCACCACCGCGCGTAGGCGGAGTTGTTGCGGAAGCCGATGATGATGGTGATGGCCGAGCCGTAGAGCGCGAGGGGGAGGCTCCTGGCGCCGACCCACTCCCAGTGGAAAAGGTTGAACGCGATGACGATGGCGACATCCCACACGGCGAGCAGCGCCATCGGCCAACCGACGTAGGTCAGCATTCGCCACAGGTGGGCGCCCTTCGGTGTGATCACGTCGGCGACTTCTCGGCGGGGTCGCGCAGGGTGACGAACGTATCGCTTCCATGTTCTGCGATTCGCATCTGGCCCGCCGCGATGTCGTAGATCCAGCCTGAGATCGTCAGCTCTTTTCGCGCGGTGGCACCAGCCACCGAGGGGTGCGTTCGCAGGTGGGTCATCTGCATGAGGACGTTCTGCTCGGTCAGCACGCTCAGAAGATCCCGCTCCTCGGCGGCGTGGATCGACTCCGCGATCCGGAGCGCCGAGATACCGTTGTTCAACCAGCTCGTGACCGTCGGCATCGCGCTGGTCGAGTCGGGGTTGAGGAGGGACTTCATCGCTCCGCAATCGGTGTGGCCGCAGACGACGATGTGCTGCACCTTGAGCGCGGCGACCGCGTACTCGATGACCGCGCTCACGCCGCCCGGCATACGGCTGTAGGGCGGGACCATGTTCCCGATGTTGCGGCTCACAAACACATCACCGGGCTTCGAGCTCGTGATCGCTTCGATGTCGATGCGTGAATCGGCGCACGTCACGATCAGCGCATGGGGGCGCTGGGGTTCGGTCGCGGCCTTCTGGTAGGCAGCGGCATGCTTTGCATAAACCCCGGAGCGGAACTTCAAGGCGCCTTGCTTGAGTTTGTCGAGGGAGTCGTCCATGGGGAAGGCTACCATTGCTCGACGCGCGCCAGCAGGGGCCTCGTTCTGGCGCGGTGGGTGGCGGCGGTGGGGGGGCGAGGGCCGACTCGATCGCCACGTTCTGCCCTACCTCGGAGATCTACTGATCCCCGAGGTGCGCGCGCCACTTGGTGGACATATTCCACAAGTGGCGGCCCGACCCGAATATCATCATCGATGCCCCTCGGGGAAAGCGCCATGATGACGACGATCGGATGAACCGACCAAGCGTCACGGCAGCTTCTTGGGTTCGCGGGCCTCGCCGCGGAAGCCGTCGACCAGCGCGAGCAGCTGCGCGACCAGCGACGCGAGGCCTGGCCGTCGTGGGCGCCCGAGCCGTTGCCGATCGAGATCGACTTGAGCTCGCTGGGCCCGGACGGGCAACGATCAGTCCTGGTCTGGATCTCTTCGCACGAACAGCCGCACGCGTTCGCAGCGTGCGCAGATGTGGGCGAGCAGCGCGAGACCATCGACGCGAACAACGCCCGCGTGATGTGACTCGACCTCGGCGGCGTGAACATCGCCGCCGCAGCGCTCGCAGATCCCGACGGTGGGATGCCGCGCGAGGAGGGCGGCGTTCCGCGGCGCGCCTTCTTTGGGCTCACCTCCGACACCGGCAACCGTCACGTGTCCGTTCGCGCAGGCGCTCGACACAAGGCCGAAGGTCCATCGACCGTCGAGCGGCACGTGGATCTCGGTCCCACCCTGGCTGCCAACCGCGAACCCGAGGCCGACCGCCGGTGCTCCGCAGCGCGGGCACACGCCTGCCTCGTCGCCGAAGGTCCCGCGCAGCTTCGCCGCATCTCCGAGGAGCACGAGCTCCACGGCGCTGCACCTCGCGCAGGTCTCCGCGTCGAGGAACATCTCCTCGTCCTCGAGCTGTATGCAGATCGCACCGCCTTCGTCGCTCATCAGCTCCTCGGTGCGAGCGAGGTGGTGGTTCGCGCACGCCATCAGTCGCCCTTCAGGATCGTGCGAAACGTGATCGAGACGCGACGCGTGCGCGCGATGCCGTGATCGGAATTGCGAGCGCGGATCGCGTGCGACCAGCTGTAGCGGGCCTCGCCACTCAGCACGAGGAGGCTCGTGGGTTCGAGAAGGAGATGCTGGTCGCCGGCTCCGTCTCGCCGAAACTCCATCTCGCAACGCGATCCGAGACTGACGCTGGAGATCGTCTCGCCGAAGCAGGGCACGCAATCGACGTGGTGTGAAATGCCCTGGCCGGGCTCGTACGCGTTCACGATCGCCTGATCCGGCTGCTTCGCGAAGTAGCCCTCGCGCACGAGCCTCTCTGCGAGCGACTGAACGAACGAAGGCAACGGTCCGAGGTACATCTCCGGGACCACGCGACGCGCACGATAGTCGTATCGATAGCCGTAGTGCTGAACGCGTCGAGACAGGTCCGAAAGCCACGGCATCGCGTCGACCGCTTCGAGCAGCGCCGCGGCCTGCGCCGCGTCCATGTAGCTCTGTACGTAGTGCAAACCCGGGATCGCAGGCACCTTCGGCTCGGCACGCAAGCGCCGCTCGAGTCGATCTGCCACGACGGTGGACCCTAGCAACAGCGGCGTCGGCGAACAACGGAATCGGTGCTGGTATCTGCGATGCCGCCGAGTAGCGCCGGGGTGAGATGCTGCGTGGTCGGCCAACCTCCTGCTCGCGCCGGACCCGAAGCGAGGGCGGGCCGGCGATCGCTCGCGCGAGCTCGCGCTGGGTTCGCTGCAGTGCTGCAAGCCGCGGACATGGCGACGAAACATCTGGACAGTCACGGTGTGGGATCTCGAGAGTGGGCACGCGGCGCTGGCGGCTCTTCGTGCACTCACGCTGTCGGTCACTCAGCGCTGGGCAGAGACTCGCGCCGGCTTGCGTCCGCTGCGTTCCTTGTGAGCGGCGGCCCTGGCTGTTTTCGAGGAACGGCCTTCGGCTCGGTCGTTGAGCACCTCGCTGAGCGACGTGGCGACGATGGCCTTTTCGTGCCAGCGCTCCAACCGGTGCAAATCTTTCTCTGCCAGGATGCGCTTGCGGGCGGCCTCCGGTACGGCAATGCCGCGAACGCGGAGCACGGTGAGTACGGCATCCGCCCGCGTCTCGGCACGCCCCTCGGCACGCCCCTCGGCATGACCCTCGATACGCGCATCCTCCCAGGTTTTATGCATGGCCACGATGAACTCCTGCTCCTTGAGGTTACGCCTCGGTTGCTTTCCGAGCACGTGCTGCAACTGTAGCAAGATCGGCTCGACGATGACACGCTCCTGTGCGTTCCGAGGAAGTGCTCTCAGATCCTCGATGGCTTGGGGCAGCAGCGGGCCGGCCGCCATGAGGCGAACGAGGAGGGTGGAAGGCTCACGAGGCAACTCGCTTGCCACGACGATCCCGACCCGGAGGATGTCATCACCGAAAAGGTAGACGCCCGCGGGCCAGCCGTCCGCGGGCCTCAGCTTGAGCTTGGTAAGGATAGCCGTTGGGGCACCGGCCGTGATGATCCAGAGAGCGGGCTCAACGAATGCTTTGGGTGGCCGCCGGTTGAGCCTGCGCTTCTTGTTGTGCGCTCTCGCCTGCCGTATCCGTTGCTGCCAAAAGGCGATGTGCTTTGCCAGGCACGCGCGAAACTCCTCGGCGTTGGGGGCGTGGCCGTAGATCTCGATGAGGCAGACGACGGCTGCGAGCCGGCCCAGGAGGCCGAGCCGAGCGCGCTGTGCTTTGTGCACGGGGTCGGGCTCGTGACGGAGGTCGGCTTGCTGGGTCTCAGGTGAAATCTCGTCATGAGCCACGGTAGCTCCGAAGGGGCCGAGCGCCCTCTTGCCGATCTGCTTGCCAAGGTGATCGAAGCGATTGCGCATGAGCCCCTCATGGAGTGCCGCGAGCGTGCGGAACCTCAGATAACGAAAGGTCACTGAGTGCCCTCGACTTGGGCACCCACTGTGACACGTTCTTGCGTCATGTAGCACTGCGATGATCTGGTGTCTAGTCAGTGTGTCCGTATTGCGGACGATGAGCACAATGTTCAAACGATCGGATAGGATATCCCATGGCTTTCATTGCACAATTGTGTCGCCAACGCTCGGCCACACGTGTTGCAAGCATTAGCTCGTTACAGAGGTCAAAGCTCGATTTGTTCTGTTGGCGGTGTTGTCGAAGTCTATGTCCGAACACCGACGCGGCCGGTGGACACGTGACTGCGCGAGATCGCGCGCGTCCCGACCGCAGCCGATCACCTCGTCGTGGCGCGTGCGTCGCTCGAGTTGGTGACGGTCGGCGGCACCGCGTCGCTCGGCAAAGTGCCGCGGTCGTCATCGTGCCGCACAGGCCGAATCATAAGCTACCCCGGCAGTGCTGATGGATGGATCCTACCGTTCTCCGCGAACGGCCCGATCAGGGAAACAGGAGGCCGTGGTGCCCTTGATGTCATCGGTGTCGAGACCGAGCGGCGTGACGCGGATCGTGGGCAGAACGAAGCAACCCGGTCGGGTTCTCTGCACATGGTAGGCGAGGTGGCGATTGCGCACCGGAGGGGCGAGCAGCGGGCCATGAGAAATTTCGTGTCACGCCAGGACGGCTCCCGCGTTCACCCGAGCAGGAGGTCATGATGTTCGGACTGATGCGCGCAGGCAGCGTGGGAACGCGGGTCGGTGAGAAGCACGATCTCGCCCGTTGATCGCGTGCGGTCAGCGGGCGACATGATCTGCACCCTTGGCATCGCGATCATCCAGCTTGTGACAGGCATATTCGAAGTCCGGACATGACCGAACCGGGCAAACCCTCGCCTCGATTGCCGTGGTTCCTACAGCCTGCGAGCTTTGACATCGTGTGGAGATCGAAGCTCGATTCGTACGAGGCGCTCATCCTCGACCCCAGGCGCAGGGCCGAGAGGAATGATAGGTTGCGCAAGGTATGGGCGAACCGCGACGAGTACGCACGCGAACGTGGATGATTGCGGCGATCCTGGTGGTCGTCGCGAGCACCGTCGTCTGGTGGTGGCGGCGGGCGCCCGAGGGCTTCCTCGTCGAGCTCAGGGCCGTCGACGGCGGCGCGCTGGTGTTCTGGCGCTATAACCCAAACCGAGGCGATTCGCGCGAGTGGGTCGCCCGGTTCGATACCGCCGGCAAGCTGGACTGGCGGCGCGAGCTTCCCGGCCTGACGAGCTCACGCGCGAGCCTGGTGATCGGCGACGTCGTCAGCGTCCGCTACACGCGTGAGAGCGAACACGGCGTCGAGCAAGCGGTGGTGGCGTACGGGCTCGGCGACGGCCACCTGATGTGGAACACCGTCCTGACCTCGGACGCGAAGAGTCGCAGTGACCTCGACGTACTGACACCGTTCCTTCAGGTCTTCTCCGCGGGCGGTAACCTGATCGAGCAGGTGATCGAGCGCGGCGAGCCCCTCACGCACGTGCTTTACACGTTGCAGCCGTCCTCGGGGCAGATCCTCGGGCACACGCCGATCAATACCGACATGGAGCCCAGAGATCCGCTGATCCTGGGCGATCGGCTCATCCTGCACGATATCGGCGCCCACGTGAACGTCGTGGATACGAGCCATGGCGCCGCGGTCACTGCGCTGCACACAAGCGATGTCGGTGTGGCGACGGGATGTGTCGTCGGAGATGACTACATCACGGTGGCCGACGAGGGTGACCTCGCCCTCGTCGCGTTTCACCAGGGTGACCCGGCGTCGCGGCGCGTGCTCGCGAAACCGTTCTATGCGAAGAACGGCGTGTTCATCGTCCGCAGCTGCGGCCGCCACGCGGATCGCCTCGTGTTTGTGATCGTCGAGGATTTGCTCAGGGGTCACGACTCGAAGACCTCCATCGTGTTGACGGATCTGAACGGAACTGTCCTCGCAAGTATCGCGATGCCGTTCAGCACACCCTGGGCGTCAGAGACATCGATGAGGTCACCGGATGTCCGCGCGTTCTCGGGTTCGCTTCCGCGGTTCGTGCCCTACCTGAACGGCGATGACACGAAGGAGCACGACCTCCATCTATACCTCGCGATGGTCGATCTCGAGCAGGCCAGGATCGCGTGGGTCGCGTCCAAGCCTCTCGAGCTCAGCGACGCGATCTTCCATGTGGGAGATCGCTGGTATCTCAATAACTCGGTCACCGGTGGTGACCTCGTCGAGTTCGACGGCGCCACCGGGCAGCTGATCGCTGCGATCCACGGCGGCAAAGCGCTCGAGCCGGAGCACGTCGCGGGCGGCATGCTGTGGCTGCACCGCCATTCGTGGGGTCGACTCGATCGTGCGGAGCTTGCCGCGGTCGACCCGAAGACGCTGGTACCGCTGTTTGCGCGCGGGATCGAGATCACCGATATCACGAAACAAGCGCGTGACCGGCTCGGGGTCCCGTGATCGAGTGGGCGTGGCATGCTCGGTCCACACCGATCATCGCCCCCAGTCACTTCGCCGGGAGAATCCATGAAGACGACCCAGATGACCGCCGCGGAGATCGCCGCGCGCACCGCGCGGTTCGACACACTTCAGCCGATGTCAACGATGAAGGACAATGACCGCGTCGTACAGGCGGCCAAGGACATCATCTTTGCCCGCAAGCTCATGCCCGTCGTGCTCGAGCGGACCAAGAACCCGT
>Ga0134121_10001572_pt1 | contig 21358 bp, 15 predicted proteins | sample KB301_FD_96463 | JGI IMG/M metagenome (GOLD analysis project Ga0134121, IMG submission 96463) | Terrestrial soil microbial communities without Nitrogen fertilizer from Kellogg Biological Station, Michigan, USA - KB3-0-1 | ecosystem: Environmental > Terrestrial > Soil > Unclassified ... | reverse complement strand
GCTGGCTCCGGTGGCCGCCAGCGGATCGAGCAGGTCGACCAGGAGAGCGGTGAGGAAGGTGTTCATCTCCTGGCGCGGCTCCTGGAAGCGCGCCGCGCGCGTGTAGGCGGTGAGCCAGTATCCAGGCCCCTGCTGGTGCGCGCGAAGCCGTGCGGCTGCCGTCCTGAAAGCGGCGTCGAGATCCTCGTCGCTGGCCGCCGCCGGTGCCCTACGCACGGTCAGCTTGCGCTCCCCCAGGTAATACACCTCTCCCTTCTCTGAGGCCCAGGCGAAGGCGGCCAGCTTGTGCTCGCCGGGAGCGAGACCGGCCGTGGCGAACGGAATACGCCAGCCGGCGGGGCTCGCCTCGTGCAGCGTACCGCGGATGTCGGTCCGGTCTGAGAAGGTGTGAGAGGCGACGGGCTGCCGGCCGTCGATCGCTATCGCCACCTGCCAGGGCGTTGCGTGGCCGGCCAGCGCCCAGCCGGCCGCGACGACCTCCTGGCCGGCGGTGACCGCGGAGGTCGCGCGGCCTCCGGCCTCGATGGCGTCGAGATTGCCGCGCACTTCGGTCATCAATTCCGCCGGCGCGAGGCCCTGCTGCAAGGAAGCGACGAACGGTGCGTTCCGCCAGCCCCACGCGGCCCGCATCTTGCGGGGACCGCTGGCAACGGCGAAGATCGCGCTGTCGGTCACGCCGGTGTAGCAGAAGGCGCCGATGGCCTGGATGGCGACCGCGACGCCGACCGCAAGCAGGAAGCACACCCGGCCGAGGCCGCGCAGCGCGGCGACCACCGGCACCAGCATCCACAGGAGCAGCGGCAGGAGGTCGGTCATATAGCGCGGCCCCCAGGAGATGCCGGACCGCCAGTCGGCCTTGGCGTAGATCAGGAGTTGGAGGGCGACGCCGATGCTCATCGCCAGGGTGAGGCCGCGCTCGCCGCGGTCGCGCGGCAGGTGCAGCCAAGCCAGGCCGAGGAAGAGCAGGAACGGTGAGAAGACGAGAAGCCCCCGCGTCGGGCTGAACAGCAACCCGCCGAGGCCGGGAAGCAGGGCGTGCTGGAAAAAGCGGGCCTTGCCCATCAGCCCGTAACCGCCGGCGAAGTGGCCGGCCACCCCGAGGTTGTAGAGCAGCACCAGGCCCATCGGCAGCGCCGCCGCGGCGGCGAGCAGCGCCGCCCGGCTCCGGCCCGCCCAGAAGAGCCCGTAAGCCCCGAGCGCCGCCGCGAGGATGACGTCCGGCGGGCGGTTGCCGGCGATGAGCCCGCACAGCAACCCCGCCGCCAGCGCCCGCGGCGCGGTGCACGGCCCGGTGAGAAGCAGCAGGAGGCCGATCACCAGGAGCTCAGCCATCCCGTGCTGCCACAGAGCCTGGCTGCTGATCACCCAGGTGGTGGTGCCGAAGGCATAAGCCAAGGTGAGCAGCAGCGCGGTCGGCGCCGCCGCCCGGCGTCGCAGCAGCAGGTAGAGAAGCGACGCCGAAAGAGCCGCCACGAGCGAGGCGGAGAGCTTCTCCATGACCCTCGCCAGGTGGTCCAGCCGCCCATCCGTCCAACCCCGCAGGTGCAGATAACCGACCGCGGGCAGGTAGAGCGGCGCGATGAGCACCGGCAGCACTACGGGGTACAGAGAGATGACGTGTCCGTCAGACAAATGAACCATCCAGAACGCCGTACGGTCTCGCCCCTGGGCGGTAAGCGGCACGATCGGATCGAGAAGGAGGCTGTGGTGCCGCCAGATCGAGAACGGCAGGTAGCGCGCCGGGTAGGTGTCGCCGGCACTGATCGCCCGCCCGTTGGCGTTGTAGACCATCAGGCAGCAGAGCCCGATGAGCAGGCTCGCCCGCAGCTCACGCCGGCCGCCGAGTACGGGAATCATGGGTTGATGCTCACTTCCGGTGGCTTCCTACGGGTCCTTCTCCACTATGAGGTTGGGGAGAGGCCGAAGGCTACCACAAGGCGCCGCCGTCAGGATCGGCAGCGGCCGGTGCATCACGGGGGGCCTGTGATGTGAACCGTGGGGCCTGTCACGCGACCCATGGATTCTGTGATGTGACCCACGGGACGGGCAGCGCGCTCCTCGGATCCCGTGAGGCGTCCCTTGAACCCCGCGACGCGCATCGCAGGCCGGCTGCGGTGAGATAGTCGCGCCCTCGCAAACAGTCTAGCGCCATGGGGACGACACTGTGGCTTCTCGATCTCGATCCCGCATCCGGCTTAGGCTCCGCCTTGCAGGACATCGTCGAGCCCTGCGGGTTCGAGGTGGTTGCGGTGCGGCCGACGGCCAACGGCAGGCTGGAGTCGATCGCCGGCGAGCCAGCCCTCATCGTGATCGTCCTCTCTCCATCCTTGCTGGAGAGCCCGGAGAAACTGCTCCAGCCGTTGCACCGCCAAGTGCCCGAAGCGCCGATCGTGGCAATGTTCGCGGGCGGCGAGCCGGACCGGATCTTCCGCCTGCTCGAACTCGGGGTTCAGGATTTCCTCTCCACCCCACTGCGGGCGCGCGACGTGCTCCCTCGCCTGTGGCGGCTGCAACAGCGGGAGTGCCCCGAGGCTGTCGCGGCAGCGCAGCTCAAGGAGAAGCTAGGGCTCCGGCATCTCGTCGGTGAGAGCCGCTCTTTTCTCTCGGCGATCGAGCGGATTCCACTGGTGGCGCGCTGCGACGCGAGCGTCCTGATCTCCGGCGAGACCGGGACGGGCAAGGAGCTCATCGCGCGTGCGATCCATTCCCTGAGCCCGCGGTCGCGCAAGCCCTTCCTCGCCATCAACTGCGGCGCCATCCCGACGGAGCTGGTGGAGAACGAGCTGTTCGGGCACGAGCGCTCCGCCTTCACCGGCGCGTTCAGCCAGCAGGACGGCGTAGTCCAGGAAGCCGAAGGCGGAACGCTCCTGCTCGACGAGGTCGACTCCCTGCCGCTCCTCGCTCAGGTCAAGTTGTTGCGCTTCCTGCAGGAGAAGGAGTACCGGCCGCTGGGTTCCGCACGGCCCCGCAAAGCGGACGTGCGCGTCCTCGCCGCCGCCAATGGCGACCTGGACAGCGCATTGCGGCAAGGCCGGATGCGGCAGGACCTTTACTACCGCCTGAACGTCATCCCCTTCCATCTGCCGGCGCTGCGCGAGCGCCGCGAGGACATCCCGCGCCTCGCCCATCACTTCCTGGGCCGCTCCACGGACGGCCGCGCCAGAACCCCAAGGAGATTCTCGCCCAGAGCCTTGCAGGCCCTGCTGGACTACGACTGGCCAGGCAACGTGCGGGAGCTGGAACACGTGATCGAGCGGGCCGCGGTGCTGTCCCAGGAGGAAGGTCTGATCCGCGAGCAACACATCCTCCTGCCGCACGCGACTACGGTCGAGACCCTGGAGAGCTTCCAGAGAGCCAAGGCCCGCGTCGTTACCCGCTTCGAGGCCGACTACATCCGCGGTCTCCTCCTCGCTCACCAGGGGAACATCAGCCGCGCGGCGAAAGCCGCCGACAAGAACCGCCGCGCCTTCTGGGAGCTGATCCGCAAGCACGGCATCGACGCCCGCGGCTTCCGGCCAGCCTCCCTCTGACCGGGGCGAGGGCTCTCGGACGATTCCTCGCCCCTCCCAGGACAAAATTGTCCTATCCCCCATCTTTCGGAAAAGCAAGGTTTTCGCTCCCGAAAGCCGGCCAGCGGGATAGGACAAAAACATCCTACCCGGTGCTCGCAAATCCCTTGTTTCCAGGGTCTTTCGCATGGCATCTCGGTTGCACTTCCGGGCCGGTAAAGATTGGCGCACTGCGACGCTAATGGAGGTTCAAATGGCAGACAAGAGAAGTAATGGCGATCCCAAGAAGCCTTTGCAGGAAGAGAGCATCGTTGCTCGATTGAAGGGAGGCTCCGGCGAAACGTCTGGCGGCCTGACGGCGTATACCGGCCTGCTGGGCCGCAGCTCCAAGGAAGGCTACTGGTTGCTCTACCCGAGTCTCGACATGGGCCAATGCATCGAGATTCAGGAGTCGGACATCGTTCACAGCGAGCCGCTGCCGCCCGAGCAATCGCCGTTCGGAGGCTTGGGAGGAACGCGGGTATTCGTGCGTAAAGGTGCCCAGGTCACCACCACGCGGACTGTTTCCCGCACCTCCCAAGCGGGAGCCGGCGACGAATTCGACCTTGATATCCGCGTGGGACAAGCGGGAGCCCCGGAGCCTGCCACCAAGGTCACGTTGATTTTCAGTTGCGAGAACTCGAACTGCCCGACCTGCAGGACCTGCCCGGACGACACCTGTCAGACCTGCCAAACAGCCTGTCAACAAGCCACCTGCAATACCTGTCCCACACGCTGCAACCAAGTCACCTGCGCAGCCACCTGCAACACCTGCAACACACAATGCCAGCAGAATACCTGCAATACCTGCTTCACACGGTGCAACCAGTTCACCTGCGGGGGCACCTGCAACACCTGTAACAACACACAATGCAACCAGAACACCTGCAACACCTGTGAAACGCAATGCTTCCAGGACACTTGCCGGACCGTATGTTTCGGTACTTGTAACGAAACTTGTCATCCGAGATGCACTCGCCTCTGCCCGTTGACCGATGTCTGTTAAACCGTACTTGCGCCATTGGAGGCTCGTATGGCCGATAAAAAGAATCTTGGAGATCCCAAGCAGCCTTTGCAGGGCAGATATGCACCCACCCCACATGCTTCGTGGGATGTAACTTCTAAAGGATCGTGTCTCCGATGAACGCCCCATTTCGCGCACCGGCACCGGTGAAAAGCTGGCAGCCAGTCCTGACCGGGAAGCTCGCCACGGCGGCGAGCTTCGCCGGGCGCGAAGTCTGCGTCCGCCTGAGCGTCCCGTCCCGGGTGGAGGAGGCGGCTGCCGCCATGCAGGCCCAGACCGCGTTTCCACAATTTGCCCACTGGGCTCCTTATAGCGTTGCGCAGGGTTATGCGGGGCTGGCTCTACTCTGGAGTTATCTGGACGCCATCTTTCCGGAAGAAGGCTGGGACGTAACGGCGCGGCAGCATCTGGCGCTGGCCGTGCGCGACTTCGAAGGACGTTCCAACCTTCCCGCAGGACTGTTTTCCGGCCTGAGCGGCGTGGCGTTCAGCGCCTGGCAGCTCTCCCGCCAGGACACGCGCTATCTCCGGCTTCTGAGCGCCCTCGATGGCGAGGTCTTCCCGCAGGCGATCACGCTTGCCAATGGCCTGCTCGGACAGCACGGGGTCGCGGTCCACGACTTCGACGTCATCTCCGGTTTGAGCGGCGTCGGTGCGTACTTGCTGTGCCGCCGTCAAGAGCCCGGCGCGAAAGCCGCCCTCTCCGCGGTGGTCCAGGCGTTCGTCCACCTCAGCGGCGAGGACAGCGGCGTGCCTCACTGGCATACCCCGGTCCATCATCTGTGGGATGAGGAGATGCAAAGGCTCTATCCCCACGGCGACCTGAATTGCGGCCTTGCCCACGGGATCCCCGGCCCGCTGGCATTTCTTGCGTTGGCGCACCAAGCCGGAGTGCAAAGCCCTGGCCTGCCGGAGAGCATCGCTCGCTTGGCCGATTGGCTTTGCCGGAACCGTATCGACGATGCGTGGGGGGTCAACTGGCCGACGTCTACACCGCTGATCGAAAAGGACGGCCGGCTGGAGGCTCCTGAGGCCGCGTCCACGACGGAGAGGACCAGCCGGTGCGCGTGGTGTTACGGCAGCCCGGGGATCGCGCGGGTGCTGTGGCTGGCTGGCGAGGCGCTCGACCGCAACGAGTACCGGGATCTGGCAGTCGCCGCCATGGAGGCGATCTTCCGTCGTCCCATCGTTGAGCGGCGTATCGATTCCCCTACCTTTTGCCACGGAGTCGCCGGTCTCCTGCAGATCGCGCTGCGCTTCGCCCACGATACGGGCCAAGACGTGTTCCTGGAGGAGAGCCGCACACTCGTCCGCCAGATCCTGGGCAGCTACCGGCCGAAATCGTTGCTGGGCTTCCGCAATATCGAGACCCCGGATTCCGAAACGGATCAACCCGGTCTGCTGGACGGCGCTCCTGGCGTGGCGCTCGTCCTGCTGGCTGCGGCAACCGATGTGGAGCCGAGTTGGGACCGGCTCTTCCTACTCTCGTGATCGCCATGGCCATCCCCATGCGAGCTGTCCGCGCTATCGAAACCGTGCCGGCTCCGGTCGAGACCGAGGCGTTGTACGAGCCCATCGATTGCATCCTGGTGCGGACTCCCCTGTTGCCCGTGCGCTCCTATCTCGAGCTCGCAAACCAAGAACGGCAACTGTCGGACATGTCCGATCCCGTCGTCCGGCGGGCCGTGGCCGCGGGCAGCCCGTCGCTCCTCGCCGCCATGGAAAGGTTTCAACGCTCGGAGCTGACCCCGCGGGATGCCGAGCGGATGCGCGCCAAGCTCCTCCGCTACCAGATCCGCATGTCCACGCGGCCCACGCCGTATGGCCTCTTCGCTGGCGTCGCGCTCGGACGCTGGGGCTCGGCGACGAATCTCAAGATCCGCTCGACCGGCTCCCATACGCAGACGCGTCCTGATATGGAGTGGCTCATGAAGCTGGCCCTGGCCGCGGAAGCCAAGCCGGCCGTGCGCCGACGGCTCAAGGTCTTTACCCATCCCCTGGCGGTCGTCCAGGCCGGCCGCGTCTGTCTTGCCGAACGGGCTCCCACGAGCGCTGCCAGGCCTGGACCGGCGGTCTCGGTGAGGGCCACGGGCGTCGTCCAACGGGCGCTCGAGCTGGCACGGGCTCCAATTCTTTACGAGGAGCTCGCGGCCCGCTTGTGCGCGACGACTCCTTCCGCCACGCCCGAGAAGGTGGACAAGCTCCTCGACGAGCTTTGGCAGCAGACCCTGTTGCTCACCGAGCTCCGGCCGCCGCTCACCGCCACGAACCCCGCGCAATGGATCGCAGAGCGCCTTCACCCGATCACCGAGGCCGCGGAGGAGTGGACCCGCCTCGACGCATTTTTGACCGCCGCGGCCGAATGGGACCACGCGACGCCCGAGGAGAGCCTCGAACACTTCCACACGTTGCTCGCCCGGGTCGAAGCTCCCCAGGATGGATCGCAGCAGACGCCGGTGCAGGTGGATATGGCGATCTCCGTCGAGGGGCGGATCGGCAACGCGGTGGCCGCCGAGGCGGCGCGCGCGGCCGAGCTGTTGTTACGTCTCTCTCCGTGGTCTCGCGGGCTGCCGGCCTTGGAAAGCTACCGGCAGGCATTCCTCAACCGCTACGGGTTCGACCGGGAGGTTGCCCTGCTCGAATTGCTCGACCCGCAGCGGGGCCTGGGACCGCCGGCGCTCCAGGGACATGCCGCCAGCGGCCCAGATGAACAGAAGGCGCTACAGCGCAGCCACACTCTGCTGCGACTGGCCTGCACCGCCCTGCACGACCGGCAGCGCGCTGTGATCCTCGACGAGGCCTGCCTGGCCAGGCTGGAAACCGGCACTCCCAATTTTGACACGGCTCCCCTTTCTCTCGACCTCAACGTCCTGGTGGCGGCCCGCTCGGCCGCCGCCATCGACAAAGGCGATTTCAAGCTGGTCGTGGGCCCCAACCTGGGAGCCATGGCGGCCGGCCGCAATCTGGCGCGCTTCGCCGGCTTGCTGGCTCCGGAAGGGCCGGACGCCCTGAAGCGGTGCGCGGCCGCGGAACAGGCACTTACCGAGGACCGTTTGTGGGCGGAGATCGTGTACCTCCCGGCCAATCTCCGTTCCGCCAACGTGGTGATCCGCCCGCCCATCCGTTCGTACGAAGTCCCGCTCGGAGTCTCCGCGGGCGTGCCGGCTGCCGGCGTGATCCCGCTCGACCAGTTGGTCGTGGGCATCGAGGAGAGCCGCTTCTACGTGTGGTGGCCGGCGGCGGGCAAACGGGTCGTATTTTCCTCGGGGCACATGCTGAACCCGCACAGCGCTCCGGCCGTCGCGCGCTTCCTGATGGACGTCAGCGCGGACGGCAAGACCCTCTTCAGCTCCTTCGACTGGGGACTGGCCGAGGGCTTTCCGTATCTGCCGCGCGTGGAGGTGGGCCGGATCGTGCTGCGGCCCGCCGAGTGGCGCCTCCGAAAGGACGATCTGGCGGGCGGTCTCGATCGGTGGCGCGATGAGTGGGACGTGCCGCGGCACGTCTGCCTGAGCTTCGGCGACAACCGGCTGGTGCTCGACCTCGATCAAGCGGCGCAGGCGGCGGAGCTCGCAGCCGAGCTGAAGAAGCTGGGCGAAAACGGCGGCGCGCTCATCGTTCAGGAAGTGCTGCCTGCTCTGGAAGACGCATGGCTGCCGGGGCCCGGCGGTCATTACTACAGCGAGCTCGTGGTTCCCCTGGTACTGCGCCGCGACCCTTCCGCCCCGGAGCAGCGCGCGCCCGCCGCCTCACGGTCCGGCTCAACCGTTTCGCACTCCGCATCCTCCGCGGTCGCCGCCGTCGAGCGGAATCGACCGCCGGGCAGCGACTGGCTCTACGTGAAGCTGTACGGCCCCCGCGAGCACGAGGACGATGTGATCCGCGGCTCGCTGCGGACCTTCGCCAAGAACGTGATCGCGTCCCGGCTCGCCGATTCCTGGTTCTTCATCCGCTACGCCGATCCAGCTCCCCATCTGAGGGTCCGGTTCCACGGTGCGCCGGAGCGGCTCCGCCGCGAGCTGTTCGCGCACCTCTGCGACTGGGCGGGGGGCCTGATGGCCGATGGGCTCTGCTTGAAATTCATGATGGACACCTACGAACAGGAGATCGAGCGCTTCGGCGGTCCGCAGGGCATGGCCGTCGCTGAAGCGCTGTTTGCCGCGGACAGCCTCGGCGCCGCCGAGCTGGTGGGGATCTGCCGCGAGAAGCGATGGCCGCACGATCAGACCGCGTTGCTAGCCCTCAGCATCGACGATCTCTTGGGTAGCCTGGGCTTTGACGAAGCGGACCGGCTGCGCTGGTATCGCGGCGGGCAGACGACCGACGGTGGACCTGAAGCCGGCGCGGACTATCGCCAGCGCAAAAGCGTGCTGCGGCCCCTGCTGGGAAAGCCTGGAGAGTTTCTCGCTCAGGATCCGGGCGGAGCGGAAATCGCCGCCGCGCTGGCCCGCCGGCGACGCGCCCTGCTCCCGGTCGAACGGTGTCTCCGGCAGCTTGCCGAACAAGGCACATTGGAGCAGTCCATCGAGATTCTGTGCCGTTCCTTCGTGCACTTGCACGTCAACCGCATGGCGAGCCCGGATGGACCCTCGGAGCAGCGGATCCTGTCTCTCCTCTTGCGGGCGCGCGAGAGTCTGGAAAAGGCGCCGCCTGAAGAAGGCCTCCGCCGAAAAGAGAAGGTCTCCTAACTTTGAAGCGCAAGCGCTATTCTTGCCTTCCCCGCTCTGCCTCTGCGAGGTACAACTGCGAGGTTACCTGGCACCTCGCCACGGATTCACAGCGGAAGGTTCCGGAATCCACTCGTCCGGATCGATGCGCTCAAGCTCCTCGGCAACCAAGGCGTCGACCGTCGCCACCTCTTCTCGCCGGGCTTGACCGAAGACGCTTTGCCAGCCTGGCCGCGCCCAAGCTCCGGCCGTCCTCCGCTCCAACACCGGCCCAACGGGCCGGGAGGCACCCCCAGCCTTGCGGCCTGAAGGGCCGCGAGACCTTGAACGTTCTGTTCTTCTCGCACGGACCGAGGTGCTGAGCGTCCGGAACCTCCAGAGAGGTCCGGAGCCCCACAATCGGCCACACTTTATGGTTGGGGCGGCTCCTCCCTCCCACGACGGGAGAGGAGCGAGTGCCGCTTCACCGGGGGTTGCCCTATGACCCGTACAGTCTGTCCTCGTATCTCTGCCGTCCTCATGCTCCTTCTCTTCCTAACTCCGGCCGTCTTTGCAGTACCCCGGCACGAGAAGCAGGAGCGCCCCGAGCGGGGGGTTTTCGCGTGGTTCACCGAGACGCTCGGCAGGCTTCTCCCGGGCGTTGTGAAGAGCTCTGGCACCATGGACCCGGACGGAAAGCCACAGCTTGCCACCCCGCCTTCTTCTACGACGGCCGATTCGAGCGGGACCATGGACCCCGACGGTCGGAAGTAACGAGAAGAGGTACCGCCTTCCCGTGTCCGCCGGGCACTGCCCGGCGGTTTTTTGTGTCTCCTCACGAACCTTCCCGCCTAATCTTGGAATATAGTTGAGGGCGCTCATTATCGAATCCAGGGAGGGAATCATGGCCGAGGGACACATTCCAGAGGAGCTTCTCGAGCGATTCTTACGGGCCGACATCTCCAAGGAGGACGCGAGAGAGGTGCTGCGGCATCTCCTCTCCAGGTGTCCCGAATGCCTGGCGCTCTCTTCCCGGATGACTGCGCAGGTGGGCCTCTACTCCAAGGCGCCGACTTGGGAGGAAGCCTACGAGGAGATCTTCGCACGCACCCTCGCCTTTGCAACCGAGCAAGAGGAGCGTCTGGCGATCGAGAAGCTCCGCGGCTGGGGGCAATGGGCCGCCCTGGAGCCCGTGAATCCCCAAGAGCGCTTCGCCCTGGTCGAAGCAGATCCCCGCTACCACACCTACGGTTTCTACCAGCGCCTCCTTGAAGCGAGTCGCTGGTACATCCGCACCGATCCAGCCGAGGCCGTCGATGTTGTTCGTCTCGCGATCATGGTTGCAGAGCACCTCGATCCGGCGCTCATCGGCGAGAAGCGCGTCGCTGACCTGCGTGCCGCCGCCTGGGCTTCCCTCGGCAACGCACGCCGGCTCGCCTCCGATTTCGAGGGGTCGCGCCGTGCCTTCAACGAGACGTGGCGCATCCTCGAAGAAGAGGGGACGAATGAGCCGCTGGACCGCGCCCACGTGATCGGCCTGGAGAGCGGCTACATACAGGACATGGGAGAGTTCGAGACCGCCGAGGCCTCACTCGAGGAAGCCCTGGAGATCTACCGGCACCTGCATGACACGCACCTCGAAGGCCGCACTCTCCTCAAGATGGGCGACTGCATCGGCCAGATCTTCCCCGAGCGCGGCATCGCCCGCGTGAGGCAGGCCCTGCCTTTTATCGACGTTGCCAAGGAGCCGCGCTTGGAGCTGTGCGCTCAGCACGACCTTGCGTGGTTTTTAAACGACAGTGGCAAACCCGAGGAAGCCCTGGTCGTCCTCGACAGGGCCCGCCCCGTCTACCAACAGTTCCCCGACAAGTGAACGCAGCTTCGCCTCCACTGGCTTGAAGGACGGATCGCCGCCAATCTCGGGGACTTCGCCGAAGCTGAAAGTATTTTCAGCCATCTCTGGGACGAGCTCCGCGCCCGGAGCCTCAACCACGAGCTCGTCCTGGTCTCGATCGACCTTGCCGAGGCCCTGGTTTCCCGGGGAGAGACAGAGCGTGCCGTGAGGCTCATCAAGGACTCTCACCCGATCATGCAGGCTTGGCGGCTTCACCGTTACGCGCTGGCCGCCTGGATCGTTTTCGAGAAGGCCGTAGCACAAGGGGAGGTGCGCGAGATCTTCCGGCGCATCAAGGACTACTACCGACGGTACTGGGTTCGTCCCGTTGCGTTTGGGGAAGAGCCGAACCAATAACGCGTAATAGCTACATCAATTCCCCAAATGCACGAGGCGGAGCCGGTCCCGCGTTCCTCCTGCCGGCCGCCGCGCCCCGCGGGTCCGACGGCCAACGAAAGCCCAGGACGGAGGCGATGGAGGCCGGCTGCCGGGTCCGGCCCCGTCCGGCCCCCACACAATTGACAATCGGCCACACACCGGCCCAACGGGCCGGGAGATCCCAGCCCAGGGCCGAGGCCGAAGGCCGATGCCCTGGGGAAAAGAACGCCCCATCCTGGGCGGCCTGTAGGGCCGCGAGACCTTGCACGCCTTGTTCTTCTCGCACGGACCGAGGTGCTGAGCGATATCGTCGGCCACCTCAAGAGATCGCACAACGGGCTTCCCAACCGCGGCCCTCAACGCCGGACCAACGGTCTCGCGGCCCTTCAGGCCGCAACGCGTGGTTAATCTCCTCACCCAGGGCATCGGCCTCCGGCCTCGGCCCTGGGCTCCGTTCTCCCGGCCCGTTGGGCCGGATGGGCTGGCCTCTCGATTGAGCGAAGCCCTCACTTTCTGAAGTCTTTGCATACCTATTGACAGGACCTCCCGAGGAAATATATAAAGATCTCCTTACGGACAGAGGGGAGATAGAGAACACCTGCTCTCCCGGAACGACTGCCTTCCCCCGGCAGTTAAACATGGCCTTCTTGTCTAGAGGGCGTGGAGGATGCAAGCGTTATGATTCACGGAGACAAAATTTCCCTAATGCGCGCCTTGGCCGTCCTCGCTGCCCTATTGTTAGCCTTTTCTCAATCTACTGCTCAAGCTCAAGGCTCTACAGTGCCGAGCGTCATACAAGAAACAGAGGGTCCGTTTTATGGTACATGGGTCTTGAGTAACGGCCAATATAAGGCCGAATGGAGCAACGGAGCTAGCGCGGTAATGACTGTGGGAAGTTTCACTGCCCAATCAGTGGTGATACACCGTACCGACACGGCAGGAAGTGTTTCCAGGGGAATGACCGCGGTCTACACAGGGCAAATATCAAGCACTGGTGATCGCATCATGAATGGATCCGTCACTTGGACGTGGCCTGGCGTGCCAGGATACCCGGCCACAGGAAGTTGGAATGCTTCGTGGGAGACTGTAAAAATCTTCATGGAAGAGAAGGATGTAACCGACACCACTCAATCTGTGTGGGGGGGGCAACAAATCAAACTTAAGGTGTCCTTCTCTGGTAGTGAAACCTGCGCGTCCCCAGTGTGGTCGGTGGAAGGAATGACGGTAGCTGGTTTTGAAGCCATGCCCTCATTCCTGAATCCCTTGGCGGGGTCCGCCATTCCTTCGGATTTTACAAAGACTTCCGTGACCGAAAAATTCTATTGGGTCAAAAAGGGCAAATACCAGGTGACGGCATCGTGCCTGTTAGGCAACCAGAGAATTTCATCGCAAGCCACATTCAACGTCGATATTCCGACTGTCGCCAACGTCTCGGCCAAGTTCGGCAAAATTAATGTGTCGAAGGATTCCAGCGGGACATGGTTCCTTCAGCTTGGCAACGGTCGGACTAATTTAGGGATTCTCTTTCGAACAAAGCCTACCAACACAGGAGTCTATCAATGGGTCCAGATTCTAGACGGACTACAAATCGTGAAATATAGCCCAGGAGGAGTAACGAGCACGACGAAGAACAGCGGACTAGATACGAACTATCCGTATAATAATAACAACGACCTTATCGTGGATTTTCAAATAGATGATAATCCTGGGTTTCCACTAAAGCCACCATTCATAGCGATCTCAGAGGTGATGTCGGCCCGCATGTATCTAATGTGGAACCCGCGCTTGCCAAGCAACTGCAGTTTGCCCAGTGACCAAGTGGGGGACGGAACTTGCACATCGATTTCGGTTCCAATTGGGTACATTGATTGGGAGTGGTCCGGCACCGCTCGGTATATTTCTCATAACCAATGGGAACTTGTGCCTAGGAGCACCTCGAAATTGGCAAGACCCTTTGTGCACAGCAGCATATTTCCATATTGGCTCGAGAGAACACTAAGCGCTTGCTACCCACACTGCGACGGCCGCTAACATGAACTCGTTATACCCCACTACGCCACAGCGCTCGATCTTCCCGATAGCATCGAGTACATGCTGCAAGTACAACTCGGCGCGGCTCTGGCTCACAGCGGAATCGCTTCAGAGAGGACACGCTCTCACCCGCCCAGGTTCTTAGGCGGCAGGGCCAAGCTTTGCGGGTCGCGCGGGGACTTCCGCTTACCGTCCACCAGATCATTCCAGTCCTGGTCAGTGAGCTCGCGGAACTCGCCTCGGTCGAAGGGGCCGAAGACTTGGTCATAGGCCTCTTGGTCCTGAGCGTCTTCGAGTGAGATGGTCGTCATCGGCCCAATATCTCCCAAGTCACCTTAGCCCATCCCCACCCCCATCGGCAAGGTCCAGACTCTCTAAGCACCGACAGGGCGGTCTGCGACGTAGTCCCGTCCTACGTTGGCCTAATGTCCTGCCAGTTCTCAGCGGCTACGAAGCGGGAAAGATGACAGACGTTCGTCGTCGCGATCAACACGCCAGGCGAATCGAAGGTTATTGCCTGGGCTGCGAGAATCACGTCTCCGTCGAGCGCTTTGTCTCCGGCGGTCGGCTGCCCCTGCTGTCGAGCCTTCGCCCACAGGATCGCTGCCTGACGCATTGATGCAGTCGTGAGCGGAAGGTATTGCAGCAGGCTTGCGAGCGCGTCCAGCCTCTCGATGCCCTTCCACTTCTGGGCACGCAGCAACTCACGCCGAACCTCGTAGTCAGAGATCTCGGGCACGATAACGCGTGCGCCTGAGGCGACCAGAGCATCCAGCCATTCGGCGCAAGTCAAACTTTGGGGAGAGAATTTTGGATTGGTAACCAAGCCGAGAGGGCCGGCATCCAACACGATCGTTTGGCTCACCAGGTGGTGCCCTTGAGCTCCAAGGGAAAAAGACGGCGCTCAGAGAGCCGGTCTTCGTCCAAGGTCCGCACCAGGTACTCACCGGTTTCCTTCTGCTCTTGGGAGTCACCCTCCACAATCCACGACCGGAGCAGTGCTGCCAGTTTTCCGTGAAGGTCCTTGGAAGGAAGATGCTGATCCAGCAGATGGAGGGTCAACGTATCCGCAGACAGCCCCTGTCGCTCGGCCTCGTGCTGAAGCCGATCCTCAAGTTCCTGCGGTAGATTCAGAGTCAGCGTCATTTCCTCAAGCCTCGCAATGGGATCTTACCCCCCTGCAACAGCTAGCGCCAGTATGGTCTTGAGGATTTGTTGGGAAAATTGGCTGGGAGGCAGGGATTCGAACCCCGATTCTGCGGGTCAGAGCCGCATGTCCTACCGTTGAACGACCTCCCAGCAGGACAGGGCGGGTAGGTTAGCGGAAAGGTCTCCCCGAGGTCAACCCTGGGCACCCTTCTTGAGGAAGGCCAGGAAGTGGTCCAGATGCCGCAGGCTCGCGTCCCGGCCCATGACTTCGATGAGGTCGAAGAGCGGCGGGCCCTGGGCGGCGGCGGAGAGGGCCATGCGGGCGGGGTGGATGAGGGCTCCCGCTTTGATCCCCCGCTCGGTCGCCAGGGTGCGCAGGGCGGCCTCCACGGCCTCTTTGTCGAAGGCCGGCAGAGCGGCGAAGCGCTCCCGCAGGGTCTTGAGCAGGTCCGACAAGTCTTTGTCCTGGAGGAACTTGACGTTGGCTTCGGGGTCGTATGCCAGCTCGTCCTGGAAGTAAGGGGCGATGAGCTCGGGCAGCTCTTTGAGGGTATGGGCGCGCGAGCGGTGGAGGTTCACGGCGGCGGCGAGGCGCGCCGGGTCCGCGTCGGTCAGACCCAGCGGCTCCAGGAAGGGCTCGAGGTGGGGCTGCAGGGTCTCGAAGTCCAGCCGGGAGAGGTACTGGGCGTTCATCCACCAGAGCTTCTCTTTGTCGAAGACGGCCGCGGAGGCGTTCAGGCGGTTGACGTCGAAGAGCGCGATCATCTCGTCGCGCGAGAGGATCTCCTGGTCGTCGCCTGGGCTCCAGCCGAGGAGGGCCATGAAGTTGTAGAGCGCCTGGGGGAGGATGCCCTCATTGCGGAACTCCTCGACGGAGGCGGCGCCGAAGCGCTTGGAGAGACGCTTTTTGTCCGGCCCCAGGATCAGCGGCAGGTGGGCGAAGGTGGGCACCTCGCCGCCCAGGGCGCGGAAGAGGGGGATGTGCTTGGGCGTGTTCGAGAGGTGGTCCTCGCCGCGGATGACGTGGGTGATCCCCATGTCGATGTCGTCCACCACCACGGACATGTGGTAGGTCGGGTTGCCGTCCGAGCGCAGGAGGATGAAGTCGTCCAGCGCGTCGGGCGGGAAGTCCATGTCGCCGCGGACGAGGTCGGTGAAGGTGATGTGCTCGTCCGGCATCTTGAAGCGGACGGCGAAGGGCTTGCCGTCGGCGAGACGCCCTGCGATGTTCTCCTTCGTCAGGTTGAGGCAGGTGCGGGGGTAGCGGAACGAGCCGCCCTTCTTCTCCGCCTCCTTGCGCTGGGCGTCCAGCTCCTCGGGAGAGCAGAAGCAGCGGTAGGCCTTGCCGGTGGCCAGCAGCACCTCGGCGCGCTCGTGATGCCGGCCGAGGCGCTCGCTCTGGAGGAACGGCCCCTCGTCCCAGACGATGCCGATCCAGGCCAGGGCGGACTGGATCTGGCGGGTCATCACCTCGTCGGAGCGCTCTTTGTCGGTATCCTCGATGCGCAGGATGAAGGCGCCGCCGACGCTCTGCCGCAGCAGCTCGTTGTAGATCGCCGTACGGGCACCGCCGACGTGCAGAAAGCCGGTGGGCGAAGGCGCGAAACGGACCCGGACGGGCCCCTGAACTTGAATGCTCATGATGGCTGGAATCCTCTCGGAGCGGTCCTCTCCCCAGGGGAGAGGAAACAGGGGCGTCACGCTATCACGGGATGGCTTGGACGCCAGCGCTCCTAGGGGGTGAAACCTCGGCCCCACCATCGCGTAGCATCCTCCCGTAGACTGTAGGGAGAAACGCGATGAGCCCAACCACTCCTTCGACCTGGTTCGACGACCTCGGGCGCGATGTGCGCTTCGGCCTGCGGTCCCTGCTGCGCTCGCCGGCGTTCACGGTGGTGGCCATCCTCTGCCTGGCTCTCGGCATCGGCGCCAACGCGGCGATCTTCAGCGTCCTCAACGCGGTTCTGCTGCGCCCGCTGCCCTATCCCGAACCGGAACGCCTCGTCCGTCTCTGGGAGTCGATGGACAACTTCACGGGCACGGTCTCCGTTCCCAACTACCGCGACTGGATTCAGCAGCAAACAGGCTTCGAGCAGCTCGCGGCGTGGCGGCGGGGGAGCGCCAACCTTCAGGGGACGGGCGAGCCCGAGCGCATCCGCTCAGTCGAGTCCACACCGAACCTGTTCTCGGTTCTCGGCCGCGGCCCGCGGCTCGGCCGCGTCTTCGATCCGGCGCAGGACGAGCCCGGCAAAGCGCAGGTCGCCGTGATCTCGGAAGGACTGTGGCGGAAGCGCTTCGGCGCCGATTCCGGAGTCGTGGGCCACACTCTCCGCCTCGACGGCAAGCAGTACGAGGTGATCGGCGTCATGCCGGCGTCATTCGACTTCCCCTCCGGGTGGTCCAGGACCGACGTCTGGCTGCTCTACGTGCCGAGCCCGGAAGACCTCCGCCAGCGGGGAAACCATTTCCTGAACGTCGGCGGCCGCCTGAAGCGCGGGGTGAGTCTCGAGCAGGCCACGGCCCAGCTCAAGACGGTGGCGGCACTCATCGCGAAGCAGAACCCGGCTGAGCAGGCGGGCCGGAGCGTGAAGTCTCTGTCTTTCCAGGAAGCGGTGGTGGGCAACGTCCGCCCGGCGCTGCTGATCCTCCTCGGCGCCGTCGGCCTGGTGCTGCTCATCGCCTGCGCCAACGTCGCCAACCTCCTTCTCGCCCGCGCCGCCGTGCGCCAGCGGGAGGTGGCGATCCGTCTGGCTCTGGGCGCCGGCCGGTCGCGGCTCATCCGGCAGTTCCTGGTCGAGAGCCTGGTGCTGGCTTTCGCCGGCTCCATCCTGGGCCTCCTGCTGGCACGCCTGAGCCTCACGGGCCTCGCGCCGCTCGCCGAGGGCGCGCTCCCCCTCGCAGGCGGCGTCCCCCTGGACTTCCGGGTGTTCGTCTTCCTCCTCGGCGTGGCCTTGGTAAGCGGTCTCGCCTTCGGCATCGTGCCGGCCTTGCAAGCGGCGCGCGGCGACCTGCGCGACAGCCTGACCGAAGCCGGCAAGGCCACCTCGGGCAGCGGCCAGCAGCGCTTCCGCAGCGGCCTGGTGGTGATCGAGATCGCCGTCACCCTCGTCCTGCTGGTGGGCGCCGGCCTGCTGCTTCGCGGGTTCCGCAATCTGAGCGGCACGGAGCCGGGATTCGCGGCGCGCAACGTCCTCACCGCCCACATGGCGATTCCGGCGCCACAGCTCACCACGGCCACGGCGCGGACGTTCCGGCCCATGCTCGAAGCCGTGCGCCGGCTCCCGGGCGTGCGCGCCGCGGCGGTGGTCTCCATTCTGCCCATCCAGGCCGCCTGGACGAACGGCGGCTTCCTCGTCGTGGGCCGGCCCGCCCCGCCGCCAGGCAAGGAGCCGATGGCCGAGATCCGGATCGCCAGCCCGCAGTTCTTCCAGGCGCTCGGCATCCCCATCCAGCGGGGACGCGACTTCCAGGACCGGGACGGCGAGAACGGTCTACGGGTGGTGATCGTCAACCACGCCTTCGTCCGCAGGAACTTCCCGGACGCGGACGCCATCGGCCAGCGGCTGAGCTTCGGCGGACCGAAGGAGTACACGATCGTCGGCGTCGTGGGCGACGTGCGGCAGGCGGGGCTCGATCAGCAGCCGCTGACCGAGATCTACTTCCCCTACGGCGACGCGGACAAGGCGCACCTGCTCGACGACGCCAGCCTGGCGGTGCAGACGGAGGGCCCTCCGGGGAGCCTCGCCGGTCCCATCCGGGAGGCGGTGCGCGGCGTCGATCCGGGGTTGCCGCTCTACCAGGTGCTCACCATGGACGAGGTGATCGACGAGTCGCTCGCCGGCCGCCGGCTCAACCTGTGGCTGCTCGGCATCTTCGCGGGCATCGCTCTCGTGCTCTCGGCGGCGGGGCTCTACGGCGTCATCTCCTACCTGGTAGCGCAGCGCACGCGGGAGATCGGCGTGCGCGTGGCCCTCGGCGCCCAGAAGTGGGACGTCATCGGGCTGGTGATGCGCCAGGGAGCGGCGCTGGCCGCGGCCGGAATCGCCCTCGGCCTGCTGGGCGCCCTGGGGCTCACCCGGGTGCTTCAGAGCCTCCTCTATGGTGTGAGCGCCCGCGACCCTCTCACCTTCGCGGCCCTGGCCGCCCTCTTCGCCGCCGTGGCCCTGGTCGCCACCTGGCTGCCGGCCGAGCGGGCGTCGAAGGTGGACCCCATCCTGGCGATCCGGAACGAGTAGGGCTCAGCAGCTCGCCTGTGGCACAATCCCTGGTTTCGGAACGGGGAGGGACTTCTTTTGCGTCGAGTCGGAATCTTCGGTTGGGGCATCGTCGCGCCCCGCTCGCCCAATATCGCGGCTTTCGCGGACAACCTGTCATCGTCGGAGAGCTGGCTGGAGCCGTTCAACGGCTACGGTCCGGACAACTTCCTGGTGGGCGTCCCGCGGTTCAACTTCGAGGACTATCGCGCCTGGATCGCGGAGCGCTTCCCGCCGTCCCGCTTTCATTCCCTGACTGAGAAGATGGATCTGCCGGTGCGCTACGCCATCGGCTCCTTCATTCAGGCCCTGGGGCAGAATCCCGGCCTGGAGGAGGAGCTGCGGAGCCTGAAGACCGCCGCCCACGTCTACATGGGAACCGGTATCGGCTGCGTCGACACCGTCTCCCAGCAGACCCGCTCGCTCGACCGCGCCCAGCGCCGCTGGGACCGCTTCTGGGCGGAGCGCAACCCCGCCTTCCAGGAGCACCGGTCGCGGGGCGGCGAAGCCGCGGAGGGCGCGCCACCCAATCCGGACACGGTCGCCGATCCCGAGGACCGCTACGAGGCCGAGGCCGCGTGGTGGCACCACTGGGCCGCCTCGTCGCCCGGTCTGCGGGATTATCTCCAGGAGCTCGCCGCTATCGAGTCGCTCAACGTCCAGGGCGAGATCGAACGCGGCAAGGTGCGGGTGCTCAAGGAGAAGCAGCGCCAGCTCCGGCAGCTCCAGGAGAAGTGGCAGGCGCCGCAGCCGCCCTGGCAGTCCGTCTCGGCCAATCTGGTGTGGAACATCTGGAACACCCCGGCCTCACAGATCTCCATGCTCGGCCACATCACCGGCCTGGCCTTCGCGCCGGTGGCTGCCTGCTCCACCTTCGGCGTCTGCCTCAAGCTGGGGATGGATGCCATCCGTCGCGGCGAGGCCAAGGCCGTGGTGATCGGAGCCACCGATCCGCCGCCGCTCGCGCTCTCGGTGAGCGCCTTCTACTCGGCGCGGGTGATCTCGGCCGACGCCTCGGTCTCCAAGCCGCTCACGGGCCTGCGCGGCACCCACGTGGCCGGCGGCTCCGTCCTCTGGATCCTCGGCGACCTCGAGCACATGACGGCGAAGGGCTTCAAGCCGCTGGGCATGGAGCCGGTGGCCGTGGGCGTCAGCTCGGACGCCGACCACATCATCACCCCCTCGATCGAGGGCCCCACGGCGGCGATCCGCAACGCCCTGGCCGAAGCGGCCCTGAGCCCGGAGGAGATGGCCACCTGGGACCTCCACGCCACGGCCACCCCCGGCGACTACCGGGAGATCGAAACGCTGCGCGGCGTCGTGCCCGACTCGGTGCTGGTGACAGCCCGCAAGGGCACCTTCGGCCACGGCATGTCGGCCGGCGGCGGCTGGGAGCTGACGGCCCAGTACCTTGGCTACGAGCGCGGCCGCCTCTACCCGACGCCCCTGCACCGGCCGGAGCTCAACGAGGAGATCGAACGGTTGCACAGCGCCTACGTCTTCGACGAGCCCTGCGACGCCGCGAAAGGCGCCGCCGGCAAGCTCTCGATGGGGATCGGCGGCATCAACGCGTGCGTGATTTCGCGGCCGTGGTAGGGGATGGATGCTCCAGGACCTTGCCCTCGCCCTGACCCTGATTCTTTGCCACCCGCACCGGTGAGGCCAGAGTCGTCCCCAGCTCCGCATCCAGCTTCGCGGCGCTCGTGTAGTGGATCCGGTTGTCGTATTGGTACTTCTCCGCTCGGGCGATCAGCTTGTTGAGAGTCTGGGAGTGGCGGAAGTCGAAGAACGTCTTCCGGATCTCCGGGTAGAGAAGCCCGGCGAGGGCCAGCAGGAAAGCGAAGGCGTCCTCGAAGACGGGAATCCAGGGAATGGCGATAATGAGGCCGCCGAGGGCGAGGCCCAGAACGGCGAAGAGGGCGCGGGCGGCCGGATCGCCGCCGCGCCAGAGGTCGTAGTGGTTCTCCTCCAGCCGGTTCTGCTCCACGGCGGCGGGGATGTACTGAGTCATGGAGGTCTCCAGCACCTCCCGCTCCAGGTCGTTCCAGTAGGGCGGAGTGCCGCCGCACTCCTCATAGCTCTCCCGCACGTCGGCGAGCTTGCGGCGGGCGGCCTCCTTCAGCTTGTCCGGCGCCTCGGCGGCGTCGAGACCCCGGCGCACGTGCTCGCACTCCTGGAGCACGGCGTAGAGGACGGGGCCGAAATCGAACTCGGGTCCAGCAACGTTGAGCATGGCGTCTCGAGCCCCTCTCAGGGCTTCTTCTCCTCCTCGTCGTCGGTGGCGGCGGGCTTGTCCTTCCTGAGCGCGTAGTTGATGACGCCGAGCTGCTGCAGCAGCTTGTTGCCGTCGATGATGATATTGCCGCCGGGCAGCTTGGGGATCTGCCGCAGCTCCTTTTTCTGCAACGCCTCGATGAGCTTGAGGTTGACGTAGGC
>Ga0134121_10001571_pt1 | contig 21365 bp, 15 predicted proteins | sample KB301_FD_96463 | JGI IMG/M metagenome (GOLD analysis project Ga0134121, IMG submission 96463) | Terrestrial soil microbial communities without Nitrogen fertilizer from Kellogg Biological Station, Michigan, USA - KB3-0-1 | ecosystem: Environmental > Terrestrial > Soil > Unclassified ... | reverse complement strand
TGTACCCGACAACACAGGCAGGAATACTTCTCCCGCCGCCATCTTGGCCGCCTTTATAATGGGTACTTTTCCGTTTGCAAAAATGCGGTGGGTGTTTTCAATGACCACAATGGCATCATCCACTACGATACCCAGCGCCATTAAAATGGCAAAGAGGACGATCATGTTCAGCGTCATGCTCGTTCCGATCAGCGCGCCGATGCTCGGAAGGAAAATAAATGTAAGCGCCATACTGAGCGGAACACTCAGCGCCACGAAGAAGGCATTGGTGGTTCCCATGAAGAACATGAGGATGAGGAATACCAGGATGAAACCGATGATGATGGTATTGATCAGGTCGTGCAGCGTACTCCTTGTCATTTCACTTTGGTCACCCGTGAGCGTTACCACGAGATCTTTCGGCCACGTATGCGCTTTGAGGTCATTCACCAGCGCGACAATCTTATCCGATGCTTCGATCAGGTTTTCGCCTTTGCGCTTTACGATGCTAAGGGTAATTACATTTTTATGATCGAGGCGGGCATAAGATTCCTGTTCTTTGAAGGCGTCTTTTACTTCGGCAATATCCTTCAGGTAAATTGCTTTTCCGTCGATTGAATTGACAACGATGTCGCCGATCTGCTGCGGGTCTTTGAATTCACCGTTCACGCTGATGCTTCTGCGTTCGGCGTCAATCTTCACTGTACCTCCGGGGATGGTCCTGTTCTCATTGCTGACGGCATTGTAAATATCGTACATGGAAATGCGTGCACTTTGCAACTTCAGCATGTCCACGTTGATCTGTATTTCACGCTCCAGTGCACCAATGATATCGACCTGTTTTACCTCTTTCATTTCTTCGAGGCGGTCCTTGGTATCATCGGCATATTTCTTCAGCTTGGCAAGGTCATAGTTTCCCGAAATGTTCACATACATAATCGGTAAATCGGCAAAGTTCACTTCAATGATCTGCGGATCATTCGGAAGGTCCTGCGGCAGGTCGCTCTTGGCGCGGTCCACGGCATCCTTTACTTTTTGTTTGGCGATTTCTGTATTTACGTCACTGTTGAATTCAATCACCACGTTGCAATAGTCCTGGAGTGAATTGCTTTTCACTTTCTTCACACCTGAAATGCCTTTGCATTCTTTCTCGATCGGGCGCACGATCAGGTTCTCCATGTCTTTGGGAGCCGTGCCCGGGTATACCACGCTCACATAAATATTCGGAAGCGAGATGTCGGGGAAGCTTTCCTTCGGCAGACTGTTATAGGCTGAAATTCCTGCCAGCGATAGGATGACAGTAATGATGAATATCGCCGTTCGGTTTTCAATCGCCCAGCTCGAGGGTTTGAATTCTTTGTTTGAATCTTTCATAGTTATTTGGAACGCTGATGACGCTGATGGTTATGCTAACAGCTGATCAAAATCAATCATCAAAATCATAATGATCAGTGTTCTGATTTCTTATAATTTTACCGGATCTCCTTCAACCACGTTTTGATATCCCAGTGTGATCACCTTGTCGCCCGGCGTCAGTCCGCTTTTGATTTCAGTGAGACCATTGTATGTAATTCCTGATTGAACAGTCTTTCTTTTGGCAACGGTTTTTCCGTTCTCACTCGACGCAATAAAAACAAATTCGCCGTCAGACGATTTCTGAACTGCGCCAACAGGAACTACAAGCGCCTTCAATGTTGAGTAGTCAGCGATTTTCAGCACACAGACCTGGTTGGGGTGGAAGTTTCCGTCTTTCGGATTCAGCCTCACCTCCACATTGAATGTCCTGTTCAGCTTGTTAATGGCTTGTCCCGCATAACTCAGTTTTGTTTTCACTTCCTTGCCTTCATCCGGGAAATAAAGTACCACATCGTTTCCGTCTTTCACTTTGGAGATAAACGATTCGGCGATCTCTCCTTTTACCTTAAGGTCGGAGAGGTTCACTACACGCACAGCGGTAAACCCCGGGGCGGCAGCGGCGCCAACCTTGATGGATACTTCGTCAACTGTTCCGTTGATCGGAGATTTGATCCGCGTCATGTCCCACTGGTCCTGCAATGCACCATACTGTTTTTCCATGAATTCTTTTTGTGTGCGTGCCTGGATGAATTGCATTTCGCTTCCGATCTTCTGGTCCCAAAGATTTTTTTGCCTGTTGTACATGGTGACAGCCATGTCCATCTGGGCCTTCATACCATCGAGCTGCTGGCGCATGGCGCGGTCATCGAGCGTGGCAAGCACCTGTCCTTTGGAAACATGGTCGCCGGCTTTTACGAGCACAGCGGTCACGGTCCCGGGCATTTCTGCGCTCAGGTTTACGTCTTCATTGCCTTCCACCTTTGCCTGGACTTCTATGTAATGCAGGAATGACTTGGGCTGCATGTCAGTCACGGCCACCATCTTTCCTTTCGCATCTTTGGCAGAATCGGTGAGTGCAAGCTCAGATTCCAGTTTTGAAATTTTTTCTTTCAGCTCAGCCTGTTGCTTCTTCAGGTTTTCGAGCTCTGATTTTTTATCTGTTGAACCGGATTTGCTGCATGAAACGATGACAGCAGTTACCAGGAATAAGGAGATTATTTTTTTCATATTGGTTGTGAGTGAAATGCTATGTTGATTCATTTTGTTTTTTATCATTTTATTTGATGGCGCCCATGGATTTGTCAAGGTCCACCTTGGCAACAAGTGCATCATAAAGTGCACTGTAGTAATTTGTGAGGGCTTCTTTCAAAGACGTTTCTGCATTTACAACTTCGAGGTTTGAGCCAACACCCTGGTCATATTTGAGTTTTGAAACGCGGACAACTTCGTTGGCAAGTTCCAGGTTGCTCTTTTGCGCATTCAATGAGGAGAGGGCGTTCTGAAGATTGGTCCTGCCGCTTTCAGCTTCGAGGGCAAGCCCCAGCGCCGTGTTCTGAAGGTCGAGGTCAGCTTTCTTTATGGCCAGGTTGGCCTGCCTGATTTTTCGTTCACGCTGCAGGCCGTCAAACAAATTCCATTGCAGCGTGCCCCCGATAATCCCGATGGGGTACCAACGTTCCCCGGTATCGAAAATATCAAACTTTGTCCGCGAAGCATTGGCACTTACACTTCCGTAAGCAAACAAACTTGGAATATAGCCGGCCTTGTAACGTTTCAGGTTTAATCCCTGGAGGTTTTTATTGGTCTGCGCGAGAGAATATTCGATGCGTTTGGTGACATCCGGTTTTTCGGCGCTCACTGTAATATTTCTCACCTGTTCGTCACTCAATGAATCAGCCAGGGTCAGGTTGGAGTAGATATCCATGCCAATCTGGTATTTCAACAGGTATTCTCCGAGGGTTAGAAGGCGTGAAACATTTTCCCGTTCAGAGACAATGTTGTTGTAAGCAAGTACGATCCTGTCGAGGTCAATCTTTTCAATAAAACCATTGTCATACAAGGCCTGGGTATCGTCCTTTAATTTTTTTACACGAATGACGTTGGCGTCCAGCAGTTGCATGCGTTCGCGGCTGACCAATACATTATAATAGGCTTTGCTCACGGATACAGCCGTTTCAATTTTGGTGCGCTGGGTGGATTTGCTGGCAAGATCGCGCAGACCCTTGGTGGCTTTCACGCCGATGAGATAGGTTGGATCGAAAACGAGCTGCGAAGCTGAAATTCCTGCGGATGCCTGGTAGCGCGTACCGAATTTTACAGGTATGAACTTGCCGCTTTCTCCTCCGAAAAATTCAGCCGGAATAAATGATGTGGGAATTTCTATAAAGTCTTTAACGTCAAAGCTTCCGCTCACCTGTGGAAGGCCGATGCCGACAATTTCCTTTACGTGCGCTGCGGAAATCTGTTCGTCCAGCACCGCATTCAGGTAAGCGCTTTGGTGGTTGTAAGCGTAATCAATGGCTTGGGATAAAGTGAGTGATGCAGAACTTCCTGTGGATTGTGCGCCTGCAAAAAACGTGGTTGTGAAAAGGAGGCAGGCGGAGGAAATTATTTTTTTCATATAGTTGTGGTTGTCTCTTTCGGTTCAATAAAAATTCGTTTTCACGGTAGTTTAAACGGGGCGGCAAAACTATTGAATCTTTGCATGGAATAAAATATTTGATTCGTTTTTAATGCACGTAAAGACGAAAACTGTTTCTTTTTATTGTATGCGGCAAGAAACTATCTTCGCGCTTCTTTTTACAATGGATTTAAACTCACTCAACGCAATTTCCCCTGTTGACGGCAGGTATTGGAAGCAGGCAGGTGGACTTTCTGCCTATTTTTCAGAATCATCTCTGATAAAATACCGTCTGCTGGTGGAAGTGGAATACTTTGTTGCCTTGTGTGAAATTCCACTTGCTGAGCTAAACAAGGCAGATGCGACAAAGTTTGATGCGCTGAGAAAAATTTACCGCGATTTTTCGCCTGAATTTGCAAATGAAATAAAGGAGACGGAACGGACCACTAACCACGATGTAAAAGCCGTAGAATACTTCCTGAAGAAAAAGATCGAAGAAGCCGGAATGGGGGTTTTAAAGGAATTTGTTCACTTTGGTTTGACATCACAGGATATTAACAACACGGCCTTCCCGCTGGCGATCAAAAACTGCGTTGTTGAGAATTACCTGCCGAACCTTTCTGAGGTGCTTGCGGCCATCAGCAGTGTTGCAGAAGAGTGGAAGGATATTGCCATGCTTTCCCGCACGCACGGGCAGCCCGCATCTCCTACGCGGCTAGGAAAGGAGATGAGCGTTTTTATGGAAAGGCTCAACAACCAGGTAGATTTGCTGAAACAGATTCCGTTCACAGCAAAGTTTGGCGGGGCCAGCGGAAACTTCAATGCCCACCATGTTGCTTATCCGCAAATTGACTGGAAAAAATTTGCGAATGAGTTTGTAAAAAATAAACTCGGACTGATCCGTCAGCAAAATACCACGCAGATCGAACATTATGATAACCTCTGCGCACTTTTCGACGTGATGAAGCGCATCAATAATATCCTGATAGATTTCAACCGCGACATCTGGACATACATTTCCATGGATTATTTCAAACAGGAAATCAAAGCAGGTGAAATTGGCTCGTCAGCGATGCCGCACAAGGTAAACCCGATCGATTTTGAAAATTCGGAAGGGAACCTGGGAATGGCCAACGCTTTATTTGAACACCTTTCAGCAAAGCTTCCGATCTCTCGGCTGCAGCGCGACCTCACCGATTCCACCGTACTCAGGAATGTGGGCGTTCCCTTTGCGCATACGTTGATTGCATTGAAATCGCTGCTCAAAGGATTAAAAAAAATTCGTGTGAACCGGTCCGCCATTGACAATGATCTTGAAAACAACTGGGCCGTGGTAGCGGAGGCGATCCAAACGATTTTGCGCAGGGAAAATTACGCGAACCCTTTCGAAAAACTGAAGGAGCTTACGCGCACAAGCGAGAAAATTACGAAGGAGAAAATCCATTCCTTCGTGGCAGGGTTGGACGTAAAGGAAAGCGTGAAAAAAGAGTTGCTGGCGATCACGCCATTTAATTACACAGGGATTTAAGCGGCTCCTTCAAATTCAATTTCAAGTTGATCGGGCAGGAGGCGGAAACTCTTCCGGTGGAATTCATTTACCCCATACAGTTCAATGGCTTCGCGGTGTTCAGGAGTTCCGTAACCCTTGTTGGTGTTCCAGTGGTACTGCGGAAATTTTTTGTGCAGCCGCAGCATGAAATCATCTCGGTATGTTTTTGCCAGTACAGATGCTGCTGCAATACTTGAATACTTTGCGTCTCCTTCCACAATGCAGGCATGCGGAATTTTTTTGTAGCGGTTGAAGCGGTTCCCGTCGATCACCAGGAACTCTGGTTTTACGGAGAGTTTGCTCAGCGCTTTATGCATGGCCAGGAAGGAAGCATTGAGGATATTGATTTCGTCAATCTCTGTATGGTCCACTTTCGCGACGGCCCAGGCAATGGCTTTTTCCCGGATGAGCGGACGGAGTTCTTCCCGCTCCCTGTGCGTGAGCTGCTTGGAGTCGTTGAGTACGGGGTGATGAAAATCTTTCGGCAGGATCACGGCCGCAGCAAACACAGGCCCAGCAAGGCATCCGCGGCCCGCTTCATCGCAGCCGGCTTCGATTAATACATCCTGGAAATAGGGTAGAAGGTTCACTCAACTCATGCTAAATGCACGGAAGCGAAAATACACATCCGTTAAAAGAGGAATCCGTTGTTGAAAATTATTTTTCCTCTTTTTTATTGAGCTCATCATCCTTAAAAAGTTTCACTTCTTTATGCTTGGGGACGAAGCCGTTGTCCACGTCCACGTCTTCGACAAATTCCCAATGGTCCTTCTCATATTTGAAAGCATCGTAGGTTCCGTCTGGACCAATCACGCCCGTGATCGTAGATCTGCCGATGTGGTCAAAGACCAATGTTTTCCTGTCGATGACATATTTGAGGCTCATCACAGCCTGTGCCGTGAATTCAAAAAGTACGCGGTGGTTATAGATGTTGTTGGCTTTGAAGACCGGCATGCCGAAAGAAGGTTTTCCGTTGTCGAAAGAGATGACGTCTATCACTTTCTGCGTGAACATTTCATTTTTTCCCTTCCATCCAAGGAGCGTATAATATTTCTTCCCTTTCCGTTCGTTGGAGATGATGTTGTAATAAATGGCCCCGAACCAATGGTCGGCCTTCAGTTTCCGGCTCAACGGTTTTTCAATTGTTTCCGTGGAATCACTCAGCGGAAATAAATTTGTCTTCCTGCCTTTCAGCGTCTGCACAAAACCAAAGTACCGGTAAACAGACCCCTCATAGTTGGAGGTCACCCAGGTATACAAGCGGAAGGTTCTGTCAGGCGATGTTTTTACAGAGAGGTTCGGAACAGAATCAAAAGAAGCGTTGAAGCTGGATGAATCAGCAAGTATGAAATTGAGAATGGAATGATAGACGGAGGCAGATGCAAACCTTGCCGAATCATTTTCTCCCCGTTGCATAATGTGTGCGAGGTTGTTCAGGGAGTCCTTGTACTGAAAAACCAGGCCCTGTGCAGTTCCCTGGGAATAGCACTTCCCGATGAAAAACATAAAAGCCGCCATTAAAAATAATTTCAGTTTCACCGGATAGAATTAGCTTTCAAAGAACGAAATTATTGCCGGTATATTTGATGTGTTATATTACAACTTTTAAAATCTGTCCAAGCCAATTTCAAAATCCGAAATCCGAAAAAATAGAGAATTAAAAATATTGAATATTAAAAATTTGTAATTATTTCGGCCGGATAGCTATCGGGATCGGATTTGGGATTTTCGAAATTGAGGTGTTTGCTATCTTCGCATCCCCATGCACCTTCAAAAGCTTTCCCTCATCAATTTCAAGAATTACGCTGAAGCTGAACTGACCTTCAGCAGCGATGCAAATGCTTTTGTGGGTGACAACGGCTCGGGCAAGACAAACCTGCTCGACGCCATTCATTACCTTTCACTTTGCAAAAGTTATTTCAACCCGGCCGACAATCAAAATATCAGGCACGATGCCGAGTTGATGCTTTTACAAGGGACCTATGGACTGGATGGGCACATAGAACACATTCATTGCGGGCTCAAGCGCAACCAGAGGAAAGTTTTCAAGCGCAATAATAAAGAGTATGAACGCCTGGCTGATCATATCGGTTTGTTACCTGTTGTCATGATCTCGCCCGTTGATTCAATGTTGATCACAGAAGGCAGTGAAGAGCGGAGGAAATTTATCGACAGCATCATTTCGCAATATGACAAACTCTACCTGGACGACCTGATCAGTTACAATAAAGTAGTTGCGCACCGGAATGCGCTGCTGAAACAGTTTGCGCAGAGCCGCAGTTTTGACCCCGCCTCGCTGGAGATTTGGGATGAGCAGCTCATTCCGCTTGCAGATAAGATCTTTGTGAAGCGCCACGAATTTATTTCGCGCTTCAGCCCCATCTTCCAGAAGCATTACAATTTCATCACGGATGCGAAGGAAGAAGTTTCTGTGATATATGAATCGCACCTGGCTTTCGGAAATTTTGCTGCCACACTCAGTGCTTCCCTCAACAAGGACAGGATGATGCAATACACGACGACGGGCATCCACAAGGATGATCTCGTTTTTACAACCGGCGGCTATCCCGTAAAGAGGTTTGCCTCCCAGGGGCAGCAAAAATCATTTCTGATTGCATTGAAGCTGGCGCAGTTCCAGTTCATCAAAGAACTCAAAGGCGTAAAACCCATCCTGCTCCTTGACGACATCTTCGACAAGCTGGATGACATGCGTGTCACCAGGCTGATGGAGCTCGTCAGCCATGACAGCTTCGGTCAACTTTTCATTTCCGACACGCATCCTGAGCGTGTGCGAAAAATTTTCCAGGACATCGGGATTCCCATCCGTGTATTTGAAGTTGAAGGCGGGACGATAAAAAATGGCCCTGTTCCATCTTCCCATGAGCCCGCGTAAATTCAACGATCAAACCCTGAAGGAGGCGTTGCAGGAAATGCTGCAGTCCTTTCACCTGGACCAGAAATTCAGGCAGAAGAAAATGATAGCTTCCTGGGAAACGATCATGGGCTCAGCGGTTGCACACCGGACCACGCGGCTTATCTTCCGGGATAAAAAATTATTTGTCTACCTCAGTTCGGCCGCATTGCGAGAGGAATTATTCAATTCACGGGACAAAATCAAAAATCTTCTGAACGAAGAAGCGGGAGCGGAGATAGTGGAGGAGATTGTGTTTTCGTGAAGTGATATTTGTACTGAATCGAGGGTTTTCTATTGAATTTTGGTTTCTAAAAGAATAAAATTCATATTTGAATTTCATTAAACAACAACGATGAAAAAATATTTTACAAAATCACTTGTCAGAATTTGTTTGATCCTGTTAAATGTGAACTTTTTTGCAATGAATGGTAATGCTCAAAGCAATAATTTGTGCGGAACGGAAACATGGATGAAAGAAATGAAAGACAATCCGGATAAGCATGCTCTTTACTTTAACGAACAGGCTTCATTATCTCAAAAGGCAAAATTGTTGAAGCACTCGGGACATATATCTCAAGTGGCTGATACCATTGCTATTGTGGTACATGTGCTGTGGCATACGGCTGCAGAGAATATTCCTGACTCGTTGATTTATCAGCAAATAGATATTTTGAACAAAGACTTCAGGCGCTTAAATGCTGATACAATTAATACACCTGTTCCATTTCGTTCTCTTGCAGGTTATCTTCCTTACTACTTTAAACCCGTAACAAGGACGCCGGAAGGAGCTGCTAGCAATGGTATTAATCGTGTCTATACTCCTGTTACCTCGTTTACATCCTTAGCTGAAGTAATTACACCTGCAAGTGGGGGCGTTACAGAATGGCCATGCATGAATCTTTATTGCTGCAATATGCAAAGTAGCGGAGTTGCTGGACTTGGTGCAAACCCAGGATTTGCGGCAATGGTTAACTATACTTATTTTAGTGGGAGCGACAACGGAAAGGTTGCAACACATGAAATTGGTCATAATTTAGGACTTGATCATATATGGGGAAGCGGTAATACTTGTTCTGATGATGATGGAATAGCTGACACTCCACTGCAATATTGCGCGAGTATCGGATGTTATCCGTTTCCTTTTTTCGATTCATGCACTGTTTCTGGAAATGGTATCATGTATATGAATTATATGGACTATGGTCCTCTCACATGCAAGAATATATTTACCCAAGGACAAGTGCAGATGATGGAGAATATGCTGACTTCCTTGCTCTCTATAGCTGTCAACTCAGAGATGACTGTCCCATTGCCCGCTAATGATGCAGGTTTAATACCTGAATTGACTCCGTCAGGTGCGGCATGCAGTTCATCGCACATTAAAGTTCAGATAAGAAACCATGGCACTAGCACGCTTACAACAGCAACGATAAAATATAAGATTGATAATAGCGCTCTTCAATCCTATTCCTGGAATGGTTCGCTTGCAAATTTTCAGACGGAGTTGGTTGATTTAGGAGTTGTGAATGGCGCCCTCGGCAGTCACACCATCATTGCTTATACAACGAATCCAAATGGAACCATAGACCCGGATCATTCAAACGATACTTTAAATACAACCTATCAAATAGTAACACCACTCAGTGTTCCGTTGACTGAAGGATTTGAAGGATCAACCTTTCCACCTCCATCGTGGACGAACTATGATCAAGATGGATTAGGACCCTACTACCAAACTCCTTATGCATTTCATAATGGGCTATACGCTGCAGAAACAGAAAATTGGAATGCACTGAATTACTGGACACTAGGTTCATATAATGATTTAAGCGTCAGCCCAAATTTTTCTGCAATTGCACATCCCATATTATCTTTTTACGTCGCTTATACCTATAATTCCACGCTCGGATTTTCTGACACTCTTGAAATATTAGTTTCAAATGATTGCGGAAATAGCTTTACATCGGTATATAAAAAGTATGATGCAACACTGATTACTGCCCCGGTAAAAACAAGTAACTTCAATTTCGGTTTCTATCCAACCGCCCAGGAATGGAGGAGAGATTCAATAGACCTTTCGAATTTCGGCAATTCCAGTAATGCAATTATTAAGTTCAGGGACATCAGCGGAAAGGGTCTGCAGCTTTATCTTGATGACATCAATATTACGAACAGCACTATTGGTATTGATGAGATAATTGAAGACAATTCTTTTTCGCTTTCCCCTAATCCCTCACACTCTTCCGTTACAATAGAAACCATTACCCAACTGCAAAATGCGCAAGTAGAAATCTACAATCTTCTTGGAGAAATAAAATATGCTGCAGCAGTTAGCGGCAAGCAGCAGACAATAAGCATTGAAGGTTTTGCCGGGGGAATTTATTTTGTGAAGTTCGCAAGTGAGAAAGGAAACGCCGTAAGGAAGCTGATAGTACAATAGGAACTATATTGTAACCAGCGCCAAAAGGTTCGCAACCAGCCTTGGTTGCTTTGCTTTTAATAGGAGGAGATTGTGTTTTCGTAGTTATTTTTAGTGGTCAACCAGTAAACAAATCAACTGGTAAACCTGTCACCATCTTCAGAACCTCTCAAATCCCGAGAAGAAAAAATTCGCTTCGATATCTGCATTGGCATCGCTGTCGCTGCCGTGAATGGCGTTGGCGTCAATACTCTTTGCAAATAAATTGCGGATCGTTCCCGGCGCTGCCTTGGCAGGATCGGTGGCCCCGATGAGTGTGCGGAAATCTTCGACGGCATTTCCTTTTTCAAGAACTGCAGCAATGATGGGTCCCGAGCTCATGTACTTCACGAGGTCATTGTAAAAAGGCCGCTCTTTATGAACGGCATAGAATTGTCCGGCGCGCTCAGGGGTGAGCTGGATATATTTCATGGCCGCAATGCGGAATCCCGCCTTGATGATCTTATCTAAAATTGCTCCTGCATGTCCGTTGGCAATGCCATCGGGCTTGATCATGGTGAATGTTTTGTTCGACATACTTTTCCTGGTTCGTGCCGGTGAGGCGGATTTTCAATATTCGGGCTGCGAAAGTAGGAATTTAGTTTAGTAGTTGAATAGTTGATTGAGTTGATTCAAAAAAACGTCCAAGCTATTGGTCGTACCAATTAGCACCATCAACAAATCAACTTTATCAACCAAATCCAACCAACCAACCAATCAATTAACTTAATTTGCCAAACAATGGATCCACGTTTCCAGGTCAAGCTCATTGCGCCGATTAAGATTCTCTTCCAGGAGCAGAAAAAGATTGTGATTACCACGCACCACCGTCCTGACGGAGATGCCATCGGGTCATCGCTGGGTCTTTACAATTACCTCCTTCAGAAAAAACACGAGGTTAGCGTGATCGTTCCGAGTGATTATCCGGCATTTCTGAAATGGATGCCGGGGAATGATGTTGTGATCAATTACGAGAAGGACCCTGTACAATCCAACAGGCTCATCAGTGAAGCCGACCTGGTTTTCTGTCTAGACTACAACCGCATGCACCGCATCGACAACATGGAAAAACCCCTGCGGGAATGCAACGCCATCAAAATCCTGATCGACCATCACCTCGACCCGGAAAATGCCTTCGACCATTCCTATTCATTTCCTGAGGCCTGTGCCACCTCTGAGCTGATTTATGAATTCATCGTTGCCATGGAAGACCAGTCGCTCCTGAATAAAAATGTAGCGGAGTGTTTATATACAGGCATCATGACGGATACTGCATCTTTTCGTTTTGCCAGCATGAAAGCGGATACGCACCGCACTGTTGCAAAGCTGATGGAAGCAGGTGCGCAGAATTACAAAATACATGAGTGGGTGTACGACACCAATACAGAAGACCGGTTGCGTTTGCTCGGCCACTGCCTGAAAGATAAACTGGTGGTGATACCTGAATATAAGACGGCCTATATTTCACTTACGGAAGAAGAACTGAATGCTTATCATTTCGAGGCGGGAGATACTGAAGGGGTGGTGAACTATGCGTTGAGCATTAACCACATCATGCTGGCGGCTTTCTTTTCGCCGAGGGACGGAGAAGTAAGGATTTCATTCCGCTCAAAAGATGACTTCCCTGCCAACGAGCTGGCGAAGAAATACTTTGAAGGCGGCGGACATAAGAATGCTGCCGGCGGGCGTTCCCTGTTGACGCTGGATGAAACGGTGAAGAAGTTCATGCAATTGCTGCCGGAATATAAATCACAGCTGGTACAGGAATGAAGAACCGTTTTTTGATTTTGTTTGTTGCTGCAGCAGGATGTATTTGCAGTTGCGGGAGAAAATACCAGGATGAAAAAATTACAGACCCTGAAGCAAAGCAGCACGTGATCGATGCCAACCGTGCCCTGGTGCATGATGAAGCGAAAGCAATTGACGAATTTATTTCACGGCACCAATGGAAAATGGAAATGACTGGAACGGGCTTGCATTATCAAATCTATCAGGAAGGCAGTGGAATAAAAGCCGATGGAAGCAGTGTCCTCACCGTTGCTTTCAAGGAGTACCTTCTGAATGGCACCCTCTGTTACGAATATGATGAGCAACACCCGCTGAAACTGGTGACTGGTAAAGGAACCCTGATCAATGGACTGGAAGAAGGATTGCTCATGCTGAATGAAGGCGCACGCGCGCGCTTCGTAATCCCTGATCACCTCGCCTATGGCCTAACGGGTGACGAAGGAAAAATTCCGCCTGCCAGCGCATTGTACTGTGAAGTACACCTGGTAAAAGTTGAAAAACCACAAACTCAAAAATGAAACACATCACATTATTTTTTCTCTTCATTGCCGCCGTTTTTTTTTCCTGCAGGCAAGGAACCTTGAAACAGACAAAGTCGGGTATGAAATACATGGTCTACCGTGAGCTCAATGGCAAGAAGCCCGCTGCAGGAGATTGGGTTACCGTGAACATGGTTTATAAAGAGGAGAACGACAGCGTGCTTTTTGATTCGCGCCAATACGGCAAGCCGCTGCGCTTTGCATTGCCGAAGTCAAAGTTTGCCGGAAGCTTTGAGGAGGGATTGATGTACCTCGGGGAAGGAGACAGCGCCACATTTTTTATCAATGCCGACAGCATGTTTGAGCACGTGATCAATAAGGAAGCGCAAGGGATGTTGAAGCACCGCCCGAAGCCCGGAAGCAACCTGAAGTTTGATGTTTCGCTGGTTCGTGTGCAGCCTTACACCGAGGCGGAAATGGAAATCGCCGTAGAGGAAAGCCGGCAGGAACAGGCCGAGCATAAAACGCTTGACGCATACATGAAGGAGAAAAATATTGTGGCGGAAAAACAACCGGAAGGATATTACCTGCTTGTTCAGTCGCGCGGAAATGGCAAGGAGATCAAAGAAGGAGACGTGGTATCGATTAATTTCTCAGGACATTTTTTAAACGGTGTGGATTTCGACAGCAATGCGAAAAGCGGAAAGCCCTATTCCTGGACAGTAGGCAAGGAGGGTGTGATCAAGGCCCTGGACCTTGCTGTTTTGAAACTTCGGGAAGGCGACAAGGCACTCCTGATTGTCCCGTCATCCCTGGCTTACGGAAGCGAGGGGCTTAAGAAGCCCAACAGCCTGACCTATATCATCCCTCCGTTTTCCACCCTGATTTTTGAAGTTGAGGTGGTCGGAAGCAAGCCGCTTGCCCGTAAATAATCGGGGGTTTTCCTCTCAAAGCGTCATCCTTAATTTTCCTGTTAAACTTTTTTCATTCGCCAAAAACATCTTTTGCGAAGTCAAATACTTCCTTAGCTTTGGAAGCTAATTTTACCTGTATGAAAAAATACTTTCTACTCTCAGTAATTTCTCTGATCTCCGTTAGTTTCACATCAGCACAGGTGATATGCGTGCTGTGTTTTAACACGAATGATTCCATCAGTTCCAATGTGACTAATTTCATCGTCAACGGAGGCATGGAAAACACAACATGCCTGCCCTGGCCATCTGCAGACCGATATTGTCCGAATTCATCAGCCTATAATTGTGACATTGCCAACTGGACCTGCACTGGGGGAGGCACCGGCACTTACGCTTGCCTGATGGACAATACCTATATTTATGTTGTTGAAGGATTGAGAGCAGCTTACTTCGGAAATTATTTTTCCCAGAATTGTAATTCAACCCAGGGTGACACCTCATGCATAACGATGAACGATTGTGAAGTGGGAGGCATTCCAACAGGTTTTCCGACCAATGATCCAACCTATGGAGGCAGCCAGGGCGTTAGTCTTGAGCAAACTGTTACGGGTCTGACACCGGGAGCATATTATGTTCTCGAGTTCTGGGCAGGAGGTGAGTGGAGCTTCACAGATCCCGGCGTGTTCGGGGTTGATGTTGGCTATGGCTACACCATGCTGAGAAATAAACCTTCCACCACCAGCGCGCTGGATTTATGTAACTACTTCATTATCGAATTCATTGCCAATGCTCCTACCCACACTGTAAAGTTTACCAATTGGGGCCACATGTGCAGCAGTTGCACAGAACTGATTCTTGACAACGTGCGTCTGTACCCGGCATCGGAGGTGAACCCGAACGTGAGCCTTTGCGTTCCGCCCGCACCAGTGGCAATTTTCAATGCACCCAACCATATTTGTCCTGGTACGTGTACCAGCTTTAATAACCTCTCCGTAAATGCTACAAGCTATTTGTGGTCCTTCCCCGGAGCCAATCCAAATACCAGTGTTGATCAGAATCCTGTCAATATTTGTTACAACTCACCAGGAACATATTCAGTATCGCTCATCGTCAGCAATGTGACCGGAAGCGATACGCTGACACTGAATAATTACATCACCGTATATCCGTACCCGGCGCCGCAAGGGATTACACAGATCGGGGATACGCTTTTTGCAAACCCGGGAGCGGTAACCTACCAGTGGTATCACTTCGGTGTTCTGATACCAGGGGCCACAGATTATTTTTATGTGGCTCAGGGTGTGGGCGATTACAACGTGGTTGCAACGGATGTCCATAACTGCGAAGTGGAAGCAGCCATCTTCGACGTAGTTGCATCTGTTCAGTTTACGGATGGCGTTGAGCAATTGGCAGTATATCCGAACCCTGCACGGAATACAATTACGATCCGGAATTCAGCCACAGGCGCAAATGAAATTTCAATATATGACCTGCCAGGCGAGAAAGTTTTGTCAGTTCAGCCACAGCGTGGAAGCAGGCAGTATGAATCTGTATATGATATTTCCCGGCTTGTACCGGGGATTTATTATTTGGAGATACGCTCTTCTGAAAAGACTTACCGGGCGAAATTCGTGAAATCATCTTCCAGGTAAATCTACATACTCACAATTCATAATTCATTCCCGCAGCGCCGCCGGAAAGACTGGCGCCACTGAACGCTGGTGTTGAAACGTTAGCGCAGGACTTGAATCATAACAGGAATCTTATCTCGTCTACCGGGTTTGATATGGAAATGTTCTCGGGAAATAAAATCCTTCGAAGTAAATTTGTAATCGCATAATTCATTCACCATGGTAAGAAAATTACTTTTCGTTTTTATAATTTTCTCCGTTCAGTTTTCCCATGCGCAGAACAAACGGGCCAATATCTGGTACTTTGGAACACTGGCCGGGATTGATTTTAATTCAGGAAGCGCAGTTGCCCTAAACAACAGTGCATTGATTACTGGAGAAGGCACGGCCGTGATGTGTGATACTTCCGGCAGTTTACTTTTTTATACAGACGGGATAACGGTTTGGGGAAGCAACCATATCCAGATGCCTAACGGATTCGGGCTGGCAGGTGGAAGCTCATCAAGTCAGTCTGCTCTCATCGTTCCTGATCCGGGAAACAGCAACCAGTACTATCTTTTCACGGTTGCATCTGATGCTTCGGGCGGACTGAGTTTTTCGCTGGTCGACATGACTTTGAACGGAGGCCTGGGTGACATCACCACGAAGAATTCTCCTCTCATCACCCCGACCGGGGAAAAGGTAACGGGATTTCAGAAGCCGGGAACAAATGACATCTGGATTGTGACGCATGAGTGGGGCACAGCAAATTTTTACGCTTACCTGCTTACTGCTGCCGGTCTGAACGCCCCCGTGATTTCCACCTGCGGACAGGTGCATACGGGGCCTGACAATGCGATCGGATACATGAAAATTTCTCCTGCCGGGGATAAGCTGGCGCTGGCAGTTTCGAGGAATAATAATTTCGAATTGTTTGATTTCAATTCTTCCACGGGCATCGTTTCAAATCCTATTATTCTTCCTGCAACATTTTACACTTATGGAATTGAATTTTCACGCGACGGAAAAATTCTTTACGCCGCGGAATTTGCAAACAAAATTTACCAGTTTGACCTGACGCTTGGAAGTGCAGCAGCCATCATCGCTTCGCAACTCCTCATCCTGCCTACGCCTGTAGGAATTGAAATTGGCTCTCTGCAAATGGCGCCCGACGGAAAAATATATGTGTGTAAAAACGGATCCAACTTTACGGGTGTGATCAACAGTCCCGGCACTCTCGGGCAGGGATGCAATTACGTTGACAATGGGTTTGACATCAGTCCGAACACCGGACAGGAAGGTTTGCCGAATTTAGTTCAATCCATTTTCACGGAGGCACCGGCGCTGCCTGTAGCCATGTTCAATACACCCGACAACCACATTTGTCCCGGCACGTGTACGAATTTTACAAATCTTTCAGTGAATGGAGTTTCTTACTTATGGACTTTTGCCGGAGCCAATCCTTCCACGAGTGTGGATGTGAATCCAACCAATATCTGTTACAATACACCCGGGACTTATGCCGTTGAACTGATCACCACCAATGCAGTGGGAAGCGATACTTTGTCGCTGAATAATTTTATCACCGTCTATCCGAATCCTGCACCGCAGGGAATTGCCCAAATCGGAGACACCCTCATCGCCAACCAGGGCGCCAACTCATACCAATGGTATTATGGCGGAAACCTGATTCCGGGAGCAACAAATTATTTTTACGTGGCGACAGCAAGCGGTGATTACAACGTAGTGGCCACAGATGCGAACGGATGCGAAGTGGAAGCGGCGATATTCGATGTGATCGCGGGAATGCAGTCAATCGTCGCTGATCATTTGTCATTGGTGTATCCGAATCCGGTCATTGATAAGTTAACCGTTAATCATTATGCGTTAACCGGTACAACCGTCCAGGTTGCAATTTACAATGTGCTTGGCGAACGCATTACTTCCTGGCAAGTTCAGGATATAAAAACTGACTTCAACATTGAGGTGCAGTCATTGTCTCCAGGGATTTATTTCCTCGAGCTGACTTCCGCAGAAAAAAATTATCGATTGAAATTTATTAAACCCACCTGCCCGGCCTTGCTCCGCTGAAGTTTGCGCCACGGCTAAAGCTTTAGCGAACGTGGTCAGCGAAGGCGCAGCAGGCAGTCAATATTTTTTCACTATGAAAAAACGATACTTCGAATTTCCTATTCCTGTTTTACTTCTATTGGCTTTCGGAATTCTAATAACCATCCCTGCCTTTGCCCAGAAGGAAGCCAACATCTGGTGTTTCGGCTCGCACGTGGGTTTGGATTTTAACAGTGGCAGCCCTGTCTTCTTCGCTGGATCAGCGATGGATCAATGGGAGGGATGTTCCAGCATTGCGGACCCGAATGGCAACCTCTTGTTTTATACTGACGGAATTTCAGTCTGGAATAAAAACCACGCCCTGATGCCCAACGGTTCGGGCTTGTTGGGCGGCGGCTCTTCGACGCAATCTGCGCTCATTGTAAAGCAACCAGGCAACGCATCGACGTATTTTATTTTTACGACAGCAGAAGTGGGCGGACCTGCAGGATTTAATTATTCCACTGTCGACATCACACTCCAGGGCGGACTGGGAGATGTAGTCGTAAAAAACGTCAACCTGCTTTCCCTTTGTGATGAGCGTGTCACCGCTGCATGGTATGCAAACGGAACGGACATATGGATCATTTCCACTTCAACTAATGCAGACACGCTTTATTCATTTCTCCTTACATCTACCGGAGTCAATTCGGTGCCTGTTGTGTCATACAATGGCGTCATTCATGGATCTGCAACTTATAACCAGATCGGTTCCATCAAAGCTTCGCAAGCAGGCGATCGCTTGGGTATTGCGCTCAACGGGTCACCGGGAACTTTTGAATTGTATGATTATGATAATGCTACAGGCGTCGCCACATTGGTGATGTCCAGCGTTTCTGCCGATTATACTTTTGCCTATGGTATTGAATTTTCTCCGAACGGAAATATCATGTATGGCAGCGAATACGGTAGCGGATACAACATTTACCAGTTTGATCTTCTGGCCGGATCCGGAGCAGCCATTGCCGCATCAGCATTGCTCATCGGAACCAGCGCGGGTTACAGCGCAGCTCTTCAGTTGGCACCCGACGGGAAAATTTATCTTGCCAAGTGGATGGAGCAATCCCTTGGAGCGATTACAGATCCTGACATTCTTGGACTGGGATGTAATTTTGTAGATGTCGCCGTTACAATTCCTGTGCAGGTGCAGTGCAACGGAGGTCTGCCTGACTTTATGCCGGGCTTCCTGCAGACTACACCTGTCGCATTGTTTTCTGCTCCTCATCATATTTGTCCCGGCACCTGTACTAACTTTACCAACCTCTCACAGGCTGCAACATCTTATTTATGGAGCTTCCCGGGAGCCAACCCGTCCACAAGCATGGATGTGAACCCGGTAAACGTCTGCTACAATACACCAGGTAATTATACTGTTCAGTTGATTGCCACCAATTCTATTACAAGCGATACACTCACGCTGAATAATTACATCACTGTTTATCCAAGTCCGCCACAACAGGGGATTGCGCAGACTGGGCCTACATTATTTGCGAATGCAGGAGCCGTATCCTACCAGTGGTTCCATGATGGAAACCTGATTCCAGGGGCTACGGATTATTTTTACATAGCGACCGAAGGTGGTAATTTTAATGTAGTGGCAACGGATGGTAACGGCTGTGAAGTAGAAGCTGCCATCTTCGACGTTGTGGCAGGAATCCAGTTGGCAGTTGGCAATTTGCAGTTGTCAATTTATCCCAATCCAGTCGAAGATCGGCTAGTAATAGATGCAGGTCATCTGGCAATAAAAACAATTTCAATTTACAATCTGCCTGGCGAGAAGGTTCTTGCTGTTTCTTTGCCTACTGTAAATTACCAGCTGCCCACTCTTGATTGCAGACAACTTCTCAAAGGTATTTACTGGCTCGAAGTGAAGTCGGGTGATAAATTCTATCGAACCAAATTTGTAAAGCAATAATTTTTAGAACCATGAAAAATATTTTTTTGCTATGCCTCTTCGCCTCTTTCGGATGTTTGAATTCACAAGCCCAACTGAACGAATGGACATGGGTGAGTGGTGAGGTTTTCAATGCCGGCTCTGTGATGGGCACGCAGGGTGTGTATGATCCGCTGAATCACCCGGGCCCGCTTTATGAAAGCAATGGCTGGGTGGACAACAGCGGAAATTTCTGGTACCTGACGACCGACGGTTACCTTTGGGAATACGATCCCACCATCGAACAGTGGCGATACATGTGGCATGGGGGGGCACTCCAGCCGGTCTTTGGAACAAAAGGAATTGCCGCCGCAACAAATGATCCGGGACAAAGGATTTTTGGATTTGTCACATGGACAGATGCTTCGGGAGACCTGTGGTTCTTCAGCGGGTATTGCAATGGAAATACTTTTGCAGATCTCTGGAAATACAACATCGCAACTAACATGTGGACCTGGGTGAGCGGTTCCAGTGTTGCGAATGACCCCGGGGTTTACGGGACGATGGGGGTGCCTTCAGTGAACAATTACCCGATGGGCCGCTGCGAAACAAATGCAAGTTGGGTGGACAGCACGAACAATACGCTTTGGTTTTATGGCGGCGACCGCGCAGTCGTATACACATCCATCGCAGATCTCTGGAGATACAACATTGCAACAGGTGAATGGACGTGGATGCATGGAGATACAGCTTCTGCCGTACTTCCCATTTACGGTACGCAAAATGTTGCTGCGCCGCTGAACAGTCCGGGCGGTCGGCTGGTGTATAGCCGGTGGACTGACCTTTCCGGAAATTTTTATTTATTCGGCGGCTCCAACGATGTCTTTTCTTATAAAAATGATACATGGAAATACGATCCACTCATCAATCAATGGACGTGGAAGAACGGCAGCATGGGGATTGCTGCTCCTGCAGTTGCTTCGGCAAATTGTACATTCGATCCTGCGAATACGCCTGGCGCTGATTTTGAAAATAAAGTTTGCTGGAGCGACTACTGCGGTAATGGCTGGGTTTTTTGTTCTGCGCATAACAGTGTGTGGACCTACCGTTCCACAACCGGTGAATGGAGCCTGGTATTCGGGAACGCCAATACAAATCTTCCTGAGAACTACGGTGTGCAGGGAGTTTCTGCCCCTACCAATTGTCCCGCCATCGTAAACGGCGCAGTAAGCTGGATGAGTAAAAGCGGGGCCATGTATTTCCTGAACCACTCGACTAATTCCGTCATGTGGAAATATGTTCCTGATCCTGCATGCAGCGGATGTGCAGTGACGCCAATAGCGCTTTTCTCTGCACCGCATCATATTTGTCCGGGCACATGCACGGACTTCACCAACCTGTCCTTATACGCGACTTCATACCTGTGGACGTTCACAGGCGCAAACCCTTCAGTCAGCACCGATGTGAACCCGGTGAATATCTGTTACAATACGCCAGGAAATTACAGCGTTCAACTCATTGCCACGAGTTCTACCGGCAGTGATACAATTACGTTGAATAATTACATCACCGTTTATCCATATCCTCCACCGCAGGGAATTGCCCAGAGCGGGGACACATTGTTTGCCAACCAGGGTGCAGTTTCATACCAATGGTACTTCGGTGGAAATTTAATTCCAGGTGCAACGGATTATTATTATGTCGCAACGCAAAGCG
>Ga0134121_10001570_pt1 | contig 21377 bp, 14 predicted proteins | sample KB301_FD_96463 | JGI IMG/M metagenome (GOLD analysis project Ga0134121, IMG submission 96463) | Terrestrial soil microbial communities without Nitrogen fertilizer from Kellogg Biological Station, Michigan, USA - KB3-0-1 | ecosystem: Environmental > Terrestrial > Soil > Unclassified ... | reverse complement strand
GGTCCTGACCATCGAGCGCCTGGAGGACCTGGAGGACGCCTTCCGCAACGTCCTCAAGGAGCTGCGCGAGCAGTATGCCGTCGGGTATTACCCGAACAACGCCAAGGGCGACGGCAAATGGCACAAGCTGGACGTGCGCGTCAAAGGCGGCGGCCGGGCGCGGACCCGCGAAGGATACGCGGACTACTGAGGCGGCGGCCTACACCAGCTCCGCCTTCCGTGCCCGCCGCAGCGTCTCGCCGCCGAGCAGGCCGTAGGCGGCCGCGCCGGTGGACCAGCTCGCGAAGTCGAAGATGGGCCTTCCCTCGGCCGGCGCCTCGGCGAGGCGGACGTTGATCGGGATCTCGGTGCGGAACACCTTGGCGCCGTACTGCTTGCGGATGGCGGACACGACCTCGTCGGTCAGTTGCGTGCGGTGGTCCACCATCGTGAGGAGGATGCCGAGCAGCTCCGGCGCCCGGCCGAGCCGGGGCTTCAACTCGTCCACCAGCCCCAGGAAACCGTTGAGCGCCTCCAGGTCCAGCCGGTGCGGCGCCACCGGGACGATGTAGGCGTCCGCGGCGGCAAGGGCGTTGACGGTGAGGATCGAGAGGCCGGGTGGGCAGTCGACGACGATGACGTCGTAGCGCCGGCTGATGGGAGCCAGGGCCTTCTTCAGCAGCTTCTCCGGCTTGTGCTTGCGGGCCATGGCAAGGTCCGCGCCTGCCAGCCGCAGGGCCGCCGGCAGCAGATGGATGCCGCCGAAAGGCGTCTCCACGATGGCCTCCGCCGCCGTCTTGTCGCCGCTCAGCACTTCGGCGGAGGAGACCTCGACCGCTCCCCGCCCCACTCCCAGCGAGTAGCTCGCCGAGCCCTGCGGGTCGAGGTCCACCAGCAGCGCCGCGAGGCCGCTACGGGCGAACGCCGCCGCCAGGTTGACCGCCGTCGTCGTCTTTCCCACTCCCCCCTTGAGGTTGGCCAAGGCCAGCTTCATGCCGTTCTCCTTTCAGCCGGGGGGCGCGCAGGCTCCCCAGGATGGGTTATAGTCCCCCCTAACTTCTAGGAGAATCGTATGCTTAGTCGACGCTCGGTGTCTCTTTTCCCGGTCGCGGCCGTTTGCGGATGCCTCGGTTTCGCCGCCGTCCTACCGCTTGCGGCGGCCTCGGGTCCGTTCTCCGTCGAGGCCGCGCCGGGTAGCGCGATCAAGGGCTCGGCCCCGGTGACGGTGACGCTGCACGTCACCGGCGATGCCCGCAACATCCTGCAGAAGATGCCCGACCGGCCCTCGGAAAGTCCCACCGTGCGGCTGAACCTCAACGGTTTCAAGGCACCCTCCGGCGCCAGCGTCCGGGTTTTCCTCAACTTCCCCCAGGCCGGCGCATCGACCGGCACCGACGACCATCACTACGTGGGCGCCATGTCCTCCTTCGACACTCCGGCGGACGGCGCGCCCGGCGACGACATCATCCTCGACGCGGCGCCCGCCCTGCGCAAGCTCAAGGGGAAGAATGAGCGGCTCCTGCCGGGAGACAACGTCTCGGTGACCCTGGTGCTGGTGGCGGGAAGCGCTCCAGACGACGCCTCCATCACCGTCGACAAGGTAAGCCTGACGATCGAGCCCAAGGCGAAGTAGCGGGGCGCTCGGCGGAGCTCAGAGGGCCGGGGGGATGAGGGGCCTCTACCTGACCTTCCCCGCCCCCTCGTGGTCGTTGCGCACGACGGTGCCGCCCTTCATCACGAACTCCACCTTCTCCAGTTGCTTGATGTCCGCCAGCGGATCGCCGGGCACCGCGATGAGGTCCGCGGCCTTGCCGGCCTCCAGGGTGCCGGTGCGGTCCGCGATCCCCAGGAGATCGGCGGCGTTCATCGTGGCGGCGCGTAGGATGTCGAGCGGCTTGAGGCCGGCGTCGGCATAGGTGCGGAACATGTCCAGGGCCGCCTGGCCCCGGGTCTTGCCGGGGAGGGCATAGTAGGCATCGGAGCCGGCGGCGATGGGCACGCCCAGCTTCACGGCGCGGGCCAGGCGGTCGTGGACGCTGGCCGACATCTTCTCCAGGCGCTCGCGGACCGCTTTCTCATCTTCCGCGGTCGCTCCCGGCCGGCGGATCACCGCCTCGAAGTCGTCCACCGTGAAATCGGTGGGCACCAGGTAGATCTTCTTCTCGGCCATGCGGCGCAGCAGGTCGTCCGACACGAAGTATCCGTGCTCGATGGAGTCGACGCCGGCATCGACGGACAGGGTGATCGCGGCCTCGGCCATGGCATGGGCCGCGACCTTGCGGTGCGCCCGGTGAGCCTCCTCCACGATGGCCTTGAGGTCTTCCGGCGAGAAGGTGCCGCCGCCCTCATTGACGATGAGCTTGATGACGTCGGCGCCGTCGAAGAGGGCCTGCTTCACGGCGCGGCGGCCCTCCTCGGGGCTCGTCACCTCCACGTAATCCAATCGAACGAGGTCCGCCCCCTCCGGGGAGAGCCTGCGGAACTGGCCGCCGATGGGCGACAGGGCGCGGGTAGAGACGATCATGCGGGGGCCCGTGACCCAGCCGTCCCGGATGGCGTCGCGCAGGGCCACGTCGCCGTTGTGACCGGAGTTGCCGAGATCGCGCACGGCGGTGAAGCCCGCCTCCAGCATCTCCCGCGCCATGGCGGCGCCGAGCAGCGCGCGCTGGGCGAGGCTCATCTGCGTGTACATCATCATGGCCGCGCCCTGCTGGTCGCCGAGTCCGGACGGCAGATTCGAAAGCAGATGGGTATGGGAGTCGATCAGCCCCGGCAGGCAGGTGGACTGCCCCAGGTCGATCGTCTTTGCTCCCTCGGGGATCTTGACCTCGGCGCCCGCGGCCGTGATCTTCCCCTTTTCCACCAGCACCACGGCGTTGGCCACCGCCGTGCCGCTCTTGACGTCGATCAAGTGGCCGCACCGGACGGCGGTGGCGGTCGCGGTGGCCGCGAGCGTGGCGCAAGGAGCTGTGGCGAGCAGAGCGGCGGCAAGCAGGACGAAACGCTTCGCGCGTGGCATTTGAGAACCTCCCGGATCAGGATGCGGGAGGAAAATACCACGCCGCGCTTCACCGTCGCTTTCGGGCGGTCTCGACCTCTTTCCGGAACCCCGGTAGGATGGCCTTCACGAAGGCATTCGACACCAGGTTGGAGACCACCTCCCAGGTGCTGGTCCGGGGATTGCTCAAGGGGCCGGAAAGATCGGCGATGGTGGCATCCTCGCCGCGGCGGTTCTCCAGGACGTGAGCGACGCCGCCCACGACCTTCTCGTAGAGCTTCTTGAGGAGGGGCTTGTCCTTGTCCTGCTTGGGATCGTAGACCTGCACGTCGGCGAACAGCGGCTTGAGGTAGCCGTCGATGCGGCCGTCGTGGACCTTGACCTCGGAGTAGACGGAGAAGGTGCCGCCGGCCACGTCGAGCTTGGCGTAGGAGCGCAGGAGATCGTTGAGCGAAGGCAGGTTCGCGTGCTCGACGGCGAGGAGGAAGCTGAAGTCCGGACCGTTGCGGTCGTCGCGGAAGATGGCGTTGCCGTGGGCCGTGCCGCTGCCCATGAAGCGGCCGGTGAGGCGCGCGTGGGTCGGTCCGTTGCGGAAGCCGGTCGAGATGTTGGTCACCTCGAGCTCGCCGCCGTCGACGAAAAGATGGAAGTTGTGGCCGGGCACCTTGTTGACGACTCCCACCCGGCTGCGGGTGAGCAGCAGGTGCTTGATGAGCGTCGGCACGGGGGGGCTGGGATTGCGGGCCACCGCGGCGACCTTTTTCTCCCGGGCCTTTTCGGCGGCGGCGGTCGCCGTCGCGTGGATGTAGTCGAGGTCGAGGCCGCGGATGGAAACGTCGGCGATCTGCACTTCCTTGTGCCGCGGCCCGTACTCGACTTCGCCGTTGGAGGCCAGGGTTCCTCCGCGCAGTGAGAGGTTCGCCTTGGCGCTCAACGGTCGCAGGCGGTCCAGCGGGATGTTGGAAACCCGGTACAGGGCATGGACACCGGGGTAGGGGTTGGCCAGGAAGTCGGCGTTGCCGTCCAGAACGGCCCGCCCGGTGTCGAAGACCACGCCGTCGCCGTGGATGGGCGAGGGGTAGATCCGGTCCTGGGACTGGATGTTGCGGATGTTGGAGGCCGTGAGGTTGACGTGCGAGACGTGGAGCGGCTTCGACTGGTCCTCGTTCAGATAGACGACGTCGCCATCACGCACCGCGACGAGGTTGAACTTCAGCGGATAGATCGACTCCAGAGCCTGCTGCCAGCCGCGCTCCCTGATCTTCTCCGGATTCCGGCTCTCCGCCAGGATCTGGGGCAGGTTGACGTGGACGCGAGGCTGAGTGAACACGGCGTCGGCCACCAGATGGAAGGTGAGAAGCTGCCTCCACTCGACGCTCGTCTTGAGGCGGGGGACGTCCGCCACGGGAGGCTCGGGGTTGGCCTGCTGGCGGATGGTGAGCTGCTTGAGGGTCAGCGAGAACGTGAAGGGGTTCAGGTGGGCGTGCCCGACGCTCACAGTGTATCCCTTGAGATGCTGGTTCATCTTGGCTTCGAGGTTGCGCCGCAGGTACTCGTCGAACCGGCTGGCCACCAGGAGGAGGATCAGGGCTAGGGTCCCCAGCACCGCCAGCCAGATCCAATGGCGCCGGCCGATGGGCCGGAAGGGTGTGCGGGCGTGAGCCTTCTTCGGCGGAGTCGCCTCGGGTTCGTGAGATTCCTGCTCGGGCTCCGGATTGTCGGGTGGGATTCTTGCTGCTTTGGCCATGAGGTCTCAGACGGTCCGCGCTGGGCGAGCCGTCGGGTGGGATGTGTAGCAAGGGCTCTGCCAGGGAGATGCTTTGTTACGGTGACCGTCGTTCTTTGGGGTGAGGCTCTGGCCTGCGGCGGAGTTCGAAGTTGTCAAATTCGAAGGTCATCGGTTCAATTCCGGTGACAGTGACCCCAATACCCGCCCACCCGGAGCTTAAGGTCGCGTCGGAGACCTGATTGACTTTCACGTCGTTGATGAAAAGGGTCAAGTCGGTCCCTGTGGCGACAACGGCGAGGGAGTTGGTCTGCCCTGGACGGATGGCCGCGGAGGGCGTCACAGGCGTTAGGTCATGCCACCCATTCTTGAGGACCCAAAGGGAATAGCCCTTCTGGCCGAGCAGGAACGCGTAGTACTGCACACCGTCCAGGTTTCCCCGGAAAATAAGGCCAGCATCCGCACCACTATCAGGACCTTGGCTCTTCCCTAGCTCGACTCTCAGGTAGAAATCGGCGGCTGTCATAGCCGGACTCGCCTGAAAGGGAGCAAAGCTACCCTTGTTCTTCGACTTGACGGACAAGTGCAGGACACCGGAGGAGATCACTCCAGTCGTAGTAGAAACCTCGTCGTCGGTGTTGAGGTTTGTGAACGAGGAGTTGGTCAGAGCGATCGGCCAGGATTTCGCTTCGGTCAACAGCGCCCGTGCCGGATCTGGCTGTGTTGGGGTCTCGGCGGAGGCTGCGGGTGTCTCGGCAAAGGCCAGAGGTGTCTCCTCGGCTGGTTCCTCGGCCTTTGGGGTCCTTGAGGTCAGGACGACTATCACTCCGACTGCAATTAAGCCCAAACCGAACCAGGTCACCCAGGGTATCGCCTGTTTTTTTTGGGCGGCGTTCGGGACTTTAGGAGAGCCCTCGGCTGAGGGAATCGTTATAGATAGGGAGGGGCGCTCTTCATCGCTCTTAGTCGCAGGAGCCGGTTGGGGTTCCGGAGTGGGCTTTGACAGTGGAACTGGCTCCGCCCGCGATGGAGCGACGGCTGCGAGGATCTCGGCCGCGGCTATCGCTACTCTGCGGCTGTCGTCGTCGGTGGCCTGCTCCGCTGCTTTGCGAGCAGCCAAGGCCAGACCGGCGTCGCTCCCACGCAGGAACCGCCCGAGCTCGCGGACAGCGCCTTCCCTCACTGTGGCCAAGGGGTGATCCAAAGCTTGCATCAGCTCGGCCGGCAGCGGACGAATCCTGGCGCCGCCGGCGTTACGAGCGAGGAAGATCTCTCCCTGCTGCTTGGAGGTCGATTTTCCGGGTGTCTGGCGAGGATTTTCTTCAACGACTCGGGCATAGACGTAGTCGTAGAGCTCGTCGACGCTGATGAAGCCGTCGCCGTCAAGATCGGCCTCGCCGCTCTCGAGTCCTGCTACCAGATGACGGGTGAAGACCGACAGGCCTCCCTTGCTGTTGGCCGCGACGTCTTCCCAGGCGAGTTGCGTCGAGTCGCTGGCGGTCAGCACGAATCGCCCAAGGCCGTTGCCCGTAAAGGCGGTCGCCGGGTTGGCCGCCGGCCCTTTGGCGCCGCGCTCGAAGGCTCCGCTGTAACAGCAGTCCAGGATCAGGATTTGTCGGCGCGATCGGCAGTTGTCCATTTCTTCCGAAATGAAGGCGGCGGGGACGGCGGTTGCCGCGAGCAGCTCAGCCTCGGTATCCTGGACTGCCAGATACAAGCCTCCTCTGTCGTTCCGCAGGCCATGGCCGGAGAAATAGAGCAGCAGCAGATCGTCCGGGCTACGGCCGACGAAGAATCGCGCGACCTCCCGCCGTGCTTTGTCGCTGTTCGCATCGAGAAGAGGCTTGACTTCGTCGAAGCCGCCGATTGCCGGATCGGCGAGAACCTTGGCGAGAGCGGCGATGTCGGCGTCGGGCTTCTCGAGAGGAGGGAGGCCCGGACCGTACGTGCTGTTGCCGATGAGAAGGGCGAGTTTGCGACTCACGGTTTCTCCGGTCGTGCCTCGGTCGGTTTGGCGCTCAGGGTCCGTAACAGCTTGTGAATCTCCGCGTGACTAAACTCACCCGCCGGGAGCTCTACCTCGAAAGCCGCCGTCTTGAGCTTGATGGTCTTGCCATCTCCGCGCTTGAGCCAACTCTGGAGGAAGGTGACCAGGTTTGGCAGAAACGTGGGCATGACGCCTGCCATGAGCAATCCGATGGTTTCGACGCTCCCCGCCTTGGCTCCGCGGCTTGGCTGGCCGTCGGAGACCAGGTTGGCCGATTCCAAGGGAAGCTCCCGTAGCTCCCTGAGCAACTCGCGGGTCAGCCGGTCGATCTCCTCGACGTCCGCTCCGCCCGCCCCCACCTCAACCAGCAACTCGACCGGTGTCTCGTCAGCCACGATCACCTCTCTGAATTCAGTTGTTTAGTGGGAGTCTAGCACGGGGCGCCGTTGGCGCTAATGCCCCGAAGGGGCAACGGCGTGTAGCCCGGGGCTGGCGCTTTTTGCCAGCCCCGGGTCAACGTCTCCCAACCAATCCAAAAGCCCCGAAGGGGCGACGGCAGATTGATGTCGATACCCGCTGCCTGTCGTCTCGTGACAAACGCCGCCGTCGCCCTTTCAGGGCTTTTGGGGTTTGTGGGGTCCCATGACCCGGGGCTGGCAAAAAGCCGCCAGCCCCGGGCTACACGCCTGAGCCCCTTCGGGGCAAAGACGGGCGTCTCCGACGTCACTTCCCCTACGGGGCTGAAATCCGGGGCATCTTCGCCTTCACTTCTTGAATCGCAGCGACGGATTCCCCCGCGCCGCTTTCAGGTACTCCGAGAGGTCGCGGAGCTTCTCCACGGTGAGGGCCTTTTGGCGGGCCGCCTCCTGGAAGAGGAGAAGGGCGGCCACGGCTTCGCGGTGCACGTCCTCGGCTTTGAAGATGTCATGCATCTCCTCGGCGATCCGCAGGGCCTCGTCTGCCCGGCCTTGCTGCGTGTAGATCGTGGCGAGGTCGATGGAGACCATGGCCGCGTCGTAGCCGGCCCGCTCCGCGATGAAACCGGAACGCGTGGCGAGGAACAGCTCCTCCGCCCGCTCGAGATGTCCCAGGCCGTAGGTGATCTTGCCTTCCAGCCAGGCCAGCCGGAGCTGCGTCCAGGCGTCGGGAAACCGGGCGTAGAGATCCCGGTCCTGCTGGAGCGCCTCCGCGGCCGCGGGGTAGTTCCCGGCCTCGCAGTGAAAGAGGGCCAGGTTGTGCCGGGCGGCGAGATACATCCGCGGGTCCGCCTCCTCCGAAAGGAGGTGAGTCGCCTCCTGGGTGGCCTCGATGGCCTTCGCGAAGTTGCCGCGATGGTAGTGGACCAGGCCGAGCGTCAGAAGCGGTCGTGCTGTCTCCGCTTTCTCACCGACCACGGTATAGAGAGTGATCGAGCGGACCAAGAGCTCCTCGGCCTCGGAAAAACGGCGAAGGTCCAGAAAGAAGGCCGCCTCACAGGAATCCACCTCGGCGAAGATTCGCGGGTCCGTGACCGCCTCATGTTTGATGAGATACCGGGAGTAGTAGAAGCGCCGTTGGGCCTCCTGGACATCCCCTCGCATCCGGCTCATATTGGCGAGATAGGCTGAGACCCGCGCAGAGAGATCGGCCACTCCAGGTCCGGCGGGAGCTCTCCGGAGGACCGCGTCGGCTGCCTCCGCGAGCTCCTGCGCTCGGTCGAGATTGCTCTGTAATATCGTCCGGCTCTCGTCGAGAAGCAGAGAGGCAAGCAGGGTGCTCCGAAAGCGAGAGACCGATCGGGCGATTTTTGCGAGGCGCTTCTCTTGAGGCAATGAAAGTAGCTCCGCTACATCACGGTGGGCCTCCTTCAAGCTGACCTCCAAATGCCGATCGTGGTGCTGGAGGACCGCCGAAAATGCCTGGAAGGCCGCACGGGCGTCCTGCTTGACGGTCTGCTCTCTCCGGAAAGCGGCAAACTCTTCCCGGCAGACCCCGCACAGTCCCATCAGGTGTTTGTAACCGTAGTCGACCAGAACCTGCGGAGGCAGGCTCCCGTTGGCGACTGCCCGAAGCAGCTCGCGGGTGATATGGATATCGCTCATTAGTTCCGTCCTCCGTTGCGTGACTGCGGCAGTATATGCTCGATAGGAGTAACCGCGTAGAGTGCGAGATCAGAGAACTTGCCGGCCCGCCCCTTGGCGAGACAGGCCGGAACGTGCTGAGATCAGCCCCAGGGGTCCATCCCCGGTCCCCGGTCTCCATCGCCGGGCGCAACAGCGTCTGGAACCTGAGGCGGGGTCCCTGGGTCTACAAGGCCAGCAGGGTCCATCCCCGGTCCTCGCTTCTCGGCAGGACCGCTGCCCGTCAAGGCATGCCAGACGCGGATTATCAGGGCAGAGAGCTCTCCGAGCCGGGGCGGCGACGGCCAGGACGGGGCGGCGAAGGCGGGGGAGGCGAGCAACAGGAGAGCGAGGAGAGCGGCAGGCGCTCGGCGGGCATTGCGCGACATGGACGGCTCCTTCCGGCGCGGCATCCTTCCGGCCCCACCGCGGGGCGGTGCGGCCGCTCCGGATGTTGAGGAGTGTGCCAGAGACCGGGTACTCCCACCTCGAATCTTGGAAGCTTCCAAGGTCACGTTGGACTCTTCCAACGGAGCGTTGGATTCTTCCAACGTGGCGTCGTACTTCCGATGAGCCGTTGGATTCTTCCAACGTGACGTCGTACTTTCCGACGGACCGTTGGACTCTTCCAATGGAGCGTTGGATTGCTCCAACGTGACGTCGTACTTTCCGATGGGCCGTTGGACTCTTCCAACGGAGCGTTGGATTCTTCCGACGTGACGTCGTACCTCCGATGAGCCGTTGGACTCTTCCAACGGAGCGTTGGATTCTTCCGACGTGCCGTCGTAGTTTCCGATGAACCGTTGGAACCTTCCGACGGAGCGTTGGATTCTCCGACGTGACGTCGTACTTTCCGATGAGCCGTTGGAACCTTCCGACGGAGCGTTGGATTCTCCGACGTGACGTCGTACTTTCCGATGAGCCGTTGGAACCTTCCAACGGAGCGTTGGATTCTTCCAACGCGACGTTGCCCGCCTGGGGTACACTCCCGCAGCGTTTCGAGGCTACACCGTCGACTGCCCGTCCCAGAAGGAGAGGGCCGCCATGAGCACGGGATCGAGCCCGGGGTTTGCCCGGCGTCTGACGTTGTTCGATGCCACGATGATCGTCATCAGCGGCATCATCGGCTCGGGCATCTTCATCAATCCCTATGTCGTGGCCCAGAAGGTCCACACGCCGTTCCTCATCCTCGGGGTGTGGATCGCCGGCGGCGTCATCGCCCTGTTCGGCGGCTTCGTGTTCGCCGAGCTGAGCACGGTGATGCCGAAGGTGGGCGGCCAGTACGCCTTCTTCCGCGAGGCGTTCTCTCCCCTGGTGGCCTTCCTCTATGGCTGGGGGCTCCTGCTCATCGTGCAGACCGGGGCCACGGCGGCGGTCGCCGTGGCCTTCGCCCAATACGTGGCGCGGCTGGTCGATCTGCCGGACGGCTCGACTCCCTGGCTCGCCGCGGCGATCTTGGTAACGCTGGCGGCCTTCCATGCCCTGGGCATCAAGCCGGGGGCCATCGTCATCAACCTCCTCACCTTCAGCAAGACGGTGGCGATCGCCCTGCTGATCGTGGGCGCCTTCGTGCTCACCAAGAAGTCGGGCCTCACCTGGGAGCCGCTGGTGCCGCCGGACCTCGGCGGACTCAACCTGCTCTCCGCCTTCTTCGCGGGGCTGGTGCCCGCCATGTTCGCCTATGGCGGCTGGCAGAATCTCAACTACGTCGCGGAGGAAGTGAAGGAGCCGCAGCGGAACCTGCCGCGGGCGATCCTGATCGGGGTCTTTTGCGTCATCGCCGTCTACGTCTCGGCCAACGTGGCCTACGTGCACGTGCTGGGCGCGCCGGACCTGGCCGCGACGAAGACGCCCGCCGCCGAGATGGCCTCGCGGCTGGTAGGGGAGACGGGCGCCAAGGTCATCAGCCTCCTGATCGTCATCTCCACCTTCGGCTTCATGAATCTGGCGCTGCTCTCGGCGCCCCGCGTCTACTACGCCATGGCCGCGGACGGCCTGTTCTTCCGCCGGCTGGCGCGCCTGTCGCCCCGGTTCCGGGCGCCGACGGCGGCGATCCTGCTCCAAGGATGTCTTGCCGCGGTCTACGCCCTGGCGAACACCTACGACAAGCTCCTGGGCTACGCGGTGTTCGCGGACTGGATCTTCTTCGCCCTCGCGGGTGCCTCGCTGATCGTCTTCCGGCGTACCCTGCCGGAGGCACCGCGGCCGTTCCCCGTGCCCGGTTATCCCGTGGTGCCGCTGCTGTTCATCCTGGCGGGGGCCGGCATCGTGCTCAACACCTTCTTCGCGGACACCCGCAACGCCCTCATCGGCACCGCCATCTTCGCCCTGGGAGTGCCGGTCTACTATTTCTGGCGGGGGGCGAGGCGGCGATGAAAAGCCCCCTCATCGTGAGGGGGCTCTTGGAAGGAACTTCCCATGACCAAAAATAGCGTCTACATGCGCTGGGCCAAGGAGCATGCGGCGGCGAAATACAACCTCGCCAACAGCGGCATGGTTCCGGCCGGCGTCGAGGATCTCGATCTGGAGCCGGGCGACGTGATGGTCAACGGCGACAACCGGGACGGCTATCCGCCGCTTCTCGAGGCGATCGCTAGGCTGTACGGGTTGGAAAGCCCGCAGGAGGTGGTGACGGCCGGCGGCACCTCGGGGGCCAATTTTCTCGCCTTCTCGACCCTGATCGAGCCCGGAGACGTGGTGCTGGTCGAGCAACCGACCTACGAGCCGATCCTGGCGGCCCTCGAGTTCCTGGGCGCCGAGGTGCGCCGCTTCTCCCGGCGCCCCGAGAACGGCTTTCGCGTGGATCCGCGCGAGTTTCGCCTGCTGCTGGCGGACAAGGCGCGGCTGGTGGTGCTCACCAATCCGCACAATCCCAGCGGCGTGATGCTGCCGCCCGAGGAAGTCGGCGAGATGTGCCGGCTGGCCGAGATCGAAGGGACCTGGGTGCTGGTGGACGAGGTCTATCGCGACGTCTGGTTCGAGGCCGCGCCGCCGAGCCACGTCCACCTGGCTCCCAACGTGCTGGCCACGAGCAGCCTCACCAAGACGTACGGCCTTTCGGGATTGCGCTGCGGCTGGATCCTCTGCGGCGAGCCCATGATCGCGTCCCGGCTGCGGCGGACGTTCGATCTGATGGACGCCGGGGGATCGGTCCCCAGCGCCACCCTCGCTCTCGCGGCGTTGCGGCAGCTTCCGCGTCTGATCGCCCGCAGCCGCGCCATCCTCGATCCGAACATCGAGCAGGTGCACGCCTTCCTCGCCGAGCACGCCGAGTGGCTCGACTGCGTGGTGCCCGAGCGCTCCATGACCGTCTTTCCCCGCCTGAAGCGGGAAGAGGATAGCCAGAAGCTCCACGACTGGCTGCGGGAGCGGGAGACTTCGATCGTGCCGGGAAGGTTTTTCGAATCCCCCCGTCACTTCCGGCTCGGCTTCGCCGTGCAGCCGGAGATCGTGGCAGAGGGGTTGCGGCAGCTTTCGCTGGGGCTGAAACGAGCCTGACGGACCGGTCAGGAGCTCATTGAATCCGCCGCCGCGTAGCGACGTCGCTGCCCTGCAGCACGCTCAACAGGACGGAGCTCATCTCCCCAGGCCGGCTGTTGAAGGCGGGTACGACTTCCTCCCGGACGCTGAGGCGTATGAGGTTGTACCGCACCGCTTCGTCGCCGCAGGTCCGGCAGCCGTCGATGAAGTGGGCCACCACACGCCGCGCTTCGTCTCGGTCCAGACGTCCTTCCACGAACCGGCGCAGATCCTCGGGGCTTGGATGTTCTTCCACTTGACCCCCCTGCCTTGAAGCCAAGAATTCATCTTGGATTGGCAAGGGCCAGAGTACCGGGGGATTGTTACAAGCTCTATTACGCCGGCCCGGTTTTTTTCCTTCGGGCAGGGGACCTGGCGGCGGCACGCTCCTGCTTCATGGCGGTATACAGCCCCTCGAAGAGGGCGACTCCGTTGCGCTCGAGCTCGGAGTCGGACCAGCCGGCGGCGGACCAGCCGCGCAGGATGCCGTCGACGCCGGGCACCTCGGGGCGGGTCGAGGTGCCGTCGCGGAGGTCGATCTCGTGGACGATCTCGGCCAGCATGGCGAGGGCGGGGTCGGCGCCGAGGCCGAAGGCGGCGAGCATCGTTTCGAAGCTACAAAGGTTGCCGCGATGACCGAAGTCGGCGTCCCGCAGGTCGAACGAAACCTCGCCTTCCTCGGGCGTGTCACCGTAGCGGATCTCCGCCTGGCGGTCGACGAAGCGGCGAATGAGCCAGGCGCAGGCCAGCCGGTCGACGTGCGGATGGGGACGGGTCACCCAGCGCCGGCCCTGGTAGCGCTCGCGTTCCGCGGCGGGCACTTCCGGCGCGGGCGCGTCGCGGCCGAGGGCGGCCTCGATACGGGCCAGCGCGGCGGCGGCTCGGGGACCCTCGGCGGCCTGGAAGAAGTCGAGCCGCGCGGTCTCGGCGAAGCGGCGGCGCAGCTTCTCCAGGCGTTCCCGCAAACCCTCCTGACCGGCCGGCTCCAGGGCCTCCTCGGCGTCGGCGGCGATCTTCCGGTAGTCCTCGTCGCGGGCGGCGCGCACCATCTCGATCAGCTTGGCCTCGGCCTCGCGCTCGAAGCGGTCGACCCGCAGCACCAGCGCCTCGCCGCCGCCGTCCTCGATCTCCTGGGCGAGCCAGTCCAGGGCCTCGGCGTTCTCCGCGCCCTCCGGAAGCAGGTAGAGCCCGCCCGTGGGCGACACCGCCCCGAGCTGCCGCAGCCGCCGCCACACGGCGACCCGCTTGCTCGACGCCGAAGCCGTGGGAAGGGTGTAGGTGAGGCCCAGCCAATGCATGGGGGGAGGATAAGTTAAAAGCTCGCGGGGACGCTCGGCGCATTCGGTCCCCACCGGGCGTGCACCAAAAACCCGGCGGCTCCCACTCCAAATGCGACGTAGAAGGGGAGCCGCCGGTCGAGGATCCAGAGCCAGCCGCCTACCAGCGGAGCGGCGAACACGGCGAGGCCGCGAATCAGGTAGTAGAGACCCACGGCCCGGCCCCGCGCCCCGGCCGAGGCGAGATCGACGATCAGCGCCTTGCGCGCTGGCTCGCCCGTTTCCCGCAGGCCGGCGACGACGAACGCCGCCACCAGCCAGGCCGTGCCATGGGTGGTCACCAGCGCCAGGGGGAAGAGGGCGAAGAAGGCGAAGGTGAGCAGCACGAACGGCTTGCGGTTCATGCGGTCGGCCACCTTCGCCACCGGGATGTAGACCACGGTGGCGGCGATCATCTGCACGCTGGTCAGGGCCCCGAACTCGACGGCCGAGCGGCCGAGGGCGTCGAGCACGAAGAAGACGATGAAGACCCTGGGAATGCCTTCGGCCCAGCGCGCCATGACGTCGGCGAGCAGCAGGCGCTTCAGCCCCGGGTCCATCCGCCGCCAGAGGGCAGGCAGGTTCTCCAGATCCGCGGGTGGCGCGGCGGTCTCCACGTAGGCACGGCGCAGGACGGCGATGCCCAGCAGGGCGAGGAGGATGGTCGCCACCAGCCCGGCCCGCACGCCGCCCTGAAACCCCAGCCGGGCGATGAGCCAGCCGCCCAGGGGCGGGGCGAGGATCATCGGCACCCGCTTGAGCAGGGCCATCACGCCAAAGCCGGTCGCCCGCCGGCCCGGCGGCAGGTGATCCCCGAGCACGGCGAAGATCGCCGGCACGGTCAGGCTGGTCCACGCCATCACCAGCACGGTGCCCGCCAGGATCCACGGCCAGCTCGGCGCCACCAGATAGCAGACGTAGCCGCCGATCGCCAGCAGGGCGAAGGTCACGAGCGACGCCCGCCGGCCGACCCGGTCCGCCAGCCAGCCGCCGGGATAAGGATAGAGGGCGTCGAGAAGATCGTGCAGCGTGCCATAGAACGCCACCGCCCAGGCGCCGGCCCCCAACAGCTCCAGGTACTTGGGGATGAAACGCGTCCACATCTCCTCCCCCATGCCCAGCGCCAGGAACATCGCGAGCATCGCCACCACGTTGCGCTCCAGCCCGAACGCGGAGCGGAAGCGGGTGAGGCGAGTGGAAGCGGAAACGGATTCCATGTAACGAAGATTACAGCACGAAGGAATTATGATTACAAGATCGCTGAAGCGGCACGTCCCCTGCATTGCCTCCGATCCCGATGAGCGAGAGGAAGATTCACCCCGAGAAAGACGCGCCGCGCCGGCTGCCCGTGGGCGCCGAAGTGGCGCCAGGAGGCGTTCACTTCCGAGTCTGGGCACCCCGGTGCCGGAGGGTGGAAGTGGTGTTCGAGGGGGGGGGAGGAGAGTTGGAGCTGACTCCCGAGGCGGACGGTTACTTCTCAGGCTCCATCGCCACGGTTGGCGAAGGCGCCCTCTACCGCTACCGGCTCGCCGGTGGCGACGCCTTTCCCGATCCGGCGTCGCGGTTCCAGCCGGAGGGACCTCACGGCCCGTCGCAGGTGGTCGATCCCGCGAAATTTCAGTGGACGGACGCGGAGTGGAGAGGCGCCGGCCGCGCGGGCCAGGTCGTCTACGAGATGCACATCGGGACCTTCACCCAAGACGGGACGTGGGAAGCGGCGGCGCGGGAGCTGCGGCAGCTCGCCGAGCTCGGCATCACGGTCATCGAAGTCATGCCGGTGGCCGAGTTTCCCGGCCGGTTCGGCTGGGGCTACGACGGCGTCGACCTCTTCGCGCCCTACCATGGCTACGGCGGGCCGGACGACTTCCGCCGCTTCGTGGACCGCGCGCACGGCGAAGGGCTCGGCGTCATCCTGGACGTGGTCTACAACCATCTCGGACCGGACGGGAACTATCTCAAACAGTTCTCCGAGCACTACTTCACCGACAAGTACACCAACGACTGGGGCCAGGCCCTCAACTTCGAGGACGCCGAGCCGGTGCGCGAGCTTTTCATCGCCAACGCCGGCTTCTGGATCGCCGAATATCACCTCGACGGGCTGCGGCTGGACGCGACGCAGGACGTGAAGGACGCCTCCGCGGTGCACGTCCTGGCCGCCATCGGCCGCCGGGCTCGCGAGGCCGCGGGTGGCAGGCCGATCTACATCACCACCGAGAACGAGCCGCAGGACACCCGGCTGGTGCGGCCCGTGGAAGAGGGGGGCTACGGCTTCGACTCGCTGTGGAACGACGACTTCCACCATTCGGCGATGGTGGCGCTGACCGGGCGTATCGAGGCCTACTACTCGGACTACCGTGGCGTTCCGCAGGAGATGATCTCGCTCGTCAAGTACGGCTATCTCTACCAGGGGCAGCGCTATGCCTGGCAGAAGAAGCGCCGGGGCTCGTCGAGCCTCGGCCTGCCGGCGTCGGCGTTCACCAACTTCCTGCAGAACCACGACCAGGTGGCCAACTCCGCCCGCGGCGACCGCGTGCACAAGCTGGCCAGCCCGGGCGGCTACCGGGCGTTGACGGCGCTCCTGCTGCTGGGGCCGGGAACGCCCCTCCTCTTTCAGGGCCAGGAGTTCTGCGCCTCGGCGCCCTTCCTCTACTTCGCGGATCACAACCCGGAGCTGGCGGCGGCGGTGCGCAAGGGGCGCCTGGAGTTCCTCTCCCAGTTTCCGAGCCTCGCTCTGGTGGCAACGCAGGCGGGTATCGCCGATCCCGAATCGCCGGAGACCTTCGCCCGCTGCAAGCTGGACTTGGGCGAGCGCGAGACCCACGCCGAGGCCCTGGCGCTGCATCACGACCTCCTGAAGCTGCGCCGGGAGGACCCGGTCTTCAGGGCGCAGGGAGCCGGCTGGCTCGACGGCGCGGTCCTGGCGCGGGAGGCCTTCGCCCTTCGCTTCTTCGGCGACACCGCGGGCGACCGGCTGCTGATCGTGAACCTGGGGATGGACAAGGATCTGGAGCCGGTGCCCGAGCCTCTGCTGGCGCCGTTGACGGGATCGCGCTGGGAGGTGCTGTGGTCGAGCGAGGACCCGAAATACGGCGGCAGCGGCGCGCCGCCGCCGGAGGACGACGAGGGGCGCTGGCGGCTCCCCGGCCAGGCGGCCGTGGTGCTGGGTCTGGTGCCCAGAGAGGACTGAGACATGATCGCACCCGAGAGATTCATCCCCCAGTTAGAGATGGCGGCCGAACCCGAGCCCGCCCCGAAGCCCGTCCTGGAGGACGTTCCCCTGGCGCCGCTGCCCGAGGCTCTGCTCACCCGCGAGTGGCTGGTCACCAACGGCCTGGGCGGCTACGCCTCCGGCACGCTGTCGGGGGTGCCCACCCGGCGCTACCACGGCCTGCTGGTGGCGTCGCAGCCGGCGCCCCTGGGCCGCATGCTCATGCTCGGCGAGGTGCGGGAGGTGCTGCGGCTGCCGGACGGCACCATCGTGCGCCTCGGCGGCGAGCAGCGGGCCGGCCAGGCGCCCGTGGCTCCGGGAGCGGGGCACCTCAAGGACTTCCGCATGGACTGGGGTCTGCCGGTGTGGACCTACGAGGCGGGGGCCTTCCGGCTGGAGAAGCGCGTTTTCCTCGCGCACCGCCAGAATACGGTGCACGTCTTCTACCGGCTGACGGCAGGGGAGGGCGAGGTGCGCCTGGAGATCCATCCCACCGTCCACTTCCGGCCGCACGACGCGCCCGTCTCGACGCCCCTCGGCGGCGGCTACCAGATCACCGCCTGCGATGGCCGCTACGAGCTGACCTCGCCGTGGCCCAACCTGCCGCCGCTGCGCCTGGCCCTCGACGGCCGCAATCCCACTTTCACCATCGCGTCGCGCCGCATCGAGGACGTTTTCTACAGCGTCGAGGATCGCCGCGGCTACGAATCGGTGGGCGATCTCTGGAGCCCCGGCTTCTTCGGCGCCAACCTCTCCCTGGGCGAGGACGTGGTGGCGCTCACCGCGTCCACGGAAAGCTGGGAGGTCATCCAGTCCCTACATCCCACCGAGGTGGCGGCGGCGGAGCTGGAGCGCCGGCGGCGGCTGATCGAGGCCGCCGTCCCCGCGGCCCGCTCCGGCGCGGCGGCCGAGCTGGTGCTGGCGGCGGACGATTTCGTCGTCACCCCTGGCCGCGCCGAGGACGCCGCCCGCGCCCACGCCGCGGGCGACGAGGCCCGCAGCGTCATCGCCGGCTACCACTGGTTCACCGACTGGGGTCGGGACACGATGATCAGCCTCGAGGGCCTCACCCTGACCACGGGCCGCGGACTGGAGGCCGGCTACATCCTGCGCACCTTCGCCCGCTACGTGCGCGACGGGCTCATCCCCAACCTGTTTCCCGAGGGCGACCGCGAGGGGCTTTACCACACCGCGGACGCCACGCTCTGGTTCTTCCACGCCCTCCATCGCTACCTGGAGACGACGGGGGATTGGGAGACCCTTCGCGTCCTCCTCCCCACGCTCCTCGACATCGTCGACCATCACCTCTCCGGCACCCATTTCGGCATCGGCGTCGATCCGGCCGACGGCCTGCTGCGCCAGGGAGCCGAGGGCTACCAGCTCACCTGGATGGACGCCAAGGTCGGCGACTGGGTGGTGACGCCGCGGCGGGGCAAGGCGGTGGAGATCAACGCCCTCTGGTACAACGCGCTTCGGCTCCTCCAGCATTGGGTGGGCACGCATGGCGATCCCGGCATGGCCGAGGCCTCGGCCCGCAACCTGGGCGCCCACGCCGAGCGCTGCCGCGAGTCGTTCAACCGGCGGTTCTGGTACGCCGAGGGGGGTTATCTCTACGACGTGGTGGACGGCGTGCTGAACGATGAGCCGGGGGACGACCCCGCCTGCCGGCCCAACCAGCTCTTCGCCATCGCCCTCGATCATCCGGTGCTGGACGAGGCCCGCTGGCAGCCCGTGCTGCGGGTGTGCACCGAGCGGCTGCTCACCCCCGTGGGCCTGCGCTCCTTGGCTCCCGGGCATCCCGACTACAAGCCCCGGTACGACGGCGACCTGCGGGCCCGTGACGCCGCCTACCACCAGGGGACCGTCTGGGGTTGGCTCATCGGCCCCTACGTGGACGCCAGGCTGCGCGTCCATCCCGGAGATCTGTCCCAGGCGCGGCAGCTCCTTTCGGGCTTCGTCCCGCACCTCGGCGAGGCCTGCCTAGGCAGCATCAGCGAGGTCTTCGACGCCGAGGCTCCTTACACCCCACGAGGCTGTGTCGCCCAGGCCTGGAGCGTCGCCGAAGTGCTGCGCTGCTGGGTGAAGACGGCGGCGGGGTGAAGGGTCTTGGCTGTTCTCCCTCTTCTCCCGGTCGGGGGGAGGGCGATGGGAGAAGAGGGCCGGGGTGATGAGGGGGCAGGGGGGCAAGGGTGAGGGTCTTGGGCGGGTGGACCTCCCAGGCAAGCAAGACCCTACTCGGCGAACTCCAGGATCATTTCCGTCCACATCTTCCCCGGCACCTCGTGGCGGGTGGCGGGCTGGAAGGAGATGCGCTTCGCGGCGGCGATGGCGGTCTCGGCGAAGCCCAGGTTCGGCGGCGCGCCCTCGCGGACGCGGGCGTCGATGACCTTGCCGCGCTCATCCACCAGCAGGGCGAGGCGCACGTCCGCCTTGACGCCGGTACCATGGGCGGCGCTCGGATAGGTGAAGCGGGGGAGACTGAGCGGCACCGGCTCCTCGACGCCGGGCCCCGGCTTGAGCAGACCCGGCGGCTGGGTGCCCTCCTCCCAAACCCGGGGAGTGCGCAGCGCAAGCGCCGCGGAGGCCAGCCGGTTGGGAGCGGGCGACGGCTTCTTTTTCAAGGCAGCCAGCCGGGCCGCCGGAGCGGGTTTCCGCCGCGGCTCGCGCGACGTCGTCACCGGGGCCGGCCGGGAGTGGGGTTTCCGCAAGCGCGCCGGGGCTGGAACGGGAGCCTCTTCGCTCTCGACGATTTTCGGGGCCTCCGCGATGCGCGGCAATTCCGTCGGCGTCGGCGTCGCGGCAGGCACCGGCTCGGGGACGACCGGCTCGGGAGCCACTGGAGCGGGTGAGGCCTGTGGAGGAACGATCGGCGAGGGAGTCGGCGCGTGGACCGCGGCGGCGAATTTCGGGGCCTTGGCTCGTGGCTCCGCGCCGGGCTGCCAGAGAGTCCGGGCGACGACGAGCACCAACAGCACCGCGGCCGTGGCGAGGGCCAGCCGGAAGAGCAGGGGAGAGCTTTCAGGCCCGACCGGCGACGGCGGCGGGGCCGAGCCCCAGGTGATGTCGTCGACCGTCGCCGAGCTCGTGGGCTCCGACTCGGAAGAGCGCAGATAGAGCCCCGCCGAGGTCTCGCCACCGTCACGGGGCGCCTCGGTACGTTTGGTGCGATGGAGGTCTTCGGGATCGTGAACGCCCGTCGTGTCGTCCAGAGGCGTGGCTACCGTCACCACCGGGACCGCGAACAGAGTATCCACCTCCGTCTTGTCCACCGGGTACCGCGTCTGGATCTCGGCGATGGCCGCGGCGAACTCCGCGGCCGACGGAATGCGGTCCTCCGGCCGTTTTTCCAGGGCGTCCAGCAGGATCTTCCGCAGATCGGGAGGGATCTTCCCTTCCGGATCGCTGATCTCGAAGCTGAGGGGAGGCCGTTCGAGGTGCCCCGCCATCAGTGAGAGCGGATCGTGGCCGGAGACGGGACACCGCCCCGTCATCAGCTCGTAGAGCACGACGCCGAAGGAGTAGAGGTCGCTGCGCTCGTCCGCCGGGCCGGCGCTGAACTGCTCGGGCGAGGCGTAGCGGGGCTTGCCCAGGAAGAAGCCGGACTCCGTGGCGCCGACGCCCTCTTCCAGGGCCTTGGCGATGCCGAGATCGATGAGCTTGACGAGAGGGAGGCCGTCGGCGTCCCGGGTGAGCATCAGGTTGTCCGGCGCGACGTCGCGGTGGACGATGCGGCTGCGGTGGAGCGCGCCCAGCGCCTTGAGCGACTGGCGGGCCATCTCCAGCCCCAGCGCCAGGGGCGGCGGACCGTAGCGCTGGAGGATCTCGCGGAACGTCCAGCCCTCGATGAGCTCGCTCACCAGGTAGGCGCCGCCCTCGGCGTCCACGGCGAAGTCGTAGAGCACCGCGAGGTTGGGGTGGCGCAGCCGGCTCGCCACCCGCGCCTCCTGAAGGAAGCGGGCGGCGGCCTCGTCGTTGCCCACCGCCCAGGAGCGGATCACCTTGATCGCCCGCATCTCGTCCAGCAGGCGATGCCGTACCTTGTAGACCGCGCCCATCCCACCCTGCCGGAGCCGAGCCAGCACCTCGTACTTCTCCTCGAACGATCCGTGCAGAAGCGCCATGGGCCCTCCTTCTTGGCGACGGAACTGGGACGTTCTATGGTAGCAGTCTTAATTCCCGATCGCGTCCTCTTCCAGCCGCCGCCGCATGCCGCGGACGCGATTCTGGCGGTTGCGGCGCTCGAAGAGGCGGATCTGGAGGAGCTCGCGGTCGGCGTGGTCGATGGTGCGCTCCAGGCTCTCGGTGCCGTGGCGGTTGGCCCAGCCCAGGGAGAACGGGGCGACGCCCTGCGAGCTGGCGGTGTCGCGCAGCCGCTGGCCCACCTCAGCCACGAAGCGCGCCGAGGCGCCCAGCAGCAGGAGGAGGAACTCGTCGCCGCCCATGCGCACCACGGCGTCCTCGGCGCGGGCGTTCTGCATCAGGAAGCGGCTGATGCGCACGAGCACCTCGTCCCCCTTCTGATGGCCGTACGAGTCGTTCATCTCC
>Ga0134121_10001568_pt1 | contig 21398 bp, 19 predicted proteins | sample KB301_FD_96463 | JGI IMG/M metagenome (GOLD analysis project Ga0134121, IMG submission 96463) | Terrestrial soil microbial communities without Nitrogen fertilizer from Kellogg Biological Station, Michigan, USA - KB3-0-1 | ecosystem: Environmental > Terrestrial > Soil > Unclassified ... | reverse complement strand
GTTGCCATCCAGGTGGCAACCTGGTTTACATTGACGCATTTACATTCCTGCATACCGCATGAATCATAGCGGCAAGCCCAGACTTTGTTGCCGGAACAGCTTTGTGCATTTGCGATTGTAAGAGAAAACATTCCGCCCACGAGCAGCATGAGGGATAAAATCTTTTTTGGCATTGTGGTTTTTCCAGGCTGTGCCGGGATTTCACCATCTTGTTTTGATTTTTCAGATGAGTTCAGCATTTTGATTTTTGATTTTTGTCCCGAAGATTCGGGAGGGTTAGAGATGATTTTTGTTTTTTGAACGGGACAAAAGTGGAGTGAATGCTCCCACCCGTCAATCACCTGAACACGTGAGATTTGAATCCGTTCATGGGAAATATCACCTGAACAGGTGATAGGGAATGAGGAAATAGTACATTTACCTTTGTCGCTGGATATTTTGGACGTTCTCCGGCTGAAGCACATTATTAAATCAGTTCTTATTGCATCTTCAAATCCAAAGCATGAAAAAAAGAACCCTATTCTTCCTGTTAATTGTTTCCATCGGCGCCAGCCAGGTATGCAATGCACAGAGTCATGAGAATATTGATTCCTTGCTCCAGCTATTGAAAACAGCAAAGGAAGACACCAACAAGGTGAATTTGCTGAACAGTCTGAGCAACGGATATTGTTTTATAGGCGAGTATGACATCGCAAGAAAATACAGCGCGGCGGCGCTGCAGCTCTCAGAAAAGACAGATTATAAGATGGGGAGGGTGAGGGCTTATCTCAACACGGGAGTCCCCTATTTTTACGAGGATAACTATTCAAAGGCACTGGAGAATTACAACGCAGCGCTTGCCATTTGTAAAAAAAATAATTTCCAAAGGGGCGTCATGGCCTGTTACAGCAATATTGGCCTGGTCTATACTTACCAGCGTAAATATGCAGAAGCGATCAAGCTGCACCAGGAATCACTGAAGTATGAGCAGGAAAAGCATGATTCGGATGGGATGGCAATGTCTTACAACAACCTCGGTATTATCTATGAAGACCAGGGAAATTATATGGATGCGCTTAAATCATATATGAGTATGTTGAAGATAGGAGAAGCTACAAGTGACAGGAGAGCGGTTGCCGATGCATATATGAACATCGGGAATGTATATGGGTTGCAGGAGAATTTTGATGATGCATTAAAAAATTATGCTCCTGCCCTGAAGGTTTACCTGGAGATGGGTTACAAGCAAGGAGTTGCAATTTCCTATCTGAGCATGGCAGATATTTACCGTGAGCAGGAGCGTCTGAAGCCGGCGATGGAATACGCAATCAAGGCCCATGAATTGTTTCAAGAGGTGGGCAACACAGTCAATACAGCCCTTTCAAAATGTATCATCGCCCAGGTGAATTCAAAACTCGGAAATTATTCAAAAGCGCTTGACGATTTTTCTTCCGTATTAAAACAGTTCATTGCAGCTGGTGATACTTTTAATACCTCTATTGCATACAGGGGGCTTGGAGATGTGTATTTCAGCAAGGGACAATATGACCAGGCGCTGAAAAATTTCTCCACCGGCCTTGAAATGGCAAAAGTAGTTGATCATAAATCCAGCATTGTTTACCTCTATGGTGCGATTGCCAGGACTTATGCGGAGAAGAAAGATTATAAAAATGCGTATGCCAATCATGTGCTTTACTTTACGTTAAATGACTCTCTCTTCAACGAAACAAAGAGTAAACAAACTGCGGAAATGAAAGCCCGGTACGAGACTGAAAAGAAGGATAATGATATTGTCCTTCTCAATAAAAGCAAAGAGATTCAGGATATAGAAATCAAAAAGCAAAAGCTTCAGAAATATTCATTCATTGGCGGTTTGGGTCTCGTCATCGTTTTGTTGTTATTCGGTTACCGCACGTTCAGGATTAGACAAGCATTCCGCCTGCAGGATATCCGCAACAAAATTGCCGGGGATCTGCATGACGACATTGGCTCTACGCTCAACAGTATTTCCGTGTACAGCGAGGTTGCGAGGAAAAAGGATGAGCAGCAGGATGAAGCGCTGGAAATGATCGGCGATGCCTCACGTAAAATTATTGATGCCATGAGCGATATTGTCTGGACCGTGAACCCCGACAATGACAATTTCGCTAAAATAATTTTCAGGATGAAGTCGCTGGCCTATAATTTATTCCGGGCAAAAAAAGTTGAGTTCACCTTTCACGCCGATGAAACCCTGGACGATAAAAAACTTTCTCTCGAAGTACGCAGGAATTTTTATCTTGTCTTCAAGGAAGCCGTCAATAATCTTGTAAAATATTCAAACGCTTCGCGGGCTGCCATTACCCTGACCAATGAAAAAGGCGCTGTCAGGCTGAGCATCAAGGACGATGGAGTTGGTTTCGACATGTCAGAAGATACCCAGGGTAACGGTTTAAAAAACATGAAGCGAAGAGCAGACGAAATGAATGCGGAATTTAAAATAGAATCCAGCAAGGGAAACGGAACTCAAATAGAATTAATTCTGAAAGCATGAGCAATATCAAAGTCGTAATCTTCGAGGATAACACCAACCTGAGACGCGGTCTCACCACGCTCATCAATGGCAGCGATGGTTTTGAATGTGCGGGAGCATTTGGTAACTGCGACAAGCTGATAAAGAACATTTCGGACACGAATCCTGACGTCATATTGATGGACATTGAAATGCCCGGAATTGATGGTATTGAAGCTGTGAAGATGCTGAAGCCGCAATTTCCCGGCATCAAGATTCTGATGGAAACAATTTTTGAAGATGATGAAAAAGTTTTTCATTCAATATGCAACGGGGCCGAGGGATACATTTTAAAAAATACACCGCCTTCTCAAATCCTGGAAGCCATCCGGGAAATTCACCAGGGAGGAGCGCCCATGACTCCAAGCATCGCAAGTAAGGTACTGGCAATGTTCAAGTCAGGAACGTCTTTTTCTAAGGATGAATCCTACAACCTTACTGACCGCGAAATGGAAGTTTTGAAATACCTAGTGGATGGAATGAGCTACAAACTGATTGCAGAAAAATGTTTTGTCAGCATTGACACGGTGAGCAGTCACGTAAAAAATATCTACAAAAAACTGCAGGTGCATTCTAAATCAGAAGCGGTGGCCAAGGCGATCAAAGGAAAGATTGTGTGAGTAATATTTCTTACGGGAATGCTCGCTAAAATCCCGTTTCTATAAATCGGTCGCCGTGCTTTTTAAGCTGATAAGCCTGTGCCATAAACCTCTTCCAGCGTGTCGCGAAACAGTTCATCCAGTTTTTGTGTGTCGGGTTGTTTCGCTGCGTCAAAGTTCTTTATCATGGTATTGAAATAAAGGATTCTTTCATTGATAAAATCGTTGAGAATTTTATTCTGCGGTTCATCATTCAATTCTTCCCCGCTCATTTTTCTTGAAAGAAGTTTTTCAATTTCACTTTTCAATAAAGGGTTGCTGACCTGGGTGTCAACCAGTTTTTGGAATTCCATGGGAGCCATCGTCCCGGTTTGTTCAATCCATTGACACGCTAATACCGGGCGCAGCATGTAAAAATATTTTTTAGCTCTCACGAGTTCCTTTTGCAGGTAGTCCCTGGCATTCCCTTCGGCCATGTGCAAATAATGATGCAGGCAGGATTTCGCGTTGAAATATTCTGAGGTCAATTTTCTCAGCTTACCGGCAGTAGAAAAACTTTCCAGGTAAACGTCCGGACTGCGCAACCATTCAAGCAGCGGGGGATTTGATTTCCTGAAAAGTTTTAATGCTTTTCGGAGTTCCCAGCCGCTTAAATCAATATCGTTTGGAAGCATTTCCCCGATATTATCGCTCCCATCGAAAATTGAAAGATACCAGTCTCGACGGTGCACATAAATAAAGCGAACATCCCAATCGCTGTCCGTTGAAGCAAAACCCCAGGCACGGCTTCCGCTTTCTACTGCGTAAAGAATTTTAATATCATACTGTTGCTCCAATCTTCCCAACTCTGTTTTTATTTTGTCCTTCATGTTGAATTGGTTTGGTGTTACGCTTAGCATGCTTCGGAAAACATCAGGAAATCCTATTATTATATTTTAACTTTGATAGAGTGGAAGCAGCGTTATCGTGCATTCAGTTCATTCTGCCAGGAAGAACCTGCCTGTTGCAATTCCATTATTTTCTTTGGTTACGCAAATGAAATAAATTCCGCTTGACAAGTTGCCACGCGTGAAAGAAAAAGATTGCGTGGAAATATCGTTGAATTTTAGAACTGCTTCGCCTGTTGAATTGTACACAATAATTGACTTTCCCTTTGAAGCCAAATCATTGAAGATGATATTAATTTGATCACGTTTAGAATCCGGGTAGATCGTGAACGAAAAAGTTCTATCCGTTTTTTCAATTCCTTCCGTAGAAAGATATTTCAGAATTGTTCCGTTATCGCCAACAGCATAGCCGGCATGATTCAAAGGCGTGAAGCGAATATCAGCTAAGTTGTTGTAGCCATTAAATTCAAGGTTCCAGGTTTGACCAAAATCAGAAGTATGAAATATTTTACCGCTTGCTGTGATAAACCATCCCTGGGTTGCTGATATAAATGAAATTTCATTGATGTCAGATGTAGTACCGGAACTCCTGGGCGACCAGGTGATTCCCGCGTTGGATGTTTCAAACAGGTTGCCGCTTGAACCGCAAAGCCATCCGCGCATCTCATCGAAAAAATAAATGCCCTTGCAATATGAAGAAGGAGTTGAGTCAACGCTGGTTGCTGACCACGAACTTGAAATGATTTTACCGAATGCAGCATAGATCTGGTTGTTTTCAAGGCCGGCAAAATAAACAGTGTCTTCAGTGACAGGGAATAATTTGCTTCCTGTAAAAGGCGAGGGATAATACATGTCGATCCACGTCGCGCCTCCGTCAACAGTTCTTGATACGCTGCCGTATTGCCCGACAGCATAGGCTTTGGCCGGACTGCTTAACCTGGCATCGAGGATGTAGTCATTGTAAGACCCCAAATATTTATAGACCCATGAAGCGCCACCGTCATCCGTCCAAAGAATATTGCTTACAAGGCCAGGGTCGTGACCCAGGTATAAATAATTGCCGCATCCGATGATCCCGACATTTGCATTGATGAAATGAATGCTATTAAAAAATCGTGTGTCAAAAGGCGGGTCAGGAGGATAATTCTGGCTGACCCAGGAAATTCCTCCATTCACCGTTTTAAAAACGGAATCTGAGGTAATGACCCAGCCGGTATCCTGGCTCACAAATGAACATGATTTAATAAACAAACCCGTCGGCGAATTGATGGGCGTCCAAACCTGTCCCTGCAGTGTGATTGCTCCAAAGAAAGTAAAGAAGAGAAGAAAAAAATTTACGACTGGTTTCATTGAAACACCGGAAATATTATTTAGTAACGATCAATTTTTTCACTTCCAAAAAACCGCCTGTTTGAATCTGCACGCTATAAATTCCAGGCGTCAAATCTTTGGTATCCACTTTTATCATTTCTGTTTCCGTGACAAAGGTTGTGTAAACAATTTTTCCAGTGATGCCGGCTATCGTTAGCTCAACATTTTTGGTTGTGTGTCCAAACGATACGATAAGATCATTCGCAGCCGGGTTGGGGTAAAGAATGATATCTTCTGAAGATTTATTTTCCTGTATGCCTGTGTTTATATAATTTTTAATCGTGTTGTACATCTGTGTAAAAATCAGGAACCATTGAGTTTCTGTATTCGTCATGGTCACCAAAGTAAATCCATAATCAAAACTATGGTACATGTCGGACAGGTTGGTATAATCTCCGTCATGCCCGAGCATGGAACTGCTTGCGAAAGGGTAGGCGTGGTGGATTCCTAATCCATAACCTGCTGTCCAGGTGGCATAGCTGTTCGGACTAAACACCTGCATCTGGCTCATGGATGCCGCAGAGAGCAACGTGTCTGTGAATAATGCCCTCGCAAAATGCGCCAGGTCTTCCGGCGTGGAAACAATGTTGGCTCCGCCATAGCCATACGTAAGCATGGATGTTTCAGGATCGTTGCTGTAGTTCAGCAGCCCGCCGCCGAAATTCCACCACACACCTGCACGGGGCTCTGCATAAGTTTCAAACCCTCCGAAATGTGTATGCGTCATGCCCAGCGGATCCCAAATTCTTGTATGCAACTCCTGCTGCACAGGATGGCCCGTTACACTTTCCGCTACATACGCCGCTAAAAGATAGTTGCTGGTGGAATAATTAAAATCTGTTCCGGGTGCAAAGTCAGGAATGCCGCTGACTATATTTTCAAGTATTTCAACCGGTGTGTAGGCATGGGTGAAATCATTTGTAACATAATTCCCGCTTCCGGCCACTTCGAGGTAATCGGCAATGCCGCTTGTGTGGCTAAGAAGCTGCCTGATGGTAATAGTCGTATCAAAGTTCACGTTCAGGTTCGTCACGTATTTATGCCAGGATGAATCCAGGTTCACCACTCCGTCTTCAGCCAGTAAAAGCAGGAGCGTTGCGATGTTGGCCTTGGTGATGCTGGCCCCGTGAAAAACTGTGGAGTCTGTGATGGCAACGCCGTTTTCTCCGACGCCGGCTGTTCCTTTCCACAAGGCTCCGTTGGGCATGATCACGCATGCCGACACGCCATTGTTATTAAAGTTCTGTACCTGGAGATTCAGGACCTGCTGCAACTGCGCCTCCAGCGCTGAGTCAATTTGCGCTTTTGTCTTTGCCGAAAATAAAATGATTGCTGAAACGACAAGGGAAAAACATTTTTGTAATTGTCTGTTCATTTGTATTTCTTTTTCACACATGATTCACGATCTCCCGATTTCAATCATGTTCAATCATTATTTTCCTGCAATGATAATTTTTTCCGTCAAAAATTTTTGCAAAATACATTCCGGGATGAAGTCGGCTGAGGTCTGATTTGATTTCCCGTGCATTCGAAAAATTTTCCGAATAAACCTTAGCGCCCTGCAGGTTAAAGATCTCCATTTTCCCTTTGGCAATCCGTTCACCAAATTTGATTGAAATATTTCCCTCCGACGGATTCGGGTAAATGAAAAACTCATGCATGTCGCGCGTTTGCATTTCATCCACCTGTGTTGTCACCGTCATCTCTTTCTTCACCAGTTCAATGTCATCAATTCCAAGTGCTCCCATGGCACTGGTGCCTGGAACTCCGAATGAAAACTCCAGCGATTCAACGGCGCCAAGATCGAGCTGGGTTCCATTGACAAGAAAATCACTGAGGCGGATGCGGATGGTGCAGAATTCATTTTGCCATCCGAGGCTGCGTTGATACGTTTGAATGACAGGGCTGTAATCGCCGGTCATGATTGATGCAGAGTGACCGGCTTCATCCGTTATTGTGATTTCAAAATTAATGGAACTGTCGAGTGCAACGTTGAAAGGATGTTGGGTCCGCTGGCAGGCACGCAGGCTGAGAAACACATACCCTGAAAAATCATGGAGCGAATCCGGTATCGTGTACCGCACGAAGCCTGCACTGTCCCATTCGATCACCAGGCAATGAGGCGAATCTGTGAAACGTGCGCGCGTCATCCCGTTGGCAGGCTTCGAGGGAAAGTAGTGGAAGGTTTGATCGAAATCCTGCATCAGCAGTTCGTACGACTTCTGCAGGTTGCTTGTCACCACGGCATTGCTGCTGGCCAGTGTCAGCGTATCGTTCGTTTCAAAATCATCAATCACTCTTTTGTCCGAGGATTGTGCTTCGCTGCATTCGTTTGAAATCACCACGGCGCTATCCACGTTCATCGGGTGATATTCTGAATAGCTGCGTGTAAAAAATTCCTGCCCCGCGAAGTTTTGTTTGCAGTACAACTCCGACATGGCAAGCAAATATGCCTTTACAATGGGATGAAGCTGCGAACGATTGATGAGGTCGGGACCGCTTTGCCATTGAAACGCATTTAAGCTGTCCGTATTGAAAACGCCGTGGCCTGCACCATGCACATAAATAACATGCTTGTTGCCAATGCCCCGCTCGTAGATCGTGAACGGCTGCCAGTAATTGTCAGTAGGCATTCCTGAAACATCTGTGTCGGCTCCTCCGAGGAACTGGTTATAATTTACGTTGTAAGGATTAACAACAGAATCCGGAAACCAGGAAACAGGACATAAGCTGCTGATGTAGCTCACGTCGTTCCATGTAAAATAAGGAGACGAATTTTCTCCGTTATGCAGCCGCGTAAATGCGCGCACGGGGGATTCACCTCCTGTGCTGTGACCAAGCCAACCCATGTGATGGGAATCAATTTTTCCGTTGAGCACGCCGCCAAACAGCGTATCCTGGTTGGCAAGCAAATGATTGATCGCTGCAATGAGAGAAAGGGATGCGGTGTTCGTTCCGTCAGGATCTCCGTTCCCCACGTCATTCCAGTGCGACATCACAATATAACCATAGGAGGCGAGGTGAGCGCCTATGTAATCGTAATGGGTATAGTTATATGTCCACCCGTGAGAAATGACAATGAGCGGAAGCGCGCCCATGTTTTGAATATTTGCCGGGTACCACATGCGCTTGGCCAGTGTGGTATCCTGCGTCCAGTCAACCGTGGTAATGGCAAGTGAGCCGGGTTGTGTGATGTCGTGGATCACGTAGAAGCCCGCATCGTCTCCTCCATCAATAAGATCTGCCGGTGAAAGCCGGCCGTTGTGATCAACGTCAATTACGACATCGTACCGCACGCCGATACCTGCTGAATTGTAGCTGACAAGTTCATTCGGCGCCGCAAGCTGCAAGATGTTTGACTGAACATTGACATCCGTAAAATGAAAGGACTGCTGACCGCCGTTGGTGACGTCAACAAGGGTGTCGTTGAGCAGCCAACCGCTCGCTGTCTTATCTGCGACCACGTATACATCTGCGGTGATGTTGTTAATTGCAGGATGGAGTTTGCCATCGATGGCCAGGAATACCGGCTCGTCGGCATTAAAATTTTGCACCCAATGAAAGGTCGGGAACCCCGAAACAGGTTTGCCAGCGAGCTCCACTTCCGTTTGCGCATGTAAATCCAGCATCATGCACAAAAACAAAATGAGGATGAGCTGCTTTTTCATTTCTTGTCAATGGTGAAAATTTCCTAAAGTTACAATATTGAAATTCAAAAGATGCACGGGATATGGGAGATTTCGGAATAGCAGCCGGAACGCGGATTTTTATGATCTTGATGACAAGGTATGATTAAATCTTTTCAATCAGCAAGGCCTCGCCTTTCAGCGCTGGGAAGCACCCTACACTTTATTCAACAATTAATTTCCGAACCGCATTCAGTCCTCTATTGTTTACTCTTACAAAATAAATTCCCTTTGCAAAATTCGCATCAACTGTATATTCGTTCTTCTCAAATGATTTCCTGGAATAGACAACTGCTCCAAATGCATTTATGATTTCCACCAGCGTTTGTTCTATTGAAGAAATATTGCTGATGGTGAATGAAGCTGTGGTCGGGTTACTTCACATTAGCGGGAAATTTCTGATAAAATTTCAACAAGTTTTTCGGGCATTGAAAAAAAAGGAGAATGACTGCTGCCAAGCTTGTAAACTTTTTCACAAGGTACATTCATCACCATGTTGCTTTTGTCTAATTCTTTAGCCTCCGTACAGAGAATGTAATACTTTTTGATTGCGCCATAACTGCTGTCTGTCACATGGACAGGCGCGGCAATGCTCGCGACGGAATTCCAGGACAGATGTGCTTTTGCAAATGCAATATCTTCCTTAGAGCAATCCTGGTAAAAAAGTTCTTCAGCAAGCGAAGGATTCCATCTAAAACATTTTTTATCTGCCGTAAAAATAAAACGTTCCGGGTGAAGGCTGCCTTGCTTCGAAGAATCCGCTTTGATGCCTTGTATTTTCTTTCCCAATGAAAGGACTGACTCTCCATTTTGCGGCATGAAAGCGTCCAGGAACACTAGTTTGTCGGTCTTTTCAAGACCTAAAATATCCGCTGCCTGGGAAATAACAATTCCTCCGCTGGAATGTCCTAAAAGAATCACTTTTCCTTCAATTGCGTTTGCTGCATCCGTCACTGTTTTAACGTCATCTGCTAATTTAATGCTTGCAAGCCTGACCGTATCGACTCCATGACTTGGCAGGTCCAGGGCAATTACCTTATACCCTTTGGCCTCCAAAAGCGGGACCACCTTTTTCCAGCACCAGGAACCATGACCGGCACCATGCACTAAAATAAATGTCTTGCCGGCAGGTTGCGACACAGAAGAGGATGCCTTAAAGAAGAACAGCAGGCATGAAAGAATTAGCAGAAGATTACTTTTCATTTCCTTTTGTTTTTAGCTATTAATTTATTGATGGTCCGGATCTTTTGTAACCCAACACCGATATCATAATGTAAACGTAATAAGATTTTGCGCATTATTTATCAGAAGGGTATTTTTTTAAAATTTAAAGAAATGGCGCACTATTTTAATCTTTTGTCGGGCATTTTATTCTGCAAAAGTTAAATATTGTTTTTGCTTTTAACCGGTTTCAGTTTACTGTCCTGTAATAAATCTCCCCGACATGCACTCGTGCGATTTGTTATGCATCACTGTTGACTGACAGGTCATAGTAAATGTTTTTAGCCAGGTTGACCTTGAGATTGAAAAAGCAATTTCCTCCGTCAAATGGTCCGACAAGACTTTTTTTCCAGGAAGGTTCGTCGTTGCAAAAGCAATTGATCCAGACTTCCTTTTCTCCATTTGAATTTACCACAGGAACCAGCTGCATTTTATATTTGTGAAGATCAATTCCCCGGTAGGTTTTGTTGATTGCATGCTCTGCAGAATCATATTCCTCAATACATGTGTTCAGCAGTTTTTCAATTTCAATGAGATCTGCATCTGCAAGAGTTGTCGATGAATAGGTTTTTGGAAACGGATTGTACACCGAGAAAGGCCAGTCATTTCCCACAGAATCAAAATTAAAAACCGTATAAGTTGATGTATCAAAAATGAGTGAATGGTCATCAACGTTCGCCGGTACCCGGCTGGCAGTCTTATTACTTTTTAGCTCGCAGCCTGAAACAATAAAACAGATCAAAGTAAAGATGATTGATCGCACGCTATTCATTTCTCCTCAACCTCCTTTCTTTTTCTAAATGCGTTAAACTTCGCATTATATACATGTTCCTGTTCTGTCGACGAAGCCGTGCTGATGTAAGCTCACACACTTATTCCACGATTAACTTCCTGACAACATTTCTTTCTCCATCACTTACTTTCACAAAGTAAATCCCTTTTGCAACGTATGAATTGATATAATATTCATTGCGCCCAAAGAAATTATTTGTGTACATGCTTTCTCCCAGCAGGTTGAAAATCCTCAGCAACAACTTATCGTTGGACACAATGCCTTTAATTGTAAAGCTGCCGTTGCATGGGTTGGGAGAGATGGAGAACTGAAAAGTTTCAACAGGCCGTTCAGGGGTTGATGTTACCTGGTAGCAAATGGTATCCTCATCGGCAAGGTAGCTTACATGCGAAACAACTGAGTCTGAAACAACATAAATGTTTCCAGGAATGAAAGTTTGTGCAACAGAAATCAAAGTATCGATTCTCAGGGAATCCTGTGTGGCGAATGGCGAGTCGCCGCAGCCTGTATAACCAAGAGAATCAGTTTTGATAAGGAGCAGTGAGTTGACCTGCATCTGATCAGGGTCTGTAGTACATGCCAATAACAATCGTCCGCCGGTTAAAGTGAGTACAGAATAAGGACTTACCTTATTGTTTAATTCGTATTCAATCCGTTCAACCAGGTTGCCTGATGTATTTATTTTAAGAACATAAGCATCTGGCCAGATCCCAAGCACATCTCCTAGCAAGACAATTGTTGAATCGTTCAGCCGGTCAATGTCAATAATACTTTTGTTGGTGTACCACCAGCCCAGCGAAATGACCCTGTCCCACAAATAGTTTCCTGTTGAATCGTAACAAGTGAGATAATCATAGTCGGCAAAGGCGTAAGCATTGGAGTTTATCCTGACTGCTTTTTGTACTTTATGTCCATTGCCAAAATTTCTGTTGGTGAATTGAAACGCGCGCAGAACGTTGCCGTCTGCATCCAGTTTTGTTATGGTACTGAATCCTTCCATCAAATACCCTCCATCGTCAGTTTGTACTATTGCCATTTCACCATATGGAAACACCTTGGACCATAAAATATCTCCTGCGCTGTCGACCTTTGTGATCCAATTGCTGTAATGGACTGAGCTTACTTCTGTATCTGGATAATTTCCGGCAATTACGAAACCTCCGTCGCCGGCCTGGCAAATCGAATTGAGGCGTTGGGGTCTTGAATAAGTTTTGTTCCACAAAGTATTCCCGGCTGTATCAATTTTAACCAATGAAACTGTTTGGTTAAGCGAAGCGTCTTGCTTTGAACAGGCAATCATAAACTTATCGTCTCTGGCAGGAATGAAAAGAAAACTTGTAAAGTTATTATGCATAAAATAATTGGCTCCGTTGTTGGAAGAATCTGTTTTCATCCATTGAAAAACGCCGTTCTTGTCCGTCTTGACGATATAAAAGATCCGGTTGTAGAATGAATCATTCGCGACCACCAGGATCGAACTGTCCCCGGTCACAGCCATTCCAGCAGGGTAGGCGTAAATGCTCCAGTATCTTTTCTCAAAAGTTTCCTGGGCATGGGTAAAAAAAGAAATTGAAAAAAATAAAAAGAGTAAAATGTATTTCATGACCTTGGGTTGTAAGCAATTTTAAGATAAAGATTTATTCGGCTGCCATTCTTTATTAAATTTTCTCGCCTGGGGTCCGATGTTTCCCAGGTCAAAAGTGATGGTTGAATCAGAACCGCTTGAATCCTTATTATCGTTGATTAAACAAAAAGCAATAAGCAATTCCAGGTTGCAGTTATCATCTGCTATGATTTTATAATTGTCTCCTTTGAACAATGAAACAGCATTTTTAGTCCACCATGCAACTTGTTTATCATTTTTGTAAATGGAATATTTCAGGTCGTTGTGGCCATAAATATCATAAAGGTCATTTCCCGCCTGGCATTGGTAATGGCTTTTCCAAAATGATTTTGTCGTGTATTCAAGGAGCGTATCATCCCAAAGTTTAATATCATACCTGGCCGAAAACCAGGTTGGAATTTTATCAATAATCAATCTTGTTTGTTCATTGCCATTTTCAACCAGGGTGATATGAGGAAAAAGACTTATAATTTTCTTTGATGCATAATATTTTTCCTCTTCGTTAATGAAGATTCTATATTCATCAGTGACTGAAATTTTAACCTGGTGGATGTCGATGGTCATGTCTGGAATCAGCATTCTAAGAAACGAAAAATTTCAAAGGGGAATGCATTAATCTTCCCGTTGGCTGGAGTTAATCGACTTTCAGGCACATGTCAGCCGGAGGAAAATCCTTTCCTTCCGGATATTCTGAATTATAAAAAGTGGCTTTAAATGAATAGCAGCTATCATCAATTGAAGTTATTGTCGCAAATATTTTATCGCCGGTTTTAAAAATTCTGTCACTATTTTTTACGCTTACAAAGTGTAATTCATAAGTGCAGTCACTTGTCCATTTTACCTTCCAGGTGAGTTCCATATTGGTTTTCGTATAATAACTGGTTTGAGTCTTTTTGGTACGTACTGTATATCCATTTTCGGGTATTTGCTTAGTGTAAAACGTACCTGTTCTAAATTTCCTGCAATCCAACTTTTGAGCAGAGACATTCGTGATTACCCAAAGTAAAAGAATCAATGATTGAAGTGTTTTCATGGTAATTACAGAGAACGCACCAGGGATAAATGCTTTTTGAAAAGGAAGGATTAAAGTTACGCAGTTCCCCGCGAGAAAATCCAACTGAAGTTAAAATATTTGCTGCAAAAACTGTTGCATTTTGTTGCGCGTCCCGTTGGCTTATTTGATGCAAAAGCTTTCCTGGTTCTGGCAACCTTCTTTTTTAAATTGCGTTGATCTTATTGTTATGCGCAGTTTTACTACCACCCAGCTGTGAATTTCAGCAAGTCCGTGGAAATATTCCTTTTAAGAAAAATATATTTCCAGGTGGGCGTTTTTGATGTAACAATTAAAGTATCGCCATTAAATTCAAATGTTTCTGTAAGCTTTCCAATTATACCGCCCGCGCTGATCTGAGTTATTAAATCACCTTTTATTTGACCATTCTCACTATATAATACGCCTCTCCAACCGGTATAACCCGGATCAAACAGTTCTTTAGTTAATACGGAGTTTTCCCTGTTAAGGTGGAAAAGATTAAAGCATCCATTACCATAAAATCTATAAACCATGTAATAAGTGTCAGGGTTTTGATAGTTATCCCGGGCAAGGACATTTACCGGATTGTCGCCAATATAATATGTCGTGTTATACTCTTCATAAATTACTGTTGTGTCAATTTGATTTAAAATTGATTTATCGAAGTGTATTCTATTCTTGTAAACCATGGGGTTTATGGCCGCTTTTTCACGTCCATTTTTTAAAATTGTTGTTCGGATGCAGGCATCCAGCAGTAAGACCGGAAAAATAATTTGTAAAACATTCAATGGCTTCATTCCTTATGCGCATGTTTAATATTGAAATATAATTTTCCTTTGAAATTGCTTTGCCGGATTGTCATTTGTTCCTACACTATGTATTTCTTCAACGATTCTGTCGTGCTCATCATATTTATATTCTGTCCAGTAAAGAATGCAGCATGAATTTGGTTCGCGTACAACAAAGTTATCTAACGAAGTATCTCTTTGCATGATGATTCGATTTTTGCTGTCGTAATAAAACTCATTCCGCATGGACATGTTATCATCCATGATCCACGTTGAGCTTATTTTATTTCCGGAATTGTCATACTGAAAAGTTGTCGTTCTTGAAACTTTTACCTGTTTATTATCCGCACTGTTGACCCAATATGTCCAGAGTTCGGTTTGTTTGAGTGTGTCATTTCCTGAATAGGAATAAATGAAAGTATCGGTAGGTAATTTCGTATGCTTTATTAAACGATGTTGCTGGTCATATTCAAATGTCTCAAAATTGTGTGGAATACTGTCATTCCCAAAAGAGTTCAACAATTTTATCGTCGAAAGTTTTCCATCAGAATATTCATAGAAAAAGATATACGGTTTATTGCATTGCGGGTCTCTGTCAAGGTTGCACGCATAACGTTTTGAAATTCTTCCCCAAGAGTCATATTCGAAAAATTCAGAATTGGCGTCATTGACCACCCTGTTCTTGTCATCGTAGCCAATGTAATATTTCATTGTGTCCTTACCAATCGTATCGGGGCTGCTTACTTCGATTTTATTTACGAACTCTTTTTTCACTACAAATTTTTCAAACTTCTTTTCAAGCTTATTCTCTTGCATTCGGTTACATGATACTATTACGAATGCCAGCCCAACAATATAAGATGAAAGTATTCTCATAAATTGGATTTAGCGAAGAGAGGATTTAAGGATTGGAAGCGCAACTGTTCGTTGACTCCCGCGAAGTTGTATCGCTTCATTCTTTTACAACTTTACCTTTCTTAATCACTTCGTTTTTATTTCTCACTTCGTAAAGATAAATTCCTTTTGCAAGTTGTTTTGTGTTTAACGAAACAGAATTCATAAATTTCTGGTGCAAAAGTTTTCTTGAAGTAATATCGTAAAGGGTAATTTCTAAAAGTTCATTGCCGTTAGATTTTATATTAAATTCACTTGTGAAAGGGTTTGGAGAAATAATTATCCCGTTGGGCAAAGCTGTTGCATCACTTAGTCCTGTATTGCACGAAGGAACAGAGGGTGATAATTCTGCAAGCGTATATAAACGCACATCGTCTATAATAAGCTCCGTGCATGTTTGGCAAATATGCCCCCAGTTTGTAAACTTAATTGTATGAGAAGTAGAGTTGGCAATGAATTCAACAATATACCGTGTGCCAATACCTGTTACAGGAGGCGTAGGTTTCTCTCGTAAAAGCGTATCTCCAAATCCTACATCAACTGCAAATAGTCCTTTGTTAGTAAAAGTTTGAACACCAATAAAATGATATTCACCACCAGCCCAAAATTCCAGCACATAAGTATCTCCCACTATAAGCCCATTTACGGTTTGCTGCAAACTTACACCGTTAGCTCCTCCGTAATAAGTCACATCACTTTCGGGGTATCCGGGAGGAATTCCTGTTACTGTGCACGAAGTATTTACAATACACGAAGTATCACTTAGTGAGCTTGAACAAACTTTGCTTTCGTTATTGCCAAAATAAGCTCCTTTGCTGCCTTCGGGAAGCGCTGACCAAAATGAATCAATGGCGCAGGCATAGGTATAATCGCCTCCACCGGTACCCACCCAGCCCAGAAAGCCGCAGGCATAATACATGGAGTTGGGACAAAAAGAAATATTTTCTGAATCAGGGGTACAGCCTGTTTCAAATCCGCCATTGGATATAAGGTTGGTTACATTGGCACTAATTGTATCGTTCTGGTCGTAACAATAAATACAAATTATTTGCGCTGTTGAAAATCTGGAAAAGAACAGGAACAATAAACTGATTAAGTAAATTTTTTTTTTCATGCTTTTAATGTTTGAGTTAACACTACAGTTTAATCGAAACGTTAAAACGGCTGATAACGATTAAGTTCCTGCACCCCTTCTGCTAAAAGCTTCCAATTGCCTCACAACGTTAAGAAATATTCCGCAACCCCTGATATTTCTCTAACCGCAGCAGCCACGACGTCAGCCCCGATTGCAACGGAAAGGCCGCACCCTGAAGTAAAGCGTAAGCGCTTTGCTTCAGGGGAGGACTTGTAGTGGAAAGCGGGACGGAATACGATATGTGTATGAGGCTTCCGCTGCAAAAAGTTTGGCAGCAATTGGTGGCTCTGCATAGCCGGTTAGTGATAATTGGTGTAATTAGTGTCTACGAAGATCGGCATTTAATATTTCACATGTTTGGATTTACCGCAAACACAGCCATCCCAAAGCCATGATGCAGCAATGGTTCTTCATACGTTGACTTCCTGATATCTGTGAATGCAAATCCTGGCTTGTGTTCACGAGGATGCCTGACCCTGTCGCCGTATTCCGTTGTATCTTTTTTGGGATCACTGCTGATTAATCCCATCATGATTTCATGTCCCGTTTCGAGGTGTGTCATAACAAGAGTAATCGCTTTGGTTTGGAAAATTCTTACCGAGCTGATGTACAGATCAGCGGTATTTTCAACACTGGTTTGAATTCCATAATAAGTCGAATCTTTCAATACCAACAGTTCGGATTTTTTTTTCTTAAAAAAAATGTAATCCTTGCCGGCAGTGCTGTCATACTGCACGCCTGCCCGTTTGCATGTATGCTGGAAATCGCAGAAGGAAATAGAAACGGGAGTAAACAATTCAATTGTCTTATGAGATTTTAATATCATTTCCATTCCTGCAGCAAAAACTTTTTGCAGTGTGTCGAGGTAATGTGGTCCCATCGAAAAGGCTGTGTCAAAGGGCTGGCAGGAAACAAGTTTTTGTTTGTAATCATAGGTGGAAATGGCTGCCTTCAGGATGAACATCTCTTCCCACTCGCCGGGTTTGTCGATTCCCAGCTTGTACCACCTGTTTCCTTCCCATTGAGAAGTACGTAGAACCTCCACATCGACTGTGAGAATTCCTGTACTATCAGTTCCGACGGGAAAAATTTTGAGCTGGTACGTATTCAGGCAGGCGAAAGAAGAACTGCAGCCTAAGAGAAAGAGGAGGAAGGTATAACGAAGCATGGAACTTACTTCTTCTGTTTTACATGAACGTTCATTGCCGTCATTTACGTGTATGCCTTCTCAAATTTTTTATTTCGCTCACAGCCTGCTTCATTCCAGGTTATATTCCCTCCTCAGCACACTCAGCAGTTTCGCATTCAGGTCAATGTATCGCTGGATATGAAATTGCCGGGTGGACGTGATGGCATTGTACAGGTAGAATGCAACATATCCCTTGACTTCCTCGCGGTCGAGTTTATCAAGTCCCCTCACATGAAACGGAATGATGGTGTCGCTTTTTTCATAATCGGCAAGCGCCTTGTCGAAGGGGACGGTGGTTTCTTTTGTTATGGCCTCCCAGAAAACATAGTCATGGTGCCGCGCCAGTATGGGATTCAGCCACGCTATTCTCACAGTAGTTTCCAGCGATTGCCTGTCGTTGATGTTCCTGATGGCCACAGCGAGATCGCCGATGAGTTCCTGCAGTTCGTTATTTTTGAAATAGCGCAGCGAGCCGGAATTTTTCAATTGCTCCAGCATGGCATTCCTGGGTTCAAAAAGTCCGGGCGTGCGGAAATTAATTCCGTACTCAAAGTTGATGGCAAATGTTTTCGAGACATTGGTGAGGTTGCTGTCACTGAAATACTGGATCAGGTACTTCAGTGCTTTTTCCTGCCTGATCCTGTTGTTCACTTTCACCACGGCTACAGCCGAATCATTTTTCAGCTCCGCGTAAAAGCTCTGTGCAAGCTCGTTGGCACGATGCATTTCCAGTTTCTCCTCCCTGTAATTCTCAGCGAGGAATCCGCAGAAGACTGCAAGGAAAAGCATGAGAAACTCAAAGAAGTAATGCTTCCATCCTTTCGATGGCGCCTTGTGAAGGTGTTGTGCGTGTGTTTCCATATTTATTCGAAGTGGTATTCTTTCTTTACGAGTTCAATCAGGTTGCGGGCCGTCAGCAGCCGTTGTGCACATATTTTATTTTGAATCATGCACGAACCATAATAGTATTGCAACTGGACAAGCATTTTATTTATCATCATTGGATCATCCGTCATTAGTTTGGGCTTGTCAGCATCCTGTTCTTTTTTTTCTTTCAAGATTTTAAAAAAAAGTGATGCGTCAAATACATTTCCCGCCTCACCCATATAATAGGACATCCTGTTGCTGATAAACTCATTTTGAAATATGACTCTTTTAAGCGAATTGTAATAGCCCGAAACACTGTCCCCGACTTGCCGGTTGCTTATTAATCTCAAATATCCTGAAGATTTCATTTGGTCGAACGTGCGTTCATTCGGAAAAAAAAATGACGTTGATCTTGCGCTGGCCATTCTCGCCAGGTAATAGATTTTGTTTAAGTGTTCATTCCTGTCCGGGCTTTTCATCAGTACCATCAGGGTATCAACACTGCATAAAAAATCATAAGTACTTTTCACATAAACAGAAAAATTGGTTGTGTCATCTTTTAAATCCTGGAACAGGTTTTCCATATACACTTTTTCTCTTTCTCTTTCCACCTTGGCTTCCCTGATGTTCTCTGCGATAAATCCACAGTAGACTGCAAGGAACAGCATGAGAAATTCATAGAAGTAATGCTTCCATCCATTCAATGGCGCCTTGTGAAGATCCTGTGCGTTCGTTTCCATTTGGTTTTTGTGTCAGGGTCGAATCGGTTTGTTTAGGAGATTAATCAATGCTTTTTTTCTTCGTGCATGATGTTATCAGGAGTGGTTCTTCTGGCCAGGTGCTTTCGTTTTTATTTGGCCGATCATCTTCAGCATCTCGCTTATTCTTCTGTCGGCTTCGGCCTTCGTAATGCCTTTGTAATATTCTTCAACGAATAAGTGCTTAAAAGCCTGATGTGGAATTACCTCAGGCCGTTTATTACCTTCTCTTATGATCACCGTTGTTGGTATGTTAATCGTGCTGTCGTACTCATTAATAAAACTGCAGAGCCATCCAAAATATTGTGCGGCAAATTCTTCATTCTTAAAATTAGCCGCATAGTCGTTGTAATTATCTTTGCTCAAAGACGCCCATACTCCGTACTCGAGGTTCTGACAATGGTCCATTACCTTTAGTGTCAAAGTGCATCGGATGAAATGGTCTGTTTGGTCATTGTATTTGATGATGCAAAAATCGCTGTCTAAATACCCCATAGCCCTTTTCTCTTCTTCCGTTAGTTCATTGTACTGTGCCGGGGAAGAAAACGCCAGCGCCGGCCATTCATCATGCTCTTGTCCGCAATTAAGGCATTTATACTTCATACTATTATCTTAGAAGCTGAGATTCTCAAGATTGATGTTCTCAAAAATATTTCTTTTAATCTATATACGATATGCTTGACTGTTGCAAGCTGGTTCGAACTTCTACCGCCATGAAAGGTCTCTCAATTACTGCTCTTCAATTTGAACGTATAATCAATAAACTTTCCTGAAGGAGAATGGTAACGGTACAAGCCGCCCTTGGTACCCGCCCAAATGATACCGTCATTATCTTCTACAATAGTCCAGACATTGAAATTGGTGAGACCGTCTTTTGCAGTAAAACGGGTAAAAGTCTTTCCGTCATAACAGCAAAGGCCTCCGCCTTCTGTTTTCCAGTTGCCCGCATCGCTTCCGAACCAGATGTTTCCTTTTTTGTCCTCGTAAATGCAGGTTACAAAATTATGGCACAGACCATCCGCTTCAGTAAGATGAGTAAACTTCCCGGAGGCAGGTTCATACCGGCAAAGGCCGTCATATAAATTCGCGAACCAGATATTTCCCTTTTTATCTTCCAGGATGCCCATGATCTGGCTGCTGAGACAATCGGAACTGACCTTAGTAAACCTGCCTGAAGAGGAATCGAAGCGGCTCACACCTCCGGCCCGTTCGCCCGCCCAAATGTTGCCTGCTTTATCCTGCAACATACATTGAACAAAATTGCTGCCCAGCCCCTCTTCCTTTGTAAAACCGGTAGTCGCACTTGTGCGGGGATCATAACGGCAGATTCCCCAGCCATTCGTGCCGAACCAAAAATTTCCGCTTCTGTCCTCCAACAATACATTAATATCATGCTGGCACAAGCCTTCTTTGGTTGTGAAGGTTGTAAAGTAGTTACCGTTCCCGGCAGAGTCATTCCGGCGGGCGTCGTAACGACAGACTCCATTCTCTGAGTTGAACCAAAGATTTCCTTCCCTGTCTTCCATGATACTACCGATGTTGTTATCACACAAGCCATCTCTCTTCGTGAAATTGGTAAACCCTTTCGTGGCCGCATCGTAATGGTACACGCCTGCATCAGCGCCGGTAGTAGCGAACCAAAGGTTTCCCGCTTTGTCTTTGATCGCTCCGTGAAACATGATGTTTCCATTTCTTTGTGCGTAGCAGGGAGATATGAAAATTAATAACAGGAAGGTGCAGATTTGCAGGAGTAAGTAATACTTTTTCATTTGTCTGTTGTTCTATTTTTTAAAAGTTAATTTCCTGCAGTCTTTGAAGTTCAGATGTCGTCAGGCATAACGCATAACCAAGAAAGGACGGCATCCTCTTGAAGCGGATTATTAGAAACTTCACCGTTCCTTTTACCTCTTAAATGGAAGATTCATTAACACCTTCTAAAATAATAAAAAAGACGTAAATAAAGCCCTTCCTTTTTTATTTCTTTCAATCTTATGTTAGCTGCTGACCACCTGCGCTCACCTCT
>Ga0134121_10001566_pt1 | contig 21402 bp, 21 predicted proteins | sample KB301_FD_96463 | JGI IMG/M metagenome (GOLD analysis project Ga0134121, IMG submission 96463) | Terrestrial soil microbial communities without Nitrogen fertilizer from Kellogg Biological Station, Michigan, USA - KB3-0-1 | ecosystem: Environmental > Terrestrial > Soil > Unclassified ... | reverse complement strand
TTCTGCAGCTCGGCGCGGATCGAGTCGGTGATGGCGCGCGTGTCGATGTACTCGCTCGTCTTGTTCTTCACTTCCTGCACGGTGACGATCGGCAGGTTGCCGCTCGCGATCGCCGACGTCTGCTGCATCGAGCGCGCCATCGCTTCCGCGATCAGCTGCAGGTCGGTCGAGCCGAACTGGTTGGTGACGGTCTCGACGCCGCGCGCGTCGCCGTAGGTGGTTTTCTCCTGGGCGCATCCCGCCGCGAGGGCCGCGACCGCGATCAATGCGAGGCTTGCTCTCATGTCGTTACTCCTGGCTCATCAGGATCAGGCGGAAGTCGACGGCTTTCGCGCTCGGCGCGACCCCGCTGACCACCAGGTTGGAGTTCTCGTAGAGCATGAGCGGCTTCCAGGATTCCTCCTCGGCGGCGCGCATGCCTTCGCGGTCGATCCAGCGGAACTTGTAGGCGATGCGCTTCACGCTCTTGCTGTCGTTGTTGAGGTTGGCGTCGATCTTCATGAGGTCGCCCGCCTTGGTGCAGCGCATCTCGGTCGGCTGGATCGTCGTGCGCCGGCCTTCCAGGGCGACCTTGGACTTCACCAGGTCGTCCATCGAGCTCACCTTCGCGTCGCCGATCGGGCAGCCGAAGGCGAAGCCGGGCTGCTCGAAGCCTTTTTTCGTCGCGCAGCCCGAAAGAGCGGCCGCCACCAGACCCACCAGCATCCATTTCATCTTCATTGGGAAACCTCCCTGATGCGTTTTTCGTCGCTCGCCGTGTTGCCCCCGGGAGCCTGCACAAAAAGTTGCCGTGCCAGTACGCGAAAGTCTATCACCGCGTAGCGGCCTGAAACGCTGATGCGCACGCGCTGCTCGCCGCTCAAAGCGCTCTGCAGCGTGACGTCGTGCACACCGGGCGGCAGGCGCACGCGCGCGATCGACACCTGGGCCGGCAGGCTGCGCCAGGTGCGATCGTCAGCCGTCTGCAAGAGTGCCGTCGCCGCGAACGCGGCGATGGCCGCCGCGGCGGCCGCATCGGAGCCGCGGTTGTGCTGCGCCTGGTACTGCAGCATGGCGCTCGTCGTCGCACGAACCGTCGCGCGCAGCATGATGCCCGGCATGTCGTCCTTGAGGCTGCGCCGCGCCATGAGGTCGATGCTGGTGAGCGGCGTGAGCGCCACCTGCTGCGCGCCGCCGATGAGGAGGCCGCTCGGCATGTCGTCGAACAGGCTCGGCAGCATGAGCGGGAAGGAATATCCCACCAGCACGCTCGCGCCGTTCACGAAGACCGGAAGGCGAAACTGCTGCGAGCGCAGCGCCGGGGCCGCGCCGGAAGAAACGATGAAGAGCACGTCCACCATGCCGTCGGGCACCGCGCGCACGCGCTGGTCGAGGCCGCGCAGCGCCTCCTCGAGCGCCGGCCGGTTCGGCTGCAGCTCGTTCGCGAGGCGGTAGCCGGGCGCGGCGAGGCTCGGCTCGCCGAGCGACTCGTAGACGAATCCCGCGAGGTAGTGCGACAGCGCGCTCTGGTAGCCGTTCTTGAGCGCGTTCACTTCCGGGTTGTCGATCGTTTCGATCGGGTAGCCGTTCAATTCCTTGAAGCTCGCCACCGCGCCGCGCTTTTTCGCTTCCGCCTGCACTTCGGCCAGCGCCTTCGCGCGAGACTGCTCGATCGACGCCTCGAGCTCGTGCGTCTGCTTGATGGCCACGCGCGCGTCCTCGTAGCGCCCGAGGGCGAGCTGGTTCAGCGCCATGTAGGTGAGCAACATCACCTTCTCGTAGTCATGCGCCTCGTAGACGCGCACCTTGTCGCTCACCACGTAGCTCGAGGCATTGCGCAGCACGTCGACGCCGAGCCCCTTGTCCAGAGATTCGATGCGCTCCTGCGCCGCGCTCCACGCCTTCTGGCTCTCGCCGTACTGATTGCGCAGCCGCTCGAGCATGCCGAGCTCGAAGTAGTAGAGGAGATCCTTGTCGGCGCGCGCGTTGTTGGTCTGCAGCCGCTTGATCGCGCCGTCGACGTCGCCGACCGCCGCCGCGTTCAGCGTGCCGGAAAGCTCGAAATCGTAATTCCGCACGGCGGCACAGCCGGCGATCAGCAACAGTGCTGGAATCCACCCCTTGGACGGCATTCTTTCCTCGAGGACCCATCTTACGCGCGCGGCGGTGGCGCGCGTGCGGCTTACGTCACTTCAGGTACTGCTGCATCGGCGGCGCGGTATTTTTTGCAGCGAGGTAAACCGGCTCCAGCTTGCCACCGAGCTCCTTCAGCCTCGCCGAGCGGTGCTCGGGCGACGGATGCGTCGAGAGAAACTCGGGCGGCTGGCCGCCGAGCTTCGCCATCTTGTCCCAGAGCGTCACCGCGGCGGCGGGGTCATAGCCCGCGCGCGCCGCGAGCTCGATGCCGACCTGGTCGGCCTCGGACTCGCTCTCGCGGCTGTTCGGCAGCTGGATCGCGAGCGCCGCCGCCGCCGCCGCACCGGTCAGGGCGAGGCCCGTCGAGTCGCGCGGCGCCGCGACGATCGCGACGGCGGCGAGGCCGATCTGCGAGGACAGCGCCACCGACATGCGCTCCTGCGTGTGATTGAGGAGCGCATGGCTGATCTCATGCCCCATCACTTCGGCGATCTCGTCGTCCGTGGCATGGACCTTCTCCCACATGCCGGTGTAGATCGCCATCTTGCCGCCCGCCATGCAGAAGGCGTTCACGGTCTTGGGATCGTTGATCACCTGCACTTCCCACTTCCAGCTCGCCGAGTCGGGGCGAAAGCGCACCGCCTGCGCGACCAGCCGATTGGTGATCTCGTGCACCTTGGCGGCGCGCGCCGTGCCGGCCTCGACCTGCTTTTTCTTGCCGAAGTCGCCCATCATCTGGTTGTAGGCCACGGCGGACTGGCTGATCGCTTCCGACTCGGGCACGAGCAGGAGCTGCCTTCGCCCGGTGATCTGGTTCTCGGCGCAACCGACGAGCGTCACCGCAAGGGCCGAGCTATAGAGCAGGCGTTTCACGCCGCGAATTGTAGGGCTGCCGATGACAGGGAAATGTAACTGATTGTTCTCGGGTTTTTGACTTGCCGCAGCGCTAGATGAAGCGGTCACAATCGTCCGGTAGGATTGCCCTGCTGTGTTCGACGCAATACCCGGCAGGCGCAAAGCTAAGACGGTAAAGGAGCCTGGTTTCGCCACTCCTCCGCTCTGGATCCACGAGTCGCTTGCCGCGGTCCTCGGAAAGGAAAGCCCGTTGCTGATCTCCCGTCGTCGTGAAGCGAAGAGGCGTGCGCTATTGCAGATGCTGGATCGCCTCCCCGTAAGAAGCGAACGCGCCCACCAGATCTCGAAGCCGGCCACCCCGCAGGTCGGCGAGGTGCCGATGCCGAGGAGCGCTCCCGGCATTGCCCCTCGCGTCCAGAAGTAAGCTCTAAGCGGCTTTCTTTTGCCGCTTCGGCAGCTCGCCGATGGCGGTCCTGATCGCGTCCTCGACGCGCTCGAGGAACACGAACTCGAGCTTCGCCTTCGCCTCGGCGGGCACGTCCTCCAGGTCCTTCTCGTTCCGCTTGGGCAGCATCACCGTCCTGATGCCGGCGCGCAGCGCGGCGAGCGTCTTTTCCTTGACCCCGCCGATCGGCAGCACCAGTCCGCGCAGCGAGATCTCGCCCGTCATGGCGACGTCGGAGCGCACCGGGACGTCCAGGAGCAGCGAGACGATGGCGAGGAACATCGCCACGCCCGCGCTCGGACCGTCCTTCGGCGTGGCGCCCGCCGGCACGTGCACGTGGATGTCGACCTTGTCGAACGCCTCGCCGAGGTGCGTGCGCGCGAGCGTCAGCGCGGCCTGCGCCGATTCCTTCATCACGTCGCCGAGCTGGCCGGTGAGGATGAGCTTGCCGCTCCCCGGCACCTTCGACGCCTCGATGAACAGGATATCGCCGCCCACCGGCGTCCAGGCAAGCCCGGTCGCCACGCCGGGCACCGCCGTGCGCTCGGCGACTTCGTTCTCGAAGCGGCGCGGGCCGAGGATGCCGTGGAGATCGCCTGCGTCCACGGTGACCTTCCCGGCGGCACCTTCGGCGATCTTCATCGCCGCGTGGCGCAGCGTCGCGCCGATATTGCGCTCCAGGCTGCGAACGCCCGCCTCGCGCGTGTAGTCGGCGATGATGGCGCGCACGGCGGCCTCGGTGATCTGCGCCTTCTCGGCGGACAAACCATTGGCCTCGAGCTGGCGCTTGACCAGGTAGCGGTTCGCGATCTGCAGCTTTTCTTCCTCGGTGTAGCCCGGTAGCTGGATGATCTCCATGCGGTCGCGCAGCGGCCCCGGGATCGTGTCGAGCATGTTCGCCGTGGTGATGAACATCACCTTCGAGAGGTCGAAGTCGACCGCCAGGTAGTTGTCGCGGAAATGGCTGTTCTGCTCGGGGTCCAGAACCTCCAGCAGCGCGCTCGACGGGTCGCCGTGGAAGCCGCCCTGCCCGAGCTTGTCGATCTCGTCGAACATCAGCACCGCGTTCTTCGATTCCGCGCGGCGCAGCGCCTGCACCACGTTGCCCGGCAGCGCGCCGATGTAGGTGCGGCGGTGGCCGCGGATCTCGGCCTCGTCGTGCACGCCGCCGAGCGCGATCCTCTGGAACTTGCGGCCGGTGGCGCGCGCGATCGACTGGCCGAGCGAGGTCTTGCCCACGCCCGGCGGGCCGACGAAGCAGAGGATCGGGCTCTTGCCGGTCGGGTTGAGCTTGCGCACGGCGAGGTGCTCGAGGATGCGCCGCTTGATCTTGTCGAGGCCGTAATGGTCCTCGTCGAGGATTTGGCGCGCCTTGGCGATGTCGATCTCCTGCCCGGCCTCGTCCTTCCAGGGCAGCTCGGCGAGCCATTCGAGATACGTGCGCAGCATCGAGCCCTCGGCTGAGCCTTCGCCCATGCGCTGCAGGCGCTTCAGCTCCTTGGTGGCGTGCTTCAGCACGTCCTCGGGCATGCCGGCTTCGTTGATCTGCTTTTTCAGCTCCTGCAGCTCGGCGCCGGTGTCTTCGTCCTCGCCGAGCTCCTTCTGGATCTGGCGCATCTGCTCGCGCAGCACATGCTCGCGCTGGCGCTCGTCGAACTCCTTCTTGGTCTTGTCGCCGATCTCCTTCGAGATGCGCAGCACGCCGACGCGCTCGGACAGCATCTTGATGACGCGGTCGAGGCGCGCGCCGAGATCGAAGGTCTCGAGCAGCGATTGCTTCTCCTCGAGCCTGACGTCGAGGAGGTTGCCGACCATGTCGGCGAGCAGGCCCGGCGAGCTCATGCCCTGCACGACCACCTCGAGCTCTTCCGGCGCGTTCGGCAGGAGCTGGATGGCCTCGACCGCCTGCGTCTTCAACTGGAGGAAGCGCGCCTCGATCTGCGGCGTCATCTGTTCCTGCGTCTCGATCATCTGCACGCGGGCGACGAGGAACGGCCAGCCCTCGAGGAATTCGAGCGCGCGGAAGCGGGTCGCGCCTTGCACCACCATGTGGTGCGCGCCTTCGCCGCCGGTGATGTAGCGCACGATCTGGCCCGCCGTGCCGACCCAGTACAGGTCGTTCGGTGTGACTTGCGTCTTCGTCGGATCACGCTGCAGCAGGAAGCCGACCTGGCGCTGCGTGCGCGCGGCTTCCTGCGCCGCGGCGACCGAGCCGGGCCGTCCGACGGTGATCGGCGAGATGACGCCCGGGAAGAGCACGTTGTTCCTCAGCGGAATGAGGATCAGCGCGTCCTCGGGCACGGGCTTCACGGCGCCGGCGCGCGGCTTCTCCGCCGGCGCGGTGGAAATCTTGTCGTGGTCCTGCGCGAGCACCTTGTTCATGCGCTTTCCTTCTTCTTGAACACGAGAGTGAGCACGCCGTCGACGAGGTCCTTGCCGACGAGCTCGAGCGGCTGGTAGGGATCGCCGAGCGGCAGGCCGATCTGGCGCTCGAAGCGGCCGTACGGAATCTCGATGCGATGGATATTCAGCGTGTCGCCGCCGCACGGAAACGGCCGCGACGCCGAGACGCTGAGCCCGCCCGGGTCGAGCGCGACGGTGATCGAATCGGCGGGCACCCCCGGCAGCGCGACCTGCACGAGCACTGCGTCGGCGCTCTCGACGATGTCCGCGGGCGGCTCCCATGCCGAAGCCGTATGGTGGAAAAACTGGCGCTGCAGGCGCTCGGCCCGGTCGAGCATCGACAGGGCTTCGCTCCACATCCAGGTTGAAATATCGCGCGATCTCACGGCGGCTAGATGGCGGCGAAACCGCCTGAATCAAGCCCGCTGCAAGAAACGCTCCGAATTGCGGACAGCGTCGGTGATTTCCAGAAGGAAATCAGGACGATTTCGAAACCGTGGTGCGTCCCTGTTTTTGACTTGCCTGGCCGAGCAGCCACCTGCGGAATGCCACCACCGCGGGCCGCTCCGAAATGACCTCAGGACATATAAGGTAATAGGCCGATTGCGGCGTGAGCGCGACCTTGAACGGCGCGCAAAGGCGTCCCGATGCGAGGTCCGCATCGACGAGCGGCCGCAGCGCGAGCGCGACGCCGAGCTTCTGCGAGGCCGCTTCGAGCGAAAGGATGTTGCTCGAGAAGTGCGGCCCGCGCGTGCCGTCGACCTTGTCGGCCACGCCCGCGACGTCGAGCCACTTCTCCCAGGCGTGGCCCTGCGCGACGAGGTCCATCGCGTCATCGTGCAGCAGCGTGTGATGGGCGAGGTCCGCCGGCGTGCGCAAGCCTTGCTCGCCTTTCACGAGCTCGGGGCTTGCCACCGCGATGGTGGAGACATTGAAGAGCTTGTCGGCGCGGTGGCCGGGATAGTCGCCCCCGCCCAGGTGGATCTCGACGCCCGAGCTTTCGCTGCGCAGATCGAACTGGACCGTGATCGTAGGCTGGTCCAGCGCGCCGGCATCGACCATCTTGGAGGACGACACCACCCGCACGTCGATCTTCGGCTCGCGCTTGGCGAAATCAGCGAGGCGCGGCATCAGCCAGCGCGCGGTGAACACCGGCGGCGCCGTGATCTGCAGGTCGGTCTCGTCGGCGCGCACATGGATCGTCTCCACGGCGGCGGCGAGCGCATCGAATCCCTCGCGCAGCTTCGGCAGGCAGGCGCGCGCCGCCTCGGTGAGCTGCACGCCGCGCGCGGCGCGCCTGAAGAGCTGCACGCCGAGGTAGTCCTCGAGGCTCTTGATCTGGTGGCTCACCGCGGCCTGCGTGATCGAGAGCTCGTTCGCCGCTTCCTTGAAGGACAAATGTCGCGCCGCGGCTTCGAATACCCGCAAGGCGTTCAGGGGCGGCAGGCGATATATCACGCTATGAGTTTTTCTTATGCCAGGGGTGAAAAATCATCGTTTGTAGCAGGACCGTGCCGGCCCTACATTCGATGCATGAAAAACCGCGACTTCAACATGCCGAGCGTAGAGGAATTGTACGCGCTCGAGCGCGCGGCTCGCCGGGAGCGTTCGCGCGAGATGGCGAGGCTCGTGCGCCGTGCATTCGATTCCATCGTGCGCGCGTTCGAAGGCAAAGGTCCGAAAGGATTACGACATGCTTAAGACGAAATTCTGGAGAAACGCCGCCGCCTCGCTACCCGAGGGCGTGCGCGCGCGTTACCTCGCCGACATCGAGCAAGCCGAGCGCATTGAACTCGCGCTCGACGGCGCGATCGAGGCAGTGGCTCGCGCAAGAGCGCTAATACGGTCAGCCTCGCTGTCCGAGCAAATCTGACGCCTACCTCCTCCTCCTCTGGCTAAGACCCGCTCGGGCAGCGAGCATCAATAAGCCGGGCCCGTCACCGCGTGGTGACTGGGCCCGTCTTATTTCAGTAGCATTCAGCCGATGAAAACCAAGGCGCCGCCGCGCGCGGCGGGCGTGATCGTTTTCCGCCGCACCCCGCGCGGCATCTACTACCTGGTGCTCCGCGCCTACAATAACTGGGATTTCCCCAAGGGCCTGGTCGAAGCCGGCGAAGACCAGCTCGCCTGCGCCAAGCGCGAGCTGATGGAGGAGACCGGGCTCGCCGCGGTCGATTTCCCCTTCGGGGAGGAATACAAGGAGACGCTGCCCTACTCGGGCAACAAGGTCGCGCGCTACTACCTCGGCGAAACCGAGGAAGTGGAAATCGACCTTCCCGTCTCCAAGGAACTCGGCCGGCCGGAGCACCACGAATACCGCTGGGTGACCCATGACGCCGCCGAGGAGCTGCTGCCGCCGCGCCTCGCCATCGTCCTCGAGTGGGCGAAGCGCACCATCTCCGGCAGCTAGATCATTTTTTCTTGAGCAGCCGATCGAGCCCGGCGAGCGGCCGATGTTTGGCCGGCGCCGGATCGACCTGTTTCGCGCTGCCCCCGGCCTGCGCGTCCACGCTGCGCGCATGCTCGTTCTCGTGGCAGTAGACGCAAAGCAGCTCCCAATTCGAGCCGTCGGCCGGATTGTGGTCGTGGTTGCCGTCCTTGTGATGCACGGTCAACTCGCGCAGCCGCTCGCCGGAGAACTCGCGCGCGCAGCGCGTGCAGAGGTGCGGCAGGATCTTCAGCGCCTGGGCGCGGTAATCAACCACTATTCCTGAGTCCGGCCGCGACGCCGTTGATCGTGAGGTGAATGGCGGTGAGCAGCCGCTGGTTGCCACCGTCGGCGCGATGGCGCCGCAGGAGCTCGACCTGCAGGTGATTCAGCGGATCGAGGTACGGGAAGCGGTTCTTGATCGAGCGCGCGAGCAGCGGGTTGTCGGCGAGGAGCTCGCCCCGCCCGGTGATCGCCACCAGCCAGCGCCGCGCGCGCTGCCATTCGGCCTCGATGCGACCGAAGATCTCGCGCCGCAGCTTCGCATCGGGCACGAGCTCGGCGTAGCGCGAAGCGATCGCGAGGTCGGTCTTGGCGAGCACCATGTCGAGGTTGGAGAGCACCGACTGGAAGAACGGCCAGCTGCGGTACATCTCGCGCAGCTCCTCGATATCGCCCTGCCAGCCCTCCGCCGCCGCGCCGAAGCCATACCAGCCCGGCAGCATGAGCCGCGACTGGCTCCAGCTGAACACCCAGGGAATGGCGCGGATGTCCTCCACGGTCTGCGTGGCGTGGCGCGACGCCGGCCGGCTGCCGATGTTCAGCTGCGACAGCTCGGCGATCGGCGTCGAGTGGCGCCAGTAGTCTATGAAGCCCGGTGCGCGCACGAGCGCGCGGTAGGCTTCGAAGGCGCTCTTCGAGAGCTGGTCCATGATCTCGACATGGCGCGCGTGGCGCTCGCCCGGCGCGCGGCGGCCGAGGCTTGCCTCCATGGTCGCCGCGACGAGCGTCTCGAGGTTGCGTCGCCCGCCGGCCGGGTCGGCGTACTTGCTCGCGATCACCTCGCCCTGCTCCGTGAGGCGCAATGCAGCGTCGACCGTGCCCGGCGGCTGCGCCAGCACCGCGTCGTAGCTCGGCCCGCCGCCGCGGCCGATGGTGCCGCCACGGCCGTGGAACAGGCGCACGCGCACGCCGCGCGGCTTGCAGACGTCGCGCAGCGCCTCGGCCGCCTTGTACAGCGCCCAGTTCGACGTAACGTAGCCGCCGTCCTTGTTGCTGTCGGAGTAGCCGAGCATCACCTCGTGCTCGGAGCCGCGGCCCGCGACCCACGCCCGGTACATCGGCAAGTCAAGCGCCGCCGCCATGACCTGGCCGCAGCTCGCGAGGTCGGCGATCGATTCGAAGAGCGGCACGATGTCCATCTCGAGCGGCGCCGGCGCGCCCGGCCTGAGGAGCCCCGCCTCGCGCAGCAGCAGGCCGGCTTCGAGCAGATCCGAGACGGAGTCGCAGTGCGAGATCACATAGCGCGGGATGGCGCGGGCGCCGAAGCGCTGGCGGCCTTCGGCCGCGGCCTCGAGGATCGCGAGCTCCTTCTGCAGGAGCGGCGAGTATTCGACGTAGCGCGAGCGCAGGGGCCGCGGGCTGGCAAGCTCCTTCACCAGGAGCTCGACGCGCCGCGCTTCGTCGAGGTGCGTGTAGCCGGCGATTCCCGCGCGCGAGAAGAGCTCGTCGACCGCGGCCTCGTGCACGTCCGAGCTCTGCCGCAGGTCGAGCGGCGCGAGGTGGAAGCCGAACACGGAAACCTTCCTCTGCAGCGCGCGCAGGCGTCCGCTCGCGAGGAGCGCCGCGCCCTGCTTCTTCAGTGCGGTGGCAATGGTCGCGAGCTCGGTGGCGAACTCCTCCGCATTTTTGTAGACCGCGCCCTTGCCGATCGGCGGCGGTGCCGCGGTCTGCTGCGCGAGCGCCTCCGCCGTGGCCGCGAGGCGCGCGTAGATGCCGCTGATCGCGCGGCGATAGGGCTCGTCCTGCCGGTGCGGCGACGGGTCGCCCGAGCGCTCGGCCAGCGCGTGCACCTGCGCCGGGATGTCGGAGAGGCGCGCCGACAGGCCGAGCTCGCGGCCGAGCTGGTTCACCTCGCCCAGGTAATGCTCGAAGAGGAGCCTTGCGTGCAGCGCCTGCGCGGTGCGCAGCACCTCGGCGGTCACGTTCGGATTGCCGTCGCGGTCGCCGCCGATCCAGCTGCCGATGGTGAGGAAGGGCGGCAGCCAGGGCAGGTCCGGCAGCGCGAAGCGCTCCCTGAGCGCGTGCTCGAACTCCCCGTACAACCGGGGCAGCTCCTGGAGGAACGTCAGCCGGAAAAAGTTGATGCCGTTGATGACTTCGTCGGCGACCTGCAGCTTCGTCGTGCGCAGCATCGAGGTGAGCCACAGGCGCAGCACCTCGGCGCGGATCGCTTCGTCGCGCTCGGCGCCTTGCGCGAGGGACAAGAGCCGCGCGATCTCGCGCTCGCACTCGAGGATGCTCTGACGCTGCACCTCGGTCGGGTGCGCGGTCAGCACCGGGCTCACATGCGCGCGCCAGAACCATTGCATCAGGCCCTCGAAGTCGACGTGCCTCACCTCCTCGAGCGCATGCGAGAGGCTCCCCGCGCGCCGCGGCGCGCCCGCCTGCGCATGCACGCGGCGCCGGCGGTGCTGCTGCTCGTCCTCGGCGATATTGAGGAGGTGCGAGAAGAAGCTGAACGCCCGCACCACCTCCAGGGTCTGGTCGAGGTCGAGCGCGTTGAGCAGCCGGCCAAGCTCGGCCTCGCTCTTGTTCTCCTTGCGAAAAGCCACCGCCGCCTGCCGGATGCGCTCGATGCGCTCGAGCGCCTCGGCGCCCGCCTGGTCGCGGATCACCTCGCCGAGCAGGCGCCCGAGCAACCTGCGGTCCTCGCGGAGCAGGTTCTCCTTGTCGTCGACGGAGGATGGAACCGCGGCCATCGCCAAGGCCAAGGATACGCCGCGCCCTGATTCGGGGTCAGGGCCGTAACTAGCCCTCGGCTTTCGCGAGGGACCCCTTTTACGAGTTAATTACGGCCCTGACCGCGAATCTGCAGGAAGCGCTTCTCGGCCAGCGCGAGTAGCGCGAGGAGCTCCGCCTTCTCGGTCGCCTCTTCCCGGGTCGCACCGTAGGCGACGAGCCTGGGGAACTCGGGCACCTGTGCGCTCCAGCGCCCGTCGGCGCGCTGCTCGTGCACGATCGAGAAATGCATCAGCGACCGGCGGCCGGCGTCGCCGCCGCCGGCTGGCCGGCGATGTTCTCCTTCCAGATGATCGAGTCGTCGACGGCGTAGAGCTTGCAGCCACCCTTCGCCACGTTGCCGCACTGCTTCATGGCAACGTCTTTCGCGTCGTTCAGTCCGCCGGCGAAGCCGCAGCGGCCGTCGTCGCTCACCGCGTAGGCGCGCGGGCCGGGCGACTCGAGGAACGCGCGATAGAGCCCCTTGCACGCGTCGCTCTTGATGTTCGGCACGCGCTCGAGCGCGAGCAGCGGCTGGCGATCCGGATCGGCCTGGTCGAGCCGCGCGAAGGCGACGCCGTGGCGCGAGAGGAAGCTCTCGACCGTCGGCAGCCAGTAGCGCACGCCGAGCGTGTCGCCGAAGAGATAGTGGCCGTCCTTGCCGAAGGCAGGCTGCAGCGCGTACTCGCCGCCCGCGCCGTAGGCATTGAAGCGCTCGAACCAGCCGCGCGACACCTTCGGGCTGAAGAAGAGATCGTTCTCGGAGTAATTGAAGAGCACCGGCACGTGGATGTTCTTGCCGAGCATGTCGAACACGCGCGCCACCGGCTCGATCGCGCACGGCACGCCCGGGTTGATGTCCGGATCGCCGCCGCGGCCGGCGGCAAAGGCGAGCACCGCGACGAGGCCCTGCGGATTGCGCGTGCCGGCGGTGAACACCGACACCATGCCGCCCGCGGACTGGCCGGCGAGGATCATGCGGTTCGGGTCGACGTAGGGCAGCGTGCGCGCATAGTTGTACGCCACCATCACGTCTTCGGCGGCGTTCTTCTCGGCGCCCTTGTAGTCGGGGTTGCTGCACGAGCCCGGATCCTCGGCCATGTCGCCGCCGGTCTCGCCGAAGCCACGGCGCAGCGGCAGCACCACCACGTAGCCGCGACGCGCGAACACCGCCGCTGCGTTGATCAGGAGATCGGAAGATTCGCGCGCACGCTCGCGCGCGGAGGCGGAAACGCCGTGGTTCAGCACGACGACGCCGAAGGGACCGGCTGCGTCAGGGCGCAGGATCGTCGCCGCAATCGCGTAGCCGCCCGGCGCGGGGATGCGGACTTTTTCTTCGATGAGGCGCGGGCCGTAGTACGAGTGGTCTTCTTGTGCCCGGGCCGCGGTCGCGACGAATCCGGTCAGTACTGCGCACAGAAATACCGCAGCGCGCGCAATCCTCCCTTGTCCTGCCATCGTCGGTTTCCTCCCTTAGTGCGAGTCGCTACGGAACGCTACGAACTGTAGCGAGGATTACGACAGGAGTGAAGACTGGAAAATAGCTAGGTTGTAGTGGTCACCCTTGTCGGGAGTACCCGACAAGCGAGCTTCACATCTTTCGGATCAAGCAGATACCGCCGCGCTGGAGGCCGCGCTTTGCCACGAGCACTACAACCGCCCGTCGGCACGACGTGCGGTGCAAAAAAAATTTTGTCGGGATGCATCCACTGGCGATTTCCCCGACAAATGGCGCCTCAGCTCAGGGGCAGTAATTCGCCGTCGCGCTGCCCACGGGATTGACCGGCTCCGTGCTCGCCCACTGCTGTATCGGCGCGAACGTCACCGAGCAATCGGCAGCCACCGTGAACTGGAAGACCCGCCAGTACAGGTTCGTCCCCTCGCCCGCGGGCGGGAAGAAGATGCGGATCTGCGGGCCGGAGCGCATCTCGATGCGCGCGGGCGAGCCGGTCATGCCGGGCGTGAAGCTCTGGCTGAAGTTGTGCACGAAGTACTCGTAGGTGCTCATGCCGAGCCGCGACACGGTGATCACTTCCGGCCCGAAGCTCGTGACGTCGTCGACGTCGAGCTTCGCGAACGGCTGCGCGGTGAGCGAGCCGGTGCTGGCGAAGAACACGTGCGTGTCGTTCGGTCCCTTGAGGTGCGAATCGAGATCGGACGGCGCGGCGCCCCACGTGAGGCGGATGGTGAGGCCCGCGGTGGGCATGATGAGGCACGGCGTCAGGGTGAAGTTGGCCGCGCTCTGCGCGGCGCTGATCGTGGCCGAATTGGAGCTGCGCGGCGAGGTCGCCGTGATGACCGCCTGGGCGCTGCGCTTCATGGGCACCTGCGCGACGCCGGTCGCATCCGTCTCGCCCGCGCCGCCGCCGCTGTAGTCGATGCCGTCGGACTGGACGCGCGCGCCCGGGATGCGCACGCCGTTCTGGTTCTCGACGCAGACGCTGATGGTGGATGCGGTGTAGGCCTGCGCCGCCGCCCACGGGCCGATGCGCGTGATCGAGCCCTGGTAGTACTGGTTGGGCGCCGTGCCGCCGAGGGTGGCCGTGCCATCCTCGACGTACTGGCCCGCCGTCGCGTCGAAGCGGAAGAGCGAAACGGTGGCCGGCAGCGCCGCCGCGGAGCGCGTACTGACGGGAATTCGGACCGTCACCGCCCCCGTCACGTTAGGCAGCGCAGTGCCCGCCGAGTCCGTGACGCGCACGTCGAGGGCGCCGAAAGTCTCGAAGGGCGCGCTGCCGTCGGCGGTGGGGGTGACCACATATTCGCCGGGCTCGACGTACGCATCGAGCGACGTGGAAAGCTGGGTGAGGATCACCGTCGCGTTGCCCGCAGCCGGCGCGCTGCCGTCGGCATGGGCGAGGGCGTTCGCAGCCACCGTGAGCTGCGCCACCGTCCCCGAAGTAACGGTAGCGCCCGCCGTCGGGTCGAAGGTCGCGGGCGTGGTGGTGGCGTTGGGCGTCATCAGCATGATCACCGAGGTCTCGACCGCGCTCGTGATCACCACCGTGCGGGACTGCGGCGCGTAGGAGGCGATGTCGAAAGACACCACCGACGTGCCCGTGGGGATGGTCGGCATGGCGAAGTTGCCGTTGGCGTCGGTCGTCGCAGTCAGGGCGCCGGCGGCTACGTTCACGCCCGGAATCGGGGTTCCGGTCGTGGCATCGACCACGATGCCGATGAGGCCGGTGACCCCGCTGCCGTTCTGGAAGTTGGAGCCCGAGGAGCCCGAGCTGCCGAAGGGCTTGGTTGCGTTGCTCAGGTCGCCTTCGCTCTGCCCGCCACCGCAAGACAGGAGCGACGCGGCCACGCACGCAGCCAGCGCGGCGAATATTAGTTTTTTCATCTTCCCCCCTTCCTACGACCCGGCGCCAAGCTTACAGGAAAGTGCGCTGCTACCACATGGCGCGCAGCCTCGACGCCACCTCGACGGCCGGTTTTTCATCCCAGACGCGCTCTTCCAGGCAAGCCATCACCGGCCTGGTGAGGAAGCGGCTTTTCGCGCCGTACACGTGGCGATCGCCCATGCGCGATTGCTGGGTCACGTAGTACTTGAGCGGGGCGATCAGGTCGAGCTCGGTCTTCGCGCGCGTCATCGCCACATAGAGGAGGCGCCTTTCCTCCTCGACGAGCGCGGCGCTGCCGGTCGCGAACTCCGACGGGAAGCTGCCGTCGTTCACGTTCAGCACGTACACCGCGTCCCATTCCTGCCCCTTCGCCGAGTGCACGGTCGAGAGGATCAGAAAATCCTCGTCGAGATGCGGATCGCCCGACAGCTCGCCGGTCGCGGACGGCGGATCGAGCGCGAGCTCGCTCAGGAACTTCTCGCGCGACTGGAAGTTGGGGGCGAGGCGCTCGAGCTGCGCGAGGTCCGCCGCACGCACCTGCGCCTGCTCGTAGAGGCGCTCGAGGTGCGGCTCGTACCACTCGCGCACCCTCGACACCTGGCCTGCCCAGGGCGCTTCCGGCTGCGCGATCGAGCCGAGCAGCTCGGCGAGCGGCCGGTCCGTGGCCGCGAGCGCCGGCCAGCGGCCGACCTCGAAGCGCATGTAGATGGCCTGCGCCGTGGCGAGGCCCACCCCGGGCACGAGCTGCAGCGCGCGAAAGGCGGCGATGCGGTTCTGCGGGTTGTCGGCCCAGCGGAGGAGCGCGAGCAAGTCCTTGACGTGCGCCGCTTCCAGGAACTTGAGGCCGCCGTACTTGACGTACGGAATGTTCCGCCGCACGAGCTCGAGCTCGAGCACGTCGCTGTGGTGCGAGCTGCGGAAAAGCACCGCCTGGCGCTTCAGCTGGACCCCCCGCTCGCGCTGGTCGAGCACCTGGGTGACCACGTAGTTCGCCTGCGCCGCATCGTCGGCCACGGTGACATGGCGCGGCTTCGCGCCCGTTCCCTTCACCGAGCGCAGGCGCTTGCCGATCAGCGCATTGGCCGCATCGAGGATCGGCTGCGTCGAGCGGTAGTTGTCCTCCAGGTCGATGGTCGCGGCGCGGTACTGGCCGGCGAAGCCGCGGATGTTCTCGACGGTCGCGGCGCGGAACGAGTAGATCGCCTGCGCGTCGTCGCCCACGACGGTGAGGCCTTTGCCGTCGGGCCGCATGCGCTGCAGGATCCCGGCCTGCAGCACGTTGGTGTCCTGGTATTCGTCGACCAGGACGTGGTCGAAGTCGCCGGCGATGTCGCGCGCCAGGCTCTCGTCGTCGACCATCGCGTGCCAATAGAGCAGCAGGTCGTCGTAGTCGAGCGCCTGGTTCGCGAGCTTGCGCTCGACGTAGGTGCGATAAAGGCGCGTCAGCTCGTCTTCCCACTCGGCGCACCAGGGAAAGTGGTGCTCGAGCGTGTCGCGCAGCGCGCCCTGCGTGTTCACCCGGTGGGAATAGATCGCGAGGCAGGTGTCCTTGCGCGGAAAACGCCGCTGCGCCTTCGAGTAGCCGAGCTCGTGGCGCACGACATCCATCAGGTCGGCGGCGTCGCCGCGATCGAGCACGCTGAAGTTCGGCTGGAGACCGAGGCGCGTGCAGTGCCGGCGAATCAGGCGGTTGGCGATCGAGTGGAACGTGCCCGACCAGGGCAAGCGCACCTGCGTCGCCAGCTCGCCGACGATGCGCTGCGCGCGCCGCGTCATCTCGATCGCCGCGCGGCGCGAAAAAGTCAGAAGCAGAATGCGCTGGGGATTGGCGCCTTCGAGGATCAGGTGAGCAACGCGGTGCGCAAGGGTGTTCGTCTTGCCCGTGCCGGCGCCGGCGAGGATGAGGAGCGCTCCGGCGCCATGGCACGCCGCTGCGCGCTGCGCGCGGTTCAGCTTCTCGTATTTGTCCGCGACTTCCACGGTCGCGGATCATACTGTATATCCGTCCAGTTAGGGGACGGAGCCCTAACTAGTTATGAGTGCTCCTCTTCGTCGCGCTGGCGCGTCGGGCCAGGTCCGCGCCTCCTACGCTGGAGACGACGCCCAGTGCTCGCCTCAACCCTGGATTTCGTGTCTTCGCCAACGAGTGCAAAGCCCCCGTTCGTCGCGTCGCGGACCGCCGCAAGAAAGGATGGCTCATCGGCTTCGTTGAATAGTGCGCCGTAGCTGCGCCGGCGCGCCTCGGCGTCATCTCCCAGCGCGAAAAATGCTGGATGGGGCGTGAGCAGCCGGTTCGGCCAGCCGCTCGCGTTGTGGTTATGGCTCGACCAGCGATACACGGACGCATGGGCCACCATCCCAGCGCGTACGGGATTCAGCTCGATGTAGCGCTGGCAGGCGAGCACATAGCGCGGGGAATCGACGAGGCAGGATCGAAAGCGTCCCTCCCATAGCGATCCGGTGCGCTCATACGATTCGGGACGGAGTGATAAGAAGGTGAACATGATTCGTCATCAGCAGTACGCGTGTAAGAGGCAGCCGGTCGGGAGAAGCAGCTTGCCGAGCCACTTGAGATACACACGATGATCGAGATCGTGCCGAAAGCACGTTTGCCGATTGTGGCCGCGTTGCACCACATGCAGCGCGATTTCCGGGACGACAATCCGTGGTTGTCGGGGCATATACCGACAACGGCGCGCATCTATCCTCGTTGACCCGTCCAGGGCTCCGTCCCCTGATTCGGGCTCTGCTAACCTTCGCCTTCCCCCATGAGGCTCGCTCCGGAAAGGCTGCGCGGCATCCGTCGCGGCATCGAGAAGGAAAGCCTGCGCGTGCGGCCCGACGGCACGCTCGCGCAGACGCTGCACCCGCAGGCGCTCGGCGCGGCGCTGACGCACCCGCACATCACCACCGATTTTTCCGAGTCGCAGCTCGAGCTCATCACCGGCGCGCACACGAGCGTCGAGCGCTGCCTCGAGGAGCTGACGCACATCCACCAGGCGGTCTACCGCCACATCGGCGACGAGGTGCTGTGGTGCGCGAGCATGCCCTGCAACCTGCCGGCCGACAATCTCATCCCGATCGGCCGCTACGGCACGTCGAACGTCGGCCGCGCGAAGACGGTCTACCGCCTCGGCCTCGCGCACCGCTACGGCCGCAAGATGCAGGCGATCTCGGGCATCCACTACAACTTCTCGCTGCCGGAGGTGAGCGACGAGCAGTACTTCGGCCTGATCCGCAATTTCCGGCGCGCCTCGTGGCTGCTCCTCTACCTTTTCGGCGCGTCGCCCGCGGTGTGCTCGACCTTCGTCGCCGGCCGCGAGCACCCGCTCACCGAGCTCGCCGCGGGCACGCACTACGCGCCGCACGCAACGTCGCTGCGCATGGGACCGCTCGGCTACCAGAGCGACGCGCAGGCGTCCCTCTGCGTGAGCTACAACGATCTCGAGCACTACACCGCATCGCTCTACGAGGCGCTGACGCAGCCGTATCCGGACTACGAGAAGATTGGCATTCGCAACGGCGACGACTACAAGCAGCTCAACACGACGCTGCTGCAGATCGAGAACGAGTTCTACAGCAGCGTGCGCCCCAAGCGCCGCATCAGGCGCGGCGAGCGGCCGCTGCACGCGCTGCGCGAGCGCGGCGTCGAGTACGTCGAGGTGCGGCTGATGGACCTCGATCCGTTCTCGCCGATCGGCATCACGCCGCAGACGTGCCGCTTCCTCGACATCTTCCTGCTCCACTGCCTGCAGGCCGACAGCCCGCACGACACGCCGCAGGAGATCAACGAGGTGCGCCGCAACCAGCAGACCGTCGCGCTGCGCGGCCGCGAGCCGGGCCTCGCGCTCGAGCGCGGCGGCAGGCAGGCGCAGCTCGTCGACTGGGCCCGCGAGATCCTCGCGCAGTGCGAGGCGATTCCAGGCGAGCTCGACCGGGCCTTTGGCGGCGCCGCCTACCAGGATGCCTACGACGCGGCGCGCAAGCTCGTCGCCGACCCCGAAGCCACGCCTTCGGCGCGCGTGCTGCACGCGATGGCGCGCAACCACGGCAACGCGTTCGTGCGCTTCGTGCTGATCGAGTCGACGCTGCACAAGGCGGCGCTGCAGAAGCTCGAGCTGGCGCGGCCGGTGCGCGAGCGCTTCGCGCAGCTCGCCGCCGAGTCGCTCGTCAAGCAGCGCGACCTCGAGGCCGCCGACCAGGTGGATTTCGAGACGTTCCGGCAGCGCTACCTCGCCGCCGACCTGCTGCGCGTCTAGCGCTGGATCGGGGCCGGCGCCGTGGCCGGCGTCTTGGTGATGCGCAGCTCCTGCGCGACGCCGGCGCGCGAGAGCACGACGCCGTTCTTCTTCACTTCCTGGAGCACGACGCCCGGCGCGACGGTGTCGCCGGTGCGATAGCTCTTCGCCGGCTTGTCGCCCACGCCGAGGACCGCGATGCCGCGGCCGGTGCCGTCCTCCGCCATGACGCCCAGCGCCCGGATGCCGCCCGATTCGGTCGTCCCGGTCGCGCCGAAAAGGCGCGCCACGGGCATCACGTCGGTCACCGGCGCCTGGAACTCGGTATTCGAGGCATCGAGCACCTTGACCGGCTCCGCGGGGGTGCGCCGGGCGCCGAAGGTGAGCACCCATTCCGTGACGCTGGCGGCGAGGAGCACCGCCAGGGCGATTGTTACGACACGGGGAACGAGGGGTGCCATTCGGCTTATTGTGCGGCAGATGAAGTATCGCCGCTAGGTGCATAATCCTAAAGGAAGAACACCGGGAGAAGATAGGGTGCGAACAGTGCGCCGGGGGACCGGCTTCACGCTCGTCGAAATCATGGTCGTGGTGGTGATCCTCGGGATCCTCGCGGTTCTCATCGTGCCGCGCGTGCTCGGCCGCAGCGACGAGGCGCGCCAGGCGGCGGCGAAGCACGACATCGCCACGCTCATGCAATCGCTCAAGCTCTATCGCCTCGACAACGGCCGCTACCCGACGAACGACCAGGGCCTGCAGGCGCTCGTCACCAAGCCGACGAGCGCGCCGCAGCCCGACAACTGGAAGCCTTACCTCGACAAAGTGCCGAAGGATCCCTGGGGCAATACGTATCAGTATCTTTCCCCCGGCGTCCACGGCGAGATCGACGTCTTCACGCTCGGCGCGGACAACCAGCCGGGCGGGACGGGCGCCGATCTCGACATCGGCTCCTGGCAGCTCTAGGGCGCCCGCGCCATGCACGGGCCGGGATCAGATGCGCGCGGCTTTACCCTCATCGAGATCTTGCTGGTGGTGGCAATCATCGGCGTCGCCGCCGGTGTCGTCACGCTGTCGGTGCGCGGCGCCGAGAGCCGCAAGCTCGAGGAGGAAGGCAACCGCCTTGCCGCGCTCTTCCGCATGGCGGCGAGCGAGGCGCGCACCGGCGGCCGCACGCTCGTCTGGCAGGCCGACCTCTCCGGCTACAGCTTCCGGCCGCTCGTCGCCGACAGCGGCTACCTGCTGCGCGAGGAGCTCGCGCGCGAGCGCAACTGGAGCGTCGAGGTGCGCTCGGTGGACGCGCACGAGCTCCTCTTCACGCGCGAGCCGGTGCGCACGCCCGCGCGGGTGGAGATCGCCACCGCGGAGCACCGGCTGCGCCTCGCGCTCGATGCGCTCGGCAACCCGCGCACCGAATGCGTCGACGCGTCATGCGCGGCTTCACGCTGATCGAAGTGCTCGTCGCGCTCGCCATCGTCGGCGTGGCGCTGCTTGCCGCCGTGCGCGCCTCGGGGACGATGGCGCAGACGAATACGGAGCTGCGCCTGCGGCTCCTCGCCCAGCTCGCCGCCGACAACCGCATCGCGGAGCTGCGCGCCGGGAACGCCTTCCCGCCGATCGGCGTGCGCAACAACCCGTGCCCGCAGGGCAAAGCCAACCTGCAGTGCGTCGAAGAGGTGAAGAGCACGCCGAACCCGCTCTTCCGCCGCGTCGAGGTGCGCGTGTACTCCGCCACCGAGGGCGGCGAGCACATGCTCACCGAGCTGATCGGCATCCTGCCGAGGCGCCAATGAGGGCGCGGGGGTTCACCCTCATCGAAATGCTGGTCGCGATCACGCTGGTCGCGCTGATGGGCGTCATCTGCTGGCGCGGCCTCGCCTTCGTCGCCAACCAGCGCACCTCGATCGAGCTCGAAACCGCCGAGCTGGCGCAGCTCGTGCGCGCCTTTGCGCAGATGGAGACCGATGTCGCCGAGCGCCTGCCGGATATCGCGGTGCCGACGCGCGCCACGACCCCGGAGCTGCCGCTCGCCCTGTCGATCGGGCCCGACGGCGGCGGCTCGATGCTCGAGATCCTGCGCACGGTGTCGACCGGTCCGCTGCAGTGGCAGCCGGTGCACATCCTCTACCATGTCGATGCGCGCGGCCTCGTGCGGAGCACCGGGACCGACGAGGTGCTGGTGCTGCCGGGGGTCGTGCGCATGCAGGTGCGCGTCAACGCCGGCGGCTTCTGGCTCGATGCCGGGGCTGCCGCCCCGAGCACGGTGCGGCCGTTCAGCCGCGCCGGCGCGCTGGAGATCGCCGTCAGCGACCGCGACGGCATGCGCTACGTGAAGGTGATTGCGCTATGAGACAGCGCGGCAGCGCCGTGATCCTGGCGATGCTGGTGCTCGCGGTAGCGGCGACGATCGTCATCGGCATCCTCTGGCAGCAGAGCGCGCTCATCCGCGAGACGGAGAACGACCGCGCGTATGCGCAGGCGCGCTGGCTGCTGCGCGGCGCGATCGACTGGGCCGGCGTCATCCTGCGCGAGGACGCGCGCACCACCTCGGTCGACCATCGCGGCGAGCCGTGGGCC
>Ga0134121_10001563_pt1 | contig 21442 bp, 20 predicted proteins | sample KB301_FD_96463 | JGI IMG/M metagenome (GOLD analysis project Ga0134121, IMG submission 96463) | Terrestrial soil microbial communities without Nitrogen fertilizer from Kellogg Biological Station, Michigan, USA - KB3-0-1 | ecosystem: Environmental > Terrestrial > Soil > Unclassified ... | reverse complement strand
GAGCTTGACGCGGCGGGCGCGAAACAGTAAAAAGCACTCACTGGCATCAGGCGCCACCGAGTGCTCACGATGCACCGGAATCACTGCTCACAATCAAGGGAATACGCATTACGAAAGCTATTTCTAAAATCTTTGGACTATAACCGCAGAGTAACACTCCGCACTAAACTAAAAACGCCCGACCGCAGCCAAGCGAAACCTTAGGAAAATGCTAAAGTATTGATCGACACGGACCCTTGGGATTAGTTTCCCAAGCCGAGGGTTGCGGTTCGAATCCCGTCGCCCGCTCCAACATTCTCAAACTTGGCGCCCAATTAGATCGCATTGATTTCGATGAGCTTCTCGCCTAGGTTCAGTAAGTCTAGCGCTTTAGGCAGTGTGCTCGTGAGGATTTCTTTCAACCGCGCGTTGGAAGTATTCCCGCAGGTGACCCAAATAATTTGAGGAGGTGGTCCCAACTTATCCAGCAACAGCACGAAATCGCTGTCCTTAGTCATCACCACAGCTTTCTCCTGCGTCGCCGCATTAAAAATTTCTCTGTCCTTAGCGTCCCGCAACCCGAGATCACGAATTGCAATGGCGCTCACGGTGTAGTTATTGCTAATCCAAGTAGCTATCGCGGGAGATATCTGAGCATCTATCCAGATCCTCATGCGGCTAGCACCGGATGATCCAGCCTGCGAGCAGCATATTGCAGGGCAGCTCGTAAATCTTCCTCTTCGAGGTCAGGCATCTCTTCCAAGATTTGCTCGGAACTCAGCCCCGCGGCATAGAGATCGAGCACATCAATCACGCGAATTCGCATGCCGCGAATGCACGGTCGACCACCACACTGCTCAGGATTGATTGTGATTCGCTCCAAATTAGTCATAGCCCTCCTGCATCAGTCATAATTACGCCCTAGTATATCTCGGTTTCGATTTCCCTCAACGTACTTCTGGACCGACCTGTGAGTTCTAAGCCTGAGCGGGTGTAGCGTAACAGTAGCGCATCGCTTCCCAAGCTGAGGGTTGCGGGTTTGAATTTTCGTTCGCCCGCTCCAAATTCGTCAGTTCAATTCCAAGCTTCGTTAAATGTCACTCGGTGACACATATGTGACCTTTGTTCCCACAACATCCAGATAACCTTCGTTCGCAAGGCTCTGAACGAGGAACGCGACCTCCTCCGCAGAAAGACGATTCTGAAACAACGAAGCTATCATGCTGCTTAGAGTCTTGATGGTCCGTGGCTTCGCAGCTTTGAGTAGTTGCAGCTTAGCGAGGATGACGGCGATGCGTTCCTGCGGTGATTTAGAGTTTGAAGCCTTCACAACCGGAATGTCGGCAATGGTCCCGACTCTGCCAGCGAGTATCTTCTTCGATCTGAGGTGCTGAATCAGCGGATCGAAGCCCCGGTCCTTGGAGATGACGTGGAAGTACGCAGACGGTTCTATGGCGGCGAGTCGTCCAATGTAATAGGCGATGTGAAAGTCGAGAGCATTCGAGCCATGACCCGAGAGCTTGATGTACTCCGCGCGAGATCCAAGGTTCTGCAAAGACTTCGCCAGTTCAAACGGTAGCTTCGTCTGATTTGCCCCCACGAACACAATCACTTTGAAATGGTCATGGATCAGTGTTTCGAGTGACTCAGGTTGAACGCTTTCGAAGTCGATGAGGACGTAGTTGGTTCTCACGGTGGTCCTTAGTGACGACTAACTTTGATTAGAGCGGTAAACTCTCTTGTTGGAGTGGGATTGAGGAGGTGTGGGCCGTATCCCCATTAGCTAATTAGACCAGACTCGAGATCGGGCTTAACGTCCTCCGACATTGCTTCTTTGTATCCTGCCTCGACTGCCTGTTCCACGGCTCTTGCGAAGTCAATTAAATCTTGATCGGTGTGGTTGATGTAGACCTGCGCTGTGGTCTTAGGATCTTTGTGACCGAGGGCATTTGCGATATCTACGAGATCGATCATTTTCTTGACTCTGGTTCCAGGCGTGTGCCTCAAGTCATGGAAGTGTAGACCGAGGTGAGTAAGACCGGCGTCCTCTAGTGCTCCGGCCCATGCGGTGCGGACATTGTTGGAGATTCCGAATACCAGCTCCTCGGATGGTTTTTTACCACGCTGAACTTTGAACGCTTTTGGGGGTGGGTTGTTGATAACATCCAAAAGTGCTTCGCGAACTCGTGGCGTCATCTTAGCACTGCGAGTCTGCTTGTCGCCGCCCAGGTTTTTATAGTTGAGTAAGCCGTAGATGGTGCCAGAGCCGTTAAAGTCTATTTGAGCTTTTTTGAGATGTATCAATTCTCCGAAGCGGGCCCCAGTGTCGACGGCGACGATGATGAGAGCGCGGAGGTGCCTTCGGTCTTCGGTTTCACAGGCTCGCAATAGTTTGATTTCGTCGCTGAAGGTCAGGAAGAGATTTCGTTTCTTTCGATCGCTGGCTTTGATCACTTCGTTCTTGCGGGCAAACTCAAATGGGTTTTGTTTGATCCACTGGTTACGTTGGCTTCATACAACATCGCGCGAAGAGTTTGTAGTTCGCGGGCGGCTGTGCCCGGTGCAATGGGAACTCTGGTGCCATTCGGGCCGCGCCGGGTAGAGCGCAGCCGATGGGAGCGATATCTTTTCACATCGGCGATGGAAATATCCCGGAGTTTCTTCCTTCCAAAGAAGTCTCGGAAATGTTTGAGGTGTGATTTGTACGCACTCGCATTTCTAACGCCACGTAGTTTTTCACCCGCGCTGTTGTACTCCGCTTCGAGATAGACTTCCTGTTCGCAGTAGTCTGCTAAATGGGCAAAGGTGACGACGTTATTTTCCAGGGCTTTGGGGCCACGGTCTTCTAATTCGTTGCGTAGCTTTCGCAGTGCTTCTTTGGCGGCGTAATGGGTTTTGCGTTCGCGGTGCGCGAACTTTCGTTTGCCGTGCTCGTCGTAGTACGCGAGGACTCCGTCGTAGACGATCTTGCCATTGCGCTTGCGTTTGTAGACACCTTCTGTGTATCTCATTGAGGTATCTCAGAGAACTCTGTGTGTTGGATCTGGTTGAGGTGTATCTCCACCCTGGCTGGGTGGAAGGAGCTAAGCCGACTGTACCACAGAAAGAATCCGGTTTGTGCGGGTAATTGTGCGGGTGGACCGCAAAATTTGCTAAAATGCCCAGTATTCCGAAGGTTTCTGAGGGTAGAGCGGATCGTTGACACGGTAGGGGTCTGCGGTTCAAATCCGCACGCGCCTACCAATTCTTTCAATAACTTACGCCGTACAACCTCGTTTTCCGTTGCTCCAAAACGCTCCACTTAGCCACTGCCCGTTTCCCGCGTTATTTTCTCGACGGAAGATGAGGCCAATGTTATGGGGTAATCTGGAAGTATAGGAAAGCCAATAGGCCGCCTCAGCCTTGCTATTACCGAATCGCTACTCGCTGCGATCCGGCCACGGCGAAGTACTACTTAATCAAATTGCGGAAGAGCCTGATGCAACTGGTGCAATTGACGCCTATCTTCGCGTCCTCCAGGCTATCTTTGCCGGGAGCCGTGAACGAGCGCTCGCCGATCACCCACAATTAGACTTCTCTATGGCCGCAGAAATCCCGTTCCTAATCGAAACTCTCGAAAAAGTCATTGACACGGTGGGGGGGCAAGCGCCTACCATCCTGTCAATAAGTTGTAGTCCGCTCCAAATTCTTTCTGTCACTCCACTTGAGAGTGTCGTGGTTTCCACCTAGTTTCCTTTTCGGTCAGCAGTCTTTGAGATCTGATATGAGTCCTAAGCAGAACAGAAATCAGCACAAGAGTCTCGCCGAGAATTTCCTACTACTGTTGGTTCAAGCTTGGCTCTTAACTGGAATCGGCCATTTTGCTATGTTATGCAAACTGAGTTGTAATGTCTTGGATATGAGATTACCCAATCTCGGGTTTTCACCGAGTCACAGTGGCGAGTACTTCGCAGAAATGGATAGGCAGGTTCTTTCACCATCGGATCAGAATTATTGATTATGATTGATTCACAAGAGTTCAGAAAAAAACGAGACAGACTCATGCAAGAAGCTCTTGAGTTACAGTCTGAATGGGAGGTCGCGCTCAAACGAATTACTAAAGGCAGGCAGTTCGAGGAGTTAACTACGGAAGAACAGGATGAATGGAAGAGAATTGGCGTGATCTATAATGAACAAATTGAAAAGAAGTTAGCTGAATGGGAGAGCGCCTGAGGGTTGGCATTTATAGGGGTGTAACGAGGCCAGCATCGGAACCTCTGCATCTGCTGCATTGATGAGTGCGGTTTGAAGACTCAAAGAACCTCAGTGTTACGGAATGGATGTGTCACAGAAATGGATTGACCTGTTGCCGGTTTCCTGAGTATTTTAACGATGCTTGTAAGGATCGGATTTCTGCGTAGTCCTCGAACCCCAACCCTGAAAGAGTCAGATTCTTGTCATCTTAGTTTGCCTCTCAGGGATGCAAGACCCGTCTCGAAGATCGTTTTATTTCTCACAAGCACGCTTGACGCTGTTGATTCACGTTTTCGTTCATCCCATGATTGCAGGATTAAATGATCGAGCTACGTCTACGCTTAATGGAGCACACCGAGGGTTGCGTCTTCGCCGAGCAAATAGCAACTCTAATGGTGATCTGCCAGTAAAGCCGCAGACCAATGTAGACTAACCAAGTCTGATGGCCCAAGAAGTCTCGTATTAACGAATTCGCTACGCACAGATCTCACACATTTCCTTGCTGAGACTGGTCCGGAATCAAATGGCGATTAATTTATATAGATATACGCTCGAGGATACCCCTTTCGACCGAGGTGGTATGGGCGATGTATTCCGAGCCGTTGATCTTTTGTCACACGAGACGGTGGTCATCAAGACGATCAATGCACTTAGGCTTAAGCTTGATGAAAAGACTATAAGAACGTTCTTCAAGGAAGCGGAAGCCTCATTCCGCTTAGGACGTCTTTCTGATCACATAGTTAAGGTAACAGACATTGGATATGAGTCAGGGACACATTACATGGTCCAAGAATATGCCTCTGGCGGGAACTTGTTGTCTCGGCTGGGCAAGGTAACCAGTGAGGAGGCGAAGCTCATCATCGACCACATTCTAAGGGGATTAAAAGTTGCTCACGAGAACAAGATAGTCCATAGCGATATCTCACCGGATAACATCCTATTTGACGAGAAAGCTGGCGTTTACAAGCTTTCGGACTTTGGTTTATTGAAAATTATGGAACCACATCTTATTACCCGAGGTATGTCCTTGCATCGCGGAGGGAAGCCTTTGTATATGCCGCAAGCGCATTTCGTCAATCCGGAGCAAATTAATGAGAAGACGGATTTCTATGCGATTGGGATGGTTTATTATCAACTATTAACAGGTAAGCCTCTGAAACCTATATTCCCAAATCCGCCGGTGATCACCCCACCAGTTGTTGTAAAGGCTACGAAGGTAAGTCTCCAGGACGGCGGACTGAAATTTATAGAAGATTGTCTGCATGAGAGATTCGAAACAGTTGATCAATTAATCACTGCTTTCGCTGGAATATCGCCGCTTAACGATACGCCGTTGCCCGGCAAAACGTTGAGACCTAGACCGGTGTCGAGGTTTGAAGTGAGCATGCTCGGAACTAATCAATATGAATTTGTGCTTCTCACCGCGGAAGGTGAAGCCGTCTTTAGTGGGCAAAAGTATCGGTCGAAAGCCCATGCAAAGGCTGCAATCAATTCAGTAAAAAAGAGTGCAGTACTTCAGGAACGATACTCTCGAAAGCACGTCTTGCAAGAACATTTTTTTGTTCTCAACTCTGCGAGGGGCGAACCCCTAGGGCATAGTAGATCGTTTCGGAACTTCATAGAGATGGAAGAGAAAATCGACTGGATGAAGGTCAACGCACCGTTGGCCGAAATATCATTCCGCCCAAATAGGGATAATGATTTAACTCTCGTGATGTAGGTTTCAGTGCTCAGTCTGTGTGGATTTGTGAATCTTCTTGGATGATAACCGGTTGCAATTAAGGGAGGCCATAGGCACCGTTGATAGAGTAATCCCACGTGAGGAAATAGAGTTCTCACACCACGACTTAAACCATGTTTGTAGCTACGTTCTGACTGAGTCCGCTAAGAGGACAATGTCTCAGCTGACCGACAACACTACACCACTCACCAAAGTCGAGGAATCTTGATGAGATACCATGATCTAGTCCAATCAGTTACCAAAAATCTTAACGATGTACCAGAAACTTGGAGAGATCTTGTAGAGACACTGGTCTTGATACCGTTTTTGCAAACAGCGGTTAGCAGCAGACGAGGCGAAATACCTCTGAATACTAGCCAGTATTATCAGCGCATTCTTCATGAGATTGCGCTTACAAAGGAGGGATGTGAGGTCTTTGCCGTTTCGACGATTTCATCCGATCTTTGGTCAAGTGACACGAACCAATTGAATTATGCCAAGAGAAACCTTCAGGCTGTTGAGCGGGGTGTGAAGATATGTCGTTTATTTATAGTCCCTGAGGGAAAAAGTGCTGAGTTCACGGACACTATACGGAAGCAGTTAGACTCTGGCGTTGAAATAAAAGTCGCCGATACCCGGCTTGTAGCTGAAACTAATGCTCTTAAAGACCTCGTCATATTCAGATCGCCAGATTCTATTCGGGCATTTGTTTGCTCTCCAGCCATTGATAATCCACGGCGTATTCTTTCAGGCTGCTTGATTGTTGATCCTGACAAATGTGATGACCTTCTGAACGCATTTTGGGGAGGGTGGGGCGCAGCAATGGAGGCGGACGACTTTTTCCGCTCCAGATCGTACGAGGTTGAAGTAGACTCTTCGAAGTTACCACCAGGACTTACGATGCAGGTATATAAGTTAGATTTCCCTGTAGTCACCTGCGAAGAGGCTGCGACCGCAAAAGGAATTAAGCTAGCCAGCGAACTAAAGAGTCTAATTCTTGAAACTTCTTCTGGTCTCATTGCGGTCCATCTCCCTGGGGACGGTGTTTTATCTCTTCGTGCTGTGAAAGACTTCATCGAAGCAGAAGAAGCATATCTTGCCGATCCAGAAACCCTGTTAAGACTGGGCCTTTCACCAGGCACCGTCTGTGCTGTGCTCGATCCTGTATGGAGCATGCCGCATCTCATCAGTCGTCGCATATTTGATCGCAAGGAAGTGTCAACGAATAATCGTACTAAGACCGGTTACTTCGTATTTGAGCCAGTCGAATTAACCCGCGCCGCTCAGGTAAAAATTGGCGATTTCGAAAAACATGAATAATGACTATGCACTATTAGCATGTTTTGTGTTCCGATATCACCTCGGGCGGGATTATTAAACTACTGTGACTGATTGTTCACCACTACCCTTAAATTCAACGTTCCCTACGAGGCAGTGCCCCGTGAAGGGTTAGTACGTGTTTCCATTAGCTATATTCCGATCTCCCACATTACATTGATTTCACCCCTTAAATCATGAACCATCTCAGCGCAGAGTTGGGAGTAGTTGAGTTCACCTTTGTTCTTCTTTGCCAAGAGCCAAGCCAACTTTGTTGTCTGCGACTCGGTGCTCATGTCATATGAGGGGATTGCCAATCCCTCATCTCTCAGCATCTTTCCCGACTCATTCACCTGGAAGTTGCTATTTCCGTTTGGTGCCTGGGTAGTCACCACAAGAGGAATTTGCTTACGCTTCAAATACTCGAAGGCAACACGGTGGCCCGTACAAGGGTCTCCTGAGCCGAAAGACCTGAGGATAAATCCCCGAACGTCGTTGTGTTCAACTAGACTGGCGAAGAACTCTGAAGACATTCCTGGAAATTCAGTAAGCGAGGCAATGCGCATGTCAAAGTCATTTTCGCAACGCAAATCCGCAGCCCTTCGTGCCTCAGAGTAAACATGCGTTCTCAAATAACTGAGATGTTTTTCCAGATTCCTCTCGTTGATATTGATGATGCGGCCCATTCGGCCGAGGCTTCCAGAGCTGAAGGATGTGAATGCATCGTAGTCGAACGTCGAGTCTTTCGTTACTCTGGCGCCAGTGATGATACGGCTGCCAAAGACTGCCATCACGCCCTTAAAAGGATTGTTTTCTCGCCTCCAAACAGCGACGCGCATCGCATTCTCAAGGTTGGTCAAGGCGTCTGAACCCGGCAGCGACGCGGACACTTGGGACCCTGTTAGAATGATCGGCTTATTCGGATTGGCAAGAGCAAACGAGAGCGCTGAAGAGGTGTATCCTAGTGTGTTTGTTCCGTGAGTAATAATGAATGAGTCGTACTCATCGTACTTTTCTTTGATCAATCCCGCTAACTTAACCCAATGCGTTGGAAGGATATCTGAGCTATCGAGATTGAACATCTCGGAGGTGTCGATCTGAATGTCGAGATTGTGTTTCCTGTTAAGGTAGCTGACGGTTGGCCCAACGAGCAGTGAGAATTGATCCGCAGTCCGAACCATTTGTTCGTCTTGCTTGTCGGCAGCGACATGACCAGCAATAGTGCCACCGGTCGCAATGAGCAGAATGCTGTGTGTATCTCCCATTGTTCTCGCGCGCTGCCAGAGCGACTCTCAAAGCCGAGTGTTCTCTTGCTCATGAGTCTGCATTTTTTTGATGCTCCCGCGACTACGGAAGTCTACGATCTTAATCAACCGATTCGGGTAGTATCCGATGCACGTAGGGAATTGTCGACTTAATGTTGAAATTGTCGGCTCTTACCAATAGGAAATTCATTCCAATATCAGTCATATATGTCTGAGCGAGTAGTTGGTCGAAAGAGTCGGAACACACAAGGGATGAGTGCAACTGAGTTGGTGCGGCAGATAAAGGTGACCGGCTGACCTACTATTGATCATACGATATCACCAATAGTTCTCCTCTTCATTTGACACGGTAGGGGTCTGCGGTTCAAACCCGCACGCGCCTACAATTCTTTCAACAAGTTATGCCGTACAGACAAGTTTTCCGTTGCCCCAAAACGCTCCACTTAGCCCACCATCTTGAAAGCTTCGTATTAGAATTCGCACACAAGTTTGAAGAGTAAACCTCCGATGAATTACGCCCAGACTCGGGCTTTGCCGTGCCTGTTTTAACCAAAGAAACTTCTTTTGAAAAGGTAACGTCAGCGAGGCCAAGTGAGGCCTCGATCATCCCAACAGAGAAAGGTTTTGCTCGTCTTCTTAATCTCCTCCAGGTGATAAGCATAGCTGTCGAAAAGCTGTTCGTTTTCACGGTCGCGGGGGATTATTACTGAAGGGCATTGATCACCAGACATGTTCTTTGGCAGAAGTCCGACTACCATTATGCTTTTCTCTGTGAAATCATCACGCCTCGCTTGGAATATGCTAGTCTGTGGATGCTTGTCAAACATCTTGAATTCGAGAGAGCCCTTCAGTTTCCAAATTCTTCTTTTGTCGGATTCCTCATTCTCGTAGGCACTTCGGATCTTTTCCAACGCCTTAACGATTTCGATAAGATCCTCAATGGTCCTTTCATTGCCTGGCTCGCCGTTCCTATCTTTTGCGTATTGACTATTGGGATCCAGAAACAGCACCGTTACTAGGAATCCGGATGTAGTTTTGAGTCTTTTAAAGAGTGGCTTTGCGAGGGTAGCCTTGTTAAACTTGAAATCATGGTCCAAGTATTTAGGATAGAAATTTCTCATGAAGCCTTTATTAGCAATGCCGAGAACGTCGACCTTCATGGCATTGCTGTAGTGCTTTTCATAGAAATCGTTTTCTAATAGCGCCCTTTTAGCAACCCAAATGCCTCTCTGATAGAGAACTTGGCAGGTATGGTGTATTTCCGCCAATATCAATCTATCATCTCTCTGAAACATCGAAACGAACCAACCAGTCGCCAATACATTGCCAAGTAGACCAATGGCGAAGGTCACCAGTACTTCAAGAACTCCAAAAACCGCTCGCTCCTGCAACCTTGCGATAAGAAACCAGCTGAGGAGCAACACAAGCACCGCTAACCCGATGGAGATCCATATTAGGCGGTTTCTAGTCAAGCTCATGGCTTCACGTTGTTAAAGAGTTCGGTCGATCAATCTTTTGTTTCTGCACCTCTACGATGTCGGCAAGACTGATGATGCCACTACTGCCTGGTTCTCGATTATGGTACCCGGTTGTTCCGGCAGGGACCTGTGCAAACACGCCATCAAAATCCTGTAAACCGGTGTATGAGCGAGAAATTGGTCCGTAAACGACGAAACCGTGAAACGACTCTTTCTCAGGAATTTGACAGGTCTCAAAGAAATTGGCCCCCTTAATATAAACAGCGTCAGCTTCCTGAATGACTCGGATCGCTTCTGAAGGAAGTAAGGACGTCTGGAACGAAATGAATGGGCAGTAAAGCTTAGTCACCAGAAACTGTGAATTCGACTTCGAGATGAGTGAGCGGAAGTTTGATGCCTGCGAGACTTCTTTCAGCAGGTGACTTGAGAAGTTTATGCTGATTTGAGCTGTGTTGACTAGAAGGTTAGCTTTAAAAAACGGGAATTGGTCCATCAAGTCTTGAAGCCAAAGAAGATCCACGACTGTCTCTGTGGCATCGTCGAGGATGACAGCAAGTGTGAATGAGTTCTTTCTGATACCCGCTTCATCAATCATCTCTAAAAGGTTTTTCCGGTGATCAATTGCGAGAAGCCTTCGATAGAATTGATAGCTCACTTCTTGAACGTTGTGGATGTCCACGCGCTCAAGACCGTCTTCGTGCATTCGGCTTTCCATGAAGCAAACACCGCTGCCGACAGCAATACCCATCTTCTCGATGACTGAATGGCGCTCGTGATGTGAAGCAGTAGAAAGGGAAAAAGCCAGCGACTTTCGAACGGTCCGAAGTTCTTGGCACTCGGAATTGTATCGCTTCTTCCCAACCAAGAACTCTACAGCTTTTGAGATGAGGTACATATTAAAGTTGTTGTTGATATTCCGGATCAAGAAATGGTCTTGTGCTCTGTAGAGTCGACTGAGGAGAACACACGCTCTATCTAAGAAAGACTCAATCTCATTACTGGCGATCTTTCCTTCCTCGGATAAGGTATTGAAGATGCGGAAGAAAGCGTTTGTGTTGTAGGTGAAAGAAACCGCGAGATGGTTGGCATCTGCTGTTCTCCAAGCAAACGGCGGCTGTGGTACATCGGCTCCTAACACGACGTCGACACCGGGAATCCGCGGCAAGAAGACCTTTTCAATCTGTCTCCACGTCAGGCCGGTCTTACTAGAACGACTTAGTCTCACGTCGGGCGTGGCTGGCGTGTTGGCGTAAATTTCAAGAAAGCGGAGCGGAGAGTGATAAGACATACCTTTGACTGGGACGGCTAAATTCGACAAAGTGTGCATATCAATCTCAGCGGATTTTCCTGGCCAGAACTCGACTGTTCGGCAGCCTGCTACGCTCTTTTCTTCTGATCGACGTGGATTCATCAGTGGTTCCCAAAGGAGATCGGATCGATTTGGGCCGCGAGCTTCGTTATGAATGTGTTTTCCCAATGCCAGTCAGTTAGATTGAAGTGGGCTGCGATACGGCGTCGTATGAATTGGCAAGGCGGACGTTCGGCAAGATCCGCAACGAGAAAAGAGTTATTACCTTGGTCTTGATAGGCAAGGTAATCGCCGAGCTTAAACCGTTCCGGTAATTCATATTGCGTCGTCTTCCCTAACTCCCGGAGCCTGCCAAAACGTTTCATCCACTGCTCCACAGGCGCTGTTAATGGTAGTAGATGCATGTGAGCATGGTGAATGCAGGCTCCGCTTTTAGGTTCAAGAGGTCCTGAACCATGTTCGAAGAGGAATGCAGTTCCATACTGCTGAGAGACAAAGGCAACGCAATGTTTGCTGAAACGCTTCAGCGCTTCGATGTGAGTTTGTGGAAGCCTCGCGAAACTAGAGTAATGCTCTTTGGGTATTAACAGACAATGTCCTGGAACCAAAGGGCTAATGTCCGGGAGCAGCACGAATAGATCAGTTTCAAGCAGGACATTATTTTTCGGATGTGCGCAAAGCCCGATGCGCACGGACAGGGGCGAATCATTCTTCACCTCGTCGCATAAGAGGCAGCCGCCAGCGGAAAGGAATTCAAAACTTGCCATTGTTATGGAATATACGTATTGGCACCTCTATTGAAGATGGGATTTCGAGGTGCGCGGATCTTACTCCCAAGACGAATAGCAAGACAAGTCTAGAAGGTCCACAGCCTATGAGGGTCCACCGAATTGGTCGGGCAACTGGTCGGGTGGACTCCCGATCCTTAGAAACGCCCGATATTTATTAAGGTTTATGATGGTAAAGCGGTGCTTTGACACGGTAGGGGTCTGCGGTTCAAATCCGCACGCGCCTACCATTTTCTTGGAGCATTGCAAGTATTTAACTTCACTTATGCCGTCTTCAAAAGACTTGAACTGACTCTAATCTCCGAATCTCCGTTTCTTCCTCGCCTCGCGATCTTTTGAACTTAATACCTCTGATCCCAACATCGCCCTGCCGCTCTTGCAAATGAGCTCGGAGTGGCGACAATGAGCACGGTTGGTCAGGCAACAGACGTCGACAATTACGAACTTTACCGTTGGTTGAAACGCGATATCTAAACCTCTTCAAGCTGCCGTAACTGAAGTTGGTCAGGTGCAATTCCGGTAAGTGCATATTGCCCGCCTGAAGTACAGTGAAAAAAGCTAAATAGAATTAAAAAATGGCGGGAGCGAGGTGGCGACGACTGCCCTCCGGAGCTTTCGCCTCGGTTAAGACCTACACTGATGTCAGGTTCATGCAAACTATTTGTAGAGTGGAGTATAGTGATTGACAAATCGGGATTCGGCCAAGCTTGATCAAGCACCTAACCGCAACCCCCCTTCGTTATGCCCTACGACGTCTTCATCTCCTACTCCCGCCGTGCCAACTCACAAGGGCGCATCACTGAGTTTGTCGAGCGCATCAGCCGCGACTTCGAATCGCTTGCCGGTCGCCCGCTCCGTCCGTTCTTCGACCTTAGCGAGATTCAAGGTATGGACGATTGGCGGCATCGGATTCTGCAAGGGCTGCGGGAGTCGCGTTTGCTGCTCGCATGTCTCTCGCTCCCTTATCTGCAGAGCGAGTATTGCGAATGGGAGTTTAATGAGTACGTCAAGAACGAGGTCGCCCGCGGCCTAGTGGGTGAGGGGGTAGCGCCCATCTACTTCGTTGAAGTGCCCGGCTGGCAAGACAAGAACTTCGAGAGTCGATTCCCTGAATGGGTGGCTGAGTTGCGGCGCCGCCAATACTTCGATATGCGCCCATGGTTTCACGAAGGAGAGCAAGCTCTGCGTGAAGCCGTAATCCTTGGCCGCATGCAGCACCTCAACGAGCGGATTGCCGAGCGCATCCAGCGCGGGGAACGTGCCGAGCAGAGCCTCGGTAATGTTGACGCGCACAACATGCACTTCATTGGCCGCCGGACGGAACTCCGGCGCCTGCGCGAAACTGTCGCATTGGGAAAAGTGGGCGTCCTCACTACCGTCCACGGTCTGGGCGGAATGGGCAAGACCGCGCTGGCTGTCGAGTATGCCCACGCCTTCGCACATGAATACGGCGGCGGGCGATGGCAAGTCCGATGCGAAGGCCGCGATGACCTCGTCGCTGTTATCACAATGCTTGCGCCCGCCGTCGGTATCGAGTTTAACGAGGCCGAGAAGTCAGACACCGAACTCCAGTTTCAGCGCGTACTGTCTGAGTTGCAGCGCCTAACCAACGCCCGCGAGCCGCACCGCTGTTTGCTCATTCTGGACAATGTCGATCGACCCAGACTTCTTGAACCTGCACAGACGCACCGATTGCCCGCCACTGACTGGCTGCACGTCATTGCCACCACCAGGTTGGGAGAAAACGATCTCTTTGCCAGGCATCAAGACCGCGCGTTTCTGCCCGTGGACGAGATGCTGGAGGCCGATGCACTCGATCTCATCGAAAGTTACCAGCCGGGCGGAAGGTTCTCCAGCCCTACCGAACGCGAAGCCGGCCATGAGATCGTGCAGCTGCTGGGCCGCTTCACGCTCGCGGTTGAGATCGCTGCGGTGTTTCTCGGCCAATTTGCGGGGGACGTGAGTTGCGGTAACTTTCTTGAACGGTTGAAGACAGAAGGTCTTGAGGGACTCGAAAGTGCCGCTGCTCAGACCAGCGAGGGAGTCAGGCACGGTGAAAAGCGCCTCAGTGCCACATTGCAGCCAACTTTGGAGCGGCTGACCGTACCCGAGATGCTGGCGATCAGTTTCGCCGCGTTGCTCCCTGCCGACCACGTCTCGCTCCCTTGGATTCGAGCAGTACTGGCGCAGCAGTTTCCCGAACTGGGCCATGATGCAGAACCTGGTCACCCAGACCCGTGGAAAAACGTTCTTGGCCGCCTCCTCAGTCTCCGCTTGCTGCAGGCGACCGGTGTCATTGACAGTGATGGCCAACCGCTGATCGCGCGGATGCACCGGCTGCTGCAGGAATTCATGCAGGGCGAGGTCAGTGATTACATCGATGGCTTCGAAGCTAATCTCGTGGCGCACGCCAGGTTGCGGGCCGACTTCCTTTGGGAAGGCTGGGTGCAACATGAACATCGTTGGGAGGTGGGTGCGCTAACGGCGTATGCATGGCAAGTGATGGAACGAAGCAGCCCGGATGCAACCTACCTCGCGAGGTTGGCATTTGGCCCACTCCAACACCTTGGGAACTCTGTGGAAGCGGAATCGTTGGCCCGTCGAGCGGTGGAAATTGACGAGCGAAACCTCGGCCCTCACCATCTCACAGTAGCCAAAGACCTAAACAACCTGGCCACGTTGTTGCAAGCCACCAACCGGGTGACGGAAGCCGAAGCGATTTATCGCCGCGTGCTAACAATCGAAGAGCAAAGCCACGACGCATCCAATGTTGCGATAACCCTGAACAATCTGGCGCAGTTGTTCAAGATGACAAACCGGCTTGCCGAAGCTGAACCGCTGATGCGGCGGGTTCTCGAGATTGAGGAGCGGCGCCTAGGACCAGAACATCCCAATGTCGCTCGAGACCTAAACAACCTGGCAATGTTGCTCCAAGCCACGAACCGTTTGTCAGAAGCCAAGCCCTTAATGGAGCGCGCTCTTGAGATTGATAAGCAGAGCTTTGGGCCATACCATCCCAATGTCGCTAGAGGCCTTAACAACTTGGCTTTGTTGTTCCAGGACATGGATCGGTTTGCCGAAGCCGAACAGCTTTATCGGCGTGCGCTGGAGATTGATGAAAGCAGCCTCGGTCCATACCATCACAATATCGCCAGAGACCTTAACAACCTGGCCACGTTGTTACGGGACACAAATCGGCTAGCAGAGGCTGAGCCATTAATGCGACGCTCGCTGGAGATGGATGAGCGGATCTTAGGGCCAGATCATCCCCAAGTTGCCATCCGCCTCAACAACTTGACCACGCTGCTTCAAACCGCGAATCGGTTAACAGAAGCCGAACCGTTGATACGCCGCGCTCTCGCGATCGACGAGCGGAGTTTGGGGATATTCCATCCCAGTGTCGCTAGAGACCTCGGCAATCTGGCTGCGCTGCTCAAGGCCACAAATCGTTTAGACGAAGCTGAGCCGTTGATGCGACGGGCGCTGGAAATTGAGGAGCGGAGCTTAGGCCCGCATCATCCTGACGTTGCCTCCCGCCTCGGCAGTCTGGGTCTGTTACTCCGGGACACGAACCGGCTAAGTGAAGCTGAGCCGTTAATGCGACAGGCGCTGGAAATTGACGAGCGAAGCTTAGGTCCAAATCATTCTGATGTCGGCAGAGACCTCAACAATTTGGCGCACTTGCTTCAGGCCATGAACCGGTTGGATGAGGCTGAGCCATTGATGTGGCGGGTTGTTGACATCCTCGAGGCGAAACTCGGTGCGGATCACCCGCACCTGGGCGTGGCCCTCAATAATCTAGCCATGTTGCTCCAGGCCAGCAACCGGCCTTTGGAGGCCGAACCGCTGATGCTGCGAGCGCTGGATCTCACCGAGCGGAGCTTGGGCCGCCACCATCCCGAAGTCGGCGTCCGCCTCAACAACCTGGCTCACTTGTTCCAGGCCACGCACCGGCTCTCAGAAGCGGAGCCGTTGATGCGGCGGGTTGTCGAGATCTTCGAGACGGGCCTCGGAGCGGATCATCCGGACCTGGCTACAGCCCTTGCCAACTTGGCCATGATGCTCCAGGCCATGAATCGACTGGCGGAGGCAGAACCGTTGATGCGCCGGGCACTGACGATTGACGAGAAAAGCCTGAACCCAAATGATCCCACGCTTGCCGCCTCGCTCAACAATCTGGCCCATTTACTGATGGACGCGAACCGGCTTTCTGAGGCTGAACCTCTGCTGCGACGCGCCGTCGAGATCCTCCTCCGGTTCGGATTCGCCACCGGCCACGAGCATCAGTACTTTGAATCCGCCGTCAGAAGCTACTACGGTCTCCTTCAGCAGATGGGCTATAACGAGGAGCAGATCATCGCACAGCTCGACAGATGTAAGGAGAATGCTAGCTCGTTTGATTCTCAATGAGACTGACTGTGGAGATTGCGAAGGATGGCTTCGAGGTTGCACCGATAACGTCTCAGCGCATAGCCTTGAATGGTATTCGCAATATTACCCATTTTAGTTGCAGCAACTTCCTCGGAGCCAAAGCTCGAATGTAGATCGTTCAGCAGCCTGGCATATCGAGCTTTTGATCGCTCGCTGGCGTAGTTAATCAGTATTATCAATCGCGTCTGTTGTTTATCAAGGTCCGAACCATTGTTCATTACCTTGTCCACGTCGTGCTCCTGCAAACGTTGGGAGAGCGTGTTCACACTCTCTTCTAATTGGTCTACCGGTACATCCTCTCTTTTACTTGCAAGTTCTTCCCATCGTTTCAGAGTTACCTCCAACAAGTCAGTTGTCGCAGGGACGAAGCCAACATCTTTGTGCTGTTCTTTGCCTTTGGCTCGTGACTCCTGCAGCATCCGCGTCCATTTTGGAGCGCTCTGCAGGTCGATTATGTCTCGTCGCGCTTTTTCTAAGTGGGTTGCCAACTGTGCACGACGCTTGTTCTGAATTTCGACAAAAGGTTTTGCCAATCGGCGCCACCAGCGACCCTCAAGCAATTGCCGCAGAAAAGTACCCAAAGAAGAAAGAACATATGCAAGGAGCACCATGGCGACCGTGATGCTGGTCACAGCAAAGGCACCGCGGCCCGCGGTCGAGTTGAATATGTTGCGGTCAATCCACGCGCGCCAACTTGCAGAAAGCACATAAGCTGTCGCGCCATTCATGAACGTAAAGGCCAGGATCGGGCAAAAACTTCCGATTACGAAATACTTTGAGAAGTAGCTTTGCAGTTGGCTAAGAAAGGTTGAAAGCATGGTTACTGTAAGGGGGCTTACAGATTAGACAGTGATTTAAGTCCGCGGGATTATGATTGATCGGAGGATAGTGATACCAGTCTTGCGGAGATTTGTTGGCAGGCTTGCCCGGGCGTGTACAACGCCGACCGGGGGAAGCTGCGGCAAAAGGCTGACCGTATGTTTCAGAAATTGAAAACACTCGTGCAATATTTCCCTCCAGCATTCCCTTGAATCCAAATTTTCGATTAGCGCTGCTCACAAATGTAAACAGTTGTGAATCAGGCACTGTTTCTGCTTCCATCACTGGTTCGAAGACTACTGATTTCAGTGATTCCAAAGAGTCTTGTTCGTTTGTTGCGGACAGCAACAGGCTGTCGGCGTGTATCAGACGAAGTTCTCCAGGATGCACTTCAAACACAACGCCGGATCTATTCGATTCGATTGTTTCTTTAATCGCATCGGCAATTGTTATGTTGCCGCGTACAAGCGGCAATTCGAAGTCCAGCATTAGCAGGTCCTCCTTTGGTAGCTGATAAGCCAGCATGAGGTAAGACTGGATTTGGGAGCAGCTTTATATCACACGCGGGTACTTAGTGAAAGAAAAGAGAATGAAAGGCCTTTATTATTGGGGGTTGTGAGAGCAAAGCGTCGCGTTGACAAGGTAGGCGTCTGCGGTTTATATCCGCACGCGGCTAGTTTTGCAGACTCACGTTTATAGCGAGTCGCTGCTTTTACCTGCGCTGTTTGGCCGAATGCTTAGAAATAAACAGGAAACCAATCGCCGCTACGACTAAGCCCTGAAGTGGTCCAAGCCAGGCATTTGAAAGGAGAAGTGTGTCAATCGCGGGTGGACGGGCTGATGCTGCAATCAGCGTTGCAAAGAGAACAAGAAGGTACGCAATCGTTAGCCATAAGGCAATTCGATAAAAGGTAAATTGCACCCGTCGCTTCTCAGCCTGTCCCAGCGCGCTCGCGCCCAAAACGCTGATCATCAGTGACAAAGTAGGAACAACGGAGGGGACGAACCACGACCAAACTTGCTGTGTATCGCTCCCAAATTTTCCGACCAGCGACTGAATCATCAACAGAAAGAACGTGACACCTGATCCGATGAACCAAACCGCAGATAGTCGCGAGCGCGCCCGCTCAAGTGCCAGAGTATCCTGTTGATTCGGATCAATAGTTTGCATAAGACTCAAGCCTTTTCTTGATCCCAGCTTTCTCTAAATGTATATCGGTAGGAAGCGTCCTGGGATTCAGTGTGAAGATTCGCTCTCTTCCGGTGAAATGATAAACCATTATCAGACAACGGACCCCATTGGCCGAAACACCCTTAAGTGAATTAGGTAAGTAGTGTCCTTTCGCAGAAACCCAATCTCTCAAGGCCTCACGTCGCAGACTTGCATCTGGTATTGTCCTTAGGTCCTGGTTTGTGATGACGAAAAGGAACACCCGTTGATTAACGTCTTCGCCGAAAACCACTATCCGAAGGCCGCCAAGAATGCTGGGATCATACGGCTCATCCGACCACCGGGCGGGATCGTTTCGGGATACACCGGATACAGGATCAAATTGCTCCATGCGCGTCGCCAGCGCAAAGCCGCCGCCTGGAACTTCAACTACAGTAAACGAGTAACCTAAGGGACGTAGTATGGCTCCTAACCGCTCGTAAATCTGACCCATCGTACTTGCCCCACGCAAATACTCATCACCTGAATCAACCTGATCGGATGCCTCCGGAGGAGGCCATCCAGGCAATGCCGGTATTGAAGATCTATAGTTCATACTGCGATAACCCTCACCAGCGTTATCAGTAGTTATTCTAGAGGTTGCGCATTCAAGATAATTTCCCAGACCCGGCTTGTTAAGCGATCTCAGGGTTTTCAAGGCAGACTTTGCCCGACCCCCATAACTGCCTAATGCCCCAATGACGTCTTGTTGCACTCCCAAATCCGGATCATTCAGAGCTTTTAACAATCCAGCTATAGCACGAGGATCATCAGGATTGATTTCTCTTAATGCGAATGCCGCAGAGCGACGAACGTACTTATTGGGATCCTTCAAAGAGTCGATCACCGGAACCGCGGCATTACCAACTACGGTTCCAATGCTTGCAAGCGTCTCACAGGCCGCCTCACGAATTGCCGGTTTATTTGATTTCAGTGCCTGCATTACAGTCGGAATAAGGGTTTTTGCCGGCCGTCCAATCTGACTAAGAGATCTTAACGCATAGATTTTTTCTCGGTCCGTTCCTCGCTTAACAATCTCTCCAAAGAGCGGTACTTCTTCAAACGAAGCAATTCCAAAAGATCCTAATCCTTCAATCGCAGCCAGGCGGATTGATTCGTCCGCGTCGGAGAGCAATGAGCTTAGAGCCTGGGCAGTGGCTTGATTCTGTAAACTTGTAAGGGCGGCAATGGCGTTGAGTCGTGAACTGTGGTCACTTGTTACGTTCTGCGCAATCGAGGTGAGATATCGGGGACCGACAGGATCAACTCTAACAAGAGCCTGAGCAGCCGACTCTCTCACCGTTTCTGAAGGATCGGACTCGCACAATTCAACTAGAAGTTTCTCAAAGCTCAATGGTTGGGATTCAATTGGTTTAAGTATACGAACAATTCGTTCACGGACGACTTCGCTGGTCTCCCCTCTTAGCAGAGTTTGGATATCCTGGTCTAAGAAGATCGGAATCCCTAACGCGTCGAGTGATTCTATTGCGTTGAGGCGAACCGATACGACCGGATCGTTCCTGATTGTTCCGAGTAATGCATTCGCAGCAATCGTTTCGAATCCATCAGCGCTCTTGAGGGCTGCTGCGGCGGATACACGCAAACGCGGTGATTTGTCTTCTTTGAGAATTCGGGCAACGTCCTCATAGACTTTCTGTGAAAACCCGCTGCAGTCGCTAATTATTTCTAATAATTGTCCCTTGACCTGCTCGTCTGATTCGAATTCGAGAGAGGTCGAAATGCTTTTAATGACGTCCTTCGGGAGGGATAGTTTTTGATCACGCGGGAATCGCAATTCCTTTCCGATAAGATCTATCAAGATCGTCGTCGCGACCCTGCGCAACTCGACGCTGGAGTCTTCCTTTGTAAAGGGAGCTACGAGGTTCATATAGTCCTCAAAGTCGGTTACGTGATTGCCCAGTGCGCCAACCAGGACCATTCGCAGCATGTGATTGTCAGATGTCTTTGACAGGAATGTCTGTAAAGTCTGAAGCCCTTCCAAGGAATCATATCCGGCTCCTATACAGCGGCTGGCATCGCCGGCCGAGAGTAGACCGTTAATGTTCTTAACAATAATTAAGATTCCAGGAAACCCCTTTGCCTTCATTATTTGCTCAAAATCGTAAGAAGATCCGGTGTGTTGAGCCACAGAACGGCAAAGATATGGCAGCACGACGTTGTCTGCCGGGTCGATTACTGCTATTGCCCAGGCAGCCTGATCTGCAACGTCTGGCTTATCTTTTTTTAAGATGGACCCTACTCGCGGTAGGGCAGCTTTTGCCCGCAGTCCCATCCCTGATAAAGCTTCCAATCCAACTCTCCGGGTTTGCGGCTGGTTTACTAACTTATACAGGATTGGCAAGTCGCGCTCGTGAGCAATCTCTCCAAGCGCCCATCCTGACGACGATTGTCGAAATCCGTTGTTGTCATCGTTCTTCTCACGAAGGGTCAATCTCATTAGCGCCGCAAAAGCCGGCTCCCCAATTATTCTCAACATCTCAATGCTTCGTTGTCGGTCGTACGCAGAGGAGTCGAGGTCATTAAGTAAATATCTCAGTGACTCTACGCCGCAGGATTTTGAATCGATCAATGAGCGCCGGGCTGATTCTCTTATTTCGTCGTCTTGTGCGTAAACCAATCGTCTGAGTACCTGAGTGGCCTGTTTCTGATTTTTTTTTGTCCTATCAAAGCAGTTGCGGCCTTTAATCTGATGCCGGCATTCTTCGATGAAAGCAGTGCTGTAAACGATCGAGTAGCATCTGGACGAAACTCGTTCTTTACATTCTCGAGGGCTTCAATCGCGCAATCTGCATCTCCAAATTGTCGACTGGTTTTACTAAAGCCGGAGCGTTGCTGAATGAGCCGCACAGTATCGCCGGATTTAATTAAATTT
>Ga0134121_10001561_pt1 | contig 21469 bp, 19 predicted proteins | sample KB301_FD_96463 | JGI IMG/M metagenome (GOLD analysis project Ga0134121, IMG submission 96463) | Terrestrial soil microbial communities without Nitrogen fertilizer from Kellogg Biological Station, Michigan, USA - KB3-0-1 | ecosystem: Environmental > Terrestrial > Soil > Unclassified ... | reverse complement strand
CGTCGCCACGGCCTTCGAACCAGGCCAGGTCTATCAACTGCGGCTGGGCGGCGGTCAAGGACGCAATCCAGAGCGGCAGCGCCAGCAGGATAATTACCAGGACAACTTTGAGCCAACAGGAGACACGGACGGAGCACATCGTCGCACCTTGCTTTGGCAGCAATGAATGGGTGAAGGGGGAGCGAGCCGTGGCCATATGATGGCCACGGCGGCGAGCGAGTGCAAAGCAATTCTTGATTCAGCGATCTCAGACCGGCGGGCGTTACTGCTTCTTGGTTTCCGTAAGTTGCCGCACCGTTTCCCAGGCGATCGCTTGCAGCGTCTTGGCCTCGCCGTCGGCTAAACCGCCAACGTTGCCCGGCAAGTCTTCGGGACTCTTCGCGTAGATTGTCCCGTAAAACACGCAGGCCGCCAGGTAGGTGCCGGTTTTGCAGGGATGACTCTTGTCGGCGGCGTGGAGCACCAGCTTGGGATTTTTCTGCAGAGCATTCTGCCAAGCCGTGCCCACGGGAGCGACGCTCGCCTTCAGCTCCTTGCCGAGATCGAGATAGGCCTTGCTGAGCGCGTCTTGCTTGGTCGGCTCGTCTTGGCGGGCCCAGGTTTGGTAGAGCAATGTCTTGGCTTTGTGCTTCTTGATCTCGCCATCGAGCTTGGTGGCGAATTCAAACATCACAGCGCGGCCGGTCAAGGGACGCTGGCTCTGCTCTTGTAAGACGACATAATCCCACGGGCCGGCGGCGATCTTCGTGGCGGCCTTGCCGTCTTTCCAGTGTTTTTCAAAGGAGCAACCGCCGGGCGTCTCCTGGCCGTGTTCCAACGGCAGTTGTTTGACGGCCTTCGCCAGCTCGGCGATCATGTTTGGCAGGTCGTTGACAAAGGTAAAGCTGTTGCCGATGAAGAGGACGCGGACTGGCTTCTGTTTTTCCTGGGCCTGGGCGGGGGCGATGGCCACGCAAAAAACTGCAATGGCCAAAAAGATACGGCGAGTGCAACGCATGGTCTTGATCCTTGATGATAGGTTTTAGATCACTGTTGGACTTTCTACCCCGCTACCTTACTGCGTCAACTGTCTGTCACCAGGCCGAAATCGTTGCGGCAGGCCGCTTGAAGGCCGACGTTGCAGCGTGCGGTTGTCCAATTCTCCAACCGGATGCCGGTTGGTATAATGCCGAGGCATGCTCATCCAAAGGAGTTCCAAGCTATGACACGACTCGTAGTGGATTCAGCGCTGAAAGAAAAGTTGTGCAATGCCGACGAAACGATTGAGTTTTGTGACGACGCGGGACACATCCTGGGGTACTTTCACCTAGCCCAAAATATGCAGGCCGCCCCGTCCCCCGGTGGCTGGCGCTCGCCTCTGTCGGTGGAGGAAATTCAACGCCGAAGGCAAGAACCGCGAACTGGCCGCACGCTCGCCGCGATCATGAAAGATCTGGAGGCCAAATGATCTGGACGGTCTTGTATGCGCCACGAGCGGAGCAAGAATTGACAAAATCATGGCTTGCGGCGGACGATCGCTTGGCCATGACAAAGTCTGCCCATGCGATTGACAGGCTGCTGGCCAATGATCCGGAAAACAGCGGGCAAGTGCGATTCGATACAGTTCGCCTTTTAGTGATTCCTCCACTTGGCGTGGAATATGAAGTTTTCGGGCAGGACCGATTGGTTTGGGTCCTGCACGTGTGGGATTGCACCAAAGCACCACCGCCTTGAGCCCGGCGAATGAAATGAAATTAGACCACCTTCCAGACGGCTCACACAACTGTCCATTGATTCGTCTCTTTGATTTTAAGCCCTCGGAGGTCCAGGAGTTTCACGCCGAATTGACGAATCTGGCGACTTCCCAAGCGAAAACCGTCGAAGTCCACAGGTTGGCGTTTGTAGCCGCCGTCGGCGATTGCGCCTTGACTTTGAATGTATCTACGTCGGATGGCGGCATAGCTCGAAGAGGCCCGCCTGCAAACTTCCATTGCAATTTCACTGCCGGCACCTGGGAAAATATTGCTGGCCTTGTTGAGCCATTCATTGCTGACTGCCGCGGTTTTCAATGGCTTGCGGGTGTTCCCGGCGAGGCAGCGTTATTGTTCACGGCATCGCAATGTGGAAGCTGGTAGCAAGTACCGAGGCGGTGCGGGTCCACACCGATTTGGAAATCGATAAGGCCCTACTTCCTTTGTTGTCCCAAACAATCGTCATATTCGAGACCCGCATGGACCTGGCCTGGTTGTCGCTGCTGGCGCTGGTAATCGTCATCATCGCCAGTTGCACGACCAGGGTGAACCCGGGCGTGTTGGCGTTGGTGTTCGCCTGGATCATCGGCGTTTTCCTGGCGCCCGACAGCATCGGCATCAAGGCGGTCATTGCGGGGTTTCCAAGTCCGTTGTTTTTGACGCTCATCGGCGTCACGTTGCTTTTCACGCAGGCCTATCTCAACGGCACGCTGGACAAAGTGGCCCACGTCGCGGTTCGCGGTTGCCGGGGCAACGCCGGGCTGGTGCCGATCATGTTCTTTTTGCTGGCCAGTGCCTTGGCCACCATCGGCGCGGGCAACATCGCCGCCTCGGCCTTGATTGCACCGATGGCCATGACCGTGGCGGCCCGCTCCGGCATTCCTGCTTTTTTGATGACGATCATGGTCGGTCATGGCGCTATTGCCGGCGCGCTGTCGCCGTTTTCGCCGACCGGCATCATCGCTCGTGACCGCATGCGTGACATCGGCCTTGTCGGTTACGAGTGGCAAATCTTCTGGCACAACTGGCTGGCCAACGCGGCCGTGGCACTGATCGGTTACCTGCTGTTCGGCGGCTGGCGGCTGTTTCGCCGTTGGCACGTGGAAAGCCCGACGCCTGAGTCACTGGCGGGCTTGCAGCGACGGCACTGGGGCACACTGGCAGTCATCGTACTGTTGATTGTCGGCGTCGTTGGCTTTGATCTGGACATTGGCCTGGCGGCGCTGGCGGGGTCGGTCTTGCTTACCGTATTCGGCTGGGCCGACGATCAGGAGGCGGTTCGCAAAATGCCCTGGGGCGTCATCGTAATGGTCTGCGGCGTGACGGTGTTAACGGCACTCCTGGAAAAAACGGGTGGGGCCGACAGGCTGACGCAATTGGTTGGCGCGGTCGCCGATCCGACGTCAGGGCTTTTGGTCGTAGGTCTGGTGACGGGATTTGTCTCGGTTTACAGCAGCACGTCTGGCGTGGTGTTGCCGGCGTTTTTGCCGATGGTGCCGGGGTTGATCCGCGAGCTGGGCGGCGGCGAGCCGCTGGCATTTGCGTCCACGATTATTGTCAGCGGCCACCTGGTGGACTCGTCGCCTCTGTCTACTATTGGCGCCTTGTGCGTCGCTGGCGCCGGGCCAACCGAAGATCGCCGCTTGCTGTTCATGCGGACGCTGTTTTGGGGGATGTCGATGGTCGTGGTCGGGGCGTTGCTGTGTTATGTGTTCTTTGGTTTGCTGTGAGCCAGCGCGTGCTTTACTTGCCCCGGTGCTTGTCGAAGTATTCGAACACCTTGGGGATCGCCAAGGCCACCACTGTTGCATGCGTGGCGCCCTTGAATTCAAGATATTCGTGTGCGATGCCTTTTTCCTTGAGAGCTTTGTCCATGGTCCGCGATGCCGAAGGTGGAACTTCGTTGTCCTTGTCGCCGTGGAACAGGATGACGGCTTTGCCCTTGAGTTTGTCGAAGGAATAAGTGGTCGCGTTGGCCCGGCCGGCGCTGATGGCAATGCCGGCCCATTTGTCGGAGAACTTCTGGCCTAAATGCCAGGTGCCGGTGCCGCCCGAGGAGTGGCCGAACAAAAAGATCTGGGTGCGGTCCACGTCATATTCCTTGGCGACCAAATCCGCGACGTTCATTGCGTCCTTTTCGCTGAACTCGCCGCGGCGAAGGACCCACGGGTCCATTGTGGCGCCACCCTTGCCTTTGCCCTTGCTGCCCGGCGCTCCGCCGGCGCCGTAGCCGCCCGTGGGATGATAGCCCAGAGGACAGACCACGAGCCAACCGTGCTTGGCTGCGGTTTTGGCCAGGATACCGTTGTCGCGGTCGAAGTAATAATCGTGGTCGCGCGTGTTGCCGTGCAAAACGACCAACAACGGCAACTTGGTTTTGCCATCCCAGGTTGTCGGTGCGAAAACGCGGTAAGGCATGATCTCGTCGGCGTCGGCGAACCAGTAGTGGCGAGTATTGTCTCCCTTGGCTTGCCACAGCGGATCCACTCCCTTTTCCAGCGCCGCCAATAATTCGGCGGAGTGCTTCATCCCTTTGGCGAAATCGTAAGCCGGGCTATCTAACCCGAAATCGCCGCTGCCCAGTACGCGCTTGCCGAGATTGACGATGCGGGCCAGGTCGAAGGGATAACGAATGGTGGCCTTGGTGCTTTCGTGGCCGGCGATGGCGGCCAGGCGGGTCTCAAATTGACCGCCGAGAGCGTCGAGACCTTGCACGAGGCGAATGGGTTTGCTCAGGGTGCAAAGTCCCGCCTCGCCGTCGATCACGTTTACGTGTAGCAGATAAGTCCCATCAGGAACGCCGGCGAGATTCATTGCGAGTGGCGCCGGTTTCTCGACAAAATCGCGGGCGGCAACTTCGATGACACCAATGTCCTTCACAACCTTGCCGCCTTTTTCCGGCAGCAGAGCCATTGTTAATCGCAAGACGCCGGACCCGGGCTTGTAAGAAGCAGCATACGTTTGTCCCAACGAGCCCATCAATGGAATGGAGGAATCGGCAAGAATCTTCTCGGTGCGCAGTGCCAGGGACCAGAGGAATTCTTCCTTGGCGTTCCAGAGCCGGCCGTTGAGCAACGTGAAAGCGTGGGCCAAGGGCCGGCAAGCTTCGCCCTTACGACCGGCGCTTTGAAGACTGCTGGCCTCTGCAAGGAGCTTATCGACCTGGGTTTTCACTTCGGCGCTGGCCTTGGCTGAACTGCGGAGCTTTTGTACCTGTTGGGTTAGAGTCACGGGATTGGCTTGAGGTTTAAGAGAAGGCGGACCATCAGGGTAGGGCTGTACCTGGACGCTGGTAACATGCTTTAGCGGTTTGAGCTTGATGTTTCGTAATCGCAGCGATTCGCCTGAAAATACCAGGGGGACAGGTTCATCGTTCTTGGTCCGTATGTTCGCTTCGGGAAACACGGCATCTTCCTTCTTGGGAATGTCATAAATGATTCCCGCGGCAAAATAATCTTGAATGGTAAGGCTCACCCTTTGCCAACCTGGCTTGTTGCCATACAGGTAAACGCGCCGTGGATGTCCCTCCCCTTCAGAATATTTGCCAAAACCAAGAACGACTTCCGCTTTGCCGTCGCTTATGCAGTCAAATTCCAGTTCAAAATCAAGGAATTCGCGCGCCGATCTGAGTGGAGCGTTTATCCCCGGCGACACCAGCTCGCCGTTGTCCACTTTCCATTTGTCGCCAGTCCAGCCTTCGGTGGTTTTGCCGTCGAAAAGCAGAATCCAACCGTCAGCAATTTCGGCGGGCGTCAGAGTGTTGGGTTTGGATTTGTCTTGGCCAGCTTGTAAGGGAGGTGCCATGGCGAGGAGCAAGAAAAGGGGTGCAACAATGCGGTACATAATGGTGATTCCTCATGCGGCCACGGCGCAAACGCAGGACGGCCATCTCAGGCCGTCCCGAGAAGCCGTCTTACATTATCTGCGAATTGAAGCTTTACGGCCACGAAAAGTAGTGCATACAACCACCCATCCACGGAATTCATGCCGCGGCTTTCAACCTCGCCGCAGGTGTTTCTGATGCCCGCTGCCCATCACACCATTTCTTCCGAATCCAAAGCGCCGGACATTCCACCGCAAAATACCCGACTGCGCCAAGCGTCAGGGCCACGCCGCAATACACCAAAAACAGAACCAGCGACTTTTCGGGCAACGTTGAGGCGATTCCCAGGCGCTGCAGGCCCCTCACTATGGCGGGGGCGAAGGGCAAATGCCAAAGATAAGTGGAATAACTACTGCGGCCCACGAATGCCAGCACACGGCTTGGCGGCGTCGCGGTCGCGGTCGACTGGGCAGCTAACCAGACCCACACAACCAAACATGCCAGTCCTATAGCTTGCACTGGCAGCACTGCCAGTAAAAAGAAAACGCGATGGCTGGTGATGTCCCAAAGGAAGGAAGGGGCCACGGTCAAAATGGCTACCACAGGCAGCAGTAATGTGACCGATCGCAGCGACTGAAGTCGCTGGCGGTGGCAATGGACCAGACAGGCCGCCAAAGTGCCGGCGGCCAGAGCGTCGATGCGGTTGTGGGTGAAGGCTAAGCCTATGGGGCCGGTGCCGCTGTAAACATAAATGACGTGCGCAAGGCGAGCGCACCAGCTCGCGAGCACCAGCACCGTCAACGTGATCATCAGGCGGCGTGGAAGGTTCTCATTTGAGATTCTGGCCTGGCTGAGGAAAGCTACGAGCATCAGGACATAAAAATGCTCTTCGACCGCCAGCGACCAGAGATGCTCGGCGGCGGGAATTGGCAGGTAATTTTGGCCGTGGATCAACACCGGCCACAGAATTTCGGCGACGCTCAGCACGCGCGCGGCTCTGTTTCCCGATTGAGTGAAAAAAAGCCAGAGGCCGAAAGCTAGCACGTACAGCAGTGCCGGCGGATAAATCTTGAAAAACCTGCGCAGCAGGAAGGCTTTGGGATCGACGCGGCCAGTGGTCTGGCGTTCGCGAAGGAAAAGTCCCGTGATGAGAAAGCCGCTTAGGGCAAAAAACAGGTCGACGCCCATCCAACCGGCGCGTTGCCATTGCATACAAACAGCATGCCCGAGTTCGCCTGGCGCCGGCATAAATGGAGAATGAGCGCCGAGAACCAGCAAAATGGCCAGACCACGCAGCACGTCCAACCCCTGAATGCGGCCGAATAGGGAAATGCAAGCAAGTTGTTGGTTGACCATACGCTTGCACCTCCGTGTGCAATGCGGTTATTCGGAAGCTCAAGGCAATAGTCTGTCATTATAAGCTGTTGCGCGTGTTGCGAAACGCCAAAACGAGAGCAGACAGGCGGCCTTACGCCTTCAAATGCTCATCATGCCGCATGCCGCTGGGCGGCAAATCGGCCTTGCGCACGTTCGCCAGCGCTGCTTTGGCCCCTGCGTGTTGCTCGGCGTCGTTGTCTTCCCATTCGATGCTGACGGCGCCGTCATAACCGACGCGATTTAGTTCGACCATGATTTCTTCCACGCTGTTGGCGTCGCGGGCGGTGCCGGCGGTGACGAAGTTCCAGCCGTTGAGGGGATGGCCCATGGGGCGATGGCCGCCCAACAAACCGGCGCGGGTGTGCTCGCGGATCACTTGTACGCCTTTGATGTGGGCGCAGTGGATGTAGTCGCCGAACTCGCGGATGAATTGCACGACGCTGACGCCTTGCCATTCCATGTGCGAGCCGTCGAGGTTGAAACCGACGGCTCCTTCATAACCAGCCTTGACGAGGAAGTTGATGTAATCGCTGGCCGACTCGATGTCGCCCATGGCGCGTTCGCTGGGGTGGCATTCGAGATCGTAAGTGACGCCGTATTTCTTGCAGGCGTCAAAGACGGGGCCGAAGCGTTCGACGAGAAGCTCCAGGCTGACCTGGCGGGCGTCGGGGATGGCGTGGCCTTCCAGGCTTGAGGGCAAGGGCGGAAACAGGAAGAAATGGCTCCAGCAATGCGCGGGCGAACCGACGAAACCGGGGCAGGCCACCTTGCGGTTTTGCAGTTTGCCCAGGTAGTGGCAGAGGCGAACACAGGCGATCAGGTCTTTTTGCGATTGATCATGAATGAGCTTGCCGACTTCATCAGGGACGTAATACGGATTGGTGCGTGGCGGTTTGTTGCCCTTGTCGCGCCAGGTCTTGTAGGCGGCGCGGGCTTCGCCGCGGGCGAATTGAAGTGTCTTGGCGCTCGGCTCATCGCCTAATGCCTGGCCCTGCAAATGCGAGGCGACGGTGAAGACTTCCAGGCCATGTTTCTTGGCGAGGTCCACGCGCTCCTTGGCATAGGCTTCAGCGCCGGCGTCGGTCATGCATTTGTCGAGATCCAGCTCCCAGCCGGCTTCTTCCCAGCCGTCGAAACCGGTTTGTTGGACGAATGGCACCCATTTGTCCATCGGCACATTGCCGAACTGGCCGCGGACGAGGCCAATTTGATGGTAGGAACCTTTGCCGTTGCGATGCGGGGTGGTTTGCTTGAAACCCATGGGAGAGACTCCGTATTGCGATTGCGTTGATCTTGGGCAGAGTATGGACGGTACAGCGAATTGCAAGCGGGCAATGGAACTCGTTTCACCGGGAGGCTACAATCGTGACCATGAGCAGTTCGCAAGACCCATCGCCAGCCGGGCGGCCCTGTAACGATTTCACGACCACACACTGGAGCCTCGTCCTGAAGGTTGGCCAGCGCGGTAATCGAGCAGCCGATGAAGCGCTGGCGGAATTGTGCCAGCGTTACTGGTTTCCGCTTTACGCTTTTGTGCGGCGGCGCGTGGGTAATGTGCATGAAGCGCAGGATGTGACCCAGGAGTTTTTCGCATTTCTTCTCGAGGAGGACGCTTTGGCACAGGCAACGCCCGAAAGGGGGCGCTTTCGCAGCTTTCTTCTGGCAGCTCTCAAAAACTTTCAGGCCAACCAGTGGGACCGGGCCAACACTCGCAAACGCGGCGGCGGCCGCAAACTCTTCTCGCTTGAATTCGACATGAGCGAATCGCGCCTCAGTCTCGAACCGGCGCACGGCATGACGCCCGAACACCTCTTTGAACGTCAATGGGCGCTCACGTTGCTGGACCTTATCATGACGAGGCTGCAAAAGGAGTACGCCACAAGCGGAAAGGGCGCGCAATTCGAGTTGCTCAAGGGGGTTTTGATCGGTGACAAGGGACGGCCATATGCGGAACTGGCCCGAGAATTGAATATGAGTGAGCCGGCCGCGCGACAGGCTGGCTTCCGTCTGCGCAAGCGTTACCGGGAACTGCTTCGGCAAGAGGTGGCCCAAACAGTCGCTGATGTCGGCGACGTGGAGGAAGAGATAAGAAGCCTTTTCCAGGCGCTCGGCGGCTGACTAAATTTTGCCCGAAATCATGTCACATCTGGCTCCAATTGCTTTAGAAAGGGGTAACGAGGTGAACCCCAATGCCTGAACCACGTCATTGTCCCGAATGCCAGGCCGAGATTCCGGCCGGCGCCCCCGCTGAACTTTGCCCCAAATGCTTGCTCAAGGCCGGCCTGCTGAGCGAGCCCACGGCTTCCTCGCCACGGCCGTCTGGGGATCGCTTTGTTCCGCCAGCGCTTGAGGAACTGTCGGCCCGATTGCCGCAGCTCGAAATCCTGGAACTCCTCGGCCAGGGCGGCATGGGCGCTGTTTACAAGGCTCGCCAGCGCGGGCTGGACCGCCTGGTGGCGGTAAAAATCCTCCCACCCGAGATTAGCCGCGACCCTGCGTTTGCCGAGCGATTTAGTCGCGAAGCACGAGCGCTGGCCATGCTGAGCCATCAGCACATTGTCACTATCCATGATTTTGGACAGGCCGACGGACTTTTTTACTTCGTCATGGAATACGTGGACGGCGTCGACCTCCGGCAAGCGATGCAAAGCGGCAAAATCACATCGAAGGATGCGCTGAGCATTGTGACCCAAGTTTGCGATGCGCTGCAATTCGCTCACGACGAGGGTGTCGTCCACCGCGACATCAAACCGGCCAACATTTTGATCGACAAGCGCGGCCGCGTGAAAATCGCCGATTTCGGGCTGGCAAAACTGCTCGGCCAGCACCAGGCAGATCACGATCTCACAGGCACGCAGGAGGTGATGGGCACCTTGCGTTACATGGCCCCGGAGCAAATGAAAGGCTCCAGGGCCGTGGATCATCGCGCTGACATTTATTCGCTGGGCGTGGTTTTTTATGAGCTTTTGACGGGGGAGCTGCCCATCGGCCGGTTTGCACCGCCGTCGAAAAGGGTTGAGGTCGATGTGCGGCTCGATGATGTTGTGCTACGGGCGCTGGAGACCGAACCGACGTTGCGTTACCAACAAGCGAGCCAGGTCAAAACCGATGTCGATACGATTTCCTTGACCATGCCGGCGCCAACGATAGCGGCTTCACAGGAAAGCGGCAAGATAACCGAAAAGCTCGATCCGGCGGTGCTTGAACGGCTAGTATTGCCGCTATTGCCGGCGCGTTTGCTGGATGCTCAAAAGCTCTACATGGCAAAATCGGGCAGCGGCGCGTTGGAAGCATTTATGGCCATTCGGGCTATCATGCGCAAACATGGCATCGCATTGCCTGCGACGCCAATGTGGAAAATCGCGGTCGGCATTGGCACGCTGGCTCTATTTGTTGCGATAGCAATCTTTGCCATGTCCTGGTGGCGATTCGTCAGTCCCATCGTTTATCTGCCCGTTTTGGCGCTGGCCATTATTTGGTGCGGCATCGAAGCCTGGCGATTTCCGGGCACACCACGAGGCGGCGTGGCACGGTTTGCCCTGGCAATGATCCTTGCCTTCTCCGTGCTCGTGCCTTTGCTGAACCTGCTTGCGTCCCCTGAGCCATTGCTGGATCGAATTTATGAACAGACCGGAATCACGCCAGGACGCTACGATGCGGAATTCCTCCAGGCTATTCACCTGGCCATTATGTTTTGGCTTCTGAGTCCCTTATTATTGCTGCTTTTCAAGATGTCTAAAACGCGGCTCAAAGAGCGGTCTCAATTGAAATCAGCGGAATGGGTGAGAGCCCCCGCGGGATGGCTTCTGGAAACTGGCATCGTTCAGGTGCTCACTTCATTTATCTGGATGCCAATGTCCCTCCAAGATGAATTGTACTGGCTCACTGCTTTATCCGCTCTGGGTGTGTTTCAGGGCACGGTCGTCATAATCGGCGCCATGAGAATGTGGCGTCTTGCGAGTTATCAGTGGGCGCGGCTTGCGTGCTATCTGGCCATGGCGCCCTCCGTGGGTTTCGGGTGGATTCAGGGAATACCGATTGGCATCTGGGCCTTGCGGACCTTGCAGAAGCCCGATGTCAGGATCGCATATTTGATGGCGCGGCCAATTTCGTATCAATAGCTAAATGAATACGATTCCAGATTTCGACAAATCCGGCGGCCTCATCCCCGCCATTGCCCAGGACGCGGACAGCGGCCAGGTACTGATGATGGCCTGGATGAACCGCGAGGCTTACGACGAGACGGTGCGCACCGGGCGGGCCGTTTATTTCAGCCGTAGCCGCAATAAGCTCTGGCGCAAGGGCGAAGAAAGCGGCAATGTGCAAGAGGTGCGCGAGATTTACGTCGATTGCGACGCCGACACGATCTTGCTCAAGGTCCACCAGATCGGCGGGGCCGCGTGCCATGAAGGTTATCCGAGTTGCTTTTTTCGCAAAGTCGAGCCGGACGGGTTGCGCGTCGTCGGCGAGCGTGTCTTCGATCCCAAGCAGGTGTACCGTAAATGAGTGCCAACACATTGAGGCTCGGCATCCCCGCCGGCAGTTTGCAAGAGGCGACCAGTGAGCTGTTTCGCAAGGCGGGTTACAAGCTGACGTTCGCCAGCCGTAGCTATTATCCGAACATAGATGATCCGGAAGTCCACTGCACGCTGATTCGGGCGCAGGAGATGGCGCGTTATGTGCAGAATGGATCGCTGGATTGCGGGCTGACCGGTCACGACTGGATCGTCGAAAACGACGCCAAGGTTGTCGAATTGGCGGAGCTGGTGTTCAGCAAGGTGAGCAGGCGGCCGGTGCGCTGGGTGCTGGCGGTGCCCAATGATTCGCCGATTCAGAGAGTGCAGGATCTTCAGGGTAAACGGATCGCCACGGAGGTCGTCAATCTGACGCGGCGCTGGCTGGGGAGTCATGGCGTGACGGCGAATGTTGAATTCAGCTGGGGGGCCACGGAGGTGAAGCCGCCGCGTTTGGCGGATGCGATTGTGGATGTCACCGAGACTGGCAGCTCGCTGCGGGCCAACAATCTGCGCGTTGTCGCCGAGTTATTGCAGAGCACGACGCGGTTCATTGCCAATGAGGCAGCCAACGCCGATGTCTGGAAGCGGCAAAAGATGGCCGACATGGTACTGATGTTGCAAGGGGCGATGGCCGCCGAGGGCAAGGTGGGATTGATGCTCAATGTGCGCAGCGCCGATTTGACGGCGATACTGAAAATCTTGCCGGCGTTGCAGAAGCCGACGGTTTCGTCGCTGTCCGATCCGGAATGGGTGGCGGTCAACACGATCTTGGATGAGGACACGGTGCGGCATATCGTGCCCCAGCTCAAGCAGGCGGGGGGGAGGGGGATTGTGGAGTATCCACTGAATAAGATCATTGATTGAACATGCCGTTTGGCCGCGTTGCGGAACGCGCTCCGCTTCGCGTCGCGGCTAAACGGGCATTCGTCCTGGTTGGCCCATGGCAGAGGCCGCAACGCCATGGCCTTGAGCATAGACATGCGTAAACTCCGCTCCAAATAAAACGATCTGCGACGCGTAGTAAACCCAAACTAACGCCACCACCAACGAACCTGCCGCTCCATGAGCCGAGGCGATGCCCGCGTGCGCCATGTAGAACGCAATGAGTTGCTGCCCCAATGTGAACAATACTGCCGTCAGCAATGACCCCTGCCAGACATCGCCCCATGCGATCGGAGCGTCAGGCAGAAGTTTGAAGATCAAGGCGAAAAGCAACGCGATCAAACCGAGGGAAAGCAAAGCAGCCAGTGCTTGCCAGAGCAGGCTGCTGCCGGGAAATGTGGTGAGCCATTGGGCAAGCGCCGTTAGCATCGTGCTGACGACAAAGGAGACTAATAAAAGAAAACCTGTCCCCACAACTGCGGCGAAGGAAAGTAGTCGATGGCGAATAAAGTGCATGACCACATTGCCGATGCGAGGCGGGGCCTCGGTTTTCCAAATAATGTTCAAGGCATCCTGGAGTTGAATGAACACGCCAGACGCACCGACCACCAACATTACCAATCCGATCAAGGTAATATGGGTATTGCCTCCGGAATCCTGAGCATTTTCCAGAATTTTGCTGGCAGCATCGGCGGGCAGGGGACCGAGCGTTCGGCGGATTTCAGAGCCGACTGCCGATTGCGCATTGTCTTCGCCCACCAACACTGCCGTCATGCTGATGGCGATCAGCAGCAGCGGCGCCAGCGAAAAGGCCGTGTAATAGGCGAGTGCGGCGCCATGGGTCTGGGCATTGTCGTCGCTCCAGGCGGACGCCGCGGCTTTCAATAAGTGCCAGAATTGCTTGATCCTCATGGCGGTCGCCCCTCCAACTGGGTGTAAACAATCCTTTGATGAAACCACGCAATTCGCGTGCCTGAAATCACCAGCCCGCGCGGCCGTTGGGAATTGCTGTGCGCAAGTGTGCGCAGTGCATGGCGTTTTTCAGCGCGCGCAAATGCGCCTTGGCAATCGCTGCAATGCAATTAATGCACATCGACAATTGGCGCCCGTCAAGCTGATGCTATTTGCAACCGCAGGCCTTCGCCTGCGATTGCAAACAGCTTAGCGCTTGCCCTAGCCAACGCCCCACGGGATCGCGCGGAACAACAATAGCACCAGTACGATTACCAGGAGGGTTCCCAGCAGCCCGCTGGGACCATAGCCCCAATTCCGCGCATAGGGCCAAGTGGGCACGGCACCCATCAACAAGATAATCAGGATGATCAGCAGAATGAGTCCCATGGCAATGTCCTTTCACGACATTTTCTGCCGCTGCTTGCAGCATGATTTTCTCAATGCAAATGCTGATAAAGCACAAGGCATGCCAATACTCATCTCAAGCCGATCGCCCGGCAAAATAGACAGGGGGGTTGTAACAACCGAAGAGCGAAAGGGAGGCTGGTCATGCAGAGTTAATGGCAACTGCGCGGTTAAGGCGAGCGCTTTCTTTTAGCCGAGGTGCGGAACCGAGCGCTCCGCTTGGTGTCTGTTAACACGCAAATTACAGGCGAGCCGCCTGTGCTACGATGCCTTGGACATTATTTGTCCGCTTTCCAAATCTCCACATAGCGCGCCTGCGCCGCTCGTAGTTGAACCATGGCGGCAAACGGATCACCACTGGCGACAATGGCGGCGGCGGATGCCACCCGCTCGGCGCGGCGGTACCGGGCGGCTTCATGCAATGCCACGGCGGCCCACGGATCGCCATTGGCGACGGTCGCCGCGGCGAAGGCCACGCGTTCACGCTGTTCGGGCGACAATGGCGGAGGCTGTTCGGGCGGCGTCTTGAGATCGAAAAACCGGAAAAGAAACACACTGATCGACAGGGCCACCACCATCAATAACGCCAACCGCAGCATGTCACCCTGGCTGCGGCGACCAAATAAACCGTCGAGCGCCGCTTGATCGCCAGATTCAGCGGCGGTCTGCAAATTCAACTCATAACGGCCGGCGGGATAGTCGGCGGCTTGCTGTTCCGTGGTGTAGCCCGTGAGATCTTCCTGGCCGGGGCGCGGTACCACTACGGCGTCGAAGCCCAGTGCATTGCTGAAAGCAAATGTTGCCGGCCAAAGCTGTGAACGCGTGGTATCGGGAAGGAGCGTCCACAAGGCGCGGATCAGGCCCGGATCGGGCGCTGGCCGAACGAACATGAGCTTGCCGCCGTCCACCAGAATCTGCACGCCACCCAGCAGGGCCGGGCTTTCGGCGTTTTCAACGGTCAATTCGACTGCGGCGGGATCTTCATCTTCGCGGAGGGCCGAGGCCTTGACGCGCTTCAGCACCTTTTGGACTTCGGCCACAGTCCGGCGTGGCAACGGCTCGGCGGGCATGGTTAGCTCAGGCAATTCGGAGCCGGTGCGCTGCCAGGGCGGCGGAAATCGTTCGGCCACGGCAAACGGATCGCCAAGAAACTTGCGATAGGCCGCGAGCGGCACCACCAAAACGTGAAAACGCAAGTATGGCGGCCCGTCCGTGGCCGGTTGGTCGGTGACCTGCACAATAACTACCTGGTCCTTGCCAAGCGGCTGGGCGAAAAGCGCGGCTGGACAAATGATACCGATGGGGCGGTCGCCGAAATCGAGTAGAATCTGTTCGATGTCGCCTTGCCAAACATCGATGAAGCCGTTGGAGCGTGCCAGGACGCGCGGATGGTCCCCGGAAGGGCGAAGGTAAAGCGCTTGTTGGATGGTCAATTCAGGCATGGTGTTCTTTGTAGGACAGCTCTCCAGAGCCGTCCCGCGGCAACAGCAAATTGAGGAACCAATATGGCGGCGACGCTCACCGGCCAAGCTCTTAACGATCCCGTGACTCGCCACATGCGCCGCGATTTCACACAGCTGCGGGTTGACCAGACCGTGGACCAGGCCTTAGCCACTCTCCGCCAGAGCCAGCCACAAGGCCGCATCATTTACCTCTACGTCACCGATGCCGACGACCGTTTACAAGGCGTGGTGCCGACGCGACGCATCTTGCTCAGCCAACCTGACGCAACCATTGAGTCTTTAATGGTCAAACCCGTGGTATCCATTTCGCACAATGCCACCGTGTTGGAGGCATGCGAGTTTTTCACCATGCACCGCTTGCTCGCCTTTCCGGTAGTGGACGATGAACGCCGCATGCTCGGACTGGTCGATGTCGATCTTTACACCGAGGAACTGACTGACATCGACCGCCGCGAAGGCAATGACGAACTGTTCCAGCTGATCGGCGTCCATGTGACCACGGCTCAACAGGCCAACCCGCTGTTGTCATTCCGGCAGCGTTTTCCCTGGCTCATTTGCAACATTGTCGCCGGTGTGCTGGCAGCGCTTTTGGCGGGCATTTACGAGCATGAATTGCAAAAGGTAGTCGCGCTGGCGTTGTTCATTCCCGTGGTGCTGGCCCTCGCGGAAAGTGTGAGTATTCAGTCGGTCAGCTTGACGCTCCAGTTCTTGCGCGGCCAGCAGCCTACATGGGCGGCGATGGCGCCCAGGGCGACGAGCGAGCTTTTGGCCGGCCTTTTGTTGGGTTCGGCGTGCGGCCTATTGCTGGCCACGGTGGCGCTGATTTGGCTGGGCAGCGTGTCGTTATCGCTTTGTATCTTTGGAGGAATCGCCGGCGGCGTTACGGCGGCGGCGGTGATTGGTTTGTCGCTGCCGTATATCTTGCATTTACTCGAGCGCGATCCGCGCGTTGCGGCGGGGCCCGTGGCACTGGCCTGTGCGGATATGGTGACGTTGCTGATTTACTTCAATCTGGCGCGTTGGCTATTGGCTTGACCAACAGTGGCAAGCGTTGCTCAAATGTGGGCCGGCGAGGAACTTTGGGGTTCTAAGTATGTGTTGTGGGCCTGTTGCAAGGATGTTAGCCAACCCAACAAAAACAGGGTCCATAGCGCCAGCTGACCCAAGCCATAAACGGTCATGGCGAACGTCACAGCCTGCGGATATTGCTCCGCATACTGTGCGCCCCCGAAAAGCCCGCCATCCCGCAGGAGCAGCGGAATCACACCCGCATAGTGCAGCACAATCGTGATCATAAACGCCGTTCTGGCGCCCGCGTGACGCGCGCTTGCTGCCAAACCGCCTAACAACGCCCACATGACCGGTATGCCGGCAAACAGTACCCACTCTTGCCGGATTAGCCATAAGGGTGAAGAATAGAGGCTCCAAACGTCAAAGCCATGGCCGCCCCCCGCATCCGCAATGGCGATAACTGCCAGAAAAAGCCCCAATATCAAACCGCCCACCGTGCCGAGTATTGTTGTCCACATGGTGTAACCCTCCGGCCAGACATGCAGCGTTGCAATTAGGTCAGTCACGCAAGAAAAATTGCAAAATTCATGCCAACGCCCAGCACTAACATTACTTTCCTGTGCAATAGGTCTGAGCCTTGCTGGGACGCTACAATACTCTCTTGGTTGGTAAGAGAACACCAATGGCAATACTTTCCGTTCGCACGCATGATTCATTGCCTGCCTACTGTCAAGGCGGCGCCGTGACCATCGGCAACTTTGACGGCGTGCACCGCGGCCATCAGGCGTTACTGGCAGAACTGCGCCGTCAAGCCGACTTGGTGGGCGGCCCAGCCGTGGCCATGACCTTCGACCCGCCGCCATCGCGGCTGTTGCGGCCCGGCTTTGTTCCGGCGGCCCTGACTACGCTGGCGGATCGAACCACGCTGATGTTGGCCCACGGGGCCGAGCATGTTCTGGTGATGCAAACGACCCACGATCTGCTGCAACGGACAGCCCGCGAGTTCTTTGACGGTATCATTAAGAACGCGTTGGCAACCAAGGCCTTGGTGCCTGGATTTAATTTCGCCTTCGGCCACAATCGCGAAGGGACTGTCACAACGGTGACAGCCATGTGTCACGACGCGGCCATCAAGTGCGTTCCGGTGCCGCCGCTGCAGATTGACGGACAACCCGTTTCCAGCAGCCGCATTCGCGGTGAACTGCTGGCCGGCAATGTATCAGCGGCAGCCAATCTCTTGGGCCGTTGGCATCGCGTCATCGGCAACGTGGTCGTGGGGCAAAGGCGCGGCCAAACGCTAGGTTTTCCAACTGCCAATCTGGATGGCGTCGCCACGCTGGTCCCCGGCAACGGCGTTTATGTCGTGCGAGTGCACCACCAAGGCGGCCTTTGGTCCGGGGCGACCAATGTCGGCCCTAATCCGACCTTTGGCGAGGTGGCTCGCAAGATCGAGGTTCATCTGTTGGATTTCAGCGGCGATCTTTATGGCGCTACACTGGCTGTTGATTTCTTGCAACGTCTGCGTGACACGCACAAATTCGCCGGTCCGGGGGAATTGGCGAATCAATTGACTGCTGACATTGCGGCGACGCGGCGAATTGTTCAAGGTATAGGTGAGTGACCACCAATTTCCTTTTGACGTGAGTCGCCATGTTTGACCATTCACTTCCCATTCATGGCCGCGGCGTTTCTGACAATCCAACCGGCCGTTTCGAGCGCATCGCCTACGAGCGCGATCCCGATGTGTCCGTGGAGGACGAAGTCGCGCCCGCCACCGTATTGCTCCGCGATACCAGCCGCACCATCATCGCCACCAATGACAGCCCCGACGTGGGCTTTGACGCCAGCATCAATCCCTATCGCGGCTGTGAGCATGGGTGTAGTTATTGCTATGCGCGGCCTTACCACGAGTATCTCGGCATGTCCGCCGGTTTGGATTTCGAGACCAAAATCCTGGTCAAGGAAGACGCACCGGAGTTGCTGCGCAAGGAATTGCTGTCGCCTAAATGGCAGCCCAAAGTGCTTGGCATTAGCGGCGTGACAGATGCTTATCAACCAATTGAACGGCGTTTGCGCATCACGCGGCGCTGTTTGGAAGTGCTGACGGAATTTCGCAATCCCGTCGGGATTGTGACCAAAAATCACCTGGTGGCCCGCGACGCCGATTTGCTTACGGAATTGGCGCGTTTTGATGCGGCACTTGTATTCGTTTCGGTGACCACACTCGACGCCAATTTGAGCCGTCGCATGGAGCCGCGGGCTTCGCATCCCGATGCTCGGTTGGCGGCAGTGAAGGATTTGCGCGCCGCCGGCGTGCCGGTGGGCGTCATGGTCGCGCCGATCATTCCGGGCCTCAACGATCATGAGGTCCCGACCATTTTGCAAGCCGCCGCCGCCGCGGGGGCGATGTTTGCCCATTATACCATCTTGCGTTTGCCGCACGGCGTGGCCGATCTTTTCGAGCAATGGCTGGCGCAACATTTCCCTGACCGCAAGGACAAAGTGCTGGGCCGCATTCGCGATATGCGCGGCGGCAAACTCAATGAATCCGATTTTGGCAAACGGATGCGCGGTGACGGAATTCTCGCAAAGGCCATTGGCGATTTGTTTGCGATGGCGCGACAGAAGGCGGGATTGGAACGCATGCCGCCCAAGGTATCGACGGCGTCGTTTCGGCGGCCTATCAAGGGGGGTCTGCCGACGTTATTTGATGACTTGCTAGAATAAGACGATTAAGCAATAGATTTTCTCCAGCATGAAAACTACTGAATGCTCCCATGCCGAATGTGCTCATCCTTGGCGCCGGCATCTCCGGCTTGACTGTCGCCTATCGACTGCAGCAAACGCGGCCCGACATTGACATCACCATCTTGGAGCCGTGTGACCGACCAGGTGGCACCATCTGGACCGAGCGCCGCGATGGTTTTCAAATAGAGATAGGCCCCAACGGCTTTCTCGACACCAAACCGACAACCTTCGAGCTGTGCCGCGATCTTGGCCTCGCCGGATCGCTGGTGACTGCCAGCGACGCGGCGGCCAAAAATCGATTCTTGTTCGTCGATGGCCAACTCAAAGCGTTGCCCAACGGTCTGCTGCCGTTTCTCAAAACCAATCTTCTCAGCTGGCGCGGCAAACTGTCGTTTCTGATGGAACGGTTTCGCGCTCCACGTCTTGATCCCAGCGATGAATCGGTGGACGCCTTCGCCGCACGCCGCGCTGGCCGCGAAGTCGCTGACGTTTTCGCCGACGCCCTGGTGACTGGTATTCACGCCGGCGATCCGCGGTTGCTCAGCATACGGGCGGCGTTTCCCAGAATCGCCGGATTAGAAAGGGAATTCGGCAGCGTCATCAAGGGATTGGGTCGTACCGCCAAGCAGCGTCGCGCGGAAGCAAAGGCACGCGGCGAAGTCTACCAACGCCCCGGCAAGATGTGGTCCTTCCGCGATGGCTTACGACTTTTGGTGGAGACTTTGAGTACACAGTTAAAGCAGCAGCCGTTGTTGGGGGTCGAGGTTCGACGCATTGCGAGGAGTGATGGATCAGGCAAACCGCAATGGATCGCGTCGGCGTCGGCCGTTAACAGCTGGACTGCGGACGCCGTGGTGCTGGCTTGTCCTGCGCACCAGCAAGCCCGATTGCTCGGTGACATTGACACGGAATTGTCCGAGAAGATTGCGGCCATTCCTTACAACCGTGTCGCCGTCGTGGCTCTCGGCTATCGCCGGGCCGACGTGCCCATGTCGGTCGACGGCTTTGGTTACATCGCTCCGCAACGGACGCGGCGTGACCTTTTGGGCGTACAGTGGTGTTCATCGATTTTTCCGGGCCGCGCTCCTGAAGGCACGGTGTTGCTCAGGGCGATGTGTGGCGGTTGGCATCGTGCGGAGATCGTCGGCTGGGACGACGGGCGCTTGCTCCAAGCGGCTCGGGCTGAGTTGCAGCTTGCAATGGGCGTCGCCGCCGAGCCGATCTTTCATCACATCGTTCGCTGGGACCGCGCCATCCCCCAATATCACCTTGGCCACCTGGAGCGCGTGGCGGAAATCGAAAGCCGCGTGGCCCAGCATCCGGGTCTGTTTCTCACCGGTAATGCCTACCACGGCGTGGCGATGAACGATTGCACGGAGCAAGGCATGGCAGTTGCATTGAAGGTTTCCAGGTATCTTGCCGGCGCGGAGGGGTAACTAACGGAATTGCAGTGTTTCCCCGCGCTCAGCCGTGTGTTACCATGTCCGCAACGAAACAACGCTTTGGCTCCAACCTCCCCTGGTGCACTATGCAAGGTGTCCTCAGTCTGATCCTCGGCGGCGGTCGTGGCACCCGCCTCTATCCGCTTACCATGCTCCGCAGCAAACCGGCCGTGCCCATCGCCGGCAAATATCGCCTCATCGACATTCCCATCAGCAACTGCATCAATAGCGGTTTCAAACGCATCTATGTGCTGACGCAGTTTCTGAGCGTCAGCCTGCATCGTCACATTGCCAACACTTACAAGTTCGATCCCTTCAGCCAGGGATTCGTCGAAGTGCTGGCCGCTCAGCAGACCAATGAAACGACCGACTGGTATCAGGGAACGGCCGATGCCGTTCGCCAGCAGATCCGTTATGTCCACGAAGACGGCTGCTCGGACGTGATGATTCTGTCCGGCGACCAGATCTATCGCATGGATTTCGGCCATCTGCTCAAGACCCACCGTCAAAGCAATGCTGAGGTGACCATCGCCGTTTTGCCGGTGTCGGCCGAGTCAGCGAGCGGCCTGGGCATCATGCGACTCGACGACACCGGCCGTGTTGTCGGTTTTGTCGAAAAACCTCAGTCGCCCGAGCAATTGGAGCCGCTGCGCATGTCCGCCGAGTGGATGGAGAAGCGCGGCATCACGTCTAAGGGCCGCCATTACATGGCCAGCATGGGCATTTATCTATTCAAACGCGAAACGTTGATCCATTTGCTCAATGCGCCACCGTTGGCCACTGACTTTGGCCGTGAAGTTTTTCCACGCACCTTGCAAGCGCACCATGTACAGGCTCACCTGTTCGATGGCTACTGGGAAGACGTCGGCACCGTGAAGGCCTATCACGAAGCGAGCCTAGCCTTGACCGGCGACAATCCGCCCTTCAATTTTCACACTTCCGAAGGCGTGATCTACACGCGCATGCGCTATTTGCCGGCAGCACGCATCACCGGCGCCGCTTTGGAGCATTGCTTGGTGAGCGATGGCTGCGTCGTCGGGGCCGGCACCAAAATCACCCGCTCGATCCTGGGTGTCCGGACACGCGTCGGCCGCAATGCCAACGTTCGCAACACGGT
>Ga0134121_10001560_pt1 | contig 21471 bp, 22 predicted proteins | sample KB301_FD_96463 | JGI IMG/M metagenome (GOLD analysis project Ga0134121, IMG submission 96463) | Terrestrial soil microbial communities without Nitrogen fertilizer from Kellogg Biological Station, Michigan, USA - KB3-0-1 | ecosystem: Environmental > Terrestrial > Soil > Unclassified ... | reverse complement strand
GTGGACGCGGAGCACGCTCGGGTTCGCGGGACGCTCCAGAGCCCACCGTCGATCCATGGCTCCAAGGCTAGGCGCTCGCGTGACGCCGGGTCACGAGCGCTCGGCGGGCCTTCCGTGCACGTCGGCTAGCATCCTCGGACCATGGACGTGACCGGGAGTTTCCTTGGGGGTTCCGTTCGGTGAGCGTGCTCGTCACGTGTCCGACGTGTGGCCGCCGACCGTTCACGGAGTTCTCGTTCGGCGGCGAGCTGCGCGACATCGCCTCCCCCGATACGGCGAGCGACTTCGAGCGTGTCTATCTGCACGACAACGCCGCCGGTCCGCAGCGGGAGCGCTGGTTCCACCTGCTCGGTTGCCGGCGGTGGGTGACGCTGACGCGCGACACCGGCACGAACCGCGTCGAGGCCTGACCGATGCCGTCGCTGCGACTGGACGGGCGGCGCGTCGAGATCCACGACGGCGACACGGTCGCCGCGGCCGCCTTCCGCGCGGGCGTCCGCACCTTCACCCGGTCGCTGAAGGCACATCGGCGGCGCGGCCTGTACTGCGGCACCGGCGACTGTGCGAACTGCCTCGTGACCGTCGACGGACTGCCGGGCGAGCGCGCGTGCGTGACGCCGGCGCGCGATGGGATGCGCGTCGAGCGGGAGACCGGGTGGCCGTCGGCGGAGCGCGACGCACTCGCGATCAACGATCGGCTCCACCGGTTCATGCCAGTCGGCTTTTACTACAAGGTGTTCGCACGTCCGCGCTGGCTGTGGCCGGTCGCCGAGCGGGTGATCCGCCGCGCGACCGGCACGGGAACGCTGCCGCCGGACGCACCCACGCGCCGGACCCCGACGCGGTTCGTCCGGGTCCGCACGCTGGTGATCGGCGGCGGGGTCGCGGGGTTGGCCGCGGCGGCGACGGCCGCGGGCGAGGGCTCGGTCGTGCTCGCCGACGAAGCAGCGCCCGGCGCTCGGGCCACCGATCCGGCGGCGCGCGACGCCATCGCGCGTCTGACCGCCGAGGCGCGCGCCGCCGGCGCCGAGATCCTCGAGCAGCACGCCGCGATCGGGATCTACGAGGGCCCCGCCGCCGCGCTGCTCGGGCCCGACGAGCTGGTCGAGGTCGAGGCGGAGCACGTGATCGTCGCGACGGGCGCGCTCGAGGCACACGGCGTGTTCCCGGGCAACGACCTGCCCGGCGTCTGGCTCGGCCGCGGCGCCGCCCGGATGACCGCGATCCACGGTGTGACGATCGGCGAGCGCGTGGTCGTCGTCGCCAACACCGAGGAGGGTGCGCACCTGTCCGAGGCCCTCCGAGCCACGGGCGCCACCGTCACACTCGTCACCGGTCGGGTGCTCGAGGCACGCGGCACGCGCCAGGTGTCGTCGGTCACGGTACTCACGCCCGAGGGCCGCCGTGCCTTCGCCTGCGACGCGCTCGTGTTGTCGCTCGGCTGGGCGCCGCGCGACACGCTGCTGCGGATGACCGCCGAGCCCGAGGTGGTCGGCGCGGGCGACGTGGTGCGGCCGGGCTCCACGCTCGCCGAGGCGGAGGCGTCGGGACGGGCCGCGGCGCGCGGGCAGGCCGATCAGCCCACCGAAGCCACGTCGTGGCCGATCGCCGAGCATGACGGCTATGTCTGCGTGTGCGAGGACGTCTCGATGCACGACCTCGAGCGCGCGTGGGACGAAGGGTGGACATCGTCGGAGATCCTGAAGCGCTACACGACGGCGACCATGGGTCCATGTCAAGGCGCGCTCTGCTCGCGGCATCTCGCGGAGCACGCGCGCGCGAAAGGCGCCGCGCCGGCCGCGCGCGGACGCACGACGGCGCGGCCGCCGGTCCGCGCTCCCCGGCTCGGCGATCTGATCGGCGGCGTGCACGAACAGGTGGAGCGCCGCACCGCGCTGCACGATCGTCACGTCGCGGCCGGCGCGCGGATGGATCACTCCGGCGTCTGGCTCCGCCCGGGAACCTACGGCGACGTCGGCGAGGAGATCCGCGTTGTGCGGGAGCGGGTCAGCGTGATGGACGTCTCCACTCTCGGGAAGTTCCTCGTCGCCGGCGTCGACGCGCGAACGTTGCTCGATCAGGTGTTCCCGCTCGACGTCGGCGCGATCGCGCCCGGCCGAGCGCGCTACCTGCTGGCGCTCGACGAGGCCGGGTACGTGATGGACGACGGGCTCCTGGCCGCCCTCGGCGACGGCTCCTACTTCCTGACCTCGACATCGGGCGGCGCAGACCGGATGGAGGCATGGCTCCGCAACTGGATCGACCGCCTCGACCTGCACGTGCACCTGGTCAACCAGACCGCCCAACTGGGCGCGATCAACGTCGCCGGCCCGAACGCGCGGGACCTGCTCGCGACGCTCACCGACGACGACCTGTCCCGCGCCGCGATCCCCTACCCGGGGCATGCCGACATCGTGGTCGCCGGCGTCCCCTGCCGAGCGATCGCGGTTGGCTTCGTCGGAGAGCTCTCCTACGAACTGCATCACCCGCGCGGCCGGAGTGAAGGGCTGTGGGATGCCCTGCTCGCTGCCGGCGAGCCGTGGGACATCCGCCCGCATGGCCTCGACGCGCTCGACGTGCTCCGGCTCGAGAAGGGACACGTCTATCTGGCGCAGGACACGATGCCGGACGATCACCCCGCGAAACTCGGGCTGCGCTGGGCGGTGGCGAGTCAGAAAGAAACGTTCGTGGGCAAGCGTGCGCTCGAGCGGATGGACGCGCTGCCGCTCGAACGGCGGCTGGTCGGTCTGCGCTTCGACGGCGCCCCACAACGGGGGCATCCGCTCGCGGTCGATGGCGCGATCGTCGGGCGCATCACCTCCTGCGCGGTCTCCGAGGCGGCGGGCGGTCCCGTCGGCCTCGGGTGGGTCCGCGCGGTCGACGGCGCCTTCCCCGACCAGCTGACCGCAGGCGCCGTCACGGCGACCGTGTCGCCGACCCCGTTCTACGACCCCGAAGGGATGCGGCTGCGTGCCTGAGGTCCACGACCGGCCGCTCGGCGTCATCGTCTGCGCCGCCGACCCGGCGGCGTTGGACCGCTTGGTGCCACCGGGCCACGGCGCCCGCGTGCTCAGGGTCGCGCCCGACGAGGTCTTGGCCGTGGTCGCGCCCGACTTCGCCGACGACGTACGTCGTGAGCTCGCGGATCGGGTCGCCGCGCTCGACCACGATGCGCTCGTGCTAGACGTCTCCGACGGATGGGCCGCGATCGCGTTGGTCGGGGACGACGCCGAGCGCGCCCTCTCGTACCTCTCTGCGTTGGAGGCCCCGGCGGCCGACGGGTTCGCACAGGGCGATGTCGCCCGCGTCGCGGCGAAGATCCTCCGCGAGCCGGACGGACTCGTCCTCCTGGTACCCGCGTACTGGCGCGACCACGTGCGCACGCGCGCGATCGAGGACGCGGGCGCCGTGGAGGCGCGGGCGTGACCGGGCTCCTTCGCCATCGAACCTTCCTGAAGCGGCAGGAGCTCAAGTCGAGCTACGACGTCGTGATCGTAGGGGGTGGGGTGAACGGCCTGTCGCTCGCGCACAACCTCGCCGCTCATCACGGCATCACCGACGTGGCCGTCCTCGAGGGCAACTACATCGGCAGCGGCGGCTCAGGCCGCAACACCCAGGTGGTCCGCGCGAACTACAACACGCCCGAGACGGTGCCGTTGTACAAGGCGAGCCTGGCGATCTGGCGCACGCTGTCGGCCGAGCTCGACTTCAACCTGCTGTTCTCCACGCAGGGCGAACTCGACCTCTGCCATACCCACGACTCGCTCGAGGTCGAGCGCGACAAGTCCCTGTTGAACCGCGCCTACGGCGTGCAGACCGAGGTCCTGACACCGGACGAGATCGTGCGCATGCAACCGCTGGTCGATCTCTCGGGCGGCGGCGAGTTCCCGATCGTCGGCGCCTCGTACCACCCCCCGGGCTCCTTCGCTCGGCACGACGCCGTCGTCTGGGGCTACGCGGCGAGCGCCACCCGCCGCGGCGTGCACATCCACGAGCAGACGCCCGTCACCGGCATCGACGTCGTCGACGGCGTCTGCCGCGGCGTCCGGACCGACCGCGGCACGATCGAGGCCGGGATGGTGGTGAGCGCGACGGCCGGCTGGTCGTCACAGGTTGCCGCCATGGCGGGCCTCCGTCTGCCGATCGTGACGATGGCCCTGCAGGCGTTCGTGACCGAGCCGTACCGGCACGTGCTGGAAGGACTGCTCAGTTCGATGGACCTCTACGTCTACGTGTCGCAGACCGCGCGCGGCGAACTGCTCGTCGGGGCGGAGGTGCTCCCCTACCCGACGTACTCGACACGCTCGACGTTCGGGTTCCTCGCCGAGGCGGCGAAGCGCACGATCCAGATCTTCCCGGTGATCGCGAACGCACGAGCGATGCGCCAGTGGACCGGCCTGTGCGACATGACGCCGGACTCGTCGCCGATCCTCGGCGAGACGGAGGTCGAGCGGTTCTCGCTGATGTCCGGGATGGGCACGTGGGGGTTCAAGGGCTCGCCGATCTTCGGCAAGCTGATGGCCGAGCGGATCGCGACCGGCGTCACGCCGGAGCTGATCCGTCCGTTCGCGCCGGACCGGTTCGCGACCGACCGGATGGTGCCCGACGCGTCCAGCGCCGGCACCCACTAGAGCCGGCTGCGGGGCACCGCCACGCGGTCGACCCGCAGCCACCGTGCCAGCTCGTCGATCGCCTCGCGCACCGCATCGCGGTCCCGGGCGCTCGTGTCGGCCTGCATCTCCCAGGCGTTGATCCGCAAGACGTTGTCCGCTCGGTCCAACGCGGGGTCGAACCGGCCGACCAGCCGGTCGTCTCGGAGCACCGGCAACACGAAGTACCCCCAGCGCTCAGCCTTGGGCACGTAGATCCCGATCCGGTAGTACATGTCGAACAGCCGCTCGGTGCGGGTGCGATCGCTGATCAGGTCGTCGAAGGGCGACAGCGCGACCGTCCGGCCGCGGAACGACCGGTCGAGGAGATCACGGTGGGTGTACCAGCGTCCGGGATACGACGGGACGCGCAGCGGCACGAGCACGCCCGCGCGGGTCAGCCGGGCGACCGCGTCCTCGCGCCCCGGCATGGCACCGTCGAACAGGGAGCCGAGGCGATCCAGGCGAGCGATGCCCCGCGCGCGGATCTGCCGCTCGACCAGGTCCGCCGCCATCGCGGCCCGTGAGGGCGCAGGCACCTTCGGGAGCCATCTCGACGCCAGGTCCCACAGACGCTGCTGCCCATCGCGACCGACGATCATCACCTTCCCCTGCGACCACAGGATGTCGAGCAGCATCGCCGCGTTCTGCCCCTCGTCGTTCCAACCGCCGGTCTCCCACCCGTCGGCGGCGCGGTTCTCGAAGTCTCGCGTGCGGAGCGGGCCACGCAGGCGCAGCTCCCGCAGCGCGTACCGAACGAACGCGTCGTTGGCGACGAGCCAGTCCCGCACGTACTGGTGCCGTTTCCACGGGCCGTGGGGGTACCGCTTCATCGAGATCCGATGCAGCGGCAGATCGCGCATCGGCACGATGTGCGCCCAGTACTCGAACATCGCGCGGTCGGCCCACATCCGCCGCTCGAGCTGCGCGACCCGGAACCGGGCGCCGAGCCTGCTGAACAGGACCAGGTGCTCGGTCCTGGCGACGACCGACGTCGGGTCCATCTGGATCTCGCCGAGCGATCCGAGGACCTCGTCGATCGAGCGCGGGCGGGGCGCGTCGAGCCGCTGGGCCATCACCGCCAGCTGACGAGCCCGCCGGCGCGAGATCTCGATACGCGGCTCCGGCATGGCGAGGGAGCCTACCGGCCGCCCTCGACGCCGGCGCACACCGCTACGACCTGCCGAACCGATGTGGCCGCTCGCCCGTAGACCTTGCGACAACCCGTCCCTTCCCCGGGGAGTACCGTGCGACACGTGAAGATCGACGACCCGAGCTCCGACCAGGCGCTGATGGCGGCCTTCGTGGCCCGCGACGAGCGTGCGGCCGGCGCGCTCTACGACCGGTTCGCCTCGCGCGTCTACGGCCTCGGGATCGTGATGTTGGGAAATGACCATGCGGCGCAAGACCTCGTGCAGGACACCTTCGTGAAGCTCTGGCGGACGGCGGCCCGGTTCGACCCCGAACGCGGGCGCCTCGAGACGTGGATCCTCCTCACCGCCCGATCCCTCGCGATCGACCTGCTGCGCCGCCGTGTCCTCGAGTCGCGCTCCCTGCAGGAGCTCGGCCCGCCGCCGGTCCACGACCCCGCGCCCGGCCCCGACGACCTGGCCGCGACCGCCGACCTGGCGTCACGTGCACGCCGCGCGATGACCAAGCTCAGCAACGAGCAGCGATCCGCGCTCGAGCTCGCCTATTTCGGCGGTCGCACCACCGCCGAGGTCGCGGCGCTCGAAGGCATCCAGCAGGGAACCGCCAAGACCCGTATCCACGCGGCGCTGCTCAAGCTCCGCGCCGAGATGGCCAAGGAGGCCGACGATGACGTGTGAGCAGGTTCGTGACCTGCTCCCTGAGCACCTGCTCGGGTCCCTCGATGGAGACGCGGACGCGCGCGTCGAGCACCACCTGCGCGGCTGCACCGACTGCCGGGCCGAGCGCCTCCGGCTCGAAGACGGTGTGGCGACGCTCGCCTACGCCACGCACGAGTCGGCCCCGCCCGATGAGCTCCGCGATCACGTGCTCGCGGTGCTCGACGAGGAGTGGCACGCGGATCACGAGGATCCGCCGGCCGACGCCACCATCGTGCCGATGCGTCGGCGTTCGCCCATGCGGTGGGTCGTCGGCGTGGCCGCTGCGATCGTCCTGATCGCCGGCTCGCTGGGATTCGCGATGACACAGCACCAGCAGGCCGTGCGCGTCTCCGCGGACGCCACGAGCTACCAGCGGCTGCTGTCGACCCTCGGCGGCAAGGAGTTCCGCCTCGGGCAACTGACCTCGGCGAACGACACGGGGATCAGCGGGAAGGTCATCCTGTACGACGGTGACCCGAACGCGGGCTGGAACTCCTGGGGCATCGTGCTCGCGCATGGGCCCGCGGATCTGACCGATGCCCGTGCGATGCTCGTGGGACCGGGTGGCAAGTCGATGGAGCTTCCGCCGCTGCGGTTCTCGGATGGTGAGGCCTCGACGTGGCTCGTGACGCACGAGGATCTGACCGGCTACGACGAGCTCGTGATCACCGCGCACGGCGACGTGGTCGCCAACGCCAGGATCGCCGAGGCGTAGCCGCTCCCGAACCGGTATCTTGCCGCGGCGTACCCCCAGAGGACGTCAGAGCCGGAGGGAACCCTATGCGGAACCGAACCGTCATCGTCGCCGGGCTGCTCGCCTTGGGCATCGTGGCGACGGCGTGTACCACGCCCGCGAGCACGAGCTCCGCAGCAGCCGCGGCGAGCGCGAGCCCGACCGCGACCGCGTCGCCGATCCCCACCTCGCCGGCGCCGGCCGCGGACGTCGCCGGCAAGGGTGCGTTCACGATCGACACCTACGACGACTTCTTCAGCCCGAACGTGTTGATGGGCACCGCGGGTCAGAAGCTGAACCTGACGATCGCCAACAAGGGAGCGGCGACCCACACGTTCACGATCACGAGCGAGCACATCGACGTGTTGCTCGAGCCCGGAACGTCGCAGACCGTCGAGGTGTCGTTCCCGAAGTCGGGCTCGACGCAGTTCGTCTGCCGGTTCCACGAGACCATGGGGATGACCGGCGAGCTGCAGGTGCAGTAGCGCACACGAGTGGAGGTGGCGGGAATCGAACCCGCGTCTCCGGGCGACCGACTGGGACTTCTCCGGGCGCAGCCGATGCTTGGATCTCGCCCCTCGGCCGTCCATCGGCAGACCGCTTCAGGGCCAGACCGGATGCGGTGTCCCCCGCCGGCCTCCGGTCGGAACCGGCGGGGTCAGCCTACTCAGGTGATACTCGGCCCCCGACCGTAGGCACACGGGGCGAGCAGCTACCTAACCGAAATTAGGCAGCGAGCGCGAACTCGTCGTTGGCGCTTGTGTTTGTCCGGCGTTTAACGTGACATCCGGGATCACGGCCCGCTTCGCCCAGACGGCAAACGTCCGGATCGAAGCCAGTACACCCCCATATGTAGTTGTCGAGGGAGTATACGGCCGGGCTCCGACGTCGATGAAGGGGCGTAGGGTCACGTCATGGCGTTCTCCGGGTTCGGCGACGCGACGTTCCGGTTCATGCGCGAACTCGGGCGCAACAACGACAAGGCCTGGTTCCAGGCGCATCGCGCGGCCTACGAAGACGACCTGCTCGAGCCTGCGATGGCGTTCATCGAGGCGATCGGGCCGCTGCTGGCGAAGTTCTCCCCCGGCGTGCGTGCCGAGCCCAAGATCGGCGGCTCGATGATGCGGATCAACCGCGACATCCGGTTCTCGCCCGACAAGCGGCCCTACAAGGACCACCTGGACATGACTTTCAAGGTCGGTCCCGCGAAGACCTCGCCTGGGTACTGGTTCCGGCTCACACCGAAGGAGCTGGTCCTCGGCGCGGGCATGCACATGCTCGACAAGCCCGACCTCGAGCGCTACCGCAAGGCCGTCGACGCCGATCGCTCAGGCGCCGAGCTCGCGAAGATCGTGACGAAGGAGGAACGCGCCGGCTACGACGTCGGTGGCGAGCACTACAAGCGGGTACCCGCCGGGTTCGCGCCCGACCACCCACGCGAGGCGCTGCTTCGGCATGCGGGGATCTACGCCGGCACCGATATGAAGGTCCCGGCCGAAGCGAAGACCGCGAGGTTCCCCGCCTTCTGTGCTGCGCACTACAAGAAGATGGCGCCCCTGATGGACTGGCTGTCAACGAACGTCGCCTAGCGCCTGCGGCCCAGCTCGCGCTCGGCCTCGCGCTGCGCGTCACGCGTCGCGATCGCCTGGCGCTTCTCATGCTGGCGCTTGCCCTTCGCCGTCGCGAGCTCGACCTTCGCGACCCCGTGCGAGAAGTAGACCCGCAACGGCACGAGAGACAATCCTTTCTCGGAGGTCGCTCGCTGGAGCTGTGCGAGCTGACGGCGGTGCACCAGCAGCTTCCGCGGTCGCATCGGCTCGTGTGTCCGCTTGTCCCCCTGGTCGTACGGCGGGATGTGCATCCCCTCGAGCCACAGCTCGCCGGCGCGCGCGCGTGCGAAACAATCGACCAGCGACGCCTGGCCGAGACGCAGTGACTTCACCTCGGTGCCGGTGAGCTGGATCCCGCACTCGAGGATCTCGACCAAGGTGTAGTCGTGTCGCGCCTTCCGGTTGGTCGCGACGGTCTTGTCGTCGGAGCGATGCTCGGTGTGCGCCACGGGGCGCAGGCTACACGTCGAGGTAGCGACGCATGCCGACCGTGCCGGCGACGGCGGCCACGAAGATGGCGGCCACGAGCACCCAGGGCAGCACCGACAGCACGTCGCTGTTGCGCACGAGCGGCAGCCACACGATCTTGCCCGCGAGCTGGTCGACGATGAAGACCTTCCCGAGGAACAGGCTCACGACGGCGAGCACGGCGCCGAGCAACGCCTCCGACCCACCCTCGATCAGGAACGGCACGCGGATGCGCCAGTTGGTCGCGCCGACCAGGCGCATGATGCTGATCTCCTTGCGGCGGGCGAACATCCCCATCCGCAACGTGTTGGAGACCAGCACGACGGCACTGATCAGCATGATCACGGACAGGCCGAAGAGACCGAGCGAGACCGCCGTCGTGATCGCCGACAACCGGTCGAGGACGTCGCGCCAATCCCGAACGGTCGAGACACCAGGTTGCGTACAAACGAGTTGATCGTTCGCGCCCGGCTCACATCCGAGGGCCGCGGGGATCTGCGCGTACTGGCTCGTGTCTGCGAGCGTCACCCGGAACGACGTCGGCCAGGTGGCACAGGTCGTGTTCTCGATGATCGTGGGGTTGGCGGCGAAGATGACCTTGGCACGGTCACACGCCTCTTGCTGGTTCTCGTACACGGCGGTATCGACCGCGGGGAGCTGGTTGAGCACGTTGCCGATGGTGGTGATCGTGTCCTGGCTCGCGTTCTCGTCGACGTAGACCTGGACCTGGACGTTGCCGGTGATGCTCTCGATCACCAGCGCGATCTCGCGCCGGATCAGCAGGGCGAGCCCGAACAGGAACAACGCGATGAACGCGGTCATCACGGCGCCGAACGCGATCGTGCCGTTGCGCCGGATCCCCGACGCGGTCTCGCGGAAGTAGTACTCGACCCGCACCCTAGGAGTACACCCCTCGGGACTGGTCGCGGACGACCTTGCCGCGGTCGAGCTCGATCACGCGCTTGCGCATCGCATCGACGATCGCCTGGTCGTGCGTGGCCATCACCACGGTCGTGCCGATCTTGTTCACCTTGTCGAGCAGCCGCATGATGTCGACGCTCGTGTTCGGGTCGAGGTTGCCGGTGGGCTCGTCGGCGAGGAGCACGAGCGGGCGGTTCACGCACGCCCGCGCGATCGATACGCGCTGCTGCTCACCTCCCGAGAGCTCGTCGGGGTAGTTGTTGAGCTTCTCCCCCAGTCCGACGTACTCGAGGATCTCCGGCACGCGATGGTCGATCACGTGCTTGGGCTTGCCGATCACCTCGAGGGCGAACGAGACGTTCTCGAACACGGTCTTGTCCTGCAGCAGTTTGAAGTCCTGGAAGACCGTGCCGAGGTTCCGCCGGAGCTTCGGGACGCCGCTCCAGGCCGAGAGCTTCGCGAGGTTCTTCCCGGCGACGAAGACCTCGCCGTTCGTCGGCTCGTCCTCGCGCAGCAACAAGCGCAGGGACGAGGACTTGCCCGACCCTGAGGGACCGACGAGGAAGACGAACTCACCCTTCTCGATCTCGATCGAGACGTCGTCGAGGGCGGTGACGTCGTTCTTGTACGTCTTCGAGACGTGTTGCAGGCTGATCATGACGTTTGGGATCCGGGGAAGTGGATGCGAAAACCCTAGCAGAGGGTTGTCACGGTTCCGTGGAGGCTCCAGCGCAAAGCGAGCCGTTCACGGTTCCTTCACGCCGAGACGCACTAACCCGAGGCCCGGTGCCGGAGTTCCGCCTCGATGAACCGGTCGAGGTCGCCGTCGAGCACGCGCTGGGGGTCGCCCACCTCTTCGTTCGTCCTGTGGTCCTTCACCATCTGATACGGCGCAAGGACGTAGGAGCGGATCTGCGAGCCGAAGTCGACGGCCTTGCGCTCCCCACGGATCTCGTCCATCTGCTCGTCGCGCTCGCGGCGCTCGAGCTCGGCCAGACGCGCCTTCAGGATGCCCATCGCGGTCGCGCGGTTCTGCAGTTGCGATCGCTCGTTCTGACACGAGACGACGATCCCGGTCGGCAGATGCGTGATGCGCACGGCCGAGTCGGTCGTGTTCACGCCCTGCCCGCCCGGACCGCTCGACCGATACACGTCGATGCGGAGGTCCGCCTCGTCGACCTCGACCTCCTCGGCCTCCTCCTCGTCGAGCGCGGGGATCACGTCGAGCGACGCGAACGACGTGTGGCGCCGCTTCTGCGCGTCGAACGGGCTGATCCGGACGAGCCGGTGCACACCCCGCTCGGCCGAGAGCAAGCCGTACGCGTTGTGCCCGCGCACGGTGAACGTCGCCGACTTGATGCCCGCCTCTTCGCCGTAATGCACCTCGTCGACGTCGACGTCGAACGAGCGTCGCTCTGCCCACCGCGAGAACATCCGCAGGAGCATCTCGGCCCAATCCTGCGACTCGGTGCCACCGGCACCGGCCTGGACCGTCGCGATCGCGTCGTGGCCGTCGTACTCGCCGCCGAGCAGCGCCTCCAACCGGAGCGCGTCGAGCGCCTGCTCGAGCGCCCCGATCATCGTGGGGAGCTCGCGCTCCAGGTCTGGGTCGTCGGCGCCACTCAGCAACTCGTCGAGCGCCAGGGCGTCGTCGAGCTGGCGCTGGAGGTCGTCGACGCGGTCGAGCTCGGCGTTCAGCCTCGCGAGCTCGGACGTGACCCGCCGGCCCTTCGCGGGGTCATCCCAGAGCGAGGGATCGGCGGCCTGCTTCTGAAGGTCCGCCGCCTGCGCACGCTTGGTCTCGAGGTCAAAGGAACCCCCGTGCAGCCTGCACGCCGTCGGCGATCGCCGTCAGCCGCTCCGTGTACTCGCTCATCGCCGAGGAGTCTACCGACCGCCCGGCGCCCTACCGGCCGCATCGCCGCCGGACCGTATGCTGGCCAACGTATGGGGGCCACCGTGCTAGACACGCTGCTGTCCGATGCCGAGGACGACCTGCGATCCCTGGTGGTGCTCGACGCGGAGCCGGTGACCTGGCTGCTGATCGAGGCGCCGGGCGCGACCGATCAGGATGCCCTGGTCCCCGAGGCGGTCGAGCAGATGACCGGCGCGGTCGCCAAGACTCGGGGCACCGGCGTCCTCGCCCGGTTCACGAACCCGGCCGCCGCGGTGGGCACCTGGCTGACCCTCGCTGCGTGGACCGATGGCACGGTGCGCGGCGCCGCCGTCTCGGGCTACTGCCACCGGGCGGAGCTCGTCGGCGCGACGCTCGCCGAGCTGCCCGACCTGCTCACCGAGGCCTCGCCGGGCGAGCTGTGGGTCAGTTTCGAGATCGCCACGGCGGTCGACCTGAACGACGAGCGGTTCTCCGTCGAACGCATCGACCGGGGACAGCTGGTGCCCGCCTCATGCAAATTAACCCTCCGCTGAGCGGGGTCCGGTCGCTCGAACCCGCGGACGCACCCGCGTGCGACGCGATCATCGCGAGCCTTCCCGACTGGTTCGGGTTGGATGAAGGCATCCGCGAGTGCGCGGCCGCCGTCCGGTCCGAGCCTGGGCTGGTGTTCGAGCGCGACGGAGCCGTGGTCGGCTTCCTGACGGTGGTGCGGCCCACGCCGGTCTCCGCGGAGATCTCGTGGCTGGCCGTGCACGCGGACGACCGCGGTCATGGTGCCGGCACTGCCCTGGTCACCAGGCTCATCGACGACCTGGCTGCGGAGGGAACCGTCCGCCTCCTGTTCGTGAAGACGCTGTCCGATCGAGAGGATCCGGGGCCGGAGTACGCGGCCACGCGGGCCTTCTACCTCGCGCGAGGGTTCCACCCCGCCGCCGAGCTCGATCTCTTCGGACCGGAGAACCCGATCCAGCTGATGGCGCTGCGCCTGTGACCCCGGACCCTACGCGGCGGCGCCGTGGCACTTCTTGTACTTGAGGCCGCTCCCGCACGGGCACGGGGCGTTACGCGGCGTCTTGTCGCTGATCGCCTGGTTCGGATTGCCCGGCTGCGCGCTACCGCCGCCCCCGCTGTCACCGCCACCCTCACCGGCCGCGCCGGCGACCACGTCGTCGCGGTTCTCCTTCAGCCGCTGCACCTTGGCCTCAGGCTGCTGCTCCTGGCGAACCAGCTCGACCCGGTAGATGTACTGGACGAATTCCTCGCGGATCGACGCCGTCAGGGCCTCGAACATGTCGAACGCCTCGCGCTGGTACTCGACGAGCGGGTCCCGCTGCGCGTAGGCCCGCAGGTGGATGCCCTCCTGTAGGTAGTCCATCTCGTAGAGGTGCTCCCGCCACTTGGTGTCGGTGATGTTCAGCAAGACGACCCGTTCGAGCTCGCGCATCACGTCCTCGCCGACCGCTGCCTCCTTCTCCTCGTAGGCGGCGATGGCCTCCTCGACGAACCGCTCCCCCAGCTCGTGCTGCTCGGTGATCCCCGCGATGTCCTCCTCGGTGCTCGACACCGGGAAGACCTCGCCGAGGGCCGTGAGCAGTCCCGCACGGTCCCAGTCGTCGGGATAGGCGTCGGCAGGCGCCCATTGATCGACGGTCGCGAGGACGACCTCTTCGACGAAGCCCTGCGTCTGCTCCTTGAGCGACTGCCCCTCGAGGATCTTGTGGCGCTCGGCGTAGATCACCTCGCGCTGGCCGTTCATCACCTCGTCGTACTTCAGGACGTTCTTGCGTCGCTCGTAGTTGAGCTCCTCGATCTGTTTCTGGGCGTTCTCGACCGCCTTCGTGACCATCTTCGCCTCGATCGGCTCGCCCTCGGGCCACTTCAGGCGCTCCATGATCGCGCTCACCCGATCCGACGCGAACATCCGCATCAGGTCGTCCTCGAGCGATAGGTAGAAGAGCGATTCGCCCGGGTCGCCCTGGCGGCCGGCACGGCCGCGGAGCTGGTTGTCGATCCGGCGGGATTCGTGCCGTTCGGTCCCCAGGACGTACAGGCCGCCGACGCCCACGACCTCGTCGTGCTCGGCGTCGGTCTGGTCTTTGAACTTGTCGAGGACGGGGCCATACGCCTCCTCGTAGGCGGCACGCTCCCCCTCGTCCATCTCGAACAGGAGGTAGCCGTCGTTGTCGAACTCCCGCGCGGCCATCTCCTGGCGCGCGAGGTACTCGGGGTTGCCGCCGAGCAGGATGTCGACGCCGCGTCCGGCCATGTTGGTCGCGACGGTCACCGCGCCCCGGCGACCGGCCTGCGCCACGATCTGCGCCTCGCGCTCGTGGTTCTTCGCGTTCAGCACGTTGTGCTCGATCCCCCGGCGGTTGAGCACCCCCGAGAGCCGCTCGGACTTCTCGATCGAGACGGTGCCGACCAGCACCGGCTGACCCTGCTCGTTGCGCGCGAGGATGTCGTCGGCCACCGCGTCCCACTTCTCGTCCTCGTTCTTGTAGACCAGGTCGGTGCGGTCGTCGCGGACGTTCGGGCGGTTGGTCGGGATCTCGACGACCCCGATCTTGTACGTCTCTTCGAACTCGGTCAGCTGGGTCTTGGCCGTCCCGGTCATGCCCGAGAGCTTGTCGTACATCTTGAAGTAGTTCTGGATCGTGATCGTCGCGAGGGTCTGGTTCTCCTCCTTGATCTTCACGCCCTCCTTGGCCTCGATCGCCTGGTGCAGGCCCTCGGAGTAGCGCCGGCCCTCGAGCACGCGGCCCGTGAACTCGTCGACGATCTTGACCTCGCCGCCCGTGACGACATAGGCGACGTCACGCTTGTAGAGCTCCTTGGCGCGGAGCGCGTTATGCAGGTGATGCACGAGCATCGTGTTGACGTTGTCGTAGAGGTTGTCGAGCTGGAGGATCTCCTCGACCTTGGCGACGCCGGCCTCGGTGACCGCCACCTGGTACTTCGACTCGTCGACCTCGTAGTCGACCTCCGCGGTCAGGCGAGGCGCCACGCGCGCGAACGTCTGGTACCACTTGGCCGAGTCCGACACCATGCCCGAGATGATCAATGGCGTCCGGGCCTCGTCGATCAGGATCGAGTCGACCTCGTCGACGATCGCGAACGCGTGGCCGCGCTGCACGCACTGGTCCAGGCGCATCGCCATGTTGTCGCGGAGGTAGTCGAACCCGAACTCGTTGTTGGTGCCGTAGGTGATGTCGGCCTCGTAGGCAGGCCGGCGCTGTTCCGGCGTCATCGAGGCCTGGATCAGGCCGACCTCGAGCCCGAGGAACCGGTAGATGCCGCCCATCCACTCCGAGTCGCGTTTCGCGAGGTAATCGTTGACCGTGACGATGTGCACCCCGCCGGACAAAGCGTTGAGGTAGCCGGGGAGCGTCGAGACGAGGGTCTTGCCCTCGCCGGTCTTCATCTCGGCGATGTTGCCCTGGTGCAGCGCCGCGCCGCCCATCAGCTGGACGTCGAAATGGCGCTGACCGATCGTTCGCCGCGCGGCCTCGCGAGCGACCGCGAACCCCTCGGGGAGCAGGTCGTCGAGCGACTCGCCGTTCTCGATCCGAGAACGGAACTCGGCGGTCTTGCCCCGCAGCTCGTCGTCGGAGAGCTCCTCGATCTCGGGCTCGTAGGTGGTGACCAGACGGGCGAGCTCCTCCAGCCGCTTCAGCTTGCGGCCCTCGCCCATATTGGAGATCTTGTCGATGATCGGCACGGTCGGCTTCCTCGGTTCGTTGCGTCGTTCGGGCACGGGTCCGGAGGCGCGCACCACCTGGGCTTCCTATCGTACCCGCGGCGCTCCGAGACCCCGGGGACGCTAGAGCGACCCCTCCAGCTCCCCCAACCGCTCCACGAGCAGGGCGTTCTCGGCGTAGTCGACCGGGCAGGCGATCACGCTGACCACGTCCCGGTCCAGCGCCGCCCGCAGCGTCGGCAGGAGTTGGTCGGCCTCCGTGATCGCGTGGCCCTGCGCTCCGAAGCTCGCGGCGAGCTCCACGAAGTCGGGGTTGCCGAACGACACCGCTGAACGCCGGCCGAAATGCAGGTCCTGCTTCCAGCCGATCAGCCCGAAGCCGCCGTCGACCCAGACGAGGACCACGATCGGGACGCGCTCCCGGACCGCGGTCTCGAGCTCGGCCGCGCTCATCAGGAACGCGCCGTCGCCCATCACGGCCATGACCTTGCGCTCGGGGTGCACCATCTTCGCGGCGATCGCCCCCGGCAACGAGAACGCCATCGTCGCGAGGCCGTTGGAGATCAGGCAGGTGTTGGGCTCATACGTCGGGTACAGGCGCGCCATCCACATCTTGGCCGCGCCGGTGTCGCACAACACGATGTCCTCACGGCCCATGACCTCCCGCACATCGTGCACGATCCGTGCGGGCGCCAGCGGGAAGGACGCGTCCACGGCGCCCTCGTCCCACTCCGCCTGCAGGAGGTCCTTCACCGGCGGCACCGAGACCGTCAGCGTATGCATCTGCGCGGCGTCGGCGATCGCGTCGAGCGCCTCCCCGATCGAGCCCTGCACGCCGACCTCGAGCGGGTAGTTCGCGTCGACCTCCGCGACGGTGCGGTGCACGTGCACGATCCGCTTGTCGCCCGCCGGGTTCCAACGCGCCGGCGCGTACTCGACGATGTCGTAGCCGACCGCGACGACGACGTCGGCCCGGTCGAACCCGAAGTTCGCGTAGTCCTTGACCATGAACCCGATGGTCCCGAGCGCGTTCGGATGGTCGTCGGGCATCGCGCCCTTGCCCTGGAACGTGGTCGCCACCGGGATCCCGAGCTGCTCCGAGAACCGGCGGAGCGCTCCGACCGCCCGATCGCGTGCGACGCCGGCCCCCGCGAGCACGACGGGGTGCGACGCGGCCGCGAGGGCGTGCGCGGCTCGTTGCACCTGGTCCTCGGAGGGCGACGGGTCGCGCGGCACGTTGACCTTGAGCGGCTGGGCGTCGGTCGTGCGCTCCGCGACGTCTTCGGGCAGCACGATGAACGTCGCGCCGGGCCGCTCCGTCTCGGCCTGCTTGAACGCCTTGCGAACCATCTCCGGTGCGGCGTCGCGCAGCGTGATCATGTCGCCCCACTTGGTGAGCGGGCGGTAGACCGAGACGAGGTCGACGACCTGATGGGACTCCTTGAAGAGCCGGTTGAGGCCGGCCTGCGCCATCAGCGCGACGAGCGGGTGGGAGTCCAACTGCGCGTCGGCGATCCCGAGGACGAGGTTGAGCGCGCCTGGACCGAGCGTCGCGAGACAGACCCCTGCGCGACCGGTCAGCGCGCCGTAGATATCCGCCATGAAGGCCGCGCCTCGCTCGTCGCGCGTCGTCACGAACCGGATCGACGAGTCGGCCAAGGCGTCGATCACGTGGAGGTTCTCCTCCCCCGGCAGGCCGAACACGTACTCGACGCCTTCGTTCTCAAGGCACGCGACCAGGAGCTGCGCGACGTTGCGCTCGTGCCGGGACGCCATGCGAGGAAGCCTACCCTTGCCCGCCGCGGGGCCCCGGAGTAGCGTCCGGCCGATGGCGGCTCAACCCGCTCGCCCGGACGTTCGCAGACGGCCCGCGCGGCCCGGCGCCGCCTCACTCGTGTGGATCGGGGCCGCAGGCCTGGTCGGCATCCTGGCGATCGCCGTGGTACTCAACATCCAAGACCACGGTGGCACGGTCCCGCCATCATCGACGTTCGCCGCGGTGGCGATCGCGATGGGCGTCGTGGCGATCGTGACGGTCGCGATGGCGTCGCACGCCGCGGGCACGACGTGGCGCGCCGCGATCGCGCTCGCAGGTGGGTTCGCCGCGATCGCGCTCGCCAAGTTCGGCATGGGTCCGACCGCCCTGTACCAGGGGAACCGGATCGAGCCGATCCAGAACCTGGCGGGCACGAGCTCGGGCGGGATGGTGGTCCTGATCGCGATCGTGGTCGGGGCGCTCTACCTCGCCGCGATCTGGCTGCTGGCCGTGGTCTTCCGGCCGGCCGCGCCGCCCGACGGGCCCAGCGGCAAGGTCGTGATCGGGCTGACCGTCTTCGCCGTGGGGGGGACGGTCGTCACGAGCATCTTCATCTCGACGGCGGCGAACCAGTACCTCGACTTCGCCACGACCGGCCTCGAAGCGAGCGGCATCGCGCTCGCGCTTTTCGTGGCGGCCGGGCTCGTCGGGGTGGCGTTCCGCGGCACCGCCGTCCGGTCCAAGGCGCTCGGACAGGCGTCGATGTACCTCACGGTCCTGTGGGTGGCCATCGCGTTCCTGCTCGTGTTCCAGGTGCTGTGGATCGTCTTCCTGTTGGCCGTCGTTGCGATCTGGCCGTTCAGGTCGGTGACGCCGAAGTGAGCGCTCGCCTGCGCCTGCTCGGGTTGATGGTGCGGCCACGGGCCGCGATCACGATGTGGACGTTCCTCGTGATCGGGCTCGCCCGCCACGCCGGACCGACGATCTCCGCCGATCTCGTCTGGGCGACGATCGCCTTAGCCGCGAGCTACGCGGTCGCGGCGAGCATGAACGACATCGCCGACGTCCAGATCGACCGGACCAACGGGCTGCGCGACGCGAGCCGCCCGCTCGCGACGGGCGCCGCGTCGGTCGCCGACATCCGATGGACTGCCGCGACCGCGGGCGTGATCGCGGTCGCCGCCGCGCTGCCCCTCGGGGCATCCGGGCTCGCCGTGATCGGTTTGTGTCTTGCCGTCGACGTCGCCTACTCGGCGACGCCGGCGCGGCTGTCACGTCGGTGGGCGATCGCCCCCGTCGCCCTGACCGTCGCCTACGTCGCGCTCCCCTACGTGCTGGGGATCGTCGTGGCGCACGGCGCCTGGGATGCGGCCGACCTCCCGCTCGTCGCGGGGCTGTGCGTGCTGTTCTTCGCCCGGATCATCTTGAAGGACGTCCGCGATCGCCTGGGCGATGCCGCGCACGGCAAACGAACCCTCCTGCTCCGCCTGGGCAAGGACGCGACCTGTGTGATCAGCATCGTGGCCGCCGCGGTCGGGATCGCCGTGATCGTGCTGGCGATCCGGCCGCCGGCCCCGGTCGTCGCCGCGATCGCGCTGGACGCTGCCGCGATCGGGTGGATGCTCACGCGACTCCGCGTGACGACCGACCCGACCGCCGAGCTCGTCACGATCGGCACCGCCGCGCGCGCGGGCAACGCCGTGCTGATCACGGTGATCGCGTGGTTGCTGCTCTCGGCCCAAGGCGCGCCGCCGGCCCAAGCCTCGCTCGTGATCGCGACGCTGACCGCGATCGCCGCGATCGGGTTCCTCGATCTCGCGCTCAGACCCGAGCGCGCGCGCGTCGCCTACAAGGGCTAGGCGTCGTCCCGCAACAACTCGAGCGTCATGTGCAGATGCCCGACATGCTCGCCGAGATGCGACAGCGCGTGCGCCGCGGCATACGCGGCCGTCCGGGTCTCCCGGGACGCGGTCCAGGTCGCGGTCCCGACGCGAGCCGGATCCCAAGTGGCGCCGTCCAGGAGCGAGAGACACTCCGAGATCCGGTCGTCGGTCCACGCGGCGAACCCGTCGTCTGCCACCGCGCGGAACTCGGCCGGGCGGTCCCGATCGGGCATCGGTGTGCCCATCGCCAGGCTCAGCCACGCTCGCGTCGACCCGAGCGCATGGGTGACGATCACCGCGATCGCGTTCGTGTCGCCGCCCGCGGGACGCGCGTTCAGCTGCTCGACGCTTCGTCCCGCAACGCCCTTCCGTAACTCGCCCAGGCTCTCCTCGAGCACCTCGCGGATACCGTCGATCGTGGCGTCGGCCACGTCAGGTGATCTCGATCATCTTCTCGCGCACGGCGTAGACGACCGCCTCCATGCGCGAGTGCAGGTGCAGCTTCTCGAGGATGTTGCGGATGTGGTTCTTCACCGTATTCTCGGAGATGAACAGCTGCTTGGCGATGTCGCGGTTGTTCAGGCCTTGCGCGACGAGCTTGAGCACCTCCATCTCGCGGTCGGTCAGGCGCGGTGAGGGCATCTGCGGGCGCTCGTCGGTCGCCTTCGACATCGCCGCGAACTCGGTCAAGAGCTTCGAGGCCATCGACGGCGAGATGCGCGACTGCCCGGCCCAGACGCTCCGGATCGCGTCGGCGACCTCTTCGATCGGGATCTCCTTCAGCAGGTACCCGGAGGCGCCGGCCTTGATCGCGTCGTACAGGTCGGCCTCGTCGTCGGAGATCGTCAGCATCAAGATCTTGACGTGCGGCAGGAGGTCGCGGATCTGGGCCGTGGCCTCGATCCCGGAGCGGCGCGGCATGCGCACGTCCATCAGCACGACATCGGGCATCAGATCCTGGGCCCGCTCGACGGCCTCCTGGCCGTCTGAGGCCTCACCGACGAGCTCCAGGTCCTCTTCGTTGCTGAGGACCATCTCCAGGCCCCGTCGGAACAATGCGTGGTCGTCTACCACCATCACCCGTATTCGCTCTTCGTTACTCTTCGTCACCCCGGGCTCCTTCCGGCGTCGCTCACGCCTCCGACCGCGCCTCGGTCTCGGCGTATCCTAAGGCACCCTTCCGGTGGGGCGGCCGCTTCTTGCCGTGATGATCACGGAGCTGCCGCTCGAGCTTGTCGCGCACCAGATCGATCGCCGCGGGTACATCGTCAGCTTCGGCATGCGCGCGGAAGGTCTTTCGCGGGATCCGCAAAGAAGCCTCGACCCGTTTGAGCCCTCCGGGCCGTGGGTGGTTCTCGTTGATCACCTCGAGGTCGAGGGTGGTGGCTCGGGGCTCGATCCTGGCGAGCGGGGCGAGCTTCTGCTCCGCCAGGCCCCTGATCTGGTCGGTCACGTGCAGGCCGCGTCCCGTGAACGTCATGTCCATGTCCCGGGTCCTCCTGTCGCGAGATGGGCTCTCGTCCGGCTGACCTGGTCTTTTGCCCCACACTCGCCTGCGGGGGCGCTCGCCCGGCCGCCTGGACGTCCACGGCACCCGAACTCCCGCCCTCTCCCGGTCGCCCGGGGCAGGACTGACATCTAAACCGCGCCATGCTCAGCCACCAACGGTGGCCTTACGTGGGTCGTTTCGCCCGCGGCTGGCATCGACTACCGGGGAGGATCCCCGGGCAACCACAGACCCGGACGAGAGCCCGCTTGAGGATAGGCGGGCTGTGCCGGACGGCGCAACGCCCGCCGCCGGCGTGCGATCGAGCGGGCAGCGGTGACCGCGTGCACCTCCGTCGCGCCGGCCTCGCGAAGCACGTCGGCGGCAGCGGCCAGCGTCGCGCCTGTCGTCAGAACGTCGTCGACCAGCAGGACCCGCGGCGGCGCGGGACGGCTGGCTCGGAACACACCGTGCATCGCCATCCGCCGCTCGGCGCCCGAGCGCTTCGCCTGGGGCGCGGT
>Ga0134121_10001557_pt1 | contig 21494 bp, 16 predicted proteins | sample KB301_FD_96463 | JGI IMG/M metagenome (GOLD analysis project Ga0134121, IMG submission 96463) | Terrestrial soil microbial communities without Nitrogen fertilizer from Kellogg Biological Station, Michigan, USA - KB3-0-1 | ecosystem: Environmental > Terrestrial > Soil > Unclassified ... | reverse complement strand
TCTGAAGACCCTCACCAGGAAGATTCAACATGTTGATCGGTCCCGGCGCGCTGGTGATCGTTCACCTGATAAATCCCACGGAGAAGTTCTGGGGCGTGCTGCAGGAGCTCGGGGTGGCGGGCGTGATGCTGCGCGGCATCAACGTCTCCAGCTTCGACGACTGGATGGCCCAGGCGATGCGGCCCGGCGAGCAGTCGCTGGGCCTCTCCAGCATGTTCGTCCCGCTCTTCCGGGTGGAGCGAATCTTTCTCGACGAACCGGTCGGCGAGGTGGAGAGCTACCGCCAGCGCTTCCAGGGCCGGGTGGGCGTGGCGGTCGAGCGCTACCTGGGGCTGGAGGGCGGAGTGGGAGGCGAGGAGTCGCCGGAAGTGCCTTCATGAAGTAGGAGGCAACCCCACCCAAAGACCCTCATCACCCCGGCCCTCTTCTCCCGCCCCCGCCCAACCCCCCACACCGGGAGAAGAGGGAGAAAAGCAAGACCCCTCCAACCGCGTTCCCCTCTCCCGGTGTGGGGGGTTGGGCGGGGGCGGGAGAGGGGCAGGGGTGAGGGTCTTGGGCGGGGGGCCTCTGAGAAGGAGTCAACGCCAGAAGAGGGCCGGGGTGATGAGGGGCTACTCCTCCATCCGCGCCACATCCACCTCTTCGAAGTACGTCGACGGCACCAGCACCTCGCGCGGCTTGCTGCCCTGGGCAGGTCCCAAAAGACCGTCGCGCTCCATCATGTCGATGAGGCGGGCGGCGCGGGAGAAGCCGACGCGCATGCGGCGCTGGAGGAAGCTGGCGGAGGCCTGGCGCTCGGCCACCACCAGGCGGGAGGCTTCGTCATAGAGGTCGTCGTCGTTGTCGCCGCCGCCTCCCGGACCGCTCTCGCCTTCCTGCGATTTGAGCACCTCGGGATCGAGGTCCGGCTTGCCGAGCTTCTTGAGCCAGCGGATGAGCGCCGCCGTCTCCTGCTCGGACATATAGGCGCCGTGGAGCCGCATGACGCGCGACGAGCCGGGCGGCATCATCAACATGTCGCCCTTGCCCAGCAGCTTCTCCGATCCCACCTGATCGAGGATGGTGCGCGAGTCGTGCCGGCTCGCCGTGGCGAAGGAGATGCGGCACGGGAAGTTCGCCTTGATGGTGCCGGTGAGCACGTCGACGGACGGCCGCTGGGTGGCCACGATGAGGTGGATGCCCACGGCGCGGGCCATCTGCGCCAGGCGGGCGATCGAGGTCTCGACGTCCGCCGAGGCCACCATCATCAGGTCGGCCAGCTCGTCGATCACCACCACGTAGTAGGGCAACGGCTTCAGATCCGCCGCCGTGAACAGCCCGTCGCCGCCCTCGGAGAGGGACAGGCGCTTCTGCGTCTCCGGGTCCGAAATGGCCCGGTTGTAGAAGGCGATCGAGCGCACGTGCACTTCGGCCAGCAGCCGGTAGCGGCGCTCCATCTCGGCTACCGCCCAGCGCAGGGCGTTGGCCGCCTTCTTGGGGTCCACCACCACCTCGCACTTGAGATGTGGAATGTCGGCGTAGACGCCAAGCTCGATCCGCTTGGGATCGATGAAGATGAACTGCACCTCGTCGCGGGTCGCCTTGTAGAGGATCGAGGTGATCATGCTCTGCAGGCCCACGCTCTTGCCCGCGCCCGTGGCGCCGGCCACCAGCAGATGGGGCATGGTGGCGAGGTCGGCGTAGTAGGGCTCGCCGTAGATGTCCGTGCCCAGGGCCATGGTGAGCACCGAGGGCGACTTCTTGAACCGCTCGTCGGCCAGCAGCGTGCCGAGACGGATGATGCTGCGCTCCTTGTTGGGCACCTCGATGCCCAGCGTCGAGCGGCCGGACATGCGGTCGATGCGCACCGATTCGGCACGCAGCGCGAGCGCCAGGTCGTCCTGGAGATTGACCACCTGGCTCACCTTGACCCCCGGAGCCGGCTGGAGCTCGTAGACGGTGATCACCGGGCCGGGATTGATGGCCTCGATCGTCCCCTCGACGCCGAACTCGGCGCAGCGGCTGCGGATCGTCTCGCCCAGCCGCATCAGCGCGGCCTGATCCTGAACGCCCCGGCCGTCGCTCATCTGCAACAGGTTGACCGGCGGCAGCGTGCCCGGGGCGATCTCGCCCACGAACGGCAGGTCCTTTTGCGGCACCGCCGCGGGAACGGCCGACCGAGCCCGGGGAGGCGGCGTCACGTAGACCGACCCCAGGGAGGGGAGAGCGGCTCCCGGCTCGGTCGATTTCGACGGCGCGGAAGCGAAAGGGAAGTCCTCGTCCAGCTCGCGGGGTCCCTGGGGGAGCTCGGGCGCGCTCACCCGGCGGATGCCGAAGTCGGCCTCGCCCTTTCTTTCCGTCACCCGGGGCCGCAGGGGAAGGTCGAGGCGGTCCGGCGGCGGCGCACCCACCGAGACGCCGGCAGCCGCCATCGACGGCCGGTGGGATTCCGGCGGCGGCGGCGCGTTCTTCTGCTTCTCCTCGGCCACCCGCTGAAGATGCTTGGTGATCACCCGGCGGCGGTTGCGCTCCTTCTCGCGGCGCTCCCGGCGGCGCTCCCGGGACAGGATCCAGCTTTGCCAGACCTGCCGCAGACGGTCGCGCCACGAGGCGAGGAGGTCGCCCAGCGTCGACTGCACCACCAGGGCCAGGCCGCACGCCACCCCGAGACCCAGCACCACCAGGGAGCCGGCGAGGTCGAGCCGCGACTCCAGCAGCTCCGTCAGCAGGACGCCGAAGGCGCCGCCCGCCGCCACCGAGCCGTCGAGCCAGTTGATGCGGCCGAAGCCGATGTGCAGCAGCGCCGGCACCGAGGCCAGCAGGAGTAGAGCGCCAAAACCCCGCCCCACCACCTTCGGCGCTCCCCGGCGGCGCAGCCGCCGCCAGCCAGCCGCCAGCAGAAACAGGGGAATGAGAAGGCAGGTGAGGCCGAAGAAACCGAACGCCAGGGCGGAGATGTGAGCGCCGACGGCGCCGATCCAGTTGTGGGCGTGAGCCCCTTCCTCCGGCACCCGATGCAGCAGACTGGGGTCCTGTGGATGATGAGTCCCCAGGCTGAGGACCAGGAAGATCCCGGCAGCCAGCAGGATGATGCCGAGGATCTCGCTCCCCTTCTCCGGGGAGAGGGTCGGCCGCTCGGGGCTCTGGCTCTTCTTACGAACGACGGCGACGGCCATGTACGTGATCTAGAAGTTGGATGAGGAATCGGCTCTCAAGTAGCGATCAAGTCTAACACAATCGCCTGGCAGTCCCTCCTCTTCCGGCCGTCAGTGGGAGGAATCGAGCGCCCTCCGGATCGCCCAGACGACCAGCTCCGGCTCGGAGGAATGGATGTAGTGGCCGCTGCGGGTCGTGGCGACGAGCGTCCCGTCCGGAACCTGCGCCGCCAACCGGAGAAGACTCAGGACGCGATGTTTTCCCATGATGGCCTTGACGGGAGGCGGCACGTCGATCTTGCCCGCCATGAGGATGACGACCGGGACGTCAGGAAAGGGAGGTAGTGAACGGAAGTCCTCCCAACCGCTCTTGTCCAGTTGCAAGGCGACCTCGGCTTCGGCATGGACGACCGGAGCCGCGCTCGCAAACTGCTGCTCCATCGCTTTCTCCTGGGCGTTCAGGCCTGCCTCGCCGGGGCCGAGCTCCGTCCAGACTGCCACCTGTTCGGCGCGAGTTGGAGTGAAGTCCTTGGGATCGACGAAAACCAGCCCCGCCACCTCGCTCGAATACAGGCCGGCGAACATGCGGACGTACGGTCCGCCCAGGGAATGTCCCACGAGCACATAAGGGGGTTTGATCCCGGCGTTCTGGAGAAGAGCGTGCAGCTGTGCCGCCACATGCCGAGGCGTTGGCGCTGCACTGTCCGGCTCGGACTGTCCGAGACCCGCCCGGTCATAGGCGACGGTCTGAGCAAGGTCGGCGACCGCCGGCTGTACGAGCTTCCAGGCCTCGAGACTGTCTCCCAGCCCGCCCACGAACACGACAGCAGGCTTGCCTGCCCGTGCCTGCCCGGCGATCTGTGCCCGGAGCTTGAGCCCACCCACGTCGATCATCCGCGGGGAGCCCTGCGCTCCCTGAGGCTCGGCGTGCAGCAAAGCCGGGGAGGCGACGAGCAGGCCTGTAACCAATGCGAGGAGGCAAACGGCGCGCCGGGACCAATGGGAGCGGGTGTTCAGGGGACGGAAACGCATGCTTGGATCTCCTGGATCGAGAGTTTTGGGGATGGGAACCCTCTGCGACTCAAGATGATCGGAAGCGCCAAATCGTTTCCGCGCCTGAACCCGCCGGCGAATGGAACTTCGCGGCAATGAATCGACTCGTCGCGGTAATACGCGTGCCACTCGCTGCACATGACGCGTCCATCGCCGCGTCTGCCACACCCATTACCGCATCGGCCATGCCACTCGCTGCACCTGCCACGCCCTTTGCAGCGTCTTCCACATGGATTGCAGCGAGTGGCAGATCGTTTACCGCAACAGCCACGCCCGACATCTCGCCGGTCCCGCTCTTTACCGCAACGTCCACGCCCGGCCTTACGGCGGGCTCGGATGTCGCAGCATTTTGCCTGCCACTCGCGTTAGATGATCTGGACGTTGCGGCACCAAGGCCGCCCTTCGCTGCATCAGGCTCGCCATCTGCCGCAAGCGACCGGCGGTTTACCGCGTCTGCCACTCCAAGTACCGCGACGAGCGTGCCCGGCGCTTCATCGGGCATGCCCGCTGTTCCACCGAGCGTGTCATGTGCCGCAACTGGCACGCCCGATAACAGACCGGGCAGGAACGTTACGGCAATCTGTCGTGATAGGCTCACGCCGGACACATCAACTACCGCAACCTCCACGACGATTGCCGCGAAGAGTCCGTCTCTCGCGGTAAATGGAGAGGCATATGCCGCGAAGAGCCTGGACGTTACGGCAATCGGAGGAGAGATCATGAGCTCGGACCTGTCCGTTGCAAGAGTCTTGGCGAAGTTGGAAGCGCGCGCCACGCTCCACCGGGAGCAGCAGGCGTTCCATGCCCAGCAGGAGACGCACCACCGCGAGCAGCGGGCGCTGCACGAGGCCGAGCTGGAGACGGTGAATCAGAACCTGGAGGCCTTCCGGTCCGTGGCGGCCACGGCCGTGGACCTCGCCACCCGGGCCACGGCGGAGCCTCCCTCCTCCACCTCTCTCGACATCGAGTCCGGTTGGGGCCGGCTGATGATCAGCCGGATGATCCGCGCCGTGGTCGACAGCCAGGTCGTCGGAGGCGAGCCCTTCGGCGGCGCCGAAATCGCCGAAGAGGCCAACAAGCGCTTCGCCGACCGGCTCCGCCGGCCCATCGACAGCCGGACGGCAGGAGACGTCCTGCGCCGCATGAGGTTGGAAAAACGCATCCACCTCCTCCGCATGGGGAAGCCGTTCTACGAAGCTCTGTACGGTATGGGAGCGCGGCCGGTGGAGTGAGGGCTGAGACTGTCTGTCGGTCTGAGCTGTAAAAGATTTGTCCTCACGTCCCAGGAGCCTTGATGGCCGGCACCCTTCTCTTAGGGGCTGCTCCTTCCGGCATTGAGCCGAGGCGAGCAAGCTCTCCAGGAGAATCCGACATGAAGAAACAGCCCAAGAAAATCGTCCTGGCCAAGGAAACCCTGCGCAATCTCGAGACGTCGGACGCGGCATTGGCCCAGGGAGGCGCCTTCCCGATCTCCACGGTCAACACCTGCCGTTGTCCCACCGCCATCTCCTGCCAGCACCCGGGCTTCTGCTGAGGCGCGGACGCCCGCCCGCTCGCTTTGGCGGGCCGCCGAGATAGAAAAAGGCGCCCTTGGCAGGGCGCGAAAAATTCGGGGTGGATCATCCGGTGCCCAGGGCTCGCGCCCTGGGACCACTGCCCACACCATTCTCGACCGCCCTGCCAAGTGCGCTTGGGCCGGAGCCTATCTGGAATAGAAATGCCGAAGAGACGGCACCGGGCTCCGATAACCCCGTAGGATCATTTCCGCGAGGACATCGTCCGCCCGCTCAACCGTCAGAATTCCCGCCCGGATCAATCGATCTAAGGCTCCAAGGGTACCAGTTACTGTCAGGCTGATGGCAAGGGCAAGACGGCGAGCGGCTAAATCGTCCGTCAGGACGAAACCGCGACGTGCTTCGGCAACTGCAAGGCAAGCGGACTCTCCGGCCTCGACCTTTTGGCCGAATACCCTGGCCCGGACTTGCTCGGCCGGAGTGAGCTCGATTCGATCAAGCCAAGACCAGTCCACCGATGGGAGCAGCCCGAGCTCCACTCCCTTCTCCAACTCCTCCAAGACTTCTTGGGGAGCTATCAGCGAAGAAAATGCGACTCGAAGAAGGTCAGGCTTTCGGATCTGGGCGAAGTTGTTCAGGACCGTCGTATCGACGACACCGAGAAGAGTCCGAGACTCGCTCACTTATGGAATAGACCGCGCTGCCTCGATCTCCGCCCACGCCTCTTCCAGCGTGGCGGGCCCGAGGTGCAAAGGAACGCCGAGTCGTAGGAAACGATCCTGCAACGTAAAGCGGGAGAGGCCCAAGAGCTCAGAGGCCTTACCCAAGCTAATCTCTCCAGCCAGATAGGCTCGAAGGCCCTTTACGTCAGGATTGTCCCCTTGACCTGGGTCCTTCTCTTCGATCGCGCACTGAGCGAGCGCTTGAAGAAGCCGAAAATCGAGAGGGTCCAAGAGAACCGCCTGCTCCTGACCGGAGGTTTCGACAACCGCTACCTCACCATGCTTGACCCGATCGACAAACTCTTGGGTTCGCTTCGCCAGATCGGTTTGGGAGATCGTTGTCCTGGTCATGAAAGCCTCCGTCCCAAGGAGTTTACATGCAGAACCAGTCACTTCCGCTTACAGCACCGGAAAATCTCCACAAACTCCCCCAGCCCCAACTCCTCCGCCCGCGCCCGATCCGGCACTCCGGCCGCGGCCAGCACGGTCGCCGCGCGCTCCTTCCCCCAGGCGGCACCCAACGAGTTGCGCAGGGTCTTCCGGCGCTGCGCGAAAGCCTGCCGCACGAAGGTAACGAAGGCGGGCATCTCGTCGTCGGGCACAGGCGGCGGATGCAACTCGAAGCCCACAAAGGCGCTGTCCACCTTGGGCGGTGGACGAAAGCTTCCCGGCTTTACGCGGCCCAGGAGGCGCGGATGGGCCCAGGCGGTTACCAGGACGCTGAAGGAGCCGTAGGCATCCGTTCCGGGCGTGGCTACGATGCGGTCCGCCACTTCCTTCTGGACGAGAAAGGCGGCTCTCGGAATTCTTGCGTGGTGCGGCAGAAGGTCTTCGATGATCGCGGTCGCGACGTTGTAGGGGAGATTGCCGGCCACCAGGGTGGGTGAGGGGAGCCGGTCCCAGGCGATCCGTAGCGCGTCCCCGACGACCAGGGCGAGGCGCGGGTCCGGCAGGGCGCGGCGCAGGTGGAGCGCCCAGCCGGGATCCAGCTCCCAGCCGGTCACCCGGGCGCCGGCGGCGAGGAGCTCGGCGGTCAGGATGCCCCCTCCGGGACCGATCTCCAATACTCTGCGGCCTCGAGGTTCGAGATATTCGACCAGCGGCCGCGTCAGGGCGCCGCTCACCAGATGGTGCTGGCCGAGGGATTTCCGCAGCGGGGGCTTGCGCACGGGCGAACGGTATCAGAGCCTTCTCATTGCGTGCCAATTTGGCTGGTCCGGCGCCGGTGCGAATCGTTTCGGAGCGGCTCAAGAGCCGCAAGTCTCTTGTATTCTTGAGGTATTCCTTGGGGGCGGCCCATGGCACTCCCCTTGCAGCCCGGGCTTCCGACCAGGAGTGACCATGGAACTCGATGTCGCCACACTGAACCGAGACGTAGAACGCGAAACTCTGACCCTGAAGCGCATCGAATCCGAGCTGCGCCGGGTGATCGTCGGGCAGGATTACCTGCTCGACCGCCTGCTGGTAGGCCTCCTCGCCCGCGGCCATGTATTGATCGAAGGCGTGCCGGGTCTCGCCAAGACCTTGGCGGTCAAAACTTTGGCCCAGACGCTGGCGATCGATTTCCAGCGCATCCAGTTCACTCCGGACCTGCTGCCGGCCGATCTCGTGGGCACCCTGATCTACGACCAGCGCAGCGGCGAGTTCCTCGCCCGCCGCGGGCCGGTGTTCACTCACCTGCTACTCGCGGACGAGATCAATCGTTCTCCCGCCAAGGTGCAATCGGCCCTGCTCGAGTCGATGGAGGAGCGGCAGGTGACTCTGGGCGACCGGAGCTATCATCTGCCCGAGCCCTTCATGGTGCTTGCCACCCAGAATCCCATCGAGCAGGAGGGGACCTACCCGCTGGCCGAGGCGCAGGTCGACCGCTTCATGATGAAGCTGCGGGTCACCTACCCGTCGCGCTCGGAGGAGAGCGAGATCCTCGACCGCATGCTGGTGGCCGGCGAGCTCAAGGCGTCGCCGGTGCTGGAGCGGGAGCGCCTGCTCGCCCTGCGCGAGGTGGTGGACGCCGTCTATCTCGACGCCAAGATCCGCCACTACATTCTCGACCTGGTGCTCGCCACCCGCGATCCGCGCGCGGCGGGACTGCCCGATCTCGCCGACCTGATCTCCTACGGCGCGTCGCCGCGGGCCACGATCTATCTCGCCCGCGCCGCCAAGGCTCTCGCCCTGGTGCGCGGCCGCGGCTACGTCATCCCCGAGGACGTCAAAGAGCTGGCGCCGGACGTGCTGCGCCACCGCATCGTGCCGACCTATGAAGCGGAGGCCGAGGAGATCTCGACCGACGCCTTGATCGGCCGCCTGCTCGATCGCATCCAGGTTCCCTGACGTCGAGAGGTGCCCGATGTTCGGTCTCTTCTCGCGCCGCCTCAAGACCGAAGGTAAAGCTCCGGCCGCCGCCCTGGCACGGCCGCGGAGCGCCGCCCTGCCGGCGGATCTCATGCGCAAGGTGCGGCGCATCGAGATCGCCACCAACCGCCTGGTGGATCAGGGTGTGGCGGGCGACTATCACTCGGTGTTCAAGGGCCTGGGAATGGAGTTCGCCGAGGTCCGTCCCTATCAGCCGGGCGACGACGTGCGGACGATCGACTGGAACGTCACCGCCCGCATGGGCACGCCGTTCATCAAGAAGTACGTCGAGGAGCGGGATCTCACGGTTTTCCTGGTGGTGGACGTCTCGGGCAGCCTTTCCTTTGGCTCGCGGGCGATCCTGAAGCGGGAGCTGTCGGCGGAGATCGCCGCCCTGCTCTCCTTCGCGGCGCTGCGCAACCAGGACCGGGTGGGCGCCGCCCTGATCTCCGACCGGCTGGAGCTCTTCCTGGAACCGCGGCGGCGGCGCACGCACGTGCTGCGGCTGGTGCGGGAGATCCTCGACCGCCCCGCCCACGGCGGCACGGACCTCGAGCGCGGCCTCGAAGGTGTGCTCGCCGCGCTGAAACGCCGAAGCGTCCTCTTCTTCATCTCCGACTTCCTGGGTCCGCCGCCGGTACGCGCCTTGAAGGCAGCCGCCGCCCGCCACGACCTGATCGTGGTGGAGATCGTCGATCCCCGCGATCAGGAGATCCCCGCCGTGGGACCCGTCGTGCTGCGCGACGCCGAAACCGGGCGGACGGCCCTGGTCACCGGCCGTCGCTCCGCCCGCCGGCACGCCGAGCAGCGGCGCTGGGAGCGGGGCGAATTCCTCAAGCTCACCCGCCGTCTTGGAGTCGACCGGCTGGAGCTGCGCACGGACCGGCCGTACATCAATACGCTGCTGGCGTTCTTCGAGCAGCGGAAAAAGAGGTTGCGGCGGTGACCCTCATCCCGACCCTCTTCTCCCGCCCCCTCCCACCCCCCACACCGGGAGAAGAGGGAGGCAAGCAAGACCCCTCATCACCCCAACCCTCTTCTCCCATCGCCCTCCCCCCAACCGGGAGAAGAGGGAGCAAGGCAGGAACGCCCCAGTGGTTTCCCCCTCTCCCGGTGTGGGGGGTTGGGAGGGGGCGGGAGAGGGGGCCAGGGGGTGAGGGTCCGCCCCGAAGGGGCGCTCTTTTCCTCGGCTTCGCCCTAGCCGTTCTCGCCTTGGCCGCCTCCCCCGTCCTCGCCCAGACGTCGCCTATCAACGTCTCGCTCTCGCCCAACGGCCTGACGGTGGGCGATCCGGCGCGGGCGGTCGTCTCGGTGACGGCGCGGACGGCGGACCTTGCCGGCGAGCCGCGGTTCCCGATCTGGGGGCCGGCGTGGGGCGAGGCGGAGATCATCGAGAAGGACGCGCCGCTCAAGACCGGCGAGCGCGACGGCGTCGTCACCTGGCAGCAGACGCTGACGCTGCGGGCGTTTCGCACCGGCAGCGTGCCCCTGCCGCCGGTGGCCGTGGAGGTTCCCGTCAAGCAGGGGACCTTGAAATTCCAGACTCCAGCCGGCCTGGCGCTCGCCGTGCGCTCGGTGATTCCGCCGGAGGAGAAGAATCCCGTTCCGAAGCCGCCGGCGGCGATGCGTCCGCTGGCGATCGGAGCCCCCTTCTGGTGGACGCTGGGGGCTCTTTCCGCTCTCGCCCTGGCCGGACTCTGGTTGTTGCGCCGCCGCCCCAAGGCGGCAGGCGCGGGTGCGGCGGAAATCCCTGCGTTGCCGCCCTTCGAGGAGCTGGCGACCGAGCTCGACCGCCTGGCTGCCGAGCCTTCGATGCTGTCGCTCCACATCCGCCTGAGCCTGGCGTTGCGTCGCTACCTGGGCCGGCGGCTGCCCTTCCCCGCCGTCGAGAGCACCACCTCCGAGATCCAGCGCCAGCTCCTCTCCCGCCGCCTGCCCGGACCTGTCGCCCGCCCAGCGGTGGAGCTGCTGCGAGGCTGCGATCTGGTGAAGTTCGCTCGCCAGGACGTGGACCCGCAACGAGGCCAGGAGCGGCTGGCGACGGCCCGCCGGCTGGCCGGAGATCTCGAGGTCCACCTGGCGCCCCGCGAGCCCGAAGCGCTGGTGGGAAAGCTGGAGGCGGCGGGATGAGCCGGCTCGTCCCTGTCCTCGCGAGCCCCTGGTGGCTGCTGCTGCTCCTGGCTCTTCCCCTGCTGGCGTGGCTGCACCATTCGCCGAGGCGGCGAGGCAATCCCGGAGCGCTCGGAGCGCTCACCTACAGCCGGCTGCCCGCCGGAGCCGGCCGCGGGCTGTGGCGCGGCGCCTGGCGACTCCACCTGCCGTTCTACGCCCGCCTGGCGGCCCTGTTCTGCCTGGCGCTGGCGCTCGCCCGGCCGCAGCTCGGCTACGCCTGGGAGGAGAGCCTCACCGAAGGGATCGACATCGAGATCGTGCTCGATATCTCGGGCAGCATGGGCGCCGAGGACTTCCAGCCCAGCGATCGCCTGACCGTTGCCAAGCAGGTGGTCAAGGAGTTCATCGCCGGCCGGCCGGGCGACCGCATCGGCATCGTCGTCTTCTCCGGCGGCGCGCTCACCCGCTCGCCGCTGACCACCGACCGCGAGATGCTGACGATGCTCGTCGACTCGGTGCAGCTCAACACGCTGCCGGACGGCACGGCCATCGGCGTGGCGCTCGCCAGCGGCGCGGCGCGGCTCAGGGACAGCGCCGCCAAGACCAAGGTCATGGTGCTGGTCACCGACGGCGCCAACAATGCCGGCGCCATCGATCCGGCGTCCGCCGCGGCCCTGTGCAAGGGGCTGGGAATCAAGGTCTACACCATCGGCGTCGGCGCGGCCGGCCGGGTGCCGGTGCCGGTGCCGACCCAGGACCCGGTGACCGGCAAGATCGTGATGCGGAAGGTGATGATGGATGTACCCGTCGACGAGGCGCTGCTGCGCCAGATCGCAGCGCGCACGGGCGGGCAGTTCTACCGCGCCACCGATACCCAGGGACTGAAGAACATCTTCCACGAGATCGACCGGCTGGAGAAGACGCCGATCCAGGTCAAGCGCTACGTCCGCTACCAGGAGGCGTTTCCGGCGCTGGCGTGGGGGGCACTCGCCTTCCTCCTCTTGCCTTTGGCCGCCGCCGGCCTGGAGGTCACGGCCGAGCCATGACCTTCGGCGCTCCCCTCCTCCTCTGGCTCGCGCTGCTGGCCCCGGCGGTGGCGGCTTTGAGCCTCTGGCTGTGGCGCCGGCGCTTCGCCGCCGACGCCGCCTGGGCGACGCGCGGGCTCTGGGACCGCCTGCTGCCCGGCTTCTCCCCGCGCCGCACCGCCCTCTCGGTGCTCTGGCTGGCGGTGGCGGTGCTCGGCGTGTCGCTGGCGCTGGCCCGGCCGCGCTGGGGGGCCGGCGAGCAGAAGGTGGAGCGCAAGGGAGTGGACGTGGTGTTCCTGATCGATTCGTCCCTCTCCATGGGCGCCCGGGACGTGCCGCCGTCGCGCCTCTACGTCGCCAAGTCGCTGGTGCGCCGCATGGCGCGAGCGATGCCCGGCAACCGGGTGGGACTGGTGCAGACCGAGGGCGACGGCGTTATGCTCTCCCCCTTGACGCTCGACGGCGGGGTGCTCGACCTGCTCCTCGACACCATCGATCCGGGCTCGATGCCGACGCCGGGCACGGAGCTCGCCAGCGGCGTGGAAACGGCGCTGCGCACCTTCGGCCAGGGGAGCGAAAAGCACCGCGTCCTGGTGGTGCTCTCCGACGGCGAGGACTGGGGCGGCGGCCTCGAGGACGAGACGGCCAAGCTCAAGGAAGCGGGCGTGGTCGCCTACACCCTCGGCATCGGCACGGTCAACGGCGCGCCGGTGCCCATCCCCGGCTCCCCGAGCGAGACCAAGCGGGACGGCGAGGGCAACATCGTCGTCACCCAACTCCACCCGGATGTGATGGCCAAGCTCGCCCGGGCGACCGGCGGCTCCTATCTGCAAGTCGCCAGCGCCGCCGCCGATCCCGCGCCCCTACTGCGGAAGATCGACCGCATGGAGAAACGGACGTTCGAGAGCCAGAGCTTGAGCACCTTGGAGGAACGCTTCCAGTGGCCTCTCGGTCTGGCGGCGTTGGCGTTGCTGCTGCATTTGGGGTGGGGGCCGTTTGCGGGCAGCAAGAAAGGGACGGAAGGGACAGCAAGGACAGGAGGGGCAACAGGAAGGACGGCGATTCTTGCGCGCTCGACGGTGCTGCCCACCTTGATGCTAATTGCTTTGCCCTCTCTCCCTTTCTCCTGGGAGCAGCTTCTGCCGGACTGGGTGGAGCCCTGGCTGTACAACCCCCGCGAGCGGGTTGAGCAGTCGCTGGCAGCCCAGAAGCAGGGCAAGCCGCGAGAGGCCGTGGAGCCGGCGAATACGGCGCTGCGCCTGGCGCCGGACGATCCGCTCGTCCAATATGACGCCGGCACGGCCCGCCTGGGCGCCGGACGCGGCCGCCAAGCGGTGGCGCCGCTGGAGAAGGCGGCGAAAGCCGCGGGGCGGGAGCTGGCCCCATCCGCTCACTACAACCTGGGAGGCGCCCGCCTCGCCGCCGGCGACGCCGCCGGCGCGGCCGAGGCCTTCAAACAAACCCTGCGTCTGCAGCCGGACAACCAGGACGCCAAGTACAACCTCGAGCTGGCGCTGCGCGAGGAGCAGAAGCAGAAAATGGGCGGCCAGGGCAGCCCCAAGGGCTCGCGGGGAAACCGCTCGCCGAATCAGGACCCTTCGGACCAGCCGGGCAAAGGAAAGCCCGATCCGAACCCGAAGCCGCAGAACGGCGAGCAGGGCAAGCAGCCGCAGCAGCAAGGCGGCAAGCAGCAGGACCAGCAGGGCCAGGGAAGTCAGCTCCCGCAGTTTCGCAACCAGCCGGAGATGAGCGCCCAGGAGGCCTCCTCGGTGCTCTCGGCGGTGGAGAACCTGGAGCGTCAGCAGCGCCGCGACCAGGCGGCCCGCCGCGCCAAGCAGCACGCCGCGAAGGGGAAGGACTGGTGATCGGAGTGCTTGGAGATCGCCTCGCACCTCGGAAACGCCCCACGGGGTTCCCCGTAGGGCGTCTCTACATTGGGATGACCTGTATCGTCCTGCTCCTGGCGTTCGTCCCCCCTACCTCTGCCGGCGAAGTCGAGGTCAAGGCCACGCTGGAGCCCGCCGTCATCGGCATCGATCAGACCGCGACTTTCACCATCGAAGTGCGAGGCGAAGGCGTCTCCAGCCTCCGCTTCCGCCCCAGCCTGCAGCTCGAAAACCTGGAGGACGCGGGGGGTCCGTCGCAGTTCGAGGACATGCGCTGGACCAACGGCCACTTCACACGGACCTTCCGCCTCTCCTGGCAGCTCCGCCCCCAGGGGCTCGGCAAGGCCGGCGTGCACAACGTCATCGTCCAGATCCAGGACAAGCAGATGCAGCTCCCGGACCGCGAGATCCGCGTCCAGAAGGAGCCCACACCGCAGGCGCCGTCGCTGCGCAACCGCGACGACGAGGACGATCCCTTCAAGCAGTTCTTCGGCCACATGCCGATCCCCCGTTGGCGCACCGAGCAGCCGCACGAGCCGGCCGTCTTCCTGCGTGCCGAGATGCAGCCGCAACAGCCGGTGCCGGGGCAGCAGGTCCTCTACACGATCTATCTCTTCACTCGCGAGGACATCGCCAACATCGCGCCGGCCGGCCTGCCGGCGTTCAAGGGCTTCTGGGTGCAGGACATCCCCGTTCCGCAGCACCCGCCCATGGAGATGGTCGAGTTCGAGGGCCGGCGCTACGGCCGGGTGGCGCTGATCCAGAAAGCGCTGTTCCCCCTGCGCGCCGGCGCCTTCCAAATCGAAGGAGCGACCCTCGACTTGACGGTGGAGCACTACGACCGGAGCTTCTTCTTCGGCCCCGCCATCTCCCGGCCCGAAACCATACGGCTGCGAACCGAGGGGCAGACGCTCAACGTCCAGCCCCTGCCGCCGGCGCCACCCGGGTTCACGGGCGCCGTCGGCCAGCTCGCGCTCACCGCCCGGTTGGAGCCGCAGAAGCTGCGGCTCGGGGAGGCCGCGACGCTCACCGTGCAACTTGGCGGCACAGGGTATCTGCAAGGACTGCCGGAGCCGGCGGTGACCGCGCCCGCCGGGTTGACCCTCTATCCGCCGCAGCGCGAGGGGAAGGACGAGATCGCCGGCACCACCGTGCGGGGCCGGCGCTCCTGGAGCTACGTCGTGGTCCCCGGCCGCACGGGAAGCTACCGGCTCGAGGCGCCCCGCGTCCCCTACTTCGATCCCGTCTCCCGCGAGTACCGGACGGCCACGGCGCCGGCTCTGGAGCTGGCGGCCCTGCCGCGGCCCACCGTCGGTCCCATCGGGGCCATCGGAGCGATGGGAAGCAGCGAGCCTCATCCCGTGCACGCCGCGGCGATCAACCCCAAGAGTCTCGGCGGCCGGCAATGGGCTCGCCTGTTGCCCTGGTTCTTCGCCGTACCTTCGGGGCTGGCCCTGGTGTTCCTCCTTCTCCGCAGGCGCTCGTTTGGCGACCCTGCCGCCAAGGGTCCGGCGGCGGCGCGGCTGGAGCAGGTGCTGGCCGAAGTCGCGACGGAACGCCCCCGCCAGGTGGCGGCGCGCCTGGAGGAAGCCTGGCGCGATTTCCTGGCCGAGCGCTGGGGGATACCTCACTCGACGCCGGCCGCGAAGTGGAGCGCGGTCCTGGCCCGGTACAGGGTGGACGGGGCGAGCCTCGCCGAGCTCGACTCGCTGCTCGACGAGCTCGACTACCTCCGCCACGCGCCGCAGCTCTCGACCACGGCCACGCTGGTGACCGAGGCCCTCGGCCGCTGCCGCCGGCTGTTGCGCCGCCTGCAATAGAGCAAGACTCCTCAGAGCGCGCCCCCGCCCAAGACCCTCATCACCCCAACCCTCTTCTCCCGCCCCCTCCCAACCCCCCTCACCGGGAGAAGAGGGAGACCTGCGAGGCGGCTCCAACCGGGTTCCCCTCTCCCGGTGTGGGGGGTTGGGAGGGGGCGGGAGAGGGGCAGGGGTGAGGGTCTTGGGCGGGGGAGCTCTGAGGCGGCAAAGTGGAGCGCCTATGGAGTCAGGGACTGAGAGTCCGGTTTCGTTGGACCGCAACTTCTGCTATCGTAAGGCGCGCCGGCCCTCACAATGTGCAGTCTGCAAAGGATCAGAAATGAATTTTCGAGGCGCCGCCTATCGGTGGGTGACGTGTGGCGGGTGACGTGGGTAACGCAATGCTGCGGGCCAGCATGACGGACGAAGAAGATCTTCGTACGCCGGACGCCTATCACTCCCTGGAGCCGGTGCAGCTCGAGCGCTTCCTGGAGCGGCGCCGCGCCAATCCCAACTTCCCGCTGGAGCTGAGTCTCGCCGAGAACCTGGTGGAAGTCCTGCGCCGGGCCAACAGCTTCGTGCCCTCGGCCGCCGGCTCGATCCTGCTTGACGATCCGGCGGGCAAGAAGGACGACCGGCGCCAGAACACCCTCACTTTTATCGCCGCTTTCGGCGACAAGTCGTCCTGCCTGGTGGGCCAGGTCATCCCCGCCGACCAGGGGATTGCCGGCCGCGTCTACATGACGGGAGAGACCTACTCCACTCCCTACGCTCCCGGCGACCGCTTCTTCTATCGGGCGATGGACGAGCAGACCCGCTATCAGACGGAGTCGCTGGTCGCCATCCCCATCCGTATCGAGCAGGAGGTGTGCGGCGTCCTCGAGCTGATCAACCGCCGGGACGCTCCGGGCTACAGCCAGGAGGACCTGAACCTGCTGGAGATCTTCGCCGGCTACATCTCGATCTCCATCCAGAACGTGCTCGACGGCCGGCAGGCGCAGGAGATCGCCAAGCGCGACAATCTGACCGGTCTCTTCAACGACCGCTACCTGCACATCGCCCTGTCGAACACCATTCGCCGCTGCCGGGCCGAGGACCTCGACCTGTCGCTGCTGTTCCTCGACCTCGACTACTTCAAGCACGTCAACGACACGCACGGCCACCTGTCCGGCAGCCAGGTGCTGCGCGAGGTCGGGCATCTGCTGCGCCGCAAGGTGGCGCCGCTCGGGGGCATTCCCGCGCGCTACGGCGGCGACGAGTTCGTGTTGCTGCTGCCCGGCTATGAGCTCGAGGGGGCCATCGACGTGGCCGAAGACCTGCGGGCGGAGATCGTGGGCACGACCTTCTGCACCGCTCCGGGAGACATCCAGCCGGAGCCGCTGAATTTGAAGGGCATCACCTGCTCCATCGGCATCGCGACGCTGCGCCTGCACCTGGAGCCCGAGCTGTCGCTCGAAGCCAGCAAGAGCACCCTGCTGCGCCTGGCCGACGCCGCCATGTACGTGGCGAAGGAGACCGGCCGCAACAAAACCGCCCTCGCCGGCCAGCCGGTGCGCCGGCGCTCCGGCGGGGGCTCCGCCGAAACCGCGCGTTGATCCTCCCCGTTTGACCCTCCCGGTTTGACCCAAGTTTGACCCTCAAGATGGGCGGGTGCTAGGATGCGCCGGCTTCCCCGCCGGGTCGCCCATCGCCAGAGATTCGCCTCCCGGCCAACCCTGACCCCCGCACGGGAATTCACGGGATCAATCGAAATCCGCGAGCGACTCCACGGAGAGAGCCGCGCGACGAACGCGCGTCAATCATGAGCAAAAAACACCAGATCGTGATCGCCGGAGCCGGCGGAATGGGCAGTGCCACCGGTCTCCTGTTGCGGGAGCTTGGAGAAGACTTCGAGGTCGACCTCTTCATCGGGGATTCCAGCCTCGAACGGACACAAGCGACGGCGGCCTGGATCCGCGAGGGCTCGGAGCGGCCGGGCGAGGTCCACGCCTTCCATCTGCCGCCCGCGGGGACCAGCGCCGAGCTCGAAGGCGTCCTCGCCGGGGCGGACATCCTTCTCGACTGTCTGCCGGGCAAAGAGGCGCCGCGGATGGCGCGGCTCGCCCGCAAGCACGCGATCCACTACGCCAACCTCACGGAGCACGTCAAGGAGACCGAGGAGATCCTGGAGATCGCCGACGGCGCCGAGCAGGGCTTTCTCCTCCAGACGGGGCTCGCTCCGGGCTACATCGACGTCCTCGGGCATCATCTGTTTCTGGGCTTCTGCCGCGAGCACGGCGTCGACTCGGTGGACTGCCTGGAGATGCGCGTCGGCGCCCTCACCACCACCGTCCGGCCCCCTCACTTCTATGGCTTCACCTGGAGTGCCGTCGGCGTCGCCACCGAGTACGTCGAGCCCGCCACCGTGCTGCGCGACCACCGTCGCACCACCCGGCCGTCGCTGGCCGACCGGGCCACAGTGGTCCTCAACGGCGTCGTCTACGAGGAGGCTCTCACCTCGGGCGGCGCGGCCGATCTTCCCATCGCCCTGGCCGGCAAAGTCCGCCATCTCGACTACAAAACCCTGCGTTATCCGGGCCACTACGCGTGGGTCGAGGAGCTCTTGGAGAACGCACCCGCCGGCGTGGACCTCACGAGCTATCTATTGCAGAAGATGGAAGAGGCCGTTCCCTTCGTCGACGACGACCTGGTGGTGACCTACGCGGCCGTCGAGGGACGCGACGGCCGGGGAGCGCTCCGGCGCGTGGAGCGCACGCACCTGATCCGCCCCTGCCAGGTAGGAGCCCGTAGGCTCAAGGCAATCCAGGGGACCACCGCCGCCGGTCTCGCGGAATCGGCCCGCTTCCTGCTCACCGAGGACGTCCAGGGCGTCTGCCTGCAGAGCCAGATCGACCCCGCCCATTTCATGGCCGGTCCCTTCGTATCTGAGATCTATCACCGCTAAGGTTTCGCCTAAAGCGCCCTCCCTAGAGGACGCGCATCCAGATTGTGGAAATCGCCGGTTCCGGCGGAGAGAATTTCGCATAATCCTCTCCATGGGGGAGCGAAGAAATTTTTCAACTCGCTGATTCGAAACAGCTTATCTGGACTGCACAAAGAATTGTTCAAAGAGCGGCAAACCGCGATGGCGCCGAGCGTTCCTCCTCCTGAAAGCGGGGATTCCCACAGGGTTTTCAACAGGTGTTGTGGAGATCGGTGGCGGCCAGGCACGACGCTCACGGCCTGAGCAGGAGCTGCTCACGGAGTGATCGTCGGCGGCACGGAACCGCGGCGAAAGCGAGCGCGGAGGTCCCCGGAGCAGCGGTCGCCGGTGGCAGATTGACGCCGGCCAGGGCCTCGCTTCGGACCTGAACGAGGCGCCAGCGAGCCGGCCACTGGCGACGGCGGAAGACGGGAAGCGAAATCGTCTCCGCCTCAGCGGTATCGATGACCAGCGGCAGCCAATCCACAGACTCCGGCTTCGATCCCGGCGGCGGTACGCCCGCGATCCCCCCGACTGTCGAGGCTGCCGCGATCATCGACTGCTTCCAACCCGCATCCACCCCGGGCCAGACCTCGATCTCCTTCAGCGTGCGGCCCAGCAACGGCGGGTGACGCTGCCAGAAAATAGCCGCGGCGAGGCGGGGCTCGGCGAGCAGCGCATGCGCGCCATACGCCGCCGCTTCGGTTCCTCCCGGTTTATTGAGCATCTGATAGAAAGGAGGAATTGGGTTGAACGGATCAAGTCCGCAGGCCTTCTCCAAGGCGTCGCCGGCCCAGGGGCGCTGCGCCGAGTAGCCGAGAATTCCGGCGACCATCCAGAGGGAGGGCACGGCGCGCCCTTTCCCGGCGCCACGCAGGGCAAGCTCGGCGGAGGCCACCGGATTGGCCCCGGCCCGCCGGTTCAACAGCATGGCGAGCCGCGTGGGATAGAGGGGAAAGCCGCGGTCGAGCCGGATCGCCTCGAGCAGCTCGGCTTCGGCTCTGGGGCTGTCCGCCGCGATGTCCGCGGCGACGGCACGGTCGTAGTGCCAGTGAGCACGCTCCAGCGGAAGAAGAACGAAGAGAACGACTACCGCGTAACCCCACACCGGCCACGGCGACTCGCGCCGCGCCTTGCCCCGCCCGCTCCCCGCCAGGGCCGCACCGGCCGCCACCACGGCGGCAACCGGGAGAGCGGTCACGGCGAGAGCGCCGCTGCCGAGCGAGGCGACGGCGCCGCCCCCCAACCCCAGGAGACCGGCGGCGAGCAGCGCCGGGTCCCGGCCTTCCTGCCGTTCGCCCAGGCGGCGGATGAAGAACAGTGCCAGAAGGGCGAGGGACAGTAAAAGGCCGGTGAGCCCGAGCTCGTAGGCGAGCTGCACCGGCAGGGAGTGAAGCTCTCCCACCGCCTCACCCCTGGGGTTCACGCCCGGGATTGGATCGAGGAAAGCCGCGGCGGTCCAAGCCGCGGAGCCCGGTCCCCAGCCCAGCATGGGACGGGCAGCGAAGCCCTTCCATCCCGCCTCCAGGTAGGCAGACCGGGCTCGCGCCGAGGGGTCCTGGCCGGACGCGATGCGCAGCAGCCGCGGCAGCTGGATGAACGAGACGAGGAGCGCCAGCGCGAGAAGGACGGCCCACCACCGCCGCTGGCGCTCGCCCGCCCGGCCGGCGAAGCCCACCACCGCCATCAGGGCCAGGGCCACGAAGCCGGCCAGCGAGCGGCTGGCCAGAATCGCCAGCAGGGCGAAGCTGCCGGCCGCCAGCCCGGCGAGACGCCAGGGGCCCGGCTCGCGGGCAGACAACACGGCCAGGGGCAGGAGAATCACCAGCCAGGCGGCAAGGAGGTTGTGATGTCCCAGGGGCATCGCCGGCCGGGGCGAGCCCAGAAACCACCAGTCGGCGAGGGACCAGAGGGCTACACCGGCCACCACCACGGCCAGCGCGCGCAGGCCCCACCGCCGTTCCACCTCGCGCCGCCAGCAGCGCGCCATCGCGGAGGGCAGGCCAAGAAAGGCGGGCAACAAGACGACGGCGACGCGGCCCGCCCGGGGCACCGGCGAGGCCCAAAGGGAAGCCGCGGCGGCGATCCACAGCGCCACGGGCAGCAGCCATCCCGCAGTTCCCAACCGTAGCGGGTCGCGCCAGGGAGCGCCGATCCACGACAGCGTCCCCACCAACAGGATCATCGCCGCCGTGCTCGCCGGCGCCGCGGCTCCCCAGGCGAAGGTGCCGCACCAGGCGCCGAAGAGGGCGAGCAGCAGTGCAGGAAGAAGGCCGGCCATCGGTTGGGGATTGTAGTGATATCCTCTACTACCCTGCAGCACGCTTGTCCTTCCAGGAGATTCCCGATGACTATCGATACCTTGAACCACCTTTCAACCGTTCTCGATGCTCTCGGCGTCGAGGCTGAGAATCCGGGCGCTTTCGATGGCGACTGGATCCAAACCCACGGCGAGCGGGTAGAGTCGCTCAATCCCGCCACGGGCGAGCCCCTCGCCGCCGTCCGCCTGGCCACCGCCGAGGATTACGAACGGGTGGCCGCAGCCTCCGTCCGCGCCTTCCACGAGTGGCGCACCTGGCCTGCGCCCCGCCGCGGCGAAGTCGTGCGCCAGGTCGGCGACGAGCTTCGCCGCCACAAAGACGACCTCGGCCGGCTGGTGAGCCTAGAGGTGGGCAAGGTCCTCTCCGAAGGGCTGGGCGAGGTGCAGGAGATGATCGACATGGCGGACCTTGCCGTCGGCATGTCGCGCCAGCTCTACGGCCTGGCCATGCACTCCGAGCGCCCGAACCACCGGATGTACGAGCAGTGGCACCCGCTGGGGCCGGTGGGCATCGTCACGGCCTTCAACTTCCCCGTCGCCGTGTGGGCCTGGAACGCCATGGTGGCGGCCGTCGCCGGCGACTCGACGATCTGGAAGCCCTCCCACCAGGCGCCG
>Ga0134121_10001556_pt1 | contig 21504 bp, 9 predicted proteins | sample KB301_FD_96463 | JGI IMG/M metagenome (GOLD analysis project Ga0134121, IMG submission 96463) | Terrestrial soil microbial communities without Nitrogen fertilizer from Kellogg Biological Station, Michigan, USA - KB3-0-1 | ecosystem: Environmental > Terrestrial > Soil > Unclassified ... | reverse complement strand
CGCGGGTCGAGGTGGTCGGCGTAGAGATAGGCCGGCGTGCTCGCGAGGGCGGGGTTGTCCGCGAGCACGTCGTGGTCGCGCGTCGCCGCGTCGTAGGAGAACAGCGATGCGGGCTCCCCCCGGGCCGCCTCCCAGCCCTCGAACAGCCCGTAGGGAGCGAGCACGTGCCGGGCGACCAGCGTCTGCCACAGCATGTAATCCGGCACCTCGTAGCGCTTGGTCATGCCGAGCACCTCGAACGCCCAGGCCCCGGGCGAGAAATCGCTATTGGCCGGGACCTGCCCGATGTTGCCCGGCCGCAGGTAGGCGAGCGCCGCGTCTGCCTCGGCCCCGGGCAGTCGGTGCGGGCGCAGCTCCTCGGGCGGCACCATCACGCCCAGGAAGTCCTCGTCGGACACATCGCCACGCAGGTAGATATAGGGGACCGACAACCAGGCGCCGCCCGAGACCATCGGGCCGTGCGAACTTGCGCTCAAGCGTGCTAATCTCCTCGCATGGTCCATGGTGTCGCCCTCGATACACCGCCCATCGAGCCTGCGTACGGTCGGCCGATGTCCATCGAGGAGTGGGAGCACATGGGCGAGGATGAGCCGGGCGAGCTCGTCGATGGCCTGCTGCAGGAGGAAGAGGTGGCAAACAGTCCTCACGAGGTGATCGTGAGCGCGCTCCTGTACGTGCTCCTTACCTGGGCCCGCCAGGGCGGAAGGCGAGTGCTCGCCTCGGAAGCGAAATACGCCCTCTCCAAACGCCGCGGTCGCAAGCCCGATATCTCGGTGTTCCTGACGCGCGACCACAAACTGCCCCGACATGGGGCGATCCAGCACCCGCCCGACGTCATGATCGAGGTCATCTCCCCCGACCCGCGCGATCGTCGTCGTGACCGCATTGAGAAGCTACAAGAGTACGCTGCCTTTGGCGTGCGCTGGTACTGGCTCATCGATCCCGAAGCGCGAAGTCTTGAGATCCTGAAGCTCGGTGAGGACGGCCACTACGTCCACGCCCTCGACACCGCGGAAGGAACGATCGATGTGCCGGGATGCGAAGGGCTGACGCTCGATCTGGACGCCCTTTGGCACGAGCTTGACGAAGAGATCGAGACCGAAGTGCCGACCGGCGGAGGCTGACCAGTTCCACCTCCGCTATTTCTCGCGCCGCCTGTCGAGCGGGCGGGCGTTCGATCCAGCTCGCGCCGTACGCCTCACCGAGCCGGCCGTCGCGCATGACGGGAAGCAGCAAGCAGGTAAACTGGCGTACGATCGATGACGATCCGCGAGGTGGCCGAGTCACTCGAACGATTCGAGCGCGAGCTGGCAGCAGGACGGCGGCGGGCCGCTTACGAGGCCGCGCTCACGGCGTGGCGTGCGTGTCGGGCCCCGGAGCTGGCGGCGCTGGTTGATCGCGCCGCGATCGTGTTCGCGCCTAACACCCCGCTGGCCGAGAACAAGCAGGCCGCGTTCGTCGAGGCGTGGCTCGCGCGTGCGCGGAACCGCGAGCCGTACGAACGCCGCTGGCTGCTCGATCAGCTCGAAAGGCTGGCGCTCGCACACAAGAGCTCGCTGGTCGCGTCATGCCTCGATGAGCTGGTCGTGACGCAAGACGATCCATCGATCGCGTTGCCGGCGTGCACGATGGCCGGCATGCCGGGCGGCACGGTGAACTTCGGGTCCTGGGGCAAGGTGCTCACGCGGTTGTTCAAGCTGATCGTCAACGCAGGCGATCCACGCGCCATCGCGCCGCTGGACAAGCTGGCGAAGGCGACCATGCAACCCGGAAGCCCCCGCACGCCGTCCACCGATCAGGATCTCGCCAGGCGCATCCCGAAGGTCGTGACCGCGCTGCGAAAGTGCACCGTCGTGCCCCTCGATGCGGAGCTGACCACGCTCGTCACGCGATCACTCGCACTCCTCGACAAGCCGCTGTCGCCTGCGAACACAGAGGCGGCGGCGGCAACCCGTGACGACGCCTTGCTCGCGGCGGTGCTCGCCGATCTCGATGACGACGCGGCGCGCGCGGTATGGGCGGATGCCTTGCAGCAAGCCGGCGATCCGCGCGGCGAGCTGATCGCGCTGCAGCTCGCCGGCACCGCCAACGCGAAAGCAGCGAAGGCCGCGGACAAGCTCATCACGAAGCACTGGCGGACATGGCTCGGGCCGATCGCACCGGCGGTCGTGCGCGACTCGCTCGAGTTCGATCGCGGGCTGCTCGTCGCCTGCACCACCGACGTGCGCCGCAAGGGCGTCTCGGATGCCGTGTTCAGCCACCCGAACTGGGGAACTGTACGACGGATCGCGTTTAGGGCCTACGGGCACCTGACGCCGGCGATGTCGCGGCTCGAGGAAGCACGCGGCGTCCCGGAAGATGGACTCGAAGCGCTCGCGACGACGACGTTCGCTCACCTGCGCGTGCTCGAGATCAGGGGCGACCCGGGGTTCCACGACCGCACCGGGGGAGGCCCGAGGAGCAAGAGCATGAAGGCGCTCGCGACCACAAAAGGGCTGCCGTCACTCCGCTCGCTCGGATTCGACGGCTCGTACTTCCTCAGGGGCACACCCGAGCATTGTCGCTGGATCTTCGAGACGCCGTTCGCCGGCCAGCTCGAGACGTTCGCGATCAAGGTCGATTGGCCCGAGTGGGAATCCGACGTCGTGTCATCGTGGCTGGCCGTCATGCGTCCGGCAGCAGCGCTCCGGCGCATCGAGTTCCGCGCCAGCGCGGTGCTTGTCATCGATCCGAAGGCCAGCATCGCGACGCTCGAGCACGACTTGCGCGTCTCCGTCGGCGATCCGCGGTCGTGGGTCGAGACCCCCATCACGGTCGCGCGTGCGCTCGCCGATACCGCGGGCCTGGTCATGGGGCCGGCGGTAATTTCGACTGCGCCTCGAAAGCGCCAGCCGTCGTGACCGCGATCCAGCTCCTACAGCGTTGATGCAGCCCTGCGAATGCGCACGACGAGAATGACCACGATCGAGACGATCCCCATGGCGATCAACCAGCCCGCCGCGAACAGCAGCGAGATGGCATGAGTCGAGAACGTGGCTACCGCGTGCATGCTCAGCGGAACCATCACGAAACACCCGATGCCGTACAGCAGCCCGAAGCTGAGACAGGCCCCGGCGATGCTATCGGTCACGCGCCGCAGGAGCACAGACACGACGAGCGCCTCGACCGCCATCACGCCGATCCAGGTTGCAACGTCGTGGGCCGGGAACACCCAGTCCGCCGGAACGCCGCCGTTCCGGTAGCGGTAGCCGTCGTAGGTCTGGGGCAAGCGAGCGCGCTCGACCATCCCGATCGACCAGTAGATCGCGTTGGCCCAGAGCCCGGCGATCGCGATCCAGGTCAGCCGCGACGCGGCGCGGTTCTGCGGTGGCTGCATGGCGAAGTAACGCGTAGTTTCGCCCGACAAGTCGCACTCTGCGGTCACGATTTGTCACGACCTGCGGACAACCCGGATCTCCGAGTCGCCGCGGGATCTTGCGCTACACTGCCGTGCCGTGAACAAGCTCCGCCTCGATATCTGGTCCGACATCGTATGTCCGTGGTGTTACATCGGCAAGCGCCACCTCGAGCAAGCGCTCGCGCAATTCGAACACCGTGACAGCGTCGAGATCGTGTGGCGATCGTTCGAGCTCGATCCGGACGCGCCGGCCGTGCGCGACGCGTCCACGAGCTACGCCGAGCGCCTCGCGCGCAAGTGCGACCGGTCAGCACGGGGGCTGGCGGTTCTCGCGAATCATGATGCGGTTCCATTGTCCGTAAGAGCTATCTGATAGTGCGGATTCATTGCATCTTTGGGAGATGTTCCTGGCACTAGCTCTTTCGTGATTCAGATTGCCGGTCTACTGTCCGCCACCCTATGAATCAATGCTCTCAGGATCTTGCACGCCGACAGCCAGGCCAGCGAACCAGATTAGCCATGTTTGTGCTCGCCGCGTCAGCGGCCCTGGCCTTCCTCGTCAGCGACGGGCCGGCTATGGCCGCGGCTGACTTCACGGCGAGCGTCACGCAGCTGAACGCAACGCAGGTGCAGGTCTCGTTCACGCCGACGACGCCGGCGCTATTCGTCGACATCCACTACCTGGCCCCCACGGTGGGCCAGCAGAACTTCCGGATGACCAACAACGCGGGGACCTGGCAGCAAACCATTGGTTCGCTGACCACCGGCTTCGTGCTGGAGTACTGGTTCACCTACGAGAAGAACGGTCCGGCGTTCGACTCGGCGCACTTCTTCTTCACCGTGGGCGGCGGCACGAGCGCGGTCGCGACGCCAACGTTCAGTCCGGCCGGCGGCAGCTTCTCGAGCGCGCAATCGGTGACAATCACAACCGCGACCGCGGGGGCGACCATCCGGTACACCCTGGACGGCTCCACGCCGACGGCGACCTCGCTGTTATTCTCGGCGCCGATCACCATCTCCTCGTCGACCACGGTGAACGCGATTGGCATCAAGGCCGGTCTATCGAACTCCGCGGTGGCCAGTGCGAGCTACACGATCGGCACCTCGGCGACATGCCCGACCCAGTCCGACATCCCGAACTTCGGCCCGAACGTGCGGATCTTCGACCCGGGCATGTCCGCCGCGACCATCCAGGCGCAGCTCGATGCCGACTTCAACGCCCAGAAAGACACCCTGACCGCCCAGATGGGGTCGGGTCGGGTGGCGCACCTGTTCAAGCCGGGCACCTACAACGTGCATGACAACGTCGGCTTCTACACCTCCGTCGCAGGCCTCGGTCAGAACCCGGACGACGTGACCATCATCGGTGATGTGACGGTCGACGCCTTCAACGCCTCGGACCAGGGCGTGGCGCTCCAGAACTTCTGGCGGTCCGCCGAGAACCTGGCCATCACCCCGAGCAGCGGCTCTGACCGCTGGGCCGTGGCGCAGGCCGCTCCGTTCCGCCGGATCGACGTGCACGGCAGCCTGCAGCTGTTCCCAGCGAGCTTCGGGTTCGCCAGCGGCGGCTACATCGCCGATACGAAGGTCTCCGGCCAGACCTCGTCGGTCTCGCAGCAGCAGTGGTACACGAGGGACAGTAGCTTCGGCAGCTGGGCGGGTGGGGTATGGAACATGGTGTTCTCGGGCACCCTCGGTGCTCCGGCGAATACCTTCCCGAACCCGCCGGAGACCACGCTGGGAACCACGCCGATCTCGCGCGATGTGCCGTACCTGTTCATCGACAGCGCGGGGCGGTACCGGGTGTTCCTGCCTGCGTTGCGCACCAACGCCTCCGGGCCGAGCTGGGCAGCCGGCAACACGCCCGGCACATCGCTTCCAATGAGCCAGTTCTACGTCGTCAAGGCGGGCGACACCGCCGCGACCATCAACTCCGCGCTGGCCTCGGGTTGCAATCTGTTCTTCACCCCGGGCATCTACCACGTCAACCAGACGCTCAACGTGACGAAAGCCAACACCGTCGTCCTCGGCATCGGCTTCCCCACGCTGATCCCGGACAACGGCGTCAACGCCATGCAGATCGCCGATGTCGACGGCGTCCGGCTCAAGGGCCTGTTGTTCGACGCCGGCACGACCAACTCGGCAGCGCTCTTGACCGCCGGCCCGGCGGGCTCGAGCGCGAACCACGCGACCAACCCGACGACGCTCCAGGACGTGTTCTTCCGGATCGGCGGCGCGACCGCCGGCAAGGCGACCACGAGCCTGGCCGTCAACAGCAACAACGTCATCATCGATCACACCTGGGCGTGGCGCGCCGATCACGGCAACGCCGGCACCGTCGGCTGGACGACCAACACCGCCGATACCGGCGTCCTGGTCAATGGCAACAACGTCCTGGCGACGGGCTTGTTCGTCGAGCACTACCAGAAGTTCCAGGTGATCTGGAATGGCCAGAACGGAAAGACGATCTTCTTCCAGAACGAGATGCCGTATGACGTGCCGAACCAGGCAGCATGGATGAGCGCGGCAGGGGTCAATGGATATGCCGCGTACAAGGTGGGAGCCAATGTCACCACACACGAGGCATGGGGGTTGGGTAGCTATTGCTTCTTCAACGTCAACCCCGCGGTGAGCGCCTTGCACGCATTCGAGGTGCCGGATACCACCGGTGTGCGGCTCCACGACCTGTTGACCGTGTCACTCAACTTCCAGGGCGTGATTACCCATGTCATCAACAACACGGGTGGGGTGACGCCTTCGGGAACCGTTCCGGTCAACGTGGTGAACTACCCCTGACGCCCTCATCGGAGCTGGCCGTCAATGCTTCGTGATGTTGCCCTTGGCGTCGATCAGCCAGAGGCCTTCGCGATCGATCGCGTCATCGTCGAACGTCTCGTTCTTGTTCGTGTTGGTCTTGTGAACGTCGAACTGCCCCGCGAGCTTGGCGTTCTTCTTCTTGTACTGCTCCTCCCAGGTGCGCGGCTTCTTGCCGTCGGTGTCCACCAGGACGACGGTGCCGCCGTTCATGACGTTGACCATCGGGACCGTCACGCCCTCGACGCTGACGCGCTCGTACTTGCCATCCGGCGGCGGGTTGCCGGCGGGCGCTTCTGCCACGTCCGGGGCGGTCGGCGCAGGCGCCGTGCTGGGCTTGTCATTTGTAGCCGGCGTGGTCGGCGGCGCGGGTGGCTGAGCCGGTGGGGCAGGTGGCGCCGGTTTGGCGGCGGGTGCCTCGACCGGAGCCGGCCTGGCTTCGTCCTTGTCCTTCTTGCCGCCACAGGAGGCGCAGAGCACGACGCCGATCACGAGGAGCGTAGGGAGCATGGCCGCCATCCTAGCGCGGCTGCCATCGGAAACCTGTCCCAGCCCTCGATCTCGGGCGGCATCGCCGTCCCGTGCTCGTCGAACTGAAACCGCCAGGTCCCGGGTGGCTCCGATTGACACCTCGGGCACCCGGTGGTGATCTGAGGAACGTTGGGATCCCCCAAGGACGATACGACGCCTGGCATCGGCGATAATCCCCCGTTGCCGGAGGATGACACCAGGCCGGGCGTTGGCCCGCCTGGCATCGGCAGTGGTCCGCCTTTGCCGGAGGATGACACCAGGCCGGGCGTTGGCCAGATCGATCCCCCGGGTGCAGGCGAGGCCGTGAACAAGCCGCCGCGAGCGGCGCCGCCGCGCCCTCCCCCCGTGGAACGCCGCAAGACCTCGCGATCGATTCCGCCCCCGATTCCCCCGCCGATTCCCGCGATGGAACGGCGCCGGCGCCCTACGCAGGTGGTCCTCCCGACCCAACCGGAGTCGCCCACCGTCGTCGATCGGGCGGTCGCCAGGCTGGCGCAGGTCACCGAAACGGCGCGCGCGGAGCAGCGTGCCAAGGATCTCGAGGTGATGGCGCGCGGCAATCCGGCGGGTGCCGCGAACCTCGCGTACGAGCTCGGCGAGCTGTACGAGCGCCGGCTCGACAACGAGGCGCGCGCAGTCGAGCTATACCGCCGTGCGCTCGAGCTGGACGCGTCTCACAGGCCCAACGTGTGGGCGCTCCGCCGCGTGCTGCTTCGCCGCGCCGAGTGGCCGGAGCTCGGCAAGCTGCTCGACGTCGAGCTCGACCATGCTTCGAGCGACCAGGACCGCGTCGAGCTGCTGCTCGAGCGCGCGGTCACCGCCGATCGTCGCGACAGCTCCGGCGCCGAAGCCCGCGCCGCGGTCGATGCTGCATTGAAGATCGCGCCAGACCATCAGGGTGCGCTGCTCGAGCTCGAGCGCGTCATCGCGCGCACCGGCGACTCGTCCGCGCTGCTCGAGATCTGGGAGCGCCTCGCCGGCGCGATCCACCAGCCAGAGCGCAAGATCGCCTACTGGCTCGAGATCGCCCGCAGCACCGCCGGGCGCGACCCTGGCCAGGCCCAGCGAGCGCTCGAGGCAGCGGCGGCGCTCGCGACCACGCCGCGGTCCGGCCGGGCACCTCGTCTGACACCTCAGGTCCTGGCGGAGCGAGTCGCACGCGAGCGGCTGCGGATCGCCGACGAGCACGGCACGCCGGACCAGGTCGGGGCCGCGATCGATGCGCTCGTGCAGGTGATGGCCGCCGGGCTTGGGCCCGACAGGCCCGTCAACGAGTCCGAGGTGACGCTACCCAGCGAGCACCCGCAGCGCGCGCTCGCCCGGCAGCGCGAGCTGGTCGCGCTGCGCCGGCGTCAGGCCCAGATGGTTCGTTCCGAGCAGCCCCAGCGCGCGTGGGAGCACCTCCAGCAGGCGCTCGCGCTGGCTCCCGAAGAGCCCGTGGTGATCGTCGATCTCATCGAGCTCGGCCGCGAGCTCGGCCACCACACCGAGTTCCCCCGCCTCGTGCACATCTGGCGGGCCGTCGAGAGCGACGCCGGGCGTGCGATGATGCTGTCGTTCTGGTGTGCCGAAGCGCACCTGTTCGCAGACCGGCGTGAGCGGATCCGCGCGCTGGTCAGGTCGCTCGAGTCCACGGTGCCGGGCTTCCTCCTGCTGACGTCCACCGCCGAGTGCGATGCGCTCGCCGATCCGTCCCGGGTCCGCTCGCAGCTCGACCTCGCCGGCACGTACCTCTCGGCGGCGCGCGCGGCGGCGCTCGGAACCTGGCTCGGCCCACGGTCGTCCCCCAGGCCCGATCCGAACGCGGCCGCCGCGCTCTACGTCCAGGCGGCGCAGCTGTTCGCGTACTTCGTCGGTACGCTCGCGGCGCTCGATCAAGCGCGCGACGCGCTGGCCAAGGCGCTCGAGGCCGCGCCCAGCCATCCGGCGGTGCTCGAGGCGCTGATCGAGCTCGACGACACGACGGGCCGGCCCGAGCCGGCGCTCCGCCGGCTGCGCGAGCTGGCGGCCACCGCGCAGGACAGCCGCCCGATCCTCGAGCGCGCGATCCGCCTGGCGTCCAGCCATGGCCTGCCGGAGGCCGTGCTCGAGCTCGAGCGCGACCTCGTCAAGCGCGAGCCGAGCGACATCGTGCTGGCATGGCGGCTCGAGGCGACGCTATCCCAGCTCGGGCGGAGCGACGAGCGCGCGGAGCTCCTGGGCAGGCTGGCGCGCGAGGACCCCGACCCTGCTCGCCGCCGCACCGCGCTGCTCCGCGCGGCCAGGCTCCACGAGCGCGCCGGTGCCGCCGACGAGGCGATGGACCATTACCGGCAGCTGCGCGCGCTGTGGCCGGAACAGCTGGCCATGCGCGACGCGCTCCTCGACCTCCTGCGCGCGCAACAGCGGTGGGCCGAGCTGGTGACCGAGCGGCGCGCCGAAGCACGTGCGTCGTCCGGCGGACCGGCGCTGCGCCGCGCGCTGCGCGAGGCGGCGTGGGTGCTCGAGATCTGGCTCGACGATGTTGCCCAGGCCGCGAGCGTCTACCAGGAGTGGCTGGCGCGGCTGCCCGGCGACCGCACCGCGCTCGAAGGCGTCGCGCGCGCAAGCACGACGCTCGGTGATCATGCCGGCGAGGTGGCGGCGCGCGCCGCGATCGCCGCGCTCGACGATACCCCCGAGGCCCGGTGGCTGTACGCGTCGAGCCTCGAGCGTGCCGCGCGGTACGACGAGGCCGCCGAGCAGTACCGCGGCCTGGTCACCGGCGAGGACCCGTCGGTCGCTGCCACGAGCGCGGCGCTCTCGCTCGGCGATCTCGCCGCGCGCGGTGCCAGGATCGAGATGCGCGCGTTCGCCGGCGATGCGCTGGCGAGGCGCACCACCGATCCGCGGCTCGGTGCCGCGCTGTTCGAGGACAGCGGCTGGATCTACCTGGCGCTCGCGGACACCGAGCGCGCCGGGCAAGCGCTGGCGGCGGCGCTCGCGCTCGAGCCGGCTCGCCGGGGCGCGCTGCTCGGCGCGGCGCTGGTCGCGGCGTGCCAGGCCGAACGGATCCGCCAGGGCGAGCTCTACGTCGCGCTCGCCGCGGCCGTGCAGATGCCCGAGGCCGCGGTCGCGTTGCTGCTACGCGCCGCCGCGATCGCGTCTGCGACCGGCGACGCCGAGCTCGCGAGCCAGCGGGTCGAGGCAGCCCGGGTCGCCGCCCCCGACAACGTCTACGCGCTGTTCGTGGCCGCGGAGGTCGGCCTGCCCAAGCCGATCGACCCGGCCGATCCGTTCGCCGCCGGCGATCAGCTGATCGCGCACGCCGAGCTGCTCGAGAAGCGGGGCGCGCTCGCCGGCGACCCGGAGTCGCGAACGCCGTGGGAGCTCGACTGGGCGGAGGCGCTCGAACTGGCCGGCCAGCTGCGCGAAGCGAGCGCCGTCCTCGCGGCCGTGTTGCAGGATCGGCCCGACAACCGGCGCGCCATCTCGGCGGTGCGGCGCATCGCTCAGCGCGCGGGCGACCGGGTGATCGGCGCGCAGGCCAGCTATGCGCTCGCACGGCTCTGCCACGATCCCGGCTTCCAGCTCCAGCTCCTGCGCGAGGCGGTCGAGGTGTACGACCGCCCCGGCCCTCCTCACAACGCCGACTATGCGATCGCGATCTACCGGCGGATCGTCGCGCTCGACCCGAAGGCTCGCGAGCGCGAACGGCTGCTCGAGATCGCGCGCGAGCGCGGCGATACCTCCACCCAGATCGCCGCGCAGACCGACCGGCTGACCTGGCTTTCTGCCCACGCTTCGCCCGGCGAGGCGGACGACGAGGCGTCCATGATCGCGCTCCTCCTCGAGCGCGCCAGCTTGCTGCGCGTCCTGGGCCGGCACGACAAGGCGGCCATCGACCTCGACGCGGTGCTCGAGCACGCCCCCAGGCACGGCGAGGCGCTGAGGCTGCGCGCCGATCTCGCGCACGACGTCGGGGATGTCGAGCGCGCGATCACGCTGTGGTTGACGTACCTCGCCGTCGAGCCCGACGACGCGCAGCGCGCCAACATCGAGCTCCTGCTGGCCCGGGCTCTCGAGGGCAACGCGGTATCGCCGCCCCCGCCCGAGCCGCTCGTGGGGCTGGCCGACGGCACGGAGCAGACGACGGCCGTGCGTCCGATCGAGATCCAGGATCCCCAGAACTGGGAGCCAGATCCAACCAAGCCGTACGCGTCGGCGCTATCGGGCGGTCCGGTGCCGCCCCGGTCACGCCCCAAGGGCACCCCGATGCCAGAGCCCGATCCCGGCAAGCACCGCGGACCGCCGAGCATGCGCCGCATGGGCGCGCCGGCGACCGCGGGCACGGCGCCCACGCAGATCATCCCGCAGGCGGATCCGTTCGCCGGCGCGACCGTGCTCACCGATCTGTCGGAGCTGCAGGAACAGGAGCGGCAAGTCGCGCAAGAGGCCGCGCTGGCTACGCCCCAGGATTACGAGGTCGAGATCATCAGCGACACGGTCCGCCGTGCGGTGGAGAGCACGCTCCACCCCGGCCGGATCACGCCCCGCGGCAACAGCCCGGCGCCGATGCCCACCGACGTGGCCGTTCACTCCGCGATCGCGGTCGCGGTCGGCGCATCCGATCAAGACGACACCAGCCAGACTCCGGATCGCAAGCTGCGGCCGCCGGCGCTCGACCTCGCCGAGCTGTCCGGTGCACCTGGCAACGCCGAGCTCGAGCCCGAGCTCGATACCGGCGCGATCCGGATCCCCGAGAAGCCGCCGCTGTCGCTCGACGACTCGGAGGTGGTGATGCTGTCGTTCGACGAGCTCCAGCCGGCGAAGTCGGACGACACATCGCGGGACATGCTGCTCCAGTACGAGCGCGAGATCGCGATGGCCGGCGATCCGGCGAGCGCCGCGCCGCTGCGGCTCGAAGCCGGCAGGCTGTCCGAGCTGCTCGGCGACACCGGACGCGCGCACGCCCATTACGACGCGGCGCTGGTCGCGGACCGGCGCGCCACCGCGGCGATGCGCGGACTACGCCGGAGCGCGCGTGCCACCGGCGATCTCGTGGAGATGATCCGGCTGGTCGACGCCGAGCTCGCCGTCGCGGGCGCCCTCGAGCGCGAGGCGCTGGCGCGGTACCGCATCGATCTGCTGATGGCCACGGGCGAGCAGGACATCGCCCGGGTCGCCGCCGGCGAGCTGCTCGACCGTGCGCCGCTCGATATCCCCGCGCTGCTCGCGCACCTCGAGCTCGCCTTGCTCGACAACCGCGGGGACGAGTTCCGCCGGGCGCTCGAGATGCTCGCCGAAGCGGTGACCGATCCAGCGCTGCGAGGTGCCATGCAAGTCGCCCGCGACGTCCTCGCGGCACACCACGGCAACGCCACGGCCGCCGCCGCATGGCCCACCGCCACCGCCGAGGTCGATCCCGGATCGTCGGCGACGCGGCTCGCTGCGATCGGTCATGCCGTCGCGCAGGGCCAGGGCGCGGCAGCGGGCGTCGCGCTGCTCGATCTCGCGTGTCGTATCGAGACCGAAGATCCGGTCACCGCCGCCGCGCTGGCGGTGCGCGCCCAGCTGTGGACCGCCGGGGCTCCCGGTGCGGATCGCCAGACCATGGCCGAGGCAGCACAGCTGGCGGCACGGGCCGCACCCCGCGATCCGCTGGTCGCGCGGATCGCGGCCGAAACGGCGCTGGTTGCGGGAGACCCTACGATCGCCAGCCATGCGTTCGCCCGCTGGGCGCGGTGCGCGGGAACGCCGGTCGAGCGCGCGTACGCCGCCGCGCGCGCCGCCGAGCTCGAGCCCACCCGCCTCGGCCGGCTGTGGGCGAAGGTCCTCGAGAACGATCCGGGCGATGACTACGCCGTGGCGCGGGTGCGGGCCGCCCACGTCGCGTCCGGGGAGATGTGGCGGGCGATCGAGTTCGACGTCCAGCTGGCCCAGGACACGCAGCGTGACTGGCCGCTGCTACGCGCCGCGTCCGAGCTGTGCAGCCTGCGCCAGATCGACGCCGCGATCGACGTCCTGTCGCGCGGCCACGAACAACGGCCCGAGTCCGATGCCATCGCCGAAGCGCTCGCCGATGCGTTCGCCGAAGCCGGGCGATGGAGCGATCGCGCGAAGCTGGCCGGAGAGCTGGCGACCGCACCCGGCGGGCTGGCCCGCGACGTCGCGCGGGTGCGCAGCGCGCTCGCCTGGGACAAGCTGGCCCGTGCCGCCGCGGCCGACCGGACGCTGTCCCGCGACGAGCAGAAGCGCATGACCTCCGCCGCGCTCGAGGCGTGGACCCTCGTGCTCGAGGATGACCCGCAGTCACCCGTGGCGCACGCCGCCAGGTTTGTCCTGGCCAAGCAGCTCGATCACACCAACACCTTGTTCGACGTGCTGACGGGCACGCAGGCCCAGGAGCGCTCGCCGTGGGCAGCGTCGAGCCTCTCGCTCCGCCGCGCGCGCCTGATGGCGACGAACGATCCGCAGCTCGCCCAGGACATCGCGCGACGCTCCGCACCGGGGCTCGACGATCCACGCAGCACGCTCGTCGTGATGATGGCCGCCGCACACCGCCACAAGCTCGGTGAGGCGGTGACCGCGCTTGAGGAGCGCGCCAAGCTGCTCGAGGCAGCTCCCGCCGGCAGCGAGCCGAACGTCGAGCCGGCGACGCTCCGGCTACGCGCGGCGCAGCTCGCGCTCGACGCCAGCGACCCGGCGCGCGCGACGAAGCTCCTGGCGCGGGTCGCGCTGGCCCTGCCCGGCCTGGCCGACGACCTGATCGACGTCGCGCGCCGCCGCGCCGGCGAGCCACCACCGGTCGCCCCCCCGCCCGTGAAGGCGGATTCGTTCGTGCGCATCCTGCGCGACGCCGAGCTCGCCGCCGCGCGAGGTCACCACGCCGCGGCGCTGGTGCTCTACCAGCGCGCGCTCGAGATCCGGACCGGCGATCCGCTCGCCGCCGCACCGCTCGTCCGGATCGCCACCGCGCTCCGCGATCCGCTCCCGATCTCGACCCTGGCGCTCGAGCAGCTGCGCGCCGCCGTCGCCGGGGCTGACCCGCTCGGCAAGGCCCTCGGCTACGAGCTGCTCGCGCGCGCCGACGAGCTGCGCGGCGACACGACCTCCATGCAGCTCGCCCTCGAGGCCGCGCTCGAGGCCGATCCGGATCGCAGCGATCTCGTGCACCGGCTCGAGCGCATGTTCAGCGCGAGCGGGCGCTACAGCGAGCTCTTGCACCTGCGCGAGCGACAGCTCGACCAGTGGAGGCGCAGCTCCGCCGAGCCAGGCCGCGGATCACCCGCAGGCGGCGCGCAAGATCTCGCCGCGCTGACCATGGACGCCGCGGTGCTCGCGGTCCGCGCCGAGCGCCCCGAGCCCGTGCTCGCCAAGCTCTACCGCGCCGCGCTCGAGGCCGATCCACACAGCCGCCGGGCGCTGTTTCACACGGCGGCGCTCGTGGGCCGCGCCGGCGCCTCCGAGGAGCTCGCCGCGCTCGAGGGCCAGCTGGCCGAGGCCTTCGATGATCCGCGCAGCAAGGCCGCGTTCCTGACCCGGGCCGGCAAGACCCTCGCGCAGCTCGGCAAACCCGCCGTGGCCGTGCAGCGGTTCGCGCAGGCCGCCAAGGCGTTCACCGGGTACCTCCCCGCGCTCGAGGCCTGGCGCGAGACCGCGCTCACCCACGAGCTATGGCGCGAGCTCGCCGAGGTGACGACCCATGCGGCGAACAAGACCAGCGAGCCCAAGGCGGCCGCGTCCCTGCACCACTTCACCGGCGTCGTGCTGATGGACAAGCTGGCCGCGCACGAGCCGGCGATCGCGGCCCTGCGGCGCGCGATGGAGCTCGATCCGAGCCACACCGACGCGTTCGTCCGGCTGCGCGGCTTGCTCGAGGACACCGCGAACCCAGGCGAGCTGGCGGCGCTGCTCGGCAAGCGCCTCGAGGGCGAGCCCGATCCCGCCGCGCAGATCGAGCTCCGCCGGATGCTCGCCGAGCACTGGAGCAACACCGGCGATCGCGAGGCCGCGATGCAGCAATACCGCGCGCTGCTCCGCATCGATCCTGCCGACGTGCGCGCGCACGCCGCGATCGCCGACATCGCCAGCGAGCAGAGCAACTGGCAGGCGGCGGCAGCGGCGGTGACCGCGCGGATCCCGCTCGAGACCGATCCGCAGCTCCTGAGGACGTTGCACTACCGGCTGGGCGTGATCTACGCCGAGCACGACGTCCCGGCCGCGCTCGCCGCGTTCCAGCGTGCCCTGACGTACAAGCCCGGCGACGTGGACGCCCTGGTCAGGCTCGCCGACCTCGCCATCACCGCGGGCGAGTGGCAGGTCGCGCTCGACACCTGCGACCAGCTGGTGACCGTGGTGCGCGATCCCGAGAAGCGGGCGCTGCACCTGCATCGCGCCGCGACGATCTTCGCCCGCGGGTTCCATGATCAGAAGCGCGCCGAGCGGATGCTCCACCTCGCGTTCGAAAGCGCGCCGACCAGCACCGAGTGCTTGCGCCTGATCGTTGCGTTCTACAAGGACGCGGGCGACATGATGTCGCTGCGCATCCAGCTGGACCGGATCGCGGCCGTGATGCGCCTGCGGGTCACGCAGGACGTGAAGGATGGCGCGGCCTATCGCGTGCTCGCCCGCGCGATCATGGCGCGCGCCGAGCACCTGGCCGATGGCTCGTTGCCGATCGCCCGTGCGGCCGCGGAGCTCGCCCAGCTGCTCGGCGCCGGCGGCGATCTCGAGCAGCACCTGCTCGCCACACCGCCGCCTTCTGATCTCGCACGGCTCACCGGCCCCGGCGCGACCGAGCGCATGGTCTCGCACAGCAAGCATCCCAAGCTCCTCCAGATCCTCCGCCTGGTCGCCAATCCGATCAGCAAGCACACCGGCACGGACCTCGGCGTCCATGGTGTGAGCCGCAAAGATCGCCTGCCGTCCAGCGACCCGATCGCCGCGGCCGTCCGGGACATCGCCACCAGCCTCGGCCAGCGGACCATCGACGTCTACGTGTCCAGTCGCCATCCCTACCTGATGGTCGCCGAGCCCACCAACCCGGTGTCGATCGTGCTCGGCTCCGCGATCGCCGGCGACCCCCTCGCCCTCAAGTTCGCCGCCGGCGCCGTGCTCAAGCTCGCGCACATGTCCCTCGCGATCCCGGCGCGGCTCCCGCCCGGCGAGCTCGGCGTGCTGGGGCTCGCGCTATTGCGGCTGTTCCAGCCAGAGCTCGCGGCCCCGGGCGTCGACCTCGACGAGGTGAACGCGCAGGTGCCGAAGCTGCGCCGGCTCGTCCCCCCGGCGCTGTTCGATGAAGTCAAACCCCTCGCGCTCGCCGTCAAGCAGTTCGACCCCGAGGCGCTCGTGCGGGACCTCAAGATCGCCGGGCTGCGCGCCGGCTTGATCGCATCGGGCAGCCTCCTGCCGGGCCTTGCGATCCTGACCGCAACCGAAGGCGCTGACCCGGCGGGCACCCTCGCGGATCCGATCGCCCAGGAGCTGATCAGCTTTGCGCTGAGCGAAGATCGCGTCGCCGCCGCGCGGTGACCAGGGCGATCAACGTGCGACCGTGAGCAGGTACTGGCCCTTCGAGCCGACATCGGCCTGGTAGTGCCACTTCTTCTGGCGAACGCGGTCCAGCCAGGGCTTGGTGTACGGGGTCTCGTAGTTGAAGTGCAGCTCGACGTTGTTCCGGCCATGGATCACACGGGCCAGCGCCTCGTCGTCGGGATGATGGAACCGGTCACCGTTGGTGGACACCAGGACGTGACGGTAGTCGAGCAGCCCGAGGAGCGCGGGGCTGGTGTTGTTCTTGCTCCCGTGGTGGCTCAGCTTGAGCACATCCAGCGCGAGCGGCGCCTCGTCCGTCACGCCGTGCCGCCGGAGCGCCGCCGCAACCGCCGACGGAGGAGCGTCGCCGGTGAGCAGCAGCCGGTGGCCGTCGTATTCAGCCAGCACCGCGATGCTCGAGCCATTGGTCGCCGAGTCGTCCTCGTGGAACTTGGCACTCACGAGCTTGTCGACGTCGAACCCGCCGAGCTCGTCGGTGTCGAACGCGGTGTCATCGAGCAACAGCTTCATCGCGGCGTCGAGATCGCCAGGCTTGATCTTCGCCTTCTTGAGCTCGGCCTTCCAGCTTGCACGCAAGGCACGTAACCCGGGGGCGTCGGGCGACAACAGCGTGAGCTTCATGCCGCCGGGCAGCGTGCAGGTGGGGAGCGGACCGTCGCCGGGGATCATCACCGCGGCGCCGTCGAACGCGGCATTCCAGGCGATCTTCTTCTTGGTGAGCACCGCCGAGAAGAACTCGCCCTGCTTGGCGCCCAGGCTGTCATCCGCCTCGGGAACATCGATGAGGTGCTGCCAGCCATTGAACCAGACGCCTCCCACCCGAGCGGCCGAGAGCTCATCGTCGGCGAACAGCTGGATGCTGCCGGAGATATGGTCGCCGTCGATGTGGGTCAAGATAAACAGCTCGAACCTCAGGGCAGCATCGGCGGCGAGCCGGTCGCGCACGAGCTCACCGGTCGACTGGTAGCCACCGTCGATGAGCACGTGATGGCGAGCAGAGGCCGTGCCGTACGTGATCCACAGACAATCACCATTACAGGCAGGCAGCATCTCGATCGACAACATAAGGCTCCTTCAGCTCAACTCCCAATCGGCGTCGCCGTAGGCCGACAGCGCCAGGACCATCACGCGTCCGGCCGCGACCAGCTTGCGACGAACCCCGAGCATAACATCGCCCAGCGTCCGCGGCGGCGCCTTGCCGAACTCGGCGGCCAAGGCCGCGGCCAGCTCGCCGGCAACCGGGCCTGCGTCGAGCCCTAGCACGCTGGCGATCGTGCCGATCACCACCGCGGCGCCGTGCTGGCGAAACCGCGTGACGAACGACTCGTACGAGATGCTGGCGAGCGCCGTCTCGCAGCCGGCGAGCACGACGATCGGCGCGGCGTCGACCCCGCGCGCGTGCTGTCCCATCACGATGCGATCTTCGAGGTCAGCGGACCCGAGCTTCTGCGCCGGGCCGATCTCGAGGACTTCTTCGCCCTCGGAGCTGGTATGGTGCGGGACCAGTACCAGGAGCGGCGGCCACGCGGCGCCCTCGACCATGGCGGACCAGGCTTCCCAGGTGGTCGCCGGGATCGGCGGCGTGCCTCCGACGGCCTTGGCGAGCGCCGCCGCGAGATCGCGAACGACGGTGGGGACCCGGTTGTTCGCGCGATCCGAGGCCGCCAGCACGACGCCCGCCGGGCGCACCAGCTTCTGGCGCCCGCGCAGCGGCTCGACGCTGACGCCGAAGTCGCCGACGTCGTGCTGATCGGACGCGCTGAACGTGCAGCGCTCGATCACTCGACGCAGGCTCCAGAACCCGAGCGGACACAACCGATCGCGGGTGCCGCCGCCGCAGTCCGGGGCGCAGGTTCCCGCTGCGAGCCCCGCCTCGGCATGCTCGCACAGCGCGGCACCTTCCTTCGGCGCGGGCCAGCAGTAGGCCAGCTCGATCGGCAAGAACGCGCCCGCGCGCGCGGACACGATCTGGATCGGATCATCGCGCAAGAGCTCCGGTCCAACCTCGTTATCCGCCACCAGCGCCTCGTGAAACAGCGCCCCGTGGCGCGCCAGGCCGGTCAGCGCGGCGACGCTTGCAGGGTCGCGCAGCGAGCGCTGGGGACGCGCGTCATTCTGGAGCGCATCGAACGCGGCCCCAAGCGCGGTGGTGAGCGCGGCGATGTCGCCGCCGCTCAACATCAGCCGGGCGGCCCTGCCCTCGGCCGTCGCGGCGACGAAGCGGTTGGTTCCATCGCCGGCATGGCTCGCCACCACGGCGGCCGAAAAATGAGCCCGGTTGTCGAACCCCGCCAGCTGGACCCGCGCGACGGCATCCCGCTCGAACGTGATCGGCGACGTGCCGTCGCAGGGCCCCCGCAGCACACCGGTCTGCAGCACACGGCCGTCGTACAAGACCATGATCCGCGCCTCGACCTGCGTGGTGTCGGCCGCGGTGCGAAACGCGAAGCTACAGACGTTCGTCGCCCCGGCCGGCGGCAGATCCAACCACGCCACCTGCGGAATCGGACATAGCACCGGCTCGCTGAACACCACGGTCAGTCGCTCGGTACGGTCACTGACCGGCAAGCCGGCGACCTCGTCGGGCACGGACAGAAAGCCGGCGTCGCGCGGCCCGACCTTCACCTGCGCGCAGTACGCGCGGTCGGCAGCGAAGCGCTCCAGCGGCACCTTGCCGTCGGCATCGGCCACGCGCGCGTGCAGGAAGCGAGGCGGAGCACGAGTCGCTTCCTCCGAGATCACCTGCTCGCAGATGGCAAGCCGGACCGCGGTGTCGGTCCCAGGCCCCCAGGACACCGGTGGCTTGGCATGCGCCGTCCCTGCCGGGGGCCGCGTCGACCCGTCCTTCGCCAGCCCGAGTGCTTCGAGCTCATCCGGTCGCCCCACACTCGCCAGATCGCGCGCGGCGCTGGCCAGTCGCGCCGACAGCCGGGTGGTCGCGAACAGCGCCGGGTCGCCGAGGATCACCGGGCGCTCCGGGCCCTTCGCGGCGCGCGCGAGCGCGACATCGAGCGGGCAGTCGTGCGAGATCTCCGCGACGAAGCGCTCGAGGAACGACTGCCACTCCGCAGGCGCCACGCCGACCGCGATCGCTCGCGCGTGGGTGAGGCGCGCGATCATCTCGATCATCGCGCCGGTGCGCGCATCGCTCGACGCCGGCCTGCCGAGCACGATGACCACGCAGGCGCGAACGCTGCGGTGAATACGAACGACCTCCTCGACCGCCGAGGCCAGCGAGCATTCCAGGACGAGCACCGAGGCGCGCCAGTGAGGCTCCCCGAGGCGGCGCATCCGGAACAGCGCGTCGTGCCCGGGCGCGCCCCGCACACCTGCGACCCGATCCCCCGAGGGTCCGGCCACCGTCGCGATGTCCAGCGGCCATTGCCACGGCACCGTCGCGCCGGCTGGCTTCATCGAGACGAAGGCGGCCCCCCCTCCCACCACGGCGTCGCGTGCAAGCAGCCGCTGCACGGCGATGCTGGCCCCGGCCTCCGGCTCGTTCGCCGGCTCGATCGCGATCCGCGGGGCCCGATGTCGCTGCACGAAATCAGCCCACGCCCGTGCCAGGATGCCTGGATCCGTCAGCTTGCGCAGATCGGGCCAGCGCCACGACCACGGGGTCGCGCCGAGCGGCAACTTTCCAGGCACCGGCGTACCGCGGGCTGCCTCGACCAGCAGCTGCACGCCCGCCGCAGCGAGCGCACGTCCGAGATCGTCCATACCGAGCTCAGAACCCCACGAACCGAGCCAGGAACGCATCGCGGCACCTCTCGCTAAGATGAACCGACGGCAACCCTATCAGGGTAGCGAGGGAGGCGGGCTGCTCCCGGACTGCAACTTGACGCACGGTCCTGGGCCGCGAAGACCTGCTTCGCGCCATCCGCAAGCACGCCGTGTCACTGAACGCATCGGGGTCGACCGCCGCGTGCCATTCGCGGCGAGGCTAGACTGCCGCGTTCGAAGATGACAGCCTGCCCTGATGGACGCGCTGCTTCGCTTCGTCCTCGATCCCGCGCTCACGCCGCCCGCCGTCGACCAGCTGCACGCGTGGTGGGAGGCGACCACCGCGCAGCGCGCCGCGTGGATCGATCCGTTCGATCGCGCGTTCGCCGGAGGCGCGTGCGCCGACCGCCTCGGCTTCGCGTTCGCCGGTGGCTACGCCGAGGCCTTGCGTGCACTCGTGCCCGATCTCTTGCCCGGATCGATCACCGCGCTATGCGCCACCGAGGAAGGCGGAGCGCACCCGCGCGCCATTCACACGCGCCTCGCCGCGACGGCGCCGGGCCGCTACGAGCTGTCCGGCCGCAAGAAGTGGGCGACCGTCGCGAGCGCCGCGTCGTCGCTGCTCGTGGTCGCGAGCACGGGCGAGGAAGCCGGCAAGAACCGCCTGCGCGTCGTCCGCGTGCGCACGGATGCGCCGGGCGTGCGGCTTTCCCCCAGCACCGCGCCATTCGTCCCCGAGATCCCGCACGCCGAGGTCGAGCTCGACCGCGTGATCGCGACCGACGCCGACCTCTTGCCCGGCGACGGCTACGACGACTACCTGAAGCCATTCCGCACGATCGAGGACCTCCACGTTCACGCCGCGCTCGCCGGCTACCTGATCGGCGTCGCGCGGCGGCACCACTTCCCGCACGACCTGCAGGAGCGCCTGCTCGTGCTCGCCGTGGCGGCCCGTTCGCTGTCGCGCGCCGACCCCAAGGCCGCGACGACGCACGCCGCGCTCGCCGGCATCCTCGATCTCGCGCATCGCCTGGTCGACGAGTTCGAGCCGCTGTGGTCCCAAGCCCCGGACGACGAGTGGTCGCGCTGGCAACGCGATCGCAGCCTCCTACGCGTCGCCAGCAATGCCCGCACCGCGCGCCGCGAGCGCGCCTGGTCGATCCTCGACGGCGCCGATGACGCCGCCGAAACCTGAAACGTTGGCGCACTGCCATCGAGGGAAGCGCCGTCCTTTCGAGAATCGCGCCAGGACTGCTTGGCGAGAAACCTCCCACGATGACCGAGATCCAGCACGGTTGGTTTAGGCTGGGATCATGACAGCTCTTGACCCGGTCGCGCCGCGCGAGCGCGTCGCGATCCTCGACATCTTGCGAGGCCTCGCGATGTTCGGCGTGCTGGTCGTGAACGTCGAGGGGGTCTACAGCTCGGGCTGGTTCCGCGCCGAGCCCGGCACGATCCCGATCGACACCGCGGTCAACTGGCTCATCCGGATCTTCTTCCACGCCAAGGCGATGACGCTCCTG
>Ga0134121_10001555_pt1 | contig 21521 bp, 24 predicted proteins | sample KB301_FD_96463 | JGI IMG/M metagenome (GOLD analysis project Ga0134121, IMG submission 96463) | Terrestrial soil microbial communities without Nitrogen fertilizer from Kellogg Biological Station, Michigan, USA - KB3-0-1 | ecosystem: Environmental > Terrestrial > Soil > Unclassified ... | reverse complement strand
TTATTCGAAAAATAATCCAGATCCAAAAGACCCCGGAAAATCCGAAGAAACCACCTGTGAAACCTACCAATCCAAAAACTGTGGTGATGAAATAGGTTTTGACTCTATTCTTTCACCGTTTTAGCAGAAAATATTCTGTAAGTTTTTATTAACGAGGTGAACAACTACGACATGATGTGTTTAAGAAGCTGGACAATTAACTCCGTGTTCTCCATGCTCTCTATGTCTCTTGATAAAAAATCACCACGGAGAAACGGAGAACACAGAGGATCAGAGAGATTTTTTCAATCCTTCAATTGCCGGTGATTCCCCGACAAAGTCAAAATCAAATTGCATATCGTTGAGTTTGCGGTAAAGACCATTTAAATTTATCAATTCAGCATGCGTGCCGGTTTCACTTACAACACCCTTATCGATAAGTATGATCTTATCAGCACTGCGAATTGTAGATAGCCTGTGTGCGATCACAAAACTGGTACGTCCCTTCATTAAATTCTCCAGAGCCTCTTGCACCAGTAGTTCACTTTCACTGTCAAGCGAAGAAGTAGCCTCGTCCAAAATTAAAATGGCAGGATCCTTCAGTATCGCACGGGCAATGGCAATACGCTGCCGCTGGCCTCCACTCAATTTAATGCCGCGTTCACCAACAATGGTGTCATACTGCTCCGGAAAATTTTTGACAAACTCATGTGCATTGGCATTTTTTGCAGCAGCTATGATCTCTTCATCAGTGGCACCGGGTTTTCCGTATGCAATATTTTCTTTGATGCTGCCGCCAAACAACATCACGTCCTGTGGTACAAAAGCCATTTGCCGCCGCAATTGAGAAAGTGGAAATTCACGCGCAGGTCGTTCATCAAAATAAATGGTACCGCCATCCGACTCATAAAAATGCAATAACAATGAAGCAATCGTTGATTTGCCTGCACCACTCGGTCCTACTATGGCTACTTGTTCGCCGTTATTTCCCGATAAAGAAAGATCTTTTAATACAATGATGTCTTTGCGGCTGGGATAACTGAATGCAACATGTTCAAACCTCACATTGCCCTTTAACGCATATTGAGGTTGTACTTCGATCGCTTTTAGTTCCACATTCTCACCATCGCCGCGCAATATCTCTCTTACACTTTGTGTAGCACCCAGTGTTTTTTGTAATTGCGAAAACATATCGGCAAAGCCGGCGAAGGTTCCACCGACAAACATGGAAAAGATGACAAACATCACGAGCACACCGATGGTCAGTTCACCGTGTTGTATCATACGACCACCATACCAGATCACAAAAGCGAGTGTTCCAAACAGACTAAAGATCATAAAGGCTACAAAGGCGCCACGATATCTTGCATTGGTGATAGCAGTCGTTACAACGGCCTTCAAACTTTTTACATACCGGGTGATCTCATAAAACTCACTCGTAAATGCTTTGACTATGGAGATGCCATGAAAGGTTTCCTGTACAATGGTCCCGCTATCGGCTAATTGATCCTGCGCTTTGCGTGCCATTTTACGAATGCGTTTTCCAAATACAACGGCAACGATCGCCAACAGAGGAACAACAGATAACATCACCAGTGCCAGTTTGGGACTGATCCAGAAAATAAATCCCAAACCGATCATGAGCATGAAAACCCCGCGCAAAAATTCTGCGAGTGTAAAAGAGATGGCATCCTGTATCTGCGAAAGATCTGAAGAAATACGGTTGCTTAACTCACCCACTCTTTTTTCTGTAAAAAAACTCATGGGCATGGTGAGCAGTTTACCGTAAACATCTTTGCGCATATCGGCCAGGCTCTTTTCACCCACTGCGGTCAGCAGGTATACTCTCATAAATGAAAAGAAAGTTTGTACTGTAAGCTGACAAAAGATCAATAACAACGCAGTATTCAAACTCCAGTGAATACTTTTCACATTGAGACCAAAATTTGAACCCGTAGCAATGCCGGGCAATGCTGCTCCCGGTGAAGCAGCATCGATCATTTTTCCTAAGAAAAGCGGAAACAAACTGGTAGAAAACGCCGTGAGTGCAATGAATACCATTCCCAGTATAAATTTGCCACGATAAGGTTTCAGGTATTTAAAAAGTATCAATGCCTGGCGCAGGTTTTCGCGGTTGATCTTTGCTTTTGGCGATTTGCCTTCTTTCAAATCGAGTGGATGATGCTTTGCCACAGATAAAAGATAATAGTGAACAGATAAAATGATCCGATAGCTATCGGATGGCAAGTTAATTATTATGTTTTGCCGGGATAGAATAGATCGGCAAAATGCAGATAAACAGGTGTGAATGTTCGATCGGAGGGTTGAATCATTTTCCGTTTTTCAATTCTTCCAAGGCTGCGGAAGTTTGTTGCCATTGTTCATCATCTTTATTGGAATCAGGATAATTTTTATAAAAAGCAAGAATATTTTTTTTCATTGAGGAGCTGGTCGTTTCAAAATTTTTTTCTTTTAGTTTGATCACCCAGTCTGAATAGGTTTTATCCGCCAGGCTATATTCACCCTGCATGGTTTTTTTACCTGTGTCCCAGTCAATATCAGAAAGTTCAATATGGTTTCGGGGCATGGCGGTCACTTCATGCCGATAATTCAACACTGTTTCATCAAAACTTTCAAGAAATATTTTTTCGGCCTCTTCATTTGGTATTCTGAATTTTAAGATTTTTAATGGTCCCCATTTTGGAGCGATATGGATCAGGAAGGCAAGAACAGATTCTCCAAACTTTGCCTTGTCCCTGTCCTTCCCAAATTCTTTAAAATATTGCTGTCTGCGCATACTATAAACATAGCTACGTCTCGCCATGGACGGGTTTGATTCGCTGATCTCTTTTCTTTTTGTTTTCCACGCGGCCCTTGTTGCCGAAGGAATCAGTTCTTTGACTGACCAACGGAAACTGCCTACAGCCCTGTCAAAATTTCCAAACAGATCGTTCACGTCAAGTCCATAAGTTCTTAGAAAAGCTTTTTCAATCAATTCTTTTGAAACCTGGAACCCGATAAAATCGTGGTAAGCCTGTGGTGCATAATTGCCCCTTGCAGTCTGCAGTACGTCAAAAGAAAACTCAGTGCGTAAGTGTGAGATTTTATCATCTGCATAGGTTACAGTATCACCAAATTTTGTTTTCATTTCTGGATATATCAGAGGCACTGACCTGTTTACGCCAATTGAGTGACCGTATTTATCAGCATAATAATGACAAAGTGCGCCTAATGCGAAAGCATATTCATTCGCATTATTTGCCTCTTCAAAAAGGTTTTCAATGAAATCTCCGCTGCGCACATAATGAATCAGGTTAGTGAAGAGTTTGCTGCCGAAAGGATAATAGCCAAGATCGGGCATCACGCAACCACCATAAGCAAATGCATGTGCATTTTTCAACCCTTCGTCAGTAGCTGCCGGGAATTTTCGTTTAATGAGGGGCAGAAGTACGGTGTTCCAGTTGGCATCAACAATGGCTTCATGTGTTAGTACTGAATATCCAAAACAGGCAGTGGCCTGGAAACAAAGAATGGCCGTAACGAGTATTGGGTATTTTATAGGAACCCGCCGCATAGAATCCTTTTTAGGATTCTTGCAATAACTGTTCCGGCAACTGAAGCTGCTCCTTTTTCCAGTTATTGATAGCCCAATTCAATCGTAAATGAGGCAAATTCTCCTTCCATTGAATCTGCCTTTATTTCACCCTGGTGAGCTTTGATCATGTCATAGCTTAAAGACAAGCCTAAGCCGGTGGCTTCACCTGTTGGTTTGGTCGTAAAGAAGGGTTGATAGATCTTATCCATGATCTTTGGCGATATACCCAGGCCATTATCTCTTACCGAAACTAATGCCTTACCTCCTTTTTTTTCAGTACTGATTTCAAGTACCGGTTCATAATTAGTCGGATTCAATTTCATTTTTTCATTCATCGAAAAAAATGCATTATTGAACAAATTCACCAATGTATGTCCGATGTCTTCCGGAACAAGATTGACTCGCCCCACATTTTTATCAAACCCCGTCCTAAAATGGCAATGGAAGGATTTATGTTTTGCCCTGAAACCATGATAAGCCAGTTTCAGGTATTCTTCTGCCAGTTCATTCAGATCGGTCAATTCCATGATCCCGCTTTGGGTACGCGAATGTTGCAACATGTTTTTGACGATGCCGTCGGCCCTTTTACCATGATGAAGTATTTTATTCTGGTTGTCTGCCAGGTCGTCGATAAGTTCTTTGATGTCATTGGTAAATCCGGTTGGTAAATTTTCACTGGCTATGCGCTCCTTCATTTCAACCAGGAGCTCCTTATTGACCTCACCGAAGTTGATGACAAAATTTAAAGGGTTTTGTATTTCGTGGGCGACTCCTGCTGTCAACTCTCCCAGTGAAGCCATTTTTTCTTTCTGGATCAATTGTGACTGGCTAGCCTTTAATTCCTGCAAGGTTTTTTGCAGCACTTCTTTTTGTTCCGATAATTCGGCCGTTCTTTCCATCACTCTCTGCTCCAGCATCACATTTTGATCACTCAGAAGCTTTTGCCGCTCGTCGTGCATTGCCTGCAGTTCTTTATGGTATTGCAGCTTCTTCCGCTGGTTGTAAATAAAAACCACCAGGAAGCTGGTAAACAGCACCAACATAGCAGATATGCCAATGATAACTCTAGACTGAATACTGATGTCTAACACTACCATAAAAAGCTTTGCCTATAAAAAAACAAAAAATTATAAAAGCAATATTATGAACGCTCCAAATGTTGACCGCCAAATGTATATCGACATTCAACATCGGTCCATAAAAAAGAAACACAAAAAAGTTAACAACCACGTAAATAGAAAGCCCGGTTACTACCCAGAAGTGCGGGCTGTTAAAAAGGTTATTCTCATCTTTTAACTCAGCCAAATAATACAACATGCAATAAATTAATAAAAGATACGCCTCCACTGTCAGCAGGTTTCCGCTAAATGATTCCGGGTTAAAAAAATTCTCAAAAAAAATAAAATTCACCACCAGGAATGCAAATGCCAGCAATGCCAGCCATCGTTTTAACCTCGTAAAGGATTTTTTTTGAAGATGAATAAAGTAAAGACTAAAGCAACTGAAGCGAATTACTGAATGAATATTGTACAATGGATTATTACTCAGTGCGGCCCGGTCCAGATAAACATTAATAGCCATGATGATGTCTATGCCAACATTTACAAGAAAACCCAGCCACAGGTAAATAACAACGGGTCTCAGAGAAACAGGTTGCTGGCGGCGAAATAGCAGCATGGATAAAGGGATGATCATCGCCCATATTTCCGACCAATCGAGCGCCAGCTGCAAATAATGTTTCACTTTTAGAGAAATTTAAGTTGTCGCAACCTCTCAATACGCTCCAATCAAAGTAATAAAAATATTGCAATAAGAAAATTAGTCGTTATCTTTCTTATACAGGGCCTACTCTATACAACTACTCCTTAAAATTTATCTCACCAAAAAACCAAAACTATGGCCACTCATTTCAAATCAAGCAGGTTTTCTCTGTTTGTATCAATTATTGTTTTCCTGGTTATTGCGTGTAACAACAAGACAGATGAAAAGGCGACTGAGAAGAAAGATGCAACGGCGGACACAACTACAAGTACTTTGCAAGCAACTCAACCAAAATCAGGCTTTACAGACGTGACATTGGATGCCCTCTACACCGATGCTACTTCGTTTAAAAATCTCCCAATGGGCAAGAGAGTTCTTTTTGTATTAACCTATCTCAAACCTGACACTGTAACGCTTAGTGGCTGGCCGACCTCCAACGGCTCTTACAGCGACGATCCTGCGATAAAACTTAAAAAAGGGGCTGCCAATGCAGTCATAAATCAGGATACAACATATGTTGGCAACGTTATGCTTGATCAAAACGAAGTTAAGAGGATTAAAGATAGTATTGCTACCACTCATGCTACTTACGTTTTATTTGTTCCTACACCGTCGGCGGAGCCGAAGTACAGAAATCATATAGCGTATGTTATATCGCTTACTAAGGATGACCCGGCTCTGATTAAAACTCCACTGACGACAGGAACAGGCGTAACAGCAAATCCTTCGCCTCCAAAAACTAATTGATTCAATAGTTTACCCGGTTGCATCACACGAGCTTTGTTTTTCGTGATACTGCTTTGTTATTCAAATCTCCCTAAGGAGGGCTTATAGGCTATGCCGCAAACCCACCGGGTAATTGGCGTGTCAAACCCTCTTTAAAAAAATCACAGCCATTTAAATTTGAAGAGTTAGAAATATCCGATCATTAAACAAATATTTTATGTTGCTTCAAAACAAAAACGCAATTCTGTTTGCTGCCGGTGGTTCTGTAGGCGGTGCTATCGCACGAAGTCTTGCCAAAGCCGGGGCTAAAGTTTTTTTGAGTAATCATCATATAGACCCGGTTCAGAAATTGGCGGATGAGATCATTGCCGCTGGTGGCAAAGCAGAGGTGGCCCTTGTAGATGCTTTGAATGAAAAAGAAGTGAACGATTACATCAATGAAATTGTGAAGAAAGCAGGCAGCATTGATGTATCGATGAATTTAATAAAGACAGAAGATATACAAGGTATCCCCCTCGTGGATCTTCCTTTTGAAGATTTTATCCGCCCGATACGAAGAGTAAGCGAAAGTCATTTCCTAACAGGCGCTGCTGCCGGGAGAATAATGATCAGGCAAGGCGCCGGCGTTATTCTTTCCTTGACTGCTACACCGGGAGGAATTGGATACCCTACTGCCGGTGGCTTTGGGCCTGCCTGTTCCGTCATCGAAAAAATATCACTGGGCCTTGCTTCAGAACTTGGAAGATATGGCATTAGAGTGGTGAATATTCGTTCAGGCGGCTCACCCGATTCGCAACCCTTCGTAGATGCACTCGCTCATGGCGGACAGAAGGCTGTTGACTTCATCAAAAAAATTGAAGACGATACCATGCTGAAAAAAATGCCAGTGATGAATGACATTGCCAATGTGGCCGTGTTTCTTGCGAGTGAGATGGCGGCCGGAATAACAGGTGTAACAGTAGACGTTACTTGCGGTACTACCAGCGCATTAAATTATAAAGCACCCGGGATCGCATTTGTACAAAATTAGAAGTGCACCCCGGAAAATTTTCTACAGATCATAAATAAAAAAAGATGAAGTTTTCCTTCATCTTTTTTTATTTACAGAAGTGATCAGATCAATATCTCTTCACAATGGTATACACAAATCTTTCCGGTTTTCCCACTACACCTGATGCGGCCCTTCTTTGTTTGAGCATATCTGAATTCCAGTATGCATGCGCCTTAGCAGTATCTACCACTGCTGCTACCAAGATCACGTTGTGGTTATCATTGGGATCATAACCATACGCTCTCAACATTAAGCCATTATCTGTTTTCAATGCATGTGTGCTATCAAAGGATCTTTTCCAGGCATCCCAATCTTTCACTTTAAACATAGTGGCCGACCGCAATTTCGAATCAATAGCAGCCGTATCCTGGAAGACCATCGTATAAAAGTTGATTACCGGCGTACCTGTCACGCCCCCTTTTTGCATGGCTTTTTTCAGGCTTGGATCTTTAACAAATGCTTTTCCCTTGGCAAGATCGTCAAGTTTTGTGGCTACAAATACCATATTCGAATCGTCCACTCCCCGGGAGATAACATAGCTATGCACACCATTAGCTAACCGCATGGAATCATGCTCGTCATAGGACATTATCCATTTTGCAAAATTGGCTACTTTATGTCTTACTATGACCATATTTTGTGGTGTAGTAATGATCGTGTTAACAGGTGTAACCTCGGTAGTAGTCGCAGTGGTGTTAGTGGTGTCAGTTGTAGTGTCAGAACTTTTTTTCTCTTCACCTCCACCGCAGGAGGTTAAAAAGAACGTCAGGGAAGCTCCAAACAGCATGAGAAGAAATTTTGATTGTTTCATTGATTTTGATTTTAGTAATGATTAATAATGCAGGGACAGGGAGGACTATAAATGTAGCGTTTAATTTAATTGTCGCCGAAAATTTTATTGCAGCATGCATTCAACATCTGCTTTTCGATTTGCAAACGATTGGTTGGTTCGTCGACCGGGTGAATAAAAAACTGGCGTAGTAATTACGGCAAGCTATAACTGCACGAGTTTAAATAAGTTGTGTCAGTTAGAAACCGCGGCCGGTTTTGCATTGGCCAGTTCTTGAAGCTTTTTCTTTCGTACGGTTCTCGCTTTCTCATCTCAGTACCATGGTCGTCTGCATATCAAGAACGTTGTTCCAGTTCAATGCCCAGCATGCTAATGCCTGGGGGTCTGATTCACAAATAGCGACTCCACTGCACAGGGTGTGCAGAAGCAATTACGCCTGACTTTATTCCAGGAGCAACGGGATCGCATTCCTAACCCTTCGGACCCGATGGTCACCCGTTTAATCCGGGGTTTTCCTGATACACAATTCAAAAGTTCCTAAGAAAAATCTTGATAAAAATCGAGTAAAAAGAACCAGCAATCCGGCAATATATTTGAGTGCATACTTAAAATCACAAAAATGTTCGGACGCCAGCCTTCACTAATGTTTTGCATCATCATGGACCTGATCGGCTATGCCAGTTACGCAGTTCCTGCCCTAGGGGAGATCTCCGACATTTTCTGGGCTCCTCTTTCCGCTATCATCTTCTTTTTAAGTTTTGGTGGGTGGAAGGGTGCATTAGGGGGAATAGGTAATTTCGTTGAAGAAATATTACCAGGAACTGATTTTATTCCAAGCTTTACAATAATGTGGTTTCTTCAGCGATACAGAAAAAACATTAATACTTCTCCAAGGTTGTATAACAGGTAAAAGATCCGGCTACTTTTCAACTTTTTCGAATTCATATTTGCCCTTGATATATTTATTAAGAAATCCCTTTGAAAAGGCTGTTTTCGCAGGAGTATAAATTTGTTCCGGAATATTTTTGTAATCGTACATCATGCCGGAAACGTAAACGATCCATAAAGTATGATAGAGTTTATCATCCTTTATTCCAGCAATAACCGATGAAGGCATAAGCCGAACAAAATTATCCAAGTCCTTTTAGCCACCTTACGAGTTCATCCTTTGCTTTCCCTGTTTTTTTCTGAATCCTGCCCCACCATTCATCATCCTTGCCTTCCTCATACTTAAGATCATCATCCGTTAAGTTGGCATACTGCTGTTTTAATTTTCCTTTCCATTCATTCCAGCTACCTTTTAATTCCATCTTATCCATGATATAAGTTTTAACTACAGTCAATTAAAAACTGTGCCAGTGACTGTCGAGAGAAAGAATAGGCGGAAGAAAGATTGGCATAGGCCTGACAATGTGAAAGATCAAAGTATCGTCACTCATTCTTTTCAAACCTTTTGTCAGGAATAAACCACATCACAGCCACTAAAAAATAGAGGGAGAGACTAAGTAAAGGATGTAAAAAACAAAGGGCGATGCCTATAACGTAAATAATAATGGAAACTTTCCCTTTTCTATCGGACCCAAGAGCCTGCGTGAATTCAGAATCTTTCCCGTGAAGACCTGTGAGACAATGAGCCAACAAATAATAAGCAACCCCTGCCATGAAAAGCACGACACCATATAAAGCAACGGGAATGGTTGTAAAATTATTTTCTCCCATCCAGTCGGTCACAAAAGGGATCAATGAAAGCCAGAATAACAAATGAGTATTTGCCCAGAGCACAGATCCATTTATTTTATGAGCCGCATGAAGCATATGGTGATGATTGTTCCAGTATATCCCAATATAAATAAAGCTTAACACATAACTAAGAAATGCGGGCAGTACAGGTTTCAATGCTTCCAGTGAATTGCCGTGAGGCACTTTCATTTCCAATACCATGATGGTGATAATAATAGCGAGTACCCCATCACTAAAAGCTTCCATTCTTCCTTTCGTCATAAGCAGCCAGGTTAAATGCAAACAAATTTGCCGATAATTTATTTACCTGCTTTGTTTGCTTCAATTTTTTGTGTTGTATTTTTTTTTACTACAGGTACAACTTTAGTTGCCAGCAACTCCATTGAATGCAAAATTTTATCATGAGGCATAGCACCCAAACTCATTTGCGCCAGGAAACGAGTATGACCAAACAATTCATGCTGATAGAGTATTTTATCAATCACTTCCTGCGGGCTTCCCACCAACAATGCGCCCTGCAATTCGGTTGAGGCTTCAAACTGTTCTCTTGTCCCCGGAGGCCATCCACGTTCTGCTCCGATTCTGTTCATTACATCAGAATAGGGAGAATAAAATTCATCCCTGGCACTTTGTGAGTCATCAGCAATATAAGTATGCGAGTTAATGCCGAGTTGCATTTTACCTGGATCATGCCCGGCTTTTGCGTAGACATTTTTATACAGTTGAACATAAGGAGTAAACCGCGCAGGTATGCCACCAATAATAGCGAGCGCCATCGGTAATCCATGTTCTGCCGCCCGTATCACCGATTCAGGTGTACCACCAACCCCAATCCATATTGGCAATTTCTTTTGATATGGTCGCGGATAAACTCCACGTCCTGTAATAGTTTGTGTATGCTTGCCCTTCCATGAAAAAATTTCGGTCTCATTTAATTGCAAAAGCATTTCCAGTTTCTCGGAAAATAATTCATCATAATCCTGCAAGTTGTAACCAAACAAAGGAAAGGATTCGATAAAAGAACCACGACCTGCCATGATCTCTGCACGTCCACCTGATAAAAGATCAATTTCAGCAAATTGCTGAAATACGCGAACAGGATCGTCAGAGCTTAGTACCGTAACTGCACTCGATAGTTTTATTCTTTTTGTTTTTACCGCTGCAGCCCCTAACACGACGGTTGGAGATGAGATCAAATAATCCGGGCGATGATGTTCGCCGACAGCAAACACATCAAGACCTAACTGATCTGCTATTTCAATTTCTTCAACCAAATTCAACATTCGCTGGCGTGGGGTAATGCTTGTTTTGGTGACAGGGTGAATTCCTAAATCTGCAAAAGTATAAACGCCAATTTCCATAGTCTGCAAAGTTAGGGAGAGTCGACGGTCAATAAGAACTGTCATCAACCTTGCATAATGACTATGACATGATCAAGATTCATGGTTGATCACTTACTATTGACAAGCGTGACGATAGCAACGGCAAAATCAGTCACGTTTATTTATCCTTGTGAACCTGGATAGTTGGTGCGGGTTCGAATACTAAAAAATCAGGTGGTTGTGGTGACTGGCTGATCAGTTCACTGTATTTCATCTTAAGATGACGCTTGAATTTTCCCAGGTAACCTGGCTGGCGCAAGCCTTCTTTTTGAAGAGGTATGGCTTCGATGAGATCGTTGCCGATATACATCATGAGTTGCATAGGCATTGGATATGTATGCAAAACAAAAAAATAGTTCTTTAAACCGCAATATCAAAACTACTCAATTTTGAAAAGTAAGTTTACGCCGGGTTTCATTATAACAGGTTCATACATAATGAGAAATGCGGAAATCGCTCCGCATTTTTTAAGAATTTACAACTCGTTGTAATTACACGCACGCTATCTTTTCGACCCTGAGTTCATGACGACCACCTTCGAATTGAGTGTTCATAAATAATTGCACCATTTTTTCTGCGTCGCCTTCACGTACAAAACGTGCGGGGATACAAATGATGTTTGCATTATTATGAAGTCTTGAAAGCTGAGCAAGCTCTTCACCCCAGCAAACGGCTGCACGAATTCCCTGGTGTTTATTGGCTGTGATAGCTACGCCATTGGCACTGCCACATATTAAAATCCCGAATGAAGCTTCTTCATTTTCAACTGCACTTGCCACAGGATGTGCAAAATCGGGATAATCAACAGAAGCTTTTGAATGAGTCCCAAAATCATGATAGGGAATTTCTTTTGCTTCCAGGAAAGATATCAGGTCTTCTTTATAATCAAACCCTGCGTGGTCGCTTCCGATGGCGACAGGCTTATTTTTATCGAAATGAGAATTCATAATTCAATAAAAATTAATTATTAAACAATTAATAATCTTTACAAAGGTACATAGACTATTTACAGCCCGATTCTTTTTTTATTTAATTATTCAGCTCCATTCATCCTGCTCTCGTGCCTTTGCCTTATTGATCCGGCTCGCAATGATTATGCTTGCTTCGTAAAGAGCATATAGGGGAATAGTAACAAGGGTAAGACTAAATGGGTCAGTAGAGGGCGTGATGATAGCTGCAGCAATGAGTATGATAACAAAAGCATGCCGACGGTATGTTTTTAAAAATCTTGCGGTAACAATTCCGATCCGCGCAAGCACGGCAACAAGCAATGGCATTTGAAATAAAATGCCGATACCCACAGTTGTGTAAACAAGGTTTTCAATATAATCAGAAAACGTAGGTTTAATTTCAATGAGCGGGCTCAACGAATAAGAGAAATAAAAATTGACCATAAAAGGTGTGAGAACATAATATCCAAATGCCACTCCCATAAAAAATAGGAGTGAAACCCAAAAAATTACACCTCTTGTTTTTTTTACCTCTTTGGGATTCAGCGCCGGTCTTACAAAACGCCAAAATTCCCAGAATACGTAAGGAAATGCAAGGATAAAGCCTCCGACAAAGGCAACCGTGAAAGAAGAAATAAATTGCCCCGTCATTGCGGTGCTGATAAAGCTGACCTTCGTGCCGGCCATACACAGTGAATTTCCGAGGCGAAAAAAATGACCCGCATCGCAAAGCCATTTGTAAGTAATAAAAGTATCATGGGCCGGGGCAAGTAATATTTTATCAACGATCTCCCTTACGTATATAAAGACAATGATTGCCCCGATAAGAACAGCGACCACAGCCCGGATGATATGCCAGCGCAACTCTTCAAGATGATCAATAAACGACATCTCTGCCGAGGTACTTCTGTTTCGCCTGTTTAAAAAATCAAGTAACGCCATTTTTATTTCTAAGAGGGGCAAAGATAAGAGTTACGGCTTATGGGCTGCCGTTAATACTCTGGGAGTTTCAATTTTAGAGTTTTTTTTAAGAGAAGGGTTCCTGGGTTTATTATTTCAGTTTTTTCAATTTAACCGTTTCTATCCGGGTTTCACTTACATTAAGAATGTCAAACTCATAATCACCAATGATGATGCGCTCCTTTTGTTGTGGAATTGTCTCATGATAGTTGATGATATAACCCGATAAGGTCTCCGTTTCAGTGACCGGTAAATCAAAATCATATTTTTTGTTGAGATTATCGACCTCCAGCCGCCCGGAGAAGATGTACTCCTTTTCAGAAAGTTGTTTTTCGATAAATTCCTCGGCATCATATTCGTCTTCTATCTCTCCAAAAATTTCCTCCAGTACATCTTCCATTGTAATAATTCCTGCCGTGCCTCCAAATTCATCTACCACCCAGGCAATGCTTTTTCTTTCTTTTGTGAATTTGCCAATGAGATCTGCAGCACTCATACTTTCCGGAACTGCAGGAATCGGCAATAATACAGACCTGATATCTGCCGGATTTTTGAAAAGATCTAACTGGTGAATATAGCCAACGATATGATCAATATTTTTTTCAAACACGATGAGCTTACTCAACTTTGTTTCAACAAATTGTTTTTTTACATCCTGCATAGAAGCATTCAGCTCGATACCTGTGATCTCCTTTCTCGGCACCAGGCATTGCCTGATCTTCACTTTAGGAAGTTCTAATGCATTTTCAAAAAGCCTTGTATTTAATTCCCCCCTGCTATCGCTCATATCATGAGTCTGCTGGAAAAGCTGGTCAAGATCATGGCGTGTTAATGCTGCTTTTTTCTCGTTATACCTGACATTGAATACATATTTCAAAAGCCATTCGGATAATTTAATTAAACCCGAAGCCAAAGGATAGAACATCTGATAAAAAAAATCGATCACCACTGCCATCTTACTAAGCAAGGTATTGCTCCGTGCACGGAATATGGCCCTTGGTATAAATTCCGCAAAAATGACAACAATAAAGGTGGCGATGATGATTTCTACGATAATGTCAACAGTGCCTGGTATTTGCTGATTGATCTTTTTCTCAAGATAGGCCCATGCGGGTCGCATTACTGTAGAAACCTCCAGGCTGAAGAAGATCAGGAATATATTAAACCCAATGAGCGTAGTACCTAAAAAACGAACCGGTGATTCGGTAAATTGACCAAGTAGCCTGCCCGCAGCTGTTCCCTGTTTCTTTTTCAATTCAATACCCAGGCGATTGGCACTATAAAAAGCCATTTCAATCCCTGCAAAAAAACCCATTAGCAGCAAGGTGATCACAAACCATATAATCGTTTTGGCGTCAAACATGGGACTGTAAAGATAAACTACTGATCACTTTAATGAAAGAGCCGAACGAATTATTGCATTATAAATTCAGTTACAATTTCTTCGGCTTCTTTACAGGCGCGTTCGAGCTGATCATTCACAATAACCTTATTAAAGCTGTGTTTGAAAGAGATCTCATAGCTTGCCTTGCTGATCCTTGCCTGAAAGCTTTCTTCGGTCTCTGTTCCTCTTTGTAATAATCTTTTTTTTAATTCATCAACAGAAGGAGGTTCAACGAAAATGATAAGGCAGTTTTGGGGATATTGTTGCTGTACGTGAATGGCTCCTTTTATGTCAATATCCAGTAATGGGATCTTTTTCATGTCCCATATTCTTTGCAATTCTGACTTCAGAGTGCCATAATATTTTCCTTCATATACCATTTCCCATTCTACAAATTCATTGTGCTGGATCCTTTGCTGAAATTCCTGTTGTGATATAAAATAATAATCCACTTTATCTTTTTCAAACTCTCTTGGCTGGCGGGTCGCGGCTGAAACAGAAAAACTTATTTGTGGGATCCTTTTTAATAAATAATGTGTAATAGAAGTCTTCCCGGCCCCGGAGGGAGCTGTAATGATAATGATCTTGTTAGTGGAAGCCATGCGCAAAGATGTGAAAGAAATTCTGAATTGATAATTGATGACAGAGATCGATAGATCAATATTTAAATACGCTTTATGTCTGCCCCCAATTTTCTTAATCTCTCATCAATATATTGATATCCCCTGTCTATTTGTTCGATGTTTTGAATCACACTTTTTCCTTCTGCACTTAAGGCAGCGATAAGCAAAGCAACCCCGGCACGTATATCTGGGCTACTCATGGTAATACCGCGCAATTTTTGTTCTCTCTCCAAACCAATAACTACAGCGCGATGTGGGTCGCATAAAATGATCTGTGCACCCATGTCAATTAGTTTGTCTACAAAAAACAGCCGGCTCTCAAACATTTTCTGATGGATCAATACGCTGCCCTTTGCCTGGATGGCTGTAACCAAAACGATACTAAGTAAATCAGGCGTAAAACCGGGCCATGGGTGATCATAAATGGTGAGCACTCCCCCATCAAGATAATGATGAACCTCGTATACATCCTGAGAAGGGATGTGAAGATCATCACCCACAAAATTCATATGAATGCCAAGCTGCTGAAACTTTTCAGGAATGATCCCAATATGATCGAGACCAGCATTTTTTATAGTGATCTGGCCTTGTGTCATAGCTGCCAGGCCAATAAATGATCCTACTTCGATCATATCCGGCAGCATGCGGTGTTCGGTTCCCCCGAGATAGTTAACGCCTTCAATATGTAAAAGATTACTTCCAATACCGTCGATCTTCGCTCCCATTTTGTTTAGCATTTTGCATAGCTGCTGTACATAGGGTTCGCAGGCGGCATTGTAAATTGTTGTTTTTCCAATGGCCATTACCGCTGCCATAATAAGATTAGCGGTACCAGTTACAGAAGGTTCATCCATCAATAAAAAAGTTCCCGCGAGATGGGGAGCTACCAAATGAAAAAATCCATCTTCTGAATGGTAATCAAACGAAGCCCCGAGTCTTTCAAAATTTATAATGTGCGTGTCCAGTCTTCTGCGTCCAATTTTATCACCACCAGGTTTTGGAATAAATGCTTTTCGAAATCGTGCTAACATGGGACCTGCCAGCATGACAGAGCCGCGTAACCGACCACTTTTTTTTCTGAATGTTTCGCTATGTAAATAATCTATATCAACATCATTTGCCTGGAAAATACAGGTATCTCTTTCTGGCCTGTCGATCTTCACATTCATTTCTCCCAGTAATTCGATCAGGAGATTTACGTCAAGAATATCCGGAATGTTTGTAATAGTAACTTTTTCGGGAGTCAGCATTACTGCACTGATGATTTGCAATGCTTCATTCTTGGCACCTTGTGGAATAATATCCCCTGATAATTTTCTACCGCCATTAACTTCGAAAGAATGCATTCCAGTAAATTGAAAGTATAGGATGAAATTACAGGTAAAAACAAAAAAAGCTGACTATTTCTAATAATCAACTTTACATTTAATAAACTTAATACACCTGCTCAGTATCTTTTCTTTTTAAATTGACCTCCGCCACCACCACGATCTCCACGGTCTCCACGATCATTACGACGTCCACCCCCACCGCCGCGCTGTTGAAACTTGCCCCTTTGCTTCCCGTAACCACGATTTTCCGGTTGAGGGCGATAAGCTTTTACAAATGGAGTATTTGTAAATTCCAGCTGACCTTCGGTTATGTTGGTTAGCTCGCTTTGTATAGCATCGTCATGTACAAGCTCCTTATGCCAGTTGTTATAAGCGAGTTTCATGTAATAAGCAATTGCATTGGCAAAACCCAATCGCTTCTCAGGATTTTCTTCTTTTAAAGCTTTCTGAATTATGACTTCCAGATTTTTGCCTAAATGGGAAAACCTGGGATGCCGTTTAGGATAGGGAAGTGGATCCGGTTTACTTTTTAATGTCTCTCTTGTGGGAATTGGGTACGGTGATTTTACATTAAGTTTAAAATCCGATACAAGAAAAAGATGATCCCACAGTTTGTGGCGAAAATCTTCCACATTTTTCAGGTGTGGATTTAAAAACCCCATGAGTTCAATGACCACCTGGGTGTTTTTCTGACGTTGTTCAGGGTCCTCAATAGTGAGGAGGTATTCGATCATCTTTTGAATATGGCGACCATACTCACGCATAATCAAGTAGTTTCTTGTCGTATTATATTCCATGTGAGCTACCGTATTATATTCCATAAGAGTGTATTAACAACAAATGTAGAGAAAAGAAAGCTAACAGCTTATCAGATGGGATATTATAATGAAATGGGGTAAAAGATAAGGGGCCCCGAACCAAGGCCCCTTTTACAAGCCACCATCCTCTTCCACCTAAGAGGTCATTTAATTAAAAGTTGATTGACACAAGACAGATGGCTCGTTACATCGATTAACCTCAACCAGTACATACCTCTCTGTAACGTCGTAATGTACCTGACTCCATCACCAATAATCTCTTCCTCTTTACTGAAAACTGTCTGACCTTGTGTATTGGAAATCTGTATCAAAAATTTTCCAGAAGAAATATTCGCAAATTTGATACCAACAACACCATTCGAAGGATTAGGAAATATATTTATTTTTGGTTTATCTGTATTTTCAAGCTCAATCGCTTTGATATCGGTAAACCGAACATAACCGCTTGAATACACCTGCTTTACTCTGAAGTAATAATTTCCACTTCCGTCTTTGGCCGTATAAAGAAATCTATATCCATTAGCCTCAAATTCAGTTTTCGATTGAGTACCTATTGAAGTGAAATTATTTCCGTTCCGGCTCATTTCTATTTCATAATGATAGCTGGCATTGGGATTATCAAAACCACTCCAGGTTATTTCAGCCTTGTCTGTATTTACCTTTCTGATATTGAATGAACGAATATTTAAAGGCAAGGTAGCCGAAGGGCAGGTACAATAGGAGAAATGAAAATTGACCAAGGCCGAGCTTAATACAAACGCCGCTGCACTGCCACCGGTAACACCCCATCCCGCACTGGCGTTTATATGATAATTGTAGATCACACTATCGGTGCCATAAAAATCAGCTATGGTTGCCGAATCATTGATGCTTACACAGAGTACCTTTGTTAAAACTGTGTCTGAACCGGCTGAATAAAAATCCGGACCTGAACCTAAAACGCCATCGTAGGCATCAAGCGGAAATGGGCCAAAATTTAAATCGTTTGTACCGCTGGTCAAAAAGGTCGGGATCCCTGGCCCGCTAACCGTATCTCTTCTTGAGTAACTATAGCTTCCTGTTTGAGGAGCGCTTGAAAAATTTTCCAATGCAACCGAATCAATTACTCCTTTGATGGTAACACAAAGATTTACGCAGGTAACCATTCCGGTCTGAGGATCAAATTTTGGAAACTTGAATTGCGTGGCAACTATACCAGCTCCAAATTTGATTGTCGTATCATAGGCAGTTGCACCAGGTGTCTGCCCATTTGGACATTGAGAATATCCCCGATTAAAGACTGCCACCATAAAAAGAAAAAGAATTATTTTTAAAAAGCAATTGTACAGTTTTTTCATGGGACGATAGTTTTGATCAAAAGATATTGAAACTCACTATAAAATTACACTTATCGTGTATCCGAATCAATTGTAAAACTTCCTGTTTTACAGCTCCGTAATATATGAATGTGTGCTGTGATTATACCTACCAATTATACAGTCGCTGTCTGAAGAATCCGGGGTCCACAACAGCTAAAAATGAAAGTACTTTAATAATTAATTGAGTTGTTTTTTACTACTAACAGTGAGTATATCTCCGAAAATATTTTATAATCTTTTCTAAAAAGAAGCAAATGATCTGGTAAGTCAGGATTTTTGTCAAAAAAGAGGAATAAAAGGAGAAAAACTTATGATTCTATCTTTGAAAACAGAATGAAAATAGCAGTAAATACCAGGTTTTTGCTCTCCAATTATTTAGAGGGTTATGGTTATTTTGTTTTTGAGGTCTTTAAATACCTCACCAACAACTATCCGGAGCATCAATTCATTTTTATTTTCGACAGGCCATTTGATAAGCGATTTGTTTTTTCATCAAATATTACTCCCGTGATTGTGGGACCGCCTGCCCGCCATCCCCTGCTTTGGAAGTATTGGTATGATATAAAAATTCCTTCAGTATTAAAAAAACATAAAGTCGACGTTTTTGTTTCCGTCGATGGAATATGCTCTTTAAAAACCACCACGCCACAATGCCTGGTAGTCCACGATATCGCTTTTTTACATTATCCATCTCATATCAAGCGATCGCATTTATATTTTTTTAAAAAGTATATCCCAAAGTTTCTTCAAAAAGCAAGCTCAATAGCCACTGTTTCTGAGTTTTCAAAAAAGGATATTTCAAACCACTACAAAACAGACCCGGAAAAAATAAATGTGGTGTACAGTGCAGCCAAAGAAATCTTTAAACCTGTAACTATTGAAATTGCTGAAGCAACAAAGGAAAAATATACAGGTAGTGCTGAATACTTTCTCTATATAGGAGCTATCCATCCAAGGAAAAATCTCGTGAATTTGCTAAAAGCTTTTTCAATTTTTAAAAAAAGGCAAAAGAGCAATATGAAACTGGTGTTGGCAGGCCGCCTTGCCTGGAAATATGATTCGTTCATCCAAAATTTAAAAAAGTATAAGTTTAAAGAAGATGTAATAATGTTAGGGTATTTAAGCGAAGATGATCTTGTAAAGATTACCGGGTCTGCGTATGCATTGGTGTATCCATCATTATTTGAAGGGTTTGGGGTCCCTGTTTTGGAAGCCATGAAATGCAACATACCCGTAATTACATCTTTTGGTTCTTCTATGGAAGAAATTGCAAAAGACGCAGCTTTATATGCCGATGCAAAAAATTTTGAAGACATCGCCGGGAAGATGATGCTCATCTACAAAGATGAAAAGTTGAGAAAAGAATTAATTGAAAAAGGAAAGATAATTGCTGCCCGGTATTCATGGCAGCGAACTGCTGAATTGTTGTGGCAAAGTATTCTGAAAGCAGTTAACTGATTGGTTACCTTTGCCGCTCAATTGGCCATTATGAGCAAATCAACTATAACAATTAACGTGCAGATGGATGAAAGCCGCGTACCCGAATCAATAAATTGGACTGCATCGGATACAACAGCGGAACATGCACAAAAAGCAAAAGCCATGATGCTTTCCTTCTGGGATGGAAGTGAAAAGACCGCTTTGCGAATCGATCTTTGGACAAAGGATATGATGGTAGACGAAATGGGTGATTTTTTTTATCAAACAATGATGACAATGGCGGATTCGTACGGGCGAGCAACAAAACAAAATGAAACGGTGGAGGGAATGAAATAATTTGCGAAAACTTTTTATAGTAAATTTAAAACCCAGCAGATAAAAGAAAATAAAGCTTCCTAATATTTACAAAATATCAATCATGAGCCTTGAACAAAAAATTATGGCCGATCTGAAAACTGCCATGCTTGCAAGAGATGAAAAATCCCTTCGCGGATTAAGAGCAATAAAAGCGGCGATCCTTTTAGCCAAAACTTCTGAGGGCGCAGGCGGAGAGTTGAAAGAAGATGATGAAATAAAACTTTTACAAAAGTTGGTGAAGCAGCGTAAGGATTCGTTGGAAATATATCAACAGCAAAAGCGCACCGATCTTGCACAGAAGGAACAGGAAGAAATTGAGGTAATAGAAAAATTTTTACCAACCCAATTATCGACTGAAGAATTACAACTGGAAATAAAAAAAATCATTGCAGAAACCGGGGCTACATCATCAGCAGATATGGGAAAAGTGATGGGGGCCGCCACAAAAAAATTGTCCGGTAAAGCAGATGGTAAAACAATCTCCGCCACAGTAAAGGAATTGTTGAGTAAGTGAAGTCGGCCTAATCCTACACTTCATGATCATTGATATCATCTTTGTCATTTTAATAGTATTGGCTCTTGTCCAGGGTTACCGCCGTGGGCTAATTGTCGCAGTTTTTTCACTGATCTCAATTATCATTGGTTTAGCCGCAGCTATTAAATTATCAGCAGTCGTGGCAAACCACCTGGGACATTCAGTAAAAGTTTCAGATAAATGGTTGCCCGTTATTTCGTTTGCCATTGTTTTTATAGTGGTAGTGCTCATAATACGGCTTGGCGCCAGGGCAATTCAAAAACTCACGGAGGCAATGATGCTGGGCTGGGCCAACCGGTTAGGAGGTATCATCCTTTACGCCGTGATCTATATAACGATCTTTAGTGTTCTTCTTTTTTATGCAAACCAGGTAAAGATTATCAAATCTGAAACCATCAAAGCCTCTGTTACTTATTCCTTTATCCAACCATGGGGGCCTAAAGCAATAGACGGTTTTGCTTCCGTGATCCCATTTTTTAAGGATATGTTCACCCAATTGGAAGGTTTTTTTAGCAGAATCCCTGAAAAAATATCAGTTTGATTTAAAAATTCTGACAATTGCGTCGCGGTAAAGTATATATTCCTGTAAAAAATGTTTCTGCCAGTATCTTTGTGCAAGCAACCAAACGATAACACTGCAAAGGGTATTTTATTTGCAGTAAATCAATTATTTTAGCGATAAAGAATTATATTGACTGAGACCCATGGAATATATTATCAAACAACAGGATAAATTCAGGT